>Ga0302283_1000333_pt1 | contig 37811 bp, 33 predicted proteins | sample III_Fen_E1_4_FD_198770 | JGI IMG/M metagenome (GOLD analysis project Ga0302283, IMG submission 198770) | Peat permafrost microbial communities from Stordalen Mire near Abisko, Sweden - III_Fen_E1_4 | ecosystem: Environmental > Terrestrial > Soil > Wetlands > Permafrost | place: Sweden: Abisko... | reverse complement strand
TCCTCTGTCGGGACCACCACCGCATGAAGACCTATGACGACTACCGGCTGTGGTTCGACCACGGGGAGTGGCACTTCGAGCCGCCCCCGGCCTTCGAGGACAACGAGGCGGTCCGCAACCCCCGGCCGCCACCCGAGTGGCCCGGCACCGACCGGGCCACCCACCTCACGATGTCCCACCACCGACGGCGGACCCCGCCGGGCGGGCCGCCCGACGACGACCCCCGGCCTCCGCCGGGACCGGGGACGACCGGGTCGCTCTTCTAGCACCCGGCCGTCACCCGGCACCGGCCCGGCCCCGCCGGGCCGTCGCACGGTCCCCGCCCGGCCCCGCCCGGCCGCCGCCCGGCCAGCACCCGGCCCCTACCCGTCCAGTGTCGGAGGCGGTTCGCATGGGGGGCACGGCGCCACGGAGCGGATGGACCACACCACACCGCCCGTTCGGGCACAATGGCCCAACCGTGACTGCCACTCCGACTCCCGCGAGCGTGCCGACCGAGGCCACGAACCTCGCCGACCTCTACGAGCTCCCCCTGCTCGACTGGGGTCCGATCGCCGCCTGCCTGGCCGAGGGGGTGTCCCAGGCCCCCGGCTCCGGCGGACCCGACCGGCACACCTGCTGGCTGGCGACCATCAATGCGGACGGCAGCCCGCACGTCACCGGTGTCGGTGCACTGTGGGTCGACGACGCCTTCTGGTTCGAGACCGGGGAGGGTACCCGGAAGGGGCGGAACCTGGCCGCCGATCCCCGGTGCACGCTGAGCGTGGCGACGCACGGGTTCGACCTCGTCGTCGAGGGCGTGGCCCGACAGGTAGACGACGCCGACACCGTGGCCCGATTGGCCGAGCGGTGGAACGACAGCGGTTGGCCGGCGCGGGTCGACGGGTCCGGCATCGCCCTGACGGCGGAGTTCAGCGCCCCGTCGGCCGGACCTCCGCCGTGGCGGATCTACGGCCTCGCGCCTGAACGGGCGACGGCCCTGCAGACCGTGGACCCCGGCGGGGCGACCCGGTGGCGGTTCCCGTCGACCTGAACACCTGGACCGCCATCACGCCCGCCTTCCGCCCCTGACCGCCAGACGGGTGGGCCGGCACGATCCGGAGGGGCCTACCCTGGTGGCACCGGGGCGGGCGGTGTGTCCGGGCACGGGAGGTGGACATGCCGTACGCCGAGGTCGGTGACATCAGGCTCTACTACGAGCTGCAGGGGGAGGGACCACCGGTCGTCCTGCTCCCGGGTCTCGGCGCCGACACCAGGCTCTTCTCGTCCATCGTCCCGTTGCTCGCTTCCGGGCACCAGCTCATCGTGCTCGACCCCCGGGGGGCCGGGCGGAGCGACAAGCCGACCGGCCGGTACACCATCGGGCAGATGGCGGCCGACGTCGCCGGGCTGCTCGGGACGCTCGGGATCGCCCGCGCCCACGTCATGGGGTACTCGATGGGGGGAAAGATCGCCCTCCAGCTGGCGGCCGACCACCCGGCGTTGGTCGACCGACTCGTACTCGCGGCCACCGCGGCCAGGCCTCCGGTGACCCGTCCGTTGTCGTGGCGCTGGCTCATGGTCGACGTCCTCCCGAAGATCCCCGGGCTGCGGAAGGTCGACGGCCAGCCGTCCTACGCCTTCGAGGCACAGCGCCAGGCGTCGGCGTCCTTCGATGGTCGCCGGCTGCTCCCCCGGGTGACGGCCCGGACGCTGATCATCCGGGCCCGGCGTGACCGGGTCGTGCCGGGGCGCGACACGGCCGAGCTCCAGGGGATCCCCGGCAGTTCGCTGGTCGATCTGCCGGGCGGACATCTCACGCTGGTGGTGATGCACGGAGCGGCGCTGGCCGGGGCGATCTCCACGTTCCTGGACGGGACCTGAGCCACGGCGCACGGTGGTGCCGGTCGGTGCGGCGCTACTCCGCCCGGAAGGCTGCCGGGCGCTCGGGATCGGCCTCGGCCAGGGCCCGCCGGACCCCCTCGGCGTCCAGATCGGCGCCGTACACCGGGGTACCGGGCTGCTGACGCCACGACTCGCCCAGGCCGCCGGCGTCCACGCCGTCGAAGCCCAGTTGGTCCAGCAGGTCGATCACCACAGCCCTGGCCGCCGGGTCGTCGCCGGCCACCGGGAGGGCGATCCGTCCCGGGGCGCCGGCGGGCCGGCCCCCGGTGAGCAGGTGCTGGGCGTAGATGCCGTTGCAGGCCTTGACCACCGGGTGGCCGAGCTGGTCGGCCACCCAGGCGCTCTCCGGCGTGCCGTCCTCGATGGCCCCGATCCGGCCGTCCCGGGGGTTGGGGTAGTAGTTGCCGGTGTCGATGACCACGGCACCCGGGGCCAGCCCGTCGAGGACCCCGGCCGGGAGGGTCGGGATGCTCTTCTCCGGGATGGCGATCACCAGGACTTCAGCGTCCTCCGCCACCTCGGTGACCGGTACGGCCGTCGCCCCGGTCTCCTCCGCCAGGTCGGCCAGGGTCTCGGGGCCGCGGGAATTGGCCACCGCGACCTCGTGGCCCAGGGCGCTGAAGCGCCGGGTCAGGTTGCCGCCGATGTTGCCGGCGCCGATGATGCCGATCTTCATGGTCTGTCCTCCGGTCCGTCGGCGGGCACCCCGTCGACCCCTGCCCCTGCACCAACCCCACCGGGTGTCGGGATCATCCCCGGTGCCACGCCGCCTCCACCGGGGAGGTCAGTCCGGCTCGCCGGCGGCCTCACCGTCGGACATCCCACCGAGGATCCGCAGCAGCTCGGCCACGTCGCCCGGCGGGAGCGCGGCCAGCCGCTCGGGGGGCCGGTTCAGGATGGCCTGGGCCTGCCGGGCCATCGACGTCCCCCGCGTGGTGGCCACCACGACCTTGGCCCGACGGTCCGTCGGGTGGGGCCGGCGCTCGACCAACCCCCGGGTTTCGAGGTCGTCGACCGCCACGGTCGTGGCCGGCGCGTCGATGCCCAACAGAGCCGCCAGCTCGCCCATGGTCAGCATCGGGTGGACGGCGATCCGGCGCAGCGCCTTGATCCGTCCGAAGCTGAGCCCCAGGGTGTCGCTGACCTCCCGGCGCCGCACGTTGTCGAGGACCAGTTCGCACAGCAGCTGCCACGCCCGGCCCGTCGCCTCCTCCTCCGGGGTGGGTCCGCGATCCCCGCTCACCGCCCGTGGCCCTCGAGGAACTCGGGGTTGAGCTCCTGGGCGGTGCGCTTGGCCGTGGCCCGGGCCCACCCCGTGGTGGCCACCAGCCCCAGCACCAGCACCAGGGCACCGCAACCGGCCAGGACCCACCAGCCCGCCCGGCTGGCCTCGGCGAAGCCGGCGGCCCGGGACGTGCCCAGCTGGGCGGTGACCAGGGCGCCCACGACCGCGACCCCCAGCGTCTGGCCGACCTGGCGCGAGGTGGAGGCGATGGCCGAGGCCACCCCGGCCTGGGCCCGGGGCATGCCCGAGACGGCGGCGTTGGTGATCGGGGGGTTGACGAACCCGAACCCGACGCCGAAGACCACGTAGGCGGTGAACAACCAGGTGAACGGGGTGGTGGCGCTCAGCCCCACCAGCATGAGGCAGCTGGCCGTCAGGGCGATCCCGGCCACGAGCAGTGGGCCCCGGGTACCGCGCTGGCCGACGATCCGCCCGGAGATCGGCGGGAAGACCATGGCCATGGCGGCCATGGGCAGCGTGTAGACCCCGGCCCGCAGGGGGGAGAGCCCGCGGACCTCCTGGAGGTAGAGGGTGTTGAGGAAGAGGAAGCCCCCGAGGGCGGCGAAGGCGGCCACGGCGGTCACCGTGGCCGACGAGAACGGCACCGACCGGAAGAACCGCAGGTCGATGAGGGGCTCGACGGCCCGTCGCTCCCACCAGAGGAACCCGGCGAGCGAGGCCGTGGCAACCACGAAGGCCCCGATGATGAGCCCCGAGGACCAGCCGTGGTTCGGGGCCTCGATGATGCCGTAGGTCAGCGAGGACAACAGGACGATGACCAGCACCTGACCCGGGACGTCGACCCGGCGGGGCGTGGCGGCGCGCGACTCGGGGATGAACCGGAGGGCCAGCACGGCGGCGACCAGTCCCACGGGGATGTTGATCCAGAAGATCGACCGCCAGCCGATGGTGCTGACCAGCAGCCCACCCACCACCGGTCCGAGGGCCATCGAGACACCGACCACGGCCCCCCAGACCCCGATGGCCTGAGCCCGCTCCTTCGGCTCGGTGAACGTGTTGGTGATGATGGACATGGCCACGGGGTTGAGCATCGACCCGCCGAGGGCCTGGACCATCCGGAAGACGACCAGGAGGGTGAGGCTGGGGGCCAGGCTGCACAGCAGCGACCCGACCACGAAGGCGGACAGCCCGATGACGAAGGTCCGGCGCCGTCCGAACCGGTCGGCCGTGGAGCCCGAGAGCATGAGGAAGCTGGCCAGCACCAGGGTGTAGGCGTCGACCGTCCACTGGAGCCCGGAGACGGTGGCGTCGAACTCCCGGGCGATCGACGGGAGGGCCACATTGACGATGGTCACGTCGAGGCCCACGATGAGCAGGCTCATCGAACAGATCAACAGGATCCCGACCCGGCGACGGCGGCCCAGCTCGTGGATGGCCGGGGACGGCGGGCGTGATCGTTGTACCAACACAACTATTGTTGTACTACAACTACTTTCCCTCCGCCACTCACCCGAGGTACAGCGGGGCCACGTCCCGGTAGAGGCGGGGGTCCACGGTCTTCGACACACCGGTGGCCTCCGACAGCGGGACCCGGACGATCTCCCCCGACCGGAGCGCCACCATCGTCCCGAACGCCCCCTCGTGGAGGGCCTCGAGCGCCCCCGCCCCGTACCGGGTGGCCAGCACCCGGTCGAAGGCCGTGGGGGTGCCGCCCCGCTGGATGTGGCCGAGCACCGTGGCCCGGCTCTCGTAGCCCGTGCGGCGCTCGATCTCCGTGGCCACGAACTCGCCGACCCCGCGCAGCCGGGCGTGGCCGAACTGGTCGGCCCCCGACGGCGAGGCCGTGGCCTCCCGGGCCCGCTCGGCGTCCTCCCCCGGGGCGGGGACGGCCCCTTCGGCCACCACCACGGTGGAGAAGAACCGCCCGCCGTTGTGGCGGGCCACCAGCCGGTCGCAGACGGCCTCCAGGGAGAAGGGGACCTCGGGGATCAGGATCTCGGCGGCACCACCGGCCAGCCCGGCGTGGAGGGCGATGTGGCCCACGTGGCGGCCCATGACCTCGCAGACCATCACCCGGTGGTGGGACTCCGCCGTGGTCTGCAGCCGGTCGATGGCGTCGGTGGCGATCTGCACGGCCGTGTCGAACCCGAAGGTGACCTCGGTCCCCGACAGGTCGTTGTCGATCGTCTTGGGCAGGCCCACCACGGGGAGGCCCAGCTCGAACAGGCGCCCGGCCGCTCCGAGGGTGTCGTCACCCCCGATGGCCACCAGGGCGTCGAGGCCCTGGGCCGACGCCGTGGCCAGTACCCGGCCGGGGCCGTCCTCGGTGGCGAAGGGATTGGTGCGCGACGACCCGAGGATGGTGCCCCCGTGGGTCAGGATGCCCCGGCAGCGCTCGACGTCCAGCTCGACGGCGTCGTTCTCGATCGCCCCCCGCCAGCCGTCGAGGAAGCCCACCGACCGGTCACCGAACCCGACCGAACCACCGACCACCACGGCCCGGATGGCCGCGTTGAGCCCCGGACAGTCCCCACCCCCGGTCAGTACTCCGATCCGCATCCCTCCATCATAGGGAGGTCCCGGGGTCGGGCCCCGGTCCCGGTCACGGCAGCCGCAGGGCCAGCTTCGACGCCGAGCGCTCGAGCTCGAAGGCCGCCACCATCCGGCGTACCACGTCACGCGACGGCGGCACCAGGCCGCCGATCCCCGGGGTGGCCAGGTAGCCGGCCAGGAAGGCCCGCCGGTTGCGGACCTCCCAGGCGTGGGCCAGCTCCGAGAGGCCCAACCGGCCCGACGGGTCCCGTTCACCGGCCGCCACGTCGGCCACGTGGCCGAACGACCACAGCATGTCGGCCACGTCGGCCAGGGGCGAGCGGAACGTGCGGCCCCCGGACTCCATGGTGGCGGCGCTGAACATCGGGGTCCCCCCCGGCGAGAAGTCGAGGACGAACCAACCGATGTCGGTCCGGACCACCCGGCCCAGGTGGAAGTCCCCGTGGGTACGGATGGCCACGCACCGCAGCGACGTCGTCCGGAGCTGCTCCAGCACGTCCTGCACCTCGGGGCTGGCCAGCAGGTCGGGGTCGACCACCCGGACGGCATCCTCGACCTCGACCACCCACCGGGACACGTCGCCGGCCAGCCGGCCGTAGGCCTGGTCGAGCCCCAGGTGCATGCGGGCGGTCATCTCCCCCAGCCGGCGGGCGTCCTGGCCGAAGTCGGCCCCGGCCCGTTCCGGCGCACCGCCGGAGGCGTAGAGGTCCCGCAGCGAGGTGAGGGCCACCGCCCATCCGCCGACGGCACCGGACTCGTACTCCATCACGACACCCAGGTCGTACCCGCCGCGGCGCCAGAGAGCCAGTGGGGCCGACAGGTGGTTGAAGCCCACCTCCTCCAGGGCCAGGAACATCTCGACCCCCCGGTGGGGCTCCTCCGGACCGGGGAGCACCTGGAAGACGGTGACGGACAGGCGGTCGTCGAAGGTCAACGACACCGTCTCGTCGGTCAGCCACGAGCGCCGCACCCGCTCGGGCTCGGCCACCTCACCGGCCACCGAGGCCAGTAGCGCCGTGGCCAGCTCGGCGTCGGCCAGGGCGTCGTAGGCCACGGCGAGCCCCTCCGGCCCGTCGAGGATGCCGAGCGGCGTCCGTTCGACCTCGGGGAGGAACGCGGCCTCCTCGCCGGGGGCCCGCAGCCCCAGCAAGGCGTGGACCACCCGGTCGCCCACGTCGGCCTCGACGCTCACCACGCCGGGCCGTCCCGGGACGACCACGTGGGCGCACCGGACGGTGATGCTCCCCCGGTCGGCGGGCTCCGGTGTGCCGTCGGGCCCGCGGTCCCACCAGTGCTGGCGCTCGACGTAGGCACCCACCAGCTCCACCAGCGCCTCGGTCGAGGGCACCACCAGTTCCTCGGTGGCCGTGAAGGTCGCCGTCACGGGGTGTCCGTCCCACCCGGGGCCGCGCCCGGGCCGCCGTCGACCGGCGTGGGCCCGACCACCTCGAACCACAGGTAGCCGTAAGGGGAGAGGGTGACGGGATACGGCTCGGCTCCCATGACCGGAAACGGTACCCGGCCGAGCAGTTCCACCAGCTGGCACCCGTCCCACCGGCCCAGGTGGAGCTCGGCCGGCTGGGCGAACCGGCTGAGGTTGTGCACGCACAGCACCGGGCTGCCCGTCCCGCCCGGTTCCGACCGCACGTAGGCCAGCACGGACGGATTGGCGCACGGCAGCACCTCGAACTCCCCGGTGCCGAACACCGGGAACTCCCGGCGGACCCCCAGCATCTTGCGGATCCAGTGGAGGAACGAGCTGGGATTGCGCTGCTGGGCCTCGACGTTGACCGCGGTGAACCCGTAGACCGGGTCCATCAGCGGCGGCAGGTAGAGCTGGGCGAAGTCGGCCCGGCTGAAGCCGCCGTTGCGGTCCGGTGTCCACTGCATCGGCGTGCGCACCGAGTCGCGGTCACCGAGGTAGAGGTTGTCCCCCATCTGGATCTCGTCCCCGTAGTAGAGGACCGGGCTGCCCGGCAGCGAGAGGATGAGGGCGTAGAGGAGCTCGGCCAGTCGGCGGTCGCGGTCGAGCAGGGGGGCCAGGCGCCGGCCGATCCCCATGTGCCGTTTCATGCGCGGGTCCTTGGCGTACTCGGCGAAGAGGTAGTCCCGGTCCTCGTCGCTCACCATCTCCAGGGTCAGCTCGTCGTGGTTGCGGAGGAAGATGGCCCACTGGGCGCCGTCGGGCGCATCGGGAGTCTGGGCCAGGATCTCGGTGATGGGGAAGCGCTGCTCCCGGCGCACGGCCATGAAGAGACGGGGCATGAGCGGGAAGTGGAAGCACAGGTGGCACTCGGCCCCCGCTCCCTTCCGGTCGCCGAAGTAGTCGGCCACGTCGGCCGGCCACCCATTGGCCTCAGCCAACAGGATGCGGCCCGGATAGTGCTCGTCGAGCTCGGCCCGGACCCGACGGATGAAGGCGTGGGTCTCCGGCAGGTTCTCCCCCGAGGTGCCATCGCGCACGTAGAGGAAGGGCACGGCGTCGAGCCGGAACCCGTCGAGGCCCAGGTCGAGCCAGAACTTCACCACCTCGAGGATGGCTTCGCCGACCTCGGGGTTCTCGTAATTGAGATCGGGCTGGTGAGCGTAGAAGCGGTGCCAGTAGTACTGCTCGCGCTCGGCGTCCCAGGCCCAGTTGGAGCGCTCCACGTCGACGAACACCACCCGGGCCTCGGGCCAGCGCTGGTCGTCGTCGTTCCAGACGTACCAGTCGGCCTTGGGGTTGTCCCGGCTCTGGCGCGACTCGAGGAACCACGGATGGCGGTCGCTGGTGTGGTTGATGACCAGGTCGGCGATGACCCGGATGCCCCGGGCATGGGCCTCGTCGAGGAGGCGGCGCAGGTCGTCCACCGTGCCGTAGTCGGGGTGCACCGAGGTGTAGTCGCTGATGTCGTACCCGCCGTCGCGGAGAGGGGACGGATAGAAGGGCAGGAGCCATAGGCAGTCCACCCCCAGCCACCGCAGATAGTCGAGCTGGCTGATGAGGCCGGGGATGTCGCCCGTCCCGTCGTTGTTGAGGTCGAAGAACCCCTGGATCAGTACCTCGTAGAAGACCGCCCGTTGGAACCACTCCGGGTCCTCCTCGGCCGGGGGGAGGACGGGGCCCACCACCGGGTGGGCGGGTGGCTCGGGGGCCGGTCCGTAGGCCGGTCCGGGGCCAGTGTCCGGGGTCACGAGCTCACCGCCCGACGAACCGGGCCTTCCCCGGACCGTCGGCCAGGAAGGAGTCGATACCGGTCCGGGCGTCCTCGGTGGCGAAGGCGGCCACGAAGGCGTCGGTCTCCACGTCGAGGGCGGCGGGGAGGTCCCGGTCCAGCCCGTCGTCGACGGCCCGCTTGGCCAGGGCCTGGGCGGCCAGGGCCCCGCCGGCCAGGGACGCGGCCAGTTCGGTGGCGGCCGTCAGGACGTCGGCCCGGGGGACCACCCGGTCGGCCAGTCCCATGGCCAGGGCCTCGTCGGCCCGCACGTGGCGCCCGGTGAGGATGAGGTCCTTGGCCCGAGCCGCGCCGACCAGTCGTGGCAACCGCTGGGTCCCACCTCCACCGGGGATGATCCCGAGCTGGATCTCCGGGAGGCCGAACCGGGCGTCGTCACCGGCCACCCGCAGGTCGCAGGCCAGGGCCAGTTCGCAGCCCCCGCCCAGGGCGTACCCGTTGACCGCGGCGATCACCACCCGGGGCAGCGCACCCAGCGCGTCCCCCACGGCCCGGAAGTGCCCGGCCACTTCGACTGCCGACTCGGGCCCCCCGAATTCCGAGACGTCGGCCCCGGCGGCGAAGATCCGGGGTCCGCCCCACAGGACGACCGCTCCGGGGAGGTCATCGGCCAGCTCCCCGACCACCCCGGCCAGCTGGGCCAAGAGCGTGGTGGACAGGGCGTTCATCTTGGGCCGGTCCAGACGGACCACCGCCACCCCGTCGTCACGTCGCTCGACGGTCACGTAGCGCCCCTCGGCTCCCCCGGATACCTGCGCAGCGGCCACGGGAGGCACGCTATCCGCTCCGGTGACCAGGGACGGACGATCGGGTCGTCCGGGTGGCGGGTGGGCGGCGGAGGGTCGTCCGGGCGGAGGGCGGCGGGCGGGTGGGTGGCGGGTGGGTGGCGGCTGGGCGGCTGGGCGGCGGGTGGGCGGCGGGTGGCCGGCTCAGGCGCCGGGCCCGATGATCCGGTCGAGCAGCCGGTCCGCCGCCTCGTAGGGGTCGATCGACCCGTCGGCCAGCGCGCCGGTCAGCTCGGCATAGCCGCCCCCCTGCTCGGCCTGGCCGATCCGGCGCCCCACCTCGGCCAAGACGATCTGCTGCAGCTCACGCTCCAGCCGCTGGCGGCGGCGCACGGCCAGCAGGCCCCGCTCCTCGAGGAAGCTCCGGTGGTCGTTGACGGCCGACCACAGCTCGTCGGTCCCGGCACCGGTGGACGCCACCGTCTCGACGATGGGCGGCCGCCAGTCCCCGAGCGTCGTGAGGTCCAGCATCAGCTCCAGGTCCCGGCGGGTCTCGGCGGCGTTCGGGCGGTCGGCCTTGTTGATCACGAACAGGTCGGCGATCTCCATCAGCCCGGCCTTGTTGGCCTGGATCGAATCACCCCAGCCCGGGTTCACGACCACCACCGTGGTATCGGTGGCCGAGGCCACCTCGAGCTCCTGCTGGCCGACCCCCACGGTCTCCACCAGCACCACGTCGAGTCCCACGGCCGACAGCACCCGCACGGCGTCGGGCACGGCGACGGCCAGCCCTCCCAGATGGCCGCGGGTGGCCATCGAGCGGATGTACACGCCGTCGTCGAGCGCGTGGTTCTGCATGCGTACCCGGTCACCGAGGATGGCCCCGCCGGAGTACGGGGACGACGGGTCGATGGCCAACACGCCGATGGCGAACCCCTCGCCGCCAGCCCCATCGCCGCCTCCGTCGCCGCCCCCGCCGGGATCCCCGACCGGGATGTTCCCTTCCCCACCGCCGGCACCGTCACCGGCCGAACCGGTGAGTCCCCGGACGCGGCCGGCGGCAATCAGACGGTCGGTGAGGGTCGACTTCCCCGCCCCCGGAGCTCCGGTGATGCCCACGGTGTAGGCCACACCGGGCGTGCGGTAGGCCTCGCGGGCCACGTCCCGCGACGGGGCGCCGCCCCGCTCGACCAGCGAGATGAGACGGGCCAGCGCGGCCCGGTCCCGACCCCGGGCCGCGGTGAACAGGGACGCGGCGTCGTTGCCGTTGCGGTTGGCCATGGGGACCAGATCGTACCGGCCCGGGTCAGGCCGGACGCTCGACCCGGGCGCCCAGGTGGGCGAGCTTCCCGGCGAAGTCCTCGTAGCCCCGGTCCACGTGGTGGGCGTCGTAGACCTCGGTCCGACCCTCGGCCACCAGCCCGGCCAGCACCAGCGCGGCGCCGGCCCGGATGTCCGACGACCGTACGGGGGCCCCCGACAGGCGCGGCACCCCGCGGACCACGGCGTGGTGCCCTTCGGTCCGGATGTCGGCCCCCATGCGCCGGAGCTCGTCCACGTAGCGGAAGCGACCGGTGAAGAGGTTCTCGGTCACGATCCCCACCCCGTCGGCCACGGTCAGGAGGGTCACCATCAGCGGCTTGTAGTCCGTGGCCACCCCGGGGAACGGAAGGGTGGCGACGTCGACCGAGGTGAGGCGGTGCGAAGGCTCCCGCACGGCCCGCAGGCCCTCGGGCTCCTGGGCGATGGTGATCCCCATCGCCGTCAGCTTCCGCAGGAGCATGTCCATGTGGTCGGCCCGGGCGTCCTCGATGACCACGTCCCCGCCGGCCAGTCCGGTGGCGGCCAGGAAGGTGGCGGCCACCACCCGGTCGGGGATCACCGTGTGGCGTCCTGGCCGGAGCTCGTCGACCCCTTCGACCACGAGGCGCGACGTGCCCGCCCCCGACACCCTGGCGCCCATGGTGTTCAGGTAGTTGGCCAGGTCGGCGATCTCCGGCTCCCGCGCCGCGTTCTCGATCACCGTGGTCCCCTTGGCCAGCACGGCGGCCATGAGCACGTTGTCGGTGGCCGTGTGGCTGGGATACTCGAGGACCACGTGGGTCCCGAGCAGCCGGGGCCGGGACATGACCGACGAGTCGACCCGGCCCTCGACGTACCCGTGCGAGGTCTCGAAGGTCGCCCCGAGGGCCTCGAGGGCGTTCAGGTGCATGTTGATGGGCCGGTGGCCGAAGTCGTCGCCACCGGGCATGGAGACCTTGGCCCGTCCGTGGCGGGCCAGCAGGGGCCCGAGGACCACCACCGAGGCCCGCATCTTCTCCACCAGGTCGTAGGGTGCCTCGGGGACGACGTCGGCCGGGACCTCGATGGCCAGCTCGTCCGGTCCCTCCCAGGTGACCGTGACCCCCATGGCGGCCAGTACCTCGGCCATGATCTCCACGTCGGTGATCCGGGGCACGTTGACCAACACGTGCCGACCCTCGGCCAGCAGGCAGGCGGCCATGAGCTTCAGCACCGAGTTCTTGGCGCCGCCGGCCCGAACGGTGCCCGAAAGGGGTCCGTTGGAGTTGACGACGAACCGGTCCACCGGTCCAGTATGCCCGCTCGCGGGGGTGCCCCCGGGGGACCTCGGTGCGTCGCCCGGCGCGGCGCTCAGATGACCGGGTGCTCGGCCCACCGGCCGAACACCCCGGCCAGGGACCCCACCATCTCCCCCACCGTGGCCTGGGCCCGCACGGCCTCGAAGATGGCCGGCAGCAGGTTCCGGTCGGCCACCCCGGCGTCCGTGGCCAGGCGGGCCAGCCCGGCGTCGACGGCGGCCTGGGACCGGTGCCGGCGGACCTCGGCCAGCCGCTTGCGCTGGGCCGCCTCGACCTCGGGGCCGATCTGGAGGGTGGGCAGCAGGGTGTCCTCGTTCCCCCCGGTGAACCCGTTCACCCCGACCACCACGCGCCGCCCGTCGGAGACCCCGCGCTGGAACCGGTAGGCGGCGTCGGCGATCTCCCCCTGAAACCAGTTTGCCTCGATCCCCGCCACCACGCCGTCGAGCATCGAACCGTCACCGATCCCGTCGAGGTGGGCGAAGACCGCCTCGGCCTGCCGCTCCATCTCGTCGGTCAGGGTCTCGACGAACCACGAGCCCCCCAGCGGGTCGGCCACGCCGGCCACGCCCGTCTCGTGGGCGATGACCTGCTGGGTGCGCAGGGCGATACGGGCGGCCTTCTCCGTGGGGAGGGCCAGGACCTCGTCCATGGAATTGGTGTGCAGGCTCTGCGTCCCCCCGAGCACCCCGGCCAGGGCCTCGATGGCCGTCCGCACGATGTTCAGCTCCGGCTGCTGGGCGGTCAGTGACACGCCGGCCGTCTGGGTGTGGAACCGGCAGAGCAGCGACCGCTCGTCGGCGGCGCCGTAGCGGTGGCGCATCCACCGGGCCCAGATCCGCCGGGCCGCCCGGTACTTGGCGATCTCCTCGAAGAAGTCGATGTGGGCGTTGAAGAAGAACGAGAGGCGCGGGGCGAACTCGTCCACCCCGAGGCCCACGGCCCGAGCCGCCTCGACGTAGGCGAACCCGTTGGCCAGGGTGAAGGCCAGCTCCTGGGCGGCCGTCGACCCCGCCTCGCGGATGTGGTACCCCGACACCGACACCGGATTGAACCGGGGCATCTCGGCGGCACAGTAGCGGATGACGTCGGTCACCAGGCGGAGCGACGGGCGGGGCGGGAAGATGTACTCCTTCTGGGCCTGGTACTCCTTCAGGATGTCGTTCTGCAGGGTTCCGCCCAGCAGCCGCCGCTCGGTCCCCGCCCGCTCGGCCGCCTCGACGTACATGGCGAAGCACATGGCCGCCGGCGAATTGATCGTCATGGACGTGGTGGTGGCGGCCAGGTCGATGCCGGCGAAGAGGTCCGTCACGTCGGCCAGGGTGTCGACGGCCACCCCGCAGCGCCCGACCTCCCCCTCGGCGTGGGGATCGTCGGAGTCCCGGCCCATGAGGGTGGGCAGGTCGTAGGCCACCGAGAGCCCGTCGCCGCCGGCCCGCAGGAGCTCGCGGAAGCGGGCGTTGGTGTCCTCGGCCGTCCCGAACCCGGCGAACATCCGCATGGTCCACAGCTTCGAGCGGTACATCGAGGCGTGGGGTCCCCGGGTGTAGGGGTACTGTCCGGGCCACTCGCCGTCGTCGGTGCCGTAGGCCGGATCGAGCGGGACGCCCGACATCGTCTCGAAGGGGACGTCGCGCCGGCGGGCCCGCTCGTAGGCCTCCCGCCAGGCGGCCCGTCCTCCCGGTACCGGGGAGCCCGACCCGGCCGCCGGGGCACCGGAAGGGGCGTCCCGGCCCCGGCTACCGGCGGTCGCTGGAGGGTCGGTGGCCATCCCACCAGCCTAGAACCCCCTCCGGGACCCGCACGGACCGCCGGACCCCGGGAGGGCGTCCGGACCGCCGGCGGCACCACGACCGCCTTGCTACTGTGGCCCGGCGGGTCGGTGAAAGGGGCGGTACGTGATCATCGTGATACCACGTCTGCGGAATTCCAACATCGGGAAGCGGACCCGCATGGGGGCCGTCATGGCGACCTGCAAGCGCCACCGGCAGCCGCACCTCCACGACGTCTTCCAGGTGAAGTACTACCTCCCGCTCATCGGCAACATCCCGTTCATCCGCCTCAAGACGAGGTACTTCCAGGCGTGCTCCCGCGGTCCGGCCACCTGGCGGATCACCAAGGAGCGAGCCGAGCAGCTCGTGGGGCGGGCGGCGGAGCAGGCCACGGCGCGCATGGTGGCAGCCCAGGACAACGCCTGGTTGGCCCAGACCATGTCGCCGCACGGCTCGCCGTCGTTCGGTGTGACCCCGTCGGGTGCGTGGCACGACCCCCTGCCAGCGTTCAGCCCGGCACCGTCCGTGGTGCGGCCGGGACCGTCCGGACCCACGCTGACGCCGACACCGGCCCCGCACGCCGCCCTGCCGCCCCTGCCCGGCCTGGCGGCGGTGCCTCCTCCTCCCCCGCCTCCCGGGTCAGTGCTGCCACCCCCTCCCCCGCCACCGCCCGGCGGATGGGCCCCACCGCCGGCGTGACCTCCGTACCCCGGGACGGCCACCCGGACGGCCACCCGGGTAGCCCCCCGGGTAGCCCCCCGGGCGGCCCAGCTGACGGCCCAGCTGACGGCCCCCGCGATCCCACCCGGATCGTTACCCGCGGTTCACCGTGTCCCCGGTTCGGTCGTGACCGATCGCGACCCCACCACGGGGTATCGTCGGCACCGTGAATCGAGTCTCCGAAGCACCCGACCGCAACCTGGCCATGGAGCTGGTCCGAGTGACCGAGGCGGCCGCGCTGGCCGCGTCACGTTGGATGGGACGGGGGGACAAGGAGGGCGCCGACGGCGCCGCCGTGCATGCCATGCGGGTGGTACTGGCCTCGGTGCCCATGGACGGCGTCGTGGTCATCGGCGAAGGGGAGAAGGACAACGCTCCCATGCTGTTCAACGGCGAGCGCATCGGCGACGGCACCCCGCCCAAGGCCGACATCGCCGTCGATCCCATCGACGGCACCACCTCGACGGCCCTGGGCCGGGGCGGGGCGCTGGCCGTGATCGCCGTGTCGGAAGAGGGCACCATGTTCAACCCCGGCCCCTGCGTCTACATGGAGAAGCTGGCCGTCGGACCCCGGGCCGTCGGGGCCATCGACATCACCCAGTCCATCGAGTTCAACCTCGAAGCGGTGGCCAAGGCCAAGGGGACGTCGGTCCGTGACGTCACTGCGGTCATCCTCGACCGGCCCCGCCATGCCGACCTCATCGCCGAGGTCCGGGCGACCGGGGCCCGCATCCGTCTCATCACCGACGGTGACGTGGCCGGGGCCATCGCCACGGCCTGGCCCGACTCCGGCGTGGACATCCTCTTCGGCATCGGGGGTACCCCCGAGGGGGTCATCGCCGCCGCGGCCCTGAAGAGCATGGGCGGCGAGCTCCAGGGTCGCCTGTGGACCCGGGACGAGGAGGAGCGCCGGGCCGCCCTCGACGGCGGCTACGACCTCGAGGCCGTGCTGACCACCGACGACCTGGTCCGGGGGGACAACTGCTTCTTCGCCGCCACCGGGATCACCGACGGCGAGCTGCTCCACGGTGTCCGCTACAACGAGACCGGTGCGGTCACCCAGTCCCTGGTCATGCGCTCGAAGTCCGGCACCGTGCGGCTCATCTCGGCCAGCCACCCCCTGCAGAAGCTGGCCGGGTACAGCGCCATCGAATTCAGCTGAGCCCGGGCCCGTCCCGGCCGCTCACGGGGACGTCATCCCCGCAGTGGTGGTGGTGCCCTCGGCCGTGCACCCCTCGGGACTGGTCAGGCCCCATCGGGCGATGACGGCCGCCGGCAGGGCGGTCTGTGCCGGACAGAACGGCACCGAGCCGTTGCTCAGCACGACCCAACCTGCGCCGGACTTCTTGGAGAAGATGGCCGTCTCGCCCCCGTCCTGCAGGCGGACCAGGGTCTGCTGGGAAGCCGTCGTCGTCGGGTCGAACGACGCCAGGGCCCAGGTCGTCCCGGTCGAGGGCACGACGGCGAGGTAGACCGAGCCGGTCCGGGTGCCGGCGATGTCCGCCGCCGGGAGCTGGTCGTAGGCCACGAACGCCGCGGTGAGGGCGGCCTTGTCGGTCGCTGTGGCCACGAGGTTCTGCACGGACGAGGTGCTCGTCGTGGCCGTCGTGGCCGTCGACCCGCCCGTGGTGGCGGTCGTTGTGGCGGTGGTCCCGGTGGTGGACGGCGCCGCCGTGGTGGTCGACGAGGACGACGAGGAACTGCAGGCCGCGGCCAGGACGGCCAGGGCGGCGAGGCCGAGGAGGGCCGAGCGGTGGAGGTGGCGTGGGGTCATGGTCGGGATTATTCCACGCCGACACCGGGCTCGTCGGGCTCGTCGGGCTCGTCGGGCTCGTCGGGCTCGTCGGGCTCGTCCCGCGTCCCGCGTCCCGCGGCGAATACCGCCAGGACCTCGCGGTCAGGTTCAGACGGTGGTGGTCGGACCGGTGGCCAACGAGGCGTCAGTCGCTTCGATGCGCACCTGGGCCCGCCGGACCGCCGCCTCGGCCTCGACCAGTTCGAGGTTCACCTCGGCTCCCTCGCCGCTGCCCGGGGCCGTACCCGAGGCGGGGGTACCGGCCAGCTCCGCCACCAGTGCCTCGGCCGCCTCGAGGGCCACCTGGGCCCGTTCGACGTCGATCTCCCCGGCCAGCTCGGCGATGCCCGCCAGCAGCGTGACCCTGGTGCCCCCGCCGGCGTCGGACGACCCGCCGTCGGCCACCGGCTCGACCTGGACGAACCCACCGTGGACGGCGATGCGGTCGACCTCGCCCTCCTCGCGGCCGACCCGGACGACGCCCGGCTCCACCGAGCCGATCAGGGGGGTGTGGCCGCTGAGGAAGGTCACGTCGCCGTCGGCCGTCCGCAGGACGACCTCGGTCGCCACCCCGGTGAGGAGGATGCGCTCCGGTGTCACCAGTTCGACGGTGAGGAGGTTGCTGTCAGCCATGGTCCGGTACCGCCCGACTAGTCGTTCTCGAGGGCGTGGGCCTTGGCCAGGACCGACTCGGCCCCGCCCACGTTGAGGAAGGCCTGCTCGGGGACCTCGTCCAGCTCGCCGTTGACCAGGGCCTCGAACGACTCGACGGTCTCCTCCACGGGGACGGTCACACCCTTCAGGCCGGTGAACACCTCGCCGACGTTGAACGGCTGGGACAGGAAGCGCTGGATCTTCCGGGCCCGGGTCACGGTCACCCGGTCCTCCTCGGACAGCTCGTCGAGGCCGAGGATGGCGATGATGTCCTGGAGTTCCTTGTAGCGCTGGAGCACGCCCTGGACTCGCCGGGCCACCGTGTAGTGGCGCTCGCCCACGATCTCGGGAGCCAGGATGTTGGACGTCGACGACAGGGGGTCCACCGCCGGGTAGATGCCCAACGAGGCGATGTCGCGGGAGAGCTCCGTGGTGGCGTCGAGGTGGGTGAAGGTCGTGAACGGCGCCGGGTCGGTGTAGTCGTCGGCGGGCACATAGACGGCCTGCAGCGAGGTGATGGAGCGACCCCGGGTCGAGGTGATGCGCTCCTGCAGCTCGCCCATCTCGTCGGCCAGGGTGGGCTGGTAGCCCACGGCCGAGGGCATGCGGCCCAGCAGGGTCGACACCTCCGAGCCGGCCTGGACGAACCGGAAGATGTTGTCCACGAACAACAGCACGTCCTGGTTCTTCACGTCACGGAAGTACTCGGCCATGGTCAGGGCGGCCAGGGCCACGCGGAGACGGACGCCCGGGGGCTCGTCCATCTGGCCGTAGACCAGGGCGGCCTTCTCGATGACGCCGGACTCCTGCATCTCGATCCACAGGTCGGTCCCCTCACGGGTGCGCTCGCCCACTCCGGCGAACACCGACACGCCACCGTGGTTGGTGGCCACCCGGTTGATCATCTCCTGGATGAGCACGGTCTTGCCCACACCGGCCCCGCCGAAGAGCCCGATCTTCCCACCCTGCACGTAGGGCTCGAGGAGGTCGATGACCTTGATCCCCGTCTCGAACATGACGGCCCGGGGCTCGAGGGTGTCGAAGGCCGGGGCCGGGCGGTGGATCTCCCAGTGGTCCTCCACCTCGCCGATGGACGCCGTGTCGAGCGGCTCGCCCAGCACGTTGAACACGTGACCCAGCACGGCGTCGCCCACCGGGACCTGCAGGCCGTGGCCCAGATTGCGGACCACCGAGCCACGGGTCAGCCCGTCGGTGGCCTTCAGGCAGATGCAGCGAACCCGGCCGTCACCGATCTGCTGGGCCACCTCGGCCGTAATGGTGATGGTGTCCGCGTCGAGCAGGACGTCCACCTCGACCGCGGTGTTGATCTCGGGCAGGGCGTGGGGCGGGAACTCCACGTCGATGACGGGCCCGGCGATGGCCACGACTCGTCCGGTGGCGAGGGCCTCGGCCGTGGTCGGCTCCGGTGCTGTGGTGGTCATGAGGGTTCGGCTCCCTTGGTGTCGTCAGTCGGTGGAACAGCGGTGGTCGTGGTGTCGGCGTAGCGGGCGGAACGGCGGGCGGAACGGCGGGCGGAACGGCGGGCGGCGGGGCGGGGGTCCATCGGTCAGACCACCGCCCGGATGACGGCGCCGCCGTCGTCCTCCCCGGCCCCGGCCCGCAGGGCCTCGGCACCGCCCACGATCTCCATGATCTCGGTGGTGATGGTGTCCTGGCGGGCCCGGTTCATGATCCGCGAGTACTTCTTGATGAGCTCTTCGGCATTCTCCGTGGCCGCGGCCATGGCCCGCTGGCGGGCCGTGAGCTCCGAGGCCGACGCCTCGAGCAGGGCCCCGAAGATCTCGGTCTCTGCCGCCCGCGTGGCGAGCGTCTCCAACAGGATGGCGGCGTCGGGCTCGAACTCGGTGTAGCCGTTCCGCCCACTGTCGGGCCCGTCCACCGGCAGTTCGAAGGTCGGCGTCGGGTCCTCGAAGGCGTCGTCGCCGGGCTGGCGCGGATCGATCAGGGGCAGCAGCTGGCGGATCTCCACCTTCTGGGACCCGGCCGAGAGGAAGCGGGTGGACACGATGACGACCTGGTCGACCTCGTCCTGGACGAACGGGGTCAGGACGGCCCGGGCCACGGCGCGGGCGTCGTCGAAGGACGGCCGCTCGCTCAGGCCGAGGAACGACTGCTCCACCGGCTGGTTGCGGTAGCGGAAGTAGTTGACGGCCTTCTTCCCCACCGTGAACAGACGGTGCTCGACACCGTCCGCCGCGCCGGTGGTGAGGAGGCGCTCGGTGGCCCGGAAGACCATGGAGTTGTACCCGCCGCACAGACCGCGGTCGGCCGCCACGGCGAGGACGGCGACCCGCTCGATCTTCTCCGGCGTGCCGAGGAGGCGTCCGGCGGCATCGGGGTCACCGATGGCCGTGTCCAGCACCAGCCGGGCCATGCCCTCCTGGTAGGGACGGGACACGGCGATGCGGTTCTGGGCGCGCACGATCTGCGACGCGGCGATCAGCTCCATCGCCTTGGTGATCTTCTTCGTCGACTGGATGCTCTTGATCCGTCGACGGAGGATGCGCTCCTGGCCTCCGGCCATCGGTCAGCCGTCCTCTCCGGTGTCGAAGCTCTCGGTGAACTTCGTGAGGGCCACGTCCAGGGAGTCGTCCGAGGGCAGGGCACCCGAGGCCCGGATCCCGTCGAGGAGGTCGGCGTGGTTGGCCCGGAAGAACGTGCGCACCTCGGCCTCGTAGCGCTGGACCTCGGAGACCGGGACGTCGTCCACGTAGCCCTTGGAACCGGCGTAGATCACCAGGACCTGCTCCTCCACCGGCACCGGGGCGTTGAGGCCCTGCTTCAGCAGCTCGGTCAGGCGGTAGCCCCGGTCGAGCTGGGCCTGGGACACCTTGTCCAGTTCCGAGCCGAAGGTGGCGAACGCCTCGAGCTCGCGGAACTGGGCCAGATCGAGCTTCAGGGTCCCGGCCACCGACTTCATGGCCTTGATCTGGGCGGCGCTCCCCACCCGGCTGACCGAGATGCCCACGTTGATGGCCGGGCGGACACCGGCGTAGAACAGCTCGCTCTCCAAGAAGACCTGGCCGTCGGTGATGGAGATCACGTTGGTCGGGATGTAGGCCGACACGTCGCCGGCCTTGGTCTCGATGATGGGCAGGGCGGTCAGCGACCCGCCGCCCTCGGCGTCGGACAACTTGGCCGCCCGCTCGAGGAGCCGGCTGTGCAGGTAGAAGACGTCACCGGGGTAGGCCTCGCGGCCCGGCGGGCGGCGCAGGAGGAGCGACAGCTGTCGGTAGGCCTCGGCCTGCTTGGACAGGTCGTCGTAGACGATGAGGGCGTGCTCGCCGTTCTCCATCCAGTGCTGGCCGATGGCACAGCCTCCGTAGGGGGCCAGGTACTTGAACGGTGCCGGGTCCGACGCCGCGGCCAGGACGACCACGGTGTACTCGAGGGCCCCGTGGGAACGCAGGGTCTCCACGGTCTGCGAGACGGACGAGCCCTTCAACCCGACGGCCACGTAGATGCACTTCACCCCCTGGCCCTTCTGGTTCAGGATGGTGTCGATGGCCACCGTGGTCTTGCCCGTCTTGCGGTCGCCGATGATGAGCTCGCGCTGCCCACGGCCGATCGGGGTCATCGAGTCGATGGCCTTGATGCCCGTCTGCAGGGGCTCGCTCACCGGTTGGCGACGGACGATGCCCGGGGCCTGGACCTCGAGGCGGCGGGTCTGGTCGGTCTCGATGGGACCCTTGCCGTCGAGCGGCTCGCCCAGGGCGTTGACCACCCGGCCGAGCAGGGCGTCTCCCACCGGCATGGAGAGGATGCGCCCGGTGGCCCGGACCAGCTGCTCCTCCTCCAACGAGGTGTCCGATCCCAGGATGACCGCGCCGATGGTCTCCTCGTCGAGGTTGAGGGCCAGTCCGACGGTGCCGTCCTCGAACTCCAGGATCTCGTTGACCGCGGCACCCGGCAGTCCGGTGACCCGGGCGATGCCGTCGCCCACCTCGACGATGCGACCGACCTGCTCGGTCCCCACGTCGGGGACGTAGTCCTCGACATTGCGCCGGAGGGCGGCGGTGATCTCGTCTGCGTTGATGGTCAGCTCAGCCATCAGGTGGCCTCTCTTTCGGGGGCTTGGTACGCCGCCTCTTGGGTGAGGAGGTGTTCCTTCAGTAGATCCAGACGGTGACGGGTGCTGCCGTCCACCAGGAGGTCGCCGACCTGCACCACCACACCGCCCAGCAGCGACGGATCGATCGTCACCTGCAGCTCGACCGGTCCACCGGTCAGCCGGGCCAGCGCGTCGCTCAGGTCCGCCTGCTGGGCGGCGCCGACGCTGTCGGCGGCGTTCACCCGGGCCACCCGCCAGCCGCGGGCCCGGGCCGCCTCGACCACCAGGGAGTCGAGGGTCCCGACCACGTCACGGGCCCGCCCGCCCTTGATGACGTAGTCGACCAGTCGGAGCGTCGCCGGGAGGACCCGGTCGCGGAGGAGCTCGCCCACCACCCGCTGGCGCAAGGGGACCGGGAGGTCCCGATCGCCCAGGGCGCCCCGCAGCGCCCGGTTGGCCTCGACCGTCCGGGCGAAGCGGAAGAGCTGGTCCTCGATCTCCTCGAGGTCGCCCACGCCCACCGACTCGAAGACGGCGGCGGCATAGCCGGCCACCCGGTGGCGGGAGGCCAGGCGCCCGAGCACCGGCTCGGGGTCCTCCACCCCGTCGTCGGCGTGGGCCGACGTGATGGCCTCCTGGGAGGCCAGCGCATGCAGTGCCGTGGTGACCTCGGCGGCGGGGACCACGGTCACCGTGCGGTTGACCAGTCGGTGCACCCCGTCGAGGACCTTGCCCTGGAGCAGCTCGTCCAGCACGGCGCGCCGTGCGGTGACGGGCAGGGCGCCGTCGTCGATGGCCAACGTGAGCTCATTGCTCCCGTCGACCAGCGCGGCGACGGCCGCCAGCTCCTCCTGGGCCTGGGCGAGCGTCCCCGCGTCCCGGAGGCCCTCGCTGATGGCGGTCAGGTAGCCCTGGAGGGCTGCGTTCACCGACTGCCCCCTGCGGCACCGGCCGAGGCGCCGGACTCGGCCTCGGAACGGACGGCGGCGATGGCCTCGTCGATGAGGTCCTGGTGGTCCGAGGCCTGGATCTCCCGCCCGATGACCCGCTCGGCGGCGTCCAGCACGATCCGGCCGACCACCGCGGACACTTCCTCGACGGCGGCCTGGCGGGCCACCGCCACCTCGGCGTCCGCCGACTGCACGATGCGCTCGTACTCCGCCTGGGCCCGAGCCTGGGAGCTGGTGATCACCTGGTCGGCCGTGGTCTGGGCCTGGGTCACGATCTCCCGGGCCTGGTGACGGGCGGCCTCCAGGGCGGCACGGCGCTCGACGTCGGCGTCCTCGGCATCGGCCTTGGCCTTGTCGGCCGCCTCGAGCTCCGAGCGGATCTTCTCCTGACGCTCGGTGAGCGCCTTGTTGAGCGGCGGCAGCACGACCTTGGTGATCACGCCCAGCACGAGCAGGAAGGCGATGAGGACGACGATGAACGTCCCGTTGGGGATCAGGAAATTACTGACTGCGAAGAGTGGCATTGACGTCGTCCTTGTTCAGTGCTGCCAGCCGGAGATGCAACGGGCCCGAACCCAGGTTCCCAGCGGCAGGGGCTGGGAACGGACTCGGGCAGACCGAGACGTGGTCGTTCCTACTTGAGGGCGAACACGAAGAGTGCGGCGAAGACCAGGTTGATGAAGTAGGCGGCCTCACACAGACCCACGGTCAGGAACATGATGGTCATGAGCCGGCTCTGGGCCTCGGGCTGGCGTGCGATGCCGGCGATGGTCTGGCTCCCGGCGAGGCCGTCACCGATCGAGGCTCCGACCGCGCCACCGCCCAGTGCGAGCCCCGCGCCCACGAAGGCACCTGCCGTCTTTACTGCGTCGGCCATTGAGCTGTCAGCCATGATTTCTTCTCCTTTGGGTTTGTGAGATCTGCGAAGAGCGGACGACTGCGATGGGGTTCGTCATGGCGCTAGTGCGTGTCCGGGGCCATGGCCGAGTCGAAGTACAGGATGGTGAGGAGGGCGAAGATGAACGCCTGGATCGCCCCGATCGCCATGTCGAACAGCTTCCACACGATGGTGAAGGGCAGGGACAGGATCCCGCCGATGGGGACGACGCTGAGCTTCCAGGCCACCAGCGCGGCCAGCAGGGAGAGCATGAGCCCACCGGCGAAGAGGTTGCCGAAGAGACGGAGGGTGAGCGTCACCGGCTTCACCAGCTCGTCGACGACGTTCATGAAGCCGTTGATGAGGAACAGCTTCGGGGGGAACGGGCGGTTGAAGTAGTGCTTCACGTAGCCGCCGATCCCCCGGTTCTTGATGGCCGCCCGGTGGACCATGATGATCACGTACAGCGCCATGGCCAGGGGGAGGTTGATGTCGCTGGTCGGCGCGGGGAGGAAATCGATCTTGCTCCCGATGCCCAGCACCTCGAAGAGGTTGCAGGTGAAGATGAAGACGAACAGGGTGAGCGCCAGCGGGACCACCTTGGCCCCGCGGGGGCCGATGGTGTCGTTCACCTGGCCCTGCACCGCTTCGACGGCCATCTCCCAGGCCAGCTGGAATTTCCCCGGCACGCCGCTGGTCAGCTTGGCCCGCATGATCATGCCCAGCAGGATCACCACGAGCCCGGCGATCACGGTGGCCCAGATGATGTCCAGGTCGAGCGTGAGCCCGAACACCTTCGTCGTCACGTGGTCACCCACCGTGATGTCGATGGCCAGCGATCGGAAGTAGACGGGTTGCATACCGGCGGTCACCTGCTCACGCTCCGTCGGGGTGGTCGTCGGTGTGCCGCCCGGATCGTGCGGCGTCCCCGGAATCGGTATCGGTATCGGTATCGGCGTCGGCATCGGCGTCGGCCGGGCGCTCGACCACGTTGGCGGTGATCACGTCGTCGACCGAGGTCATGGGCCCGGCGTGGGCCGCGGACCGGGCCACGTTGACGATCATGACCAGTTGGAACAGGGCCAGCCCGACGAGTACCCCGAAGCCGAGCTTGTGGTCCAGCCACAGGAGACCGAAGGCGATCAGGGTGATGATGGCCATCCGACCGAGGGTGTTCATGGCCAGCGGGCGCTTCTTGTTCTCGGCGTCGCTCAGGCCGACCTTCACGACCGAGCTGCCGATCATCTGGAAATTGACCGTTCCGAGGCCCAGGCCGATGCAGACGCCGAGGCCGAACAGCGCCTCGCCGAACGAGACACCGGCCACCAGCGCGGCCACGCCGACGATCATGACGGCGGCCACCGTCCGGCGGGAGACGTCATGGATGTTCGGCAGGGTGAAGTGGGCGAACACGGACCGTTACGCTCCCGGACCCAGCGGACCGGCGCCCGTCCCCGGTGCTACAGGTTCTGTTTGACCTTGGACACCAGGTACACGACACCGGCGGCCAGCCCCAGGCCGAGGCCCAGCAGCGTGAAGAGCGGCGTGGTGTGGGCGGCGGCGTCCACCGCCAGCCCGATACCCGTGCCGATGGCCAGGCAGACGGCCATGCCCAGGCCCAGCGTCAGGAATTCCACGATCGGCGAGGACCCGGCCGGAGGCTCCTGCAGAGGTCCCGGATCCGGTCCGGGATCGGAGCCAGGGGTGTGTTCCGTCATGGGCGGGCCGAGTCGCGTCAGCAGATGTGGGAGAGAGGTAGGTCACAGAAGATTCCCGAGTTCACCGAGGGTGCGGTTCGCTGCGGCCCGAGCGGTGGTGGAGGCCGGCGGTGACCCCGAAGGAGGCGGTAGGCCTGCATTGCACGGGCGTCATCATCGCATCTCGGACTCGGTCTCGCAAAACGCCGGAAACACCCCGTTCATACTTCTCGAGGCCGCTCCGGCGACCCGGCCGGAGCGGCCGATCCGCCGGCGACAACGCCCAGGTCAGCCGGGGTACCGGGGAAGGTGGGCTCCCCCGACGGTTCGACGGGCCACGCCCGTGCGCCGGGCCCGCCCGGTCCGACCGACCCGTCGGCGGCGACCGACCCGTCGGCGGCAACCGACCCGTCGGCGGCAACCGACCCGTCGGCGGCAACCGACCCGTCGGGCGGGGCCGGTTCCTCCTCGGGCTCCGCCGCCTCCTGGCGCCGCAGCGACGGGTGGAAGAGGGTGAAGAGCATCACGCCGAGGGCCGCCACCCCGAAGGGGATGATGACGTTGACGCTGGAGACGTACAGGGGGAACAGCACGAACCCCGAGAGGATGGCCGTCCACACCCACAGGATGAGCACGCTCCGCCGGTGCCCGTGGCCCAGGCGCAACAGCCGGTGGTGGAGGTGGTTCTTGTCCGGGGTGGCGAACCCGGTCCGGTTGGCCGTCCGCCGCACGAAGGCGAAGGCCATGTCGATGAGGGGCACGCCGAGGATGAAGAAGGGGATGAACAGCGGGGCGAAGAAGAAGTAGGTCTCACCGCTCTGGACCGTCCCCCCGGGGGCGCCGCCGATCAGCATGGTCGAGGCGGCCATCAGCAGCCCGAGGACCATGGCCCCGGCGTCGCCCATGAAGATCCGGGCCGGGTGGAAGTTGTGGGGGAGGAACCCCACACAGATACCGCAGGTCACCACGGCGATCAGCGGGCCGATGTTGTCGAGGTCGAGGTTGCCCTGGTTCTGCAGGTGCAGACCGTAGACGGCGAGGGCCCCCGAGGCGATGGCCACCACCCCGGCGGCCAGCCCGTCCAGCCCGTCGATGAGGTTGACGGCATTGGTGATGGCGATGACCCACAGGGCCGTGAGCAACGGGATCACGTCGGGTGACAGCACCACGAACCCGGCCAGCGGCACCTTGAACTGGAACCAGGAGTCACCCAGGAAGTACAGGATCGACGCGGCCAGTACCTGACCGGCCATCTTGGCCGGGGCCGACATGTCCCGGAAGTCGTCGATCAGGCCCACGATGAAGATGGCGGCGGCCCCGAGGACCAGGCCCAGCGCCTCGGTCGACGGGCCCTGGAACAGCAGGTCGAGCGCCGGGATGCAGGCGGCCACGCCGACGGCCACCAGCATGGCCAGGAACATGGCCACACCGCCCGCCTCGGGGGTGATCGTGGTGTGGACCTTCCGCTCGTCGGGCTGGGCCACGTACCCGATGGCCGTGGCCACCCGGCGGACCGGGAAGGTCAGCGCCCACGACGCCACGGCCGCCACCACCAGTACGACGGCGTACCAGTTGAGGGGGACGCCGGAGGTCACGCCGGCATCGACCGCCCGACGGTCATTCCCCGCCCAGGGTCGGGTACGGGGGGAACGCCGCGGTCAGGTCACGGACCTCGCCCCGGACGACGGCGATCGCCGCCTCGTCCTCCCGGGCCCGCAGCGTCCGGCCGATCAGGCCTCCGATGACCCGCATCTCGTCCGGGCCCATCCCCGCCGTGGTCTGGGCGGCCGTGCCCAGGCGCAGCCCCGAGGTGACGAAGGGGGACCGGGGGTCGTCGGGGATGGTGTTGCGGTTGAGGGTGATCCCCGCCCGGTCGAGGGTCTCCTGGGCCACCTTGCCCGTCAGCTCCTCGTCGAACGTCCGCAGGTCCAGGAGGACCTGGTGGTTCTCGGTCCCGCCCGAGACCAGGCGGAACCCCGCGCCGGCCAGGGACTCGCCCAGGACGGCGGCGTTGGCCACCACCCGGGCGGCGTAGTCGGCGAACTCCGGCCGGGCCGCCTCGGCGAAGGCCACGGCCTTGGCCGCGATGACGTGCTCCAGCGGGCCTCCCTGCAGCCCCGGGAACACCGCGCTGTCGACGGCCTTGGCGAACTCGGCGTTGCACACGATGGCCCCGCCCCGCGGGCCCCGGAGGGTCTTGTGGGTGGTGAAGGTGACCACGTCGGCCACGCCCACCGGGGACGGGTGGGCCCCACCGGCGATCAGGCCGGCCGGGTGGGCGGCGTCGAACATGAACAGGGCGCCGACCGAGTCGGCGATCTCCCGGAACGGCCGGGGGTCGATGATCCGGGAGTAGGCCGTGGAGCCGGCCACGATGAGCCGGGGCCGCTCGCGGCGGGCCACGTCGGCCACCTGGTCGAAGTCGATGGTCTCCCCGGGCTTGTCGGAATCCCCCGTAGCCGGCGAGACCCCGTAGGAGACGAAGTTCCAGACCTTGCTGGTGATGCTGGCCGGCGACCCGTGGGTGAGGTGCCCGCCGTGGTCCAGCCGCATGGCCAGGATGGTGTCGCCCGGCTCGAGCAGGGCCTGGTAGACGGCCAGGTTGGCGTTGGCCCCGGCGTGGGGTTGCACGTTGGCGTGGTCGGCACCGAAGAGGGCCGTCGCCCGCTCCCGGGCCAGGTCCTCGACCTCGTCGACGATCTGGTTGCCGCCGTAGTAGCGGCGCCCGGGGTAGCCCTCGGCGTACTTGTTGGTCAGCACCGAGCCCGAAGCGGCCAGGACGGCCGGCGAGGTGAAGTTCTCCGAGGCGATGAGCTGCAGGGTGGTGGACTGGCGTTCCGCCTCCTCGCCGAGGAGGCGGGCCACGTCGGGATCGTCGCGGAGCCAGGCGTCGAACGGTGAGGCGGGGGTCGGGCTGGTGGTCACGGGTGGGGCTGCCTTTCGGGCTCGGTGTGCTCCGGGTGGGGGTCGGCCTCGTAGTCGGCGATCTCGTCGATCCGCCGCTGGTGACGCCCGCCCAGGTACGCCGTGGCCACGAAGGCGTCCAGGGCCTCCACGGCCACCAGCGGACCGGTGGTCCTCCCCCCGAGGCAGACCACGTTGGCGTCGTTGTGCTCCCGGGCCAGGCGGGCGGTGGTGACGTCGTGGACCAGGGCGGCCCGCACCCCGCGGACCTTGTTGGCCGCCATGGAGATGCCGATCCCCGTACCGCAGACGCACACCCCCATCTCCGCCCGTCCACCGGCCACCGCCTCACCCACCGCGGCGCCGTAGCGGGGGTAGTCGACGGACACGTCGGGGTCGCCGGTGCCCAGATCGAGCACGTCGTGTCCCCCGTCGTCGAGGTGGGCGGCCAACACGGCCTTCAGGCCGTAGCCGGCGTGGTCGGAACCGACCGCGATTCGCATCCTCCGAGTGTATCGACGCCCGCGCCGGTGCCGAGGCGACGCCGGGCCGTGACGGCCACCGGGGACGGGCGGGTGCGCCACCCGGCCGGTAGCGTGTCCAATTCCATGGCCATCGACCCGAGAACCCCGGTCATCGTCGGCGTGGGACAGGTCACCGTCCGGCCCGACCCGGCCGGGGACGTCGACCCGGCGGTACGCCCGGAGCCGTCCGCCGTGATGGTCCGTGCCGTCCTGGCCGCGGTCGAGGACTGTGACGGGGTCGCCGCCGGCGGGTCCGCCCCGGCCGGCCGCGCCGTCCTGGCCCGGGCCACGTCGCTCCGGGTGGTCAAGCCGCTCAGCTGGCAGTACGCCAACCCCGGGCTCCTCGTCGCCGCCGGGCTGGGCATCGAGCCATCCGAGCTCGTGGTGTCGACGACGGGCGGGGACAGCCCCCAACGGCTGGTGAACCAGACGGCGCTGGCCGTCGGACGCGGCGACCTCGACTGCGCCGTCCTGGTGGGGGCGGACTGCATCTACTCGCAGTTCGTGTCCCGCCGGCACCCCGACCGGCCCGTCCTGCCCTGGTCGACCCAGGGCCCGGACACCCCGTCGCCCGGTTCGCTCGGGCCGAAGCGGAAGGGCACGACCGATGCCGAGGTGGCCGTAGGCCTGGACCTGCCCGTCCACATTTACCCCCTCTTCGAGAACGCCGTGCGGGCCGGGGCCCACCGGCCCCTCGACGAGCACCGACGTCACCTCGGCGAACTGTGGTCCCGGTTCTCGCAGGTGGCCGCCGACAACCCCTACGCCTGGTTGCCCGAGGCCCGGACCTGGGAGGACATCGCCCTCCCGGGTGAGGCCAACCGGATGGTCGACTACCCGTACACCAAGCTCCTCACGGCGAACATGCAGGTCGACCAGGGGGCCGCCCTCCTCCTGTGCTCCGTCGCCGTGGCCGAGGCGGCGGGCGTCCCGCGCGACCGCTGGGTCTTCCCCCTCTCGGGGGCCGACGCCGACGACCACTGGTACCTGTCCCACCGGGCCGACTTCCACTCGTCGCCGGCCGTCCGGTTGGCCGCAGGGGCGGCCCTGGTCCAGGTGTCGGCGACCATCGACGACGTCGCCCACCTCGACCTCTATTCGTGCTTCCCTTCGGCCGTCGAGATCACCGCCGCCGAGCTCGGCCTCCCGGTCGACGACCCGGGCCGGCCGCTCACCGTCACCGGTGGCATGACCTTCGCCGGAGGTCCGGGCAACAATTACGGCACCCACGCCATCGCCACCGTGGTGGACCGGCTGCGGGAGGACCCCGGTTCGCTCGGGCTCACCACCGGGGTCGGCTGGTACCTGAGCCGCCATTCGGTCGGGGTCTACGGCACCTCGCCCCGCCCCGGGCCGGCGATTGCGGGCCGACCGGCGGCCCGGGGCGGACCCCCGGCCCGGGGCGGACCCCGGGCCGGCGGGACGGTGGTGGTCGACGCCGCCGGGTTCCGGTGGGCCGATCCCCAGGCCGCCGTGGCCGCGCTCCCCCAGTGCTCCCCCGATGCCGAGGCGGTGGGTGAGGTGACCGTGGAGACCTACAGCGTCAGCTACGAACGGGACGGAGCCCTGGCCGCCGGCGTGGTGGCCTGCCTGACCCCGGATGGCCGGCGGGCCTGGGCCCGGGTCACCGACCCCGACCACCTGGCCGAACTGGTGGCCGAGGAGGGGTGCGGGCGTCTGGGCTTCCTGCGCGAGGACGGGGCCATCGACCTGCGCTGACGGGACACGACCGGGCCGCTACTCGGCCTCCTCGGCCTCCTCGGCCAGCAGTAGCCACCGTTCCTCGGCCTCGTCCAGCGCCGCCTGGACGGCCGCCAGGTCGGCCCCGCCGCGGTGGAGGGCCACGTGGTCGGTCTCGGCCGCCAGGTCCGACAGGAGCTGGTCCTTGCGCCGTACGAGCCGGGCCATCTCCTTGTCCAGCTCCCGGAGTTGCCGTCCGATCGACCCCGCCTCGGACGGCGTCCGGAGCCGCCCGTCGCCTCCGCGGCCGGCCCCGGCCACCGGTGCCGACTGCCCCGCCGGGGCACGACCACCCGAGCCGGCCGGGCCCCCGGCACCTCCCCGGCGCTCTGCCTCCGCCACCCAGGCGCCGAGCCCGCCGACCACCGGGGCCAACCGACCACCCTCGCCGAGGACCAGGAGCCGCTCGGTGGTCCGGTCGAGGAACGTGCGGTCGTGGCTCACTACGACCAGGGCCCCGGGCCAGTCCTCGAAGAAGTCCTCGAGGATCCGCAGGGTGTCGAGGTCGAGGTCGTTGGTGGGCTCGTCGAGGAAGAGCACGTTGGGCCGGGAGGCCATGACCAACAGGAGCTGCAGGCGCCGGCGCTCGCCCCCCGACAGGGTCCGGACCGGGGCCCGCTGCAGGGCGCCGGCGAACCAGAACTGCTCCATCAGCGCGTTGTCGACCGGGTCCCCCACCGGTCGGGTCGGACCGGCCACCAGGTCCCGGACGGTGGCCGCCGGGTCGAGATCGGCCCCCCGCTGGTCGTAGTAGCCGGTGACCACGGTCGGCCCCGTCACCACCCGGCCGGACGTGGGCTCGCGGCGGCCGGCCAGCAGGTCGAGGAGCGTCGACTTCCCCGTGCCGTTGGCCCCCACCACCCCCAGCCGGTCGCGCCGGTCGAGTGCCAGGCCCACCCCCGCCAGCACCGGCGGGGCCGACGGCCCGTACCGGTAGCCGACGTCGGTGCACTCGACCACCCGGTCCCCCAGCCGGGGGGTGCCGAGGGACAGGGCCAGCTCCGCCGGACGCGCCGGTGCCTCGGCCCGTGACCCGATGACCCGGACGGCGGCGTCGATCCGGGCCCGGGGCTTGCGGGTCCGGGCCGGTGCTCCCCGGCGGAGCCAGGCCAGTTCGCGTCGGGCCAGGTTGCGGCGGTTGGCCTCGGAGGAGGCCGCCTGCTCCTCGCGCTCGGCCGCCGCCGCCAGGTACGAGGCGTACCCGCCCTCGTGCACGTACGACCTCCCGCGGTCCAGCTCCAGCATCCGGGTGGTGACCCGGTCGAGGAGATGGCGGTCGTGGGACACCATCACCAGTCCACCCCGGTGGGCGGCCAGCCGGTGCTCCAACCAGGAAACGGCACCCAGGTCGAGGTGATTGGTGGGCTCGTCGAGTACCAGCAGCTCGGCCGGGTGGGCCAGCACCCGGGCCAGGGCCACCCGTTTGGTCTGCCCGCCCGAGAGCTCGGAGACGTCGGTGTCGGCGGCCGCACCCATGCCCAGGCGCTCGAGGGCGGCGTCGGCCTCCCAACCCGTGCCCACCGCGGCCCGGACCGTTCCCGGGGGCAGTACGGGCTCCTGGTCGAGGTAGCCGGTCCGCACCCCGCGGCCCAGCCGTAGCACCCCCGACTCCGGGAGGTCGACGCCGGCCACCAGCCGCAGCAGGGTCGACTTCCCCGTGCCGTTGATGCCCACGACGCCGACGCGGTCCCCCTCGGACACGGTGAGGGAGAGGTCGTCGAAGAGCACCCGGTCGGAGCGGCGTGAGGACACCCGTTGGAGATCGACCAGGACTGCCACGACCGGTCCAGGGTACTGTCCGGCTCGGGGAGCCCGTCCGGTCCCCGGGGCCCGTCCGGTCCGGTGCGGGTGGGCTATCCCTGCGGGAGCGGGGTCGCCGGGCGGGTGGCGCCGATGCCCAGCAGCGCCTCGAGCCCCGGCTCGAAGAGGGCCACGACGAGATCGGCCAACCGCTCGGCCGTGTACTCCTCGTGGTCGTACCACCAGCCGGCCAGCGCCTCGAAGGCCCCGTTCAGGGCGTTGGCCACGGCCTCGGCAACCACCGGGTCGACCCGGTCGTGAGGTGAGGAGTCGACCAGCAGTCGGGCCACCAGTCCGGCCTGTCGGCGGCGGGCCTCGGACACCTCCACCTCGGCCGGCGACGAACCGGCCGACAGCAGTCCCCGCCAGGCCAGCCGGTGCCCGTCGACGAAGCGGAAGAAGGCCACGGCGCCAGCCCGTAGCCGGTCCACCCCGTCTGCCCCGTCCGCCCCGGCCGCCCCGTCCACCCCGGCCACCGCCCCGGCCACCGTGGCGGCCAGCCGATCGGCGCTGCGGGCCACGCACCGGGCGTACAGTTCCTCCTTCGAGCCGACGAGGTCGTAGACCACGGGCTTGGAGACACCGACGAGTCGCGCCACCTCGTCCATCGACGTCTGCTGGTAGCCGTACCGGACGAACAGCTCCTCGGCCACCCCGACGACCTGCTCGAGGCGCTGGGCCCGGGGCAGCCGCACCCGGCTCTGCCCGGGACGACCGGCAGTGTCGGCGCTGGCCCGGGGACCTCCGTGTTCTTCCTGGTCGGGGGCTTCGTCGACGGTCACCCTTGCAATCCTACTACCAGTAGGTTACTAATGGTAACCATGACGCAGACCACCGAGGTCCCCGAGTCCACTGCACCGCACCACCGGGTGGCGATCATCGGGTCCGGCTTCGCCGGACTCGGCATGGCCATCCGGCTCCGCCAGCACCGGATCGACGACTTCGTCATCCTCGAACGGGCCGACGACCTGGGGGGCACGTGGTACGCCAACACCTACCCCGGGTGCCAGTGCGACGTGCCCTCGCTCCTCTACTCGTACTCCTTCGCCCCCAACCCCGACTGGTCACGGGCCTACGCCCCCCAGGCCGAGATCGAGGAGTACATCCGGCGCTGCGCCGACCACTACGACGTGAAACGCTCGGTCCGCTTCGGCCACGACGTCCTCGATGCCCGGTGGGACGCCGACGCCCGGCGGTGGTCGATCACCACCTCGCAGGGTCCGTACACCGCCGACCTCCTGGTGGTCGGGTCCGGCGGGCTGAGCGAGCCGGCCCTGCCGGACATCCCGGGGCTCGCCGACTTCGAGGGCGCGGTGTTCCATTCGGCCCGGTGGGACCACGACCACGACCTGACCGGCGAACGGGTCGCCGCCATCGGCACGGGGGCCTCGGCCATCCAGTTCGTGCCCCGGATCCAGCAGGTGGCCGACCACCTCTCGGTATTCCAGCGGACCGCCCCGTGGATCATCCCCCGCAACGATCGGGCCTTCACGGGCTGGGAACGCGCCCTCTTCCGCCGGGTCCCCCTGGCCCAGCGGCTGGCCCGGGCCTTCGTCTACTGGACCCGGGAACTGCTGGTCATCCCCCTCACCCGACGACCCGCAATGACCGCCGTCGCCGCCGGGCAGGCCCGTAGGTACCTCGAAGCCCAGGTGGCCGACCCCGAGCTCCGGGAGCGCCTCACCCCCGACTACACGCTGGGATGCAAGCGGGTCCTGCTGTCCGATGACTACCTGCAGTCGCTGACCCGGCCCAACGTGGCGCTGGTCACCTCGGGGATCCGCGAGGTCCGGGCCCACGACATCGTGACGGAGGATGGGACCGAGCATCCGGTCGACACCATCGTGCTCGGAACGGGCTTCGAGGCCACCGAGCCGCCGATCGCCCGCCGGGTGCACGGGCGTGACGGCCGGACGATGCGGGAGCACTGGGCCGACGGCATGGAGGCCTACCTGGGCACCACCGTGGCCGGGTTCCCCAACCTCTTCATGCTCACCGGGCCCAACACCGGGCTCGGCCACTCCTCGATGATCCTCATGATGGAGTCCCAGTTCAACTACATCATCGACGCCGTCGAGACCATGGACGCACGCAACCTGGCCACCCTGGAGGTGCGGCCGCCCGTGGTGGCCGACTACAACCGCGCCCTCCAACGGCGCCTCGGGGCGACGGTGTGGAACTCGGGATGCTCGAGCTGGTACCTCGACGCCAACGGGCGCAACACCCTGATGTGGCCGGACTTCACGTGGAAATTCCGGCAGCGGACCCGGCGGTTCGACGCCGCGTCGTACACCACCTCGTACCGCTGACCCCCGGTCCGGAGCGGGAGTGGCCGGGGTGGTGCGAGTGACGGGAGGTACCGGGGGGGACCGGGGTCGCGCGAGTGGCCGGGGTGAAGGGGGTGGCGCGAGTGGCCGGGGGAAGGCAGCCGACAGGGGGCCCCGGTGACCTACGGGCGGCTCCCGGTCAGCGGCCCCGGAGACGACGGAGGGCCGGTGCAACCGCACCGGCCCATCCGCATACCGCGTTCCCCTGGTGCACGGTTCCTCCGATGCTCCGTGCCCCTGAGGTTCCGTGCCGTGCGTTCCGACCGGAGGAACGCCACGGGCGCGGCGCCGGACCTGCCCTTGGTGGACCGCCCTCTACTGCTTCCTCGGCCTCTCCGGCGTCAACAGGCGCCGGTCACTCCGGTCACGCCGGTCACAGCCGTCAGGACTGCGGTGCGTACCAGCCCTCGACGTCGACCACGGCGTTGACGCTGCCCACGTAGTTGAAGATGTCGATCGAGCCGGTGGCCGAGACCGTGGCCACCGCCAGGTTTGCCTCCGACTCGTTGGCCGACGGGTTGAGGTCCGAGTCGATCGGGGGAGTACCCGACGGGAACACCGTGAGGTGGGTCTGCCTCGTCGCACCGGTCGCCGTCACGTTGAGGACGACCGCCGTGGCGTCGGACGGCACGTTGGCCAGGTCCGTCACCGTGACGGGCAGCGTGCCCGACGCCGTCAGGGTGTCACCGGTATTGCCCGAACCGTTGCACTGGGCGGCACCGCCGCTGAGCCTGGACGGGTCGCCGGACCGGGTGTCACAGATCCGGATGGGCGTCGGCTCGGGGGTGAACAGCGTCCCCGTCGTGGCCCCCGTCGTGGTGTACCAGCCGGAGACGTCGATGGCCAGGTCCGTGGCCTGGTTGGCGGTCACCGAGATCCCACCGGTCGAGGACAGCGGCACGATCACCCGGTTGGGAACGGTCTCGCCCGGCTGGTAGTTCAGGTTCGACGCGGTGGGCGGCGACGTCCCACCGGGGTACACCGTGACGTACCCGGCGGCCGACGGGTTCACCGCGGTCACGTTCAGCACCACGGCCGAGACCCCGGTCGAGGGCACCCCACCGTTCCCCTCCACCTGGACGTTGAGCACGCTGCCCCCCGACAGACGGGAGCCGGAGTCATTGGTGCCGTTGCACTGGGCGTCACCGCCGGTGAGGCCCGAGAAGTTGTCCGGTCGGGTGTCACAGATCCGCGCCGGGGTGGCCAGGGCCTCGTACAGTCCGGCGCCACCGAGGCTCTCGGGGGCCACGTACCCTTCGAGGTCCACCACGACATCCACGTCGGTGTTCGACACGATGTCCACCTGGCCGGAGGTCCCCAGTCCGACTTCGACCAGGTTCGGCACACGGATGTTGGCCTTGAAGTTGACGTTGGAGGCCGTGGGGGCGGAGCCACCGGCCGGGTAGACCGTGATGTACCCGGCGGCGTCGGCGTTGGAGGCGGTCACGTTCAGCACCGCCGTCGTGGCGTCGGCCGGGACACCGAACGAACCACCCACGTTGATGGTGAGCGGGGTACCGGCGACCAGGCGCTCGCCGGCGTCGCCGGTGCCGTTGCACTGTGCGGCGTCACCGGTCAGGTCCGACGGGTTGCCGGCCCGGGTGTCGCAGATCCGGAGGGGCGCCACCGACGTGTACGGGCCGGGCGTGGCCGTCACCGCGGTGATCGGCGTGGTCTGCCCCGACTCGGCGCCGGCGCCGGCCGAGTTCACCGCGTGCACGGAGAACGTGTAGACCGTCTGGGCCACGAGGCCGGTCACGTCAGCGGTGGAGACATCGCCCACCGTGGTCGTGAACTGGGCCGACCCGGCGACGTAGGCGGTCACCACGTAGCCGGTGATCGGGCCGCCGCCGTCGGAGGTCGGCGCCGTCCAGCTGACGATGGCCTGGAGGTTGCCGTCGGTGGCCGTCCCGATGGTCGGCGCTCCGGGCACCGTGTCGGGGACGACGGCGTTGGAGAGACTCGACGGCGGGCTGGTCCCGGCCGAATTCACGGCCTCGACGGAGAACGTGTAGGACTGGCCGACGGCGAGCCCCGAGATCAGGAACGAGTCCTTGGCCCCGGGCGTCGGGTCGGTGATCGATCCGACCGTGCCGGCCGGCACGTCGACCGGGGTCTGAGCCAGCAGGTTCTCGTACGGCGTCACGATGAACTCGGTGATGGCCGGCGTGGAGAAGTCCGGATTGGTCGTCGCCGCCGGGACGGTCCACGTGACCGTGGCCGAGGCGTTGCCCGCCGTGGCCGTCCCGATGATCGGGTTGGTCGGGGCGATCGGTGGTGGCCCGGTCGGTGTCACCGGGTTCGACTTGGGCGAGGGCGTGCCGGCACCGTTGGTATTGGTGGCAGTCACGGTGAAGGTGTACGTGGTGCCCACGGTCAGTCCGGTCACCACGGTCGAGTCGGCGGCACCAGGCGTCGGGTCCGTCGGTGAACCCACCGCACCCGCGGTGAGCACCGTCGGGGTCCCGGCCGTCGTGCCGACGTACGGCGTGATGGTCCACCCGGTGATGGCGGAGCCGCCGTTGCCCGGAGCCACCCAGTTCACCGTGGCTGTCGCGGTATTGGTACCCGTGCTGGCCGTGGCCGTCGGTGCGACGGGGGCCGAGGGGGTCGTGGTCGTGGTGTAGGGCGAGACGGGGAGCGCGATGGCCGTGGTCTCGAAGGTGATGGAGATGGAGCCCTTACCGGTCGAGGTGGTGTAGGTGGGCGAGTACCCGCTCTCGGTGTAGGTGAAGGAAGAACCGCCACCACCGCCGCCACCGGCGGGACAGTCGATCGAATTCGTCCCCTGGTCGGCGCTGCCGCCGGAGTACCCGCCGCCGCCGCCGCCACTGGCGGCGATGTCGCCACCGGGGAAGCCCGACACCGGTGACGAGGGCTGATTGGGTGCCGACTGCCCGTCGGCTGCCCCGCCCCCGCCGGTCACCCCGCCGGCGCCGCCGGCCAGACCGGAGTCGCCCCCGGTGCCACCGGTGCCACCCCCGGGACCACTTCCCAGATTGTCCGACGACGGCTCGACCGTCGACCCACCGCCGTTGCCGCCGTTGCCGCCGCTGTCCGTGGCGCACATCGACTCGCCACCGGCCCCGCCACCGGCGGCCACGACGATCGGGGAACCGCTCTCGGGGCAGGTGGAGGCCAGGCAGATGGCGGACGACCCACCGCCGCCGCCGCCGCTGCTGTCCGTGCCCGAGGCGATACCGAGTGCGTTGTAGTAGCCGTCGCCGCCGTTGCCGCCGTTGCTCCAACCGAGGCCGCCCTGACCGCCGGTGCCCTGGACTCCGCCGCCCTGGGGCGGGGTGTTCCCCGCGCAGCCCGACACCGCGGAGATCTGCTCGCCGGGATAGACGCCGAACGACGCCGTGATCTTGGAGGCGAGGCCGGCCGAGCCGGCCGAGCCGCTGGCCGCCGTCCCACCTTCGCCACCCTCGCCGCCACTGATGACCACACTGATCGAATTGGCGTTGGCCGGGGCCGTCGTATAGGCGGCCACGCCGCACTGGACCGTATCCGTCCACGTGGAGATGGTCGTGGCCGAGGCCGGGGTGGCCAGGAGCGGAAGCGCCGCCGCGGTGATGCCGATCATCAGGACGCCCGCCAGCGATGACCGAATGAGCTTGCGTGTCACGAGTGATACCCCCGAATGGTGTTCAATAAGTGCGGACACCCACCGTCTTGTGTGCGTCCCGGCCCGAATTTCACGAGGAACGAAGCGTAACACGGGGAATTCTCGCCCGGCAGTCGGGGGCCGGGGCG
>Ga0302283_1000329_pt1 | contig 38056 bp, 30 predicted proteins | sample III_Fen_E1_4_FD_198770 | JGI IMG/M metagenome (GOLD analysis project Ga0302283, IMG submission 198770) | Peat permafrost microbial communities from Stordalen Mire near Abisko, Sweden - III_Fen_E1_4 | ecosystem: Environmental > Terrestrial > Soil > Wetlands > Permafrost | place: Sweden: Abisko... | reverse complement strand
ATTCCGCCGAGCTTGCGCGGCGAACCCGACGCGTCGGGGCGAACGCCCGACGAGTTGCTGCTGGCGCAGCTCGAGCATCTCGAGCGCGCCACGGCGCAACGGTTACGCGAACTCGCGGCGCGCGCGGCATCGGGGATCGCCGCCAACGGGGCATTCCTGACCGAACGCTTCGGACCGGCCGAGGCGCTACCCGAACCGGTGCAGGCGACGGCCCCGGCCTCCGCGCCGGTCGCGCTCGTGCGCAGCTTCCTCGAGGGGATCGGTCGCGACGCCGGGACCCAGCCGGGCGCGCTCGTGGCGCTCGCGGCGGAACGCTTCGGCGCGGTCGTGCCGGCGCTCGTCAGCGTGCAGCGCGCGCGCTTCGGCACGGGCCCCGTCGAGGCGCTCTCGCTCGACGTTCCCGTTCGCGACGGTGCCTTACGCTACACGCTGGCCGCGCGCCGTGGCGGTATCGAGGCGAGCGCGACGAAGATCGTACGCGGCGTGGCGCTGCGAACCGAGACGGTCGATTTGGACGAATGGCTGCGCGCGCTGTACGAAGATCTGGGCGCCTACGTGGAACGCGACCGGCGCGCGCGCGATACCCTCACCCGGTTTCTGGAGCACTAGATGAGCTTTTTCGGCTTCGGCCCACCGCAGAATCAGGCGCAAAACGTCCCGACGACGGCCGGCGGCGTCCCGCAGGACGCGATCGCGCGCCTGCGCCGGATGCGCGGCGAGGGCGGCGCGCCGATGTTCACCAGCGACCTCTCGGTCAGCGAGTTCGTGCTGCTCGACGAGTTGCAGATGCAGCCGCTGGGCCTGGTGCTCGGCAGTTCGATCTTCCACGTCGGGTTTCAGATCGGCAACTACTTCCAGAATCAGGAACTGGGCTATCTCTCGCAGGCGATGTACCAGGCGCGCGAATTGGCGATGAGCCGGATGGAAGAAGAGGCCGCGGTGCTCGGCGCCGACGGCATCGTCGGCGTGCGCTTGGAAGTCGGCGGGTACATCTGGGCGCCCAACGCGCTCGAGTTCACCGCGATCGGCACCGCGGTCAAGGCGCCGCCCGGTGCGTCGTACCGCACGGCCAACGGCAAGCCGTTCACCTGCGACCTCAGCGTGCAAGATTTCTACAAGCTGCACCAGGCGGGCTACGTGCCGGCCGAACTCGTGCTCGGTAGCTGCGTGTACCACATCGCCCATCAGGGTTTCATGCAAGCGATTCGCACGCTCGGGAACAATATCGAATTGCAAAACTACACCGAGGCGCTCTACGACGCGCGAGAGCTCGCGATGAGCCGCATGCAGGCGGAAGCCGAAGCGCACGGCGCGACCGGGATCGTCGGCATGAACATCGTCGAGAAAAATCACGTCTGGGAGCCGCACGTGATCGAGTTCCTAGCGATCGGCACGTCGATCGTGCGGCGCGGCGAAAAGACGAAGGTGACCCCGACCTTCCAAATCGGACTCAACGACTAGCGCCATGGACGGCGATTTCATGGATCTGCTCGGCGGCCTCGCCGAGACGTTCGGGTTGGGCGAGGTCGTCAAGGGCGCGCTCGGCGGTGTCAACGCCTATGCCGAAGGCCGGTCCACGCAAACCGAATCCGCCGGCGAACCCGCACCCTACGTGTACGAACGCGTCCTGACCCGGCGCCGCGAACTCAACATCAACGACCGCTAGCCGGACGTGGTTTCTACGGAGATTGCGCTCATCATATCGGGCGTCGCGTGCATGCTCTCGGCACGGTTAGCCACGAATACGATGCGCAAGGAATTGCGGATCGCGACCTTTGCCATCGGCGCGCTATCCGTACTCTGGGCTGCCTACATACTCGTTTCGCGCGGTGGCCCAACGTCACCGTGACCTTCCACCAAGCTTGACGATCACGGCGGTCCCTCGACTCCGCGCCTGCGCGCTCCGCTCGGGATGACAAACGGCGCGATCCTCTCGCGGACGAGGCGCGCGACGGTGGTAGCGCGCCCGCGCGCGACGTGTGGTAGCGCGCCCGCGCGCGACGTGTGGTAGCGCGCCCGCGCGCGACGGTGGTAGCGTGCCCGCGCGCGACGGTGTTGGCGTGCCGGCGCGCGACGGTGGTAGCGTGCCGGCGCGCGAGGGTGTTGCCCCTGTCATCCCGAGCGGAGCGCGCACGCGGAGTCGAGGGACCGCCACCCATCTCGGCGGTCACGTCGCCGCCCGATCTGCATGATCGGCGAGAAACGTCGCAGCGCCCGCAAAATGCGCGGGCGCCGGGCCGCAGCGTCCGAGGGGTCGCTCCGTAGCGGGTGGAACGGGGCCCGTCGGCCTGGAGAGGTGGCAGAGTGGTCGAATGCACCTGCTTGGAAAGCAGGCATACTCGCAAGGGTATCGGGAGTTCGAATCTCCCCCTCTCCGTTGGACCGCATGGACGAGCGAGCGCGCAGCGAAGCCGCTCGGCATGATCATCGACGCGCACGCGCACCTGATCGCGCCGCCCACGCTCTACGCCTACCGCAGCATGCTGATCGTTTCGGGCGCGCAGCACGGCTCGGGGCCGGCCGGGATTCCCGACGACGAACTGCGGAAGTCGGCCGACGGAAACGTGAAGCTGATGGACGAGGTCGGGACCGACATCCAGTTCATCTCGCCGCGGCCGTTCATGCTGATCAATCGCGGCCGGCCCGGCGACGCCCAGCTCTGGGCGCGCTCCAACAACGAGCTGATCGCGCGGACGATCGCCTTTCACCCGACCCGCTTTCGCGGCGTCGCCGCGCTGCCGCAATGCGCCGGCCTGCCGATCGAGAGCGTGTTCGACGAGATCGACTACGCGGTCGAGAAGCTCGGTTTCATCGGCGTGCTGCTGAACCCGGACCCCGGTGAAGGCGTCGAGCAGACTCCGACCTTGGCCGACCCGTATTGGTATCCGCTCTACGAGAAGCTGATCGCGCTGCGGTTGCCGGCGCACATCCACAGCGGCGGATGTTGCGGGCGCGAGACCTACGACGAGCACTTCATCACCGAAGAGAGCCTCGCGATCACCTCGCTCGCGCGTTCGGAGGTGTTCGAGCGCTATCCCGAGCTCGACCTGATGATCAGTCACGGCGGCGGATCGATCCCCTACCAGATCGGACGCTGGCGTTCGAATCGCGAACTGCAGCGCGCCAAAGGCTTGAGCTCGTCGGGCTTCGCATTTCGCGGCGAGAGCGCGGCGCCCAAGCGCAGCGAGAGCTTCGATGAGACGCTCAAACGCTTCTGGTTCGATACCTGTCTGCACAACCAAAAGTCGTTGGAGCTGCTCTTCGACGTCGTCGGGAGCGACCGGTGCGTGTTCGGTACCGAGCGCCCGGGCAGCGGCTCGGGCATCGATCCCCAGAGCGGCCGGCAATACGACGATATCAAGCCCACGATCGAGAGCATCGGCGCGCTGACCGCCGAACAGAAATACGATATCTTCGAAGGCAACGCGCGGCGGTTGTTTCCGCGCTTTCGAACCTAGGGGGAACGCATGGAGATCGGCCACTACATCGGCGGCGCCCGGGTGCCCGGCGCGTCCGGCCGCGCAGGCGACGTCTTCGATCCGGCCACCGGTGCCGTAAGCGGCCGCGTCGCGTTTGCCGGTCCGGACGAGGTCGATGCCGCGGTCGCCGCGGCGGCGCTCGCTTTTCCGGCGTGGGCCGATCTGCCGCCGGCGCGCCGGGCGAGCGTGATGTTTCGCTTTCGCGAGTTGTTGTTGCGCGACGCCGACCGCTTGGCACGCCTGATCACTGCCGAACACGGCAAGACCTTCAGCGACGCCCAAGGGGAGTTGGCGCGTGGTCTCGAGGTCGTGGAGTTCGTGTGCGGCATCCCGCACCTGCTCAAGGGCGAGCTGACCGAACAGGTCGGCACCGGGATCGATAGCCACGCCCGCCGCCAGCCGCTCGGCGTGTGCGCCGGCATCTCGCCGTTCAATTTTCCCGCGATGGTGCCGATGTGGATGTTCCCGGTCGCGATCGCCTGCGGCAACACGTTCGTGATGAAGCCGAGCGAAAAAGATCCTTCGGTCGCTTTAGAAGTGGCGGAGTTGCTGACGGAAGCCGGCTTGCCGCCGGGCGTCTTCAACGTCGTGAACGGCGACAAGGTTGCCGTCGATGCGCTGCTCGCGCATCCCGGCATCGCCGCGATCAGTTTCGTCGGTTCGACGCCGGTTGCCGAATACGTGTACAAGACCGGGACCGGTAACGGCAAACGCGTGCAGGCGCTGGGCGGTGCGAAGAATCACCTGGTCGTGATGCCGGATGCCGACCTCGAGGCGGCCGTCGATGCGCTGATGGGGTCGGCTTTCGGCTCGGCCGGCGAGCGCTGCATGGCGATCTCGATTTGCGTCGCCGTCGGCGATGCGACGGCCGACGCGCTCGTCGAGCGGCTCGCGCCCAAGATCGCGGCGATCAAGATCGGTTGCGGCGTCGAGCCGGACGTCGAGATGGGGCCGCTGGTGACCGGCGCGCATCGCGACAAGGTGCGCTCCTATATCGCGACGGGGATCGCCGAGGGCGCGACCGCTGTCCTCGACGGGCGCACCCTCACGCCGCCCGGCGACGGCTTCTTCTTGGGCGGCACGTTGCTCGACCGCGTGCGCCCGCAGATGCGCGTGTACCGCGAGGAGATCTTCGGGCCGGTGCTCGGCGTCGTGCGCGTCGCATCGTTCGACGAGGCGCTGGCGCTCGTCAACGCGCACGAATACGCCAACGGCACGTCGATCTTCACCCGCGACGGCGGCACGGCACGCGCGTTCGATCGCGGCGTGCAAGCCGGCATGGTCGGGATCAACATTCCGATCCCGGTGCCGCTGGCGTTCCATAGTTTCGGCGGCTGGAAGCGTTCGCTCTTCGGCGACTACGCGATCCACGGCATGGAGGGCGTGCGCTTTTACACGCGCTTGAAGACGACGACCGTGCGCTGGCCCAAGCCCGCGCGCGGCGCCGAGTTCATCTTTCCTACGCTGAAGTAGACGCGGCGTAGGCGCGCTCGAGGTCGCCGATCGCGACGTCGAGCACGGCCAAAGCCTCGTCGAGTTCCGCTTCCTCGATCACCAGCGGCGGAGCGATGTGCAGGATGTTGTAGCGGCCGAAAGCGTACACGCCGCCGGCCCGCAGCGCGTTGAACAGCGCGGGCATGACGCCGGCCGTCTTTCCTTGCCAGGCGACGAGCGGCGCGCGCGTCGCGCGGTCGCTGACGAACTCCAGGCAGAAGAATGCGCCGATGCCGCGCACGTCGCCGATCAGGGCGTGCTTCTCGCGCAGTTTGCCGAGCTTCGCGCGCAGCCAGTGTTCGATCGTGCGGCCACGCTCGAAGTAGCCGCCCTGCTGATACGCGGCGATGGCTGCGATCCCGGTCGCCATGTTGAGCGGGTGCCCGCTGTAGGTATGGCCCGCGCCGAGCGGGCGCGCGTCGAAGACCTGGGCGTACTTCTCGCGGATCATCACGCCGCCGAGCGGCGCGTACGCCGAGGTCACGCCCTTGGCGAAGGTGATCATGTCGGGGACGACGCCGAAACGCAACGATGCGAACGCAGCGCCCGTGCGGCCGAACCCGGTCATCACCTCGTCGTGGATCAACAGGATCCCGTACTCATCGCACAGCGCGCGCACGCCGGCGAGGTAGCCGTCGGGCGGCACGATCACGCCGTTGGAGCCGACCACCGGTTCGATCAAGAGCGCCGCGATCGAATCGGGATTCTCGGCGCGCATCACGTCGCGCAGGTGGGCCAGCGCCCGGGTCGTCTCGACGGCCGGATCGTCGGTGTGGAACGGGCTGCGATACGGGTAGGCCGCCCAGAAGTGAACGACGCCCGGCATGATCTCGGGCTCGTTGAACCAGCGCCGGTTCTCGCCCGTCATCGCGGCCGCGCCCGGGCTCGCGCCGTGGAACGAGCGATAGGCGGTGAGCACCTTGTGGCGGCCGGTGATCGCGCGCGCGAATTTGATCGCGTCCTCGTTGGCCTGCGCGCCGCCCGTCGTGTAGAAGACGCGGCCGCCTTCAGCGGTCCAGGGCGAAATGCCGATCAGCGCCCGTCCAAGCTCGGCGCGACCATCTTGGAACCAATTCGTCGGGCTGAACAACAGCCGGTCGATCTGGGCGTGCATCGCATCGAGCACCGGTTTATGGCCGTGCCCGAGGTTGACCGCGACGAGTCCCGATGAGAGGTCGGCGTAACGCTTACCGTCGGTATCGTACAGATAGAAGCCCTGCCCGCGCGTGATGACCGGCAGGTCGAGTCCGCCTTGCGCGAGCCACGGCGTGAGCACGAAGTCGCGGTGCAGGGCTTTCAGGTCGTCGGCAACGATCACGGGGGTTCTCCCGAGGCAGGCGAGGGGAAGCGAAGAGGATTATCGGCCTTGCGCCTCGTTTCCCGGTAGCTTCGGCCAATTGGCGAAAGGCCGGAAAGGCAAAGATGGCACCATCTCTCCGGATGAATCCGTCGCACCAGCTCGGGCCCCCGATGGCAGAACCGATGACGCCGCTGGACGTCCGCGTTGAGGCGAACCGCTGCCTGAATTGCTACGACGCGCCCTGCACGCTGGCGTGCCCGACGGCGATCGACATTCCGCGCTTCATCCGCCGCATTGCGGCCGGCGATTTGGCCGGGAGCGCGCGCACGATCATGGAGGCGAACCCGCTCGGCGCCAGCTGCGCGCGGGTCTGCCCGACGGACGAGTTGTGCGAGGGTGCCTGCGTCTACGCTCCGGACAACGCGCCGATCCGGATCGGGGCGCTGCAGCAGCACGCGACGGACTGGCTGATCGCCGACGGGCGCGCGCTCTTCACGCCCGGTCCGGCCAGCGGCAAACGCGTGGCCGTGGTCGGAGCCGGCCCGGCCGGCTTAGCCGCGGCGCGCGACCTGGCGCGCGCCGGGCACGCGGTAACGATCTTCGAGCGCGATCCGCTGCCCGGCGGCCTGAATACGTACGGCATCGTGCCGTTCCGGCTGCCGGCCGAAATCGCGGTCTGGGAAGCGGAAGAGGTCCGCCGGCTGGGCGTTGAGATTCGCGCCGGCGTGACGGTCGGCGTCGACGTGTCGGCGGACGAACTGTGCGCCGGTCACGACGCGGTCGTGATCGCGTGCGGCATGGGCGCGGTGCCGGCGCTCGGCATCCCGGGCGCCGATGCCGAGGGCGTTTTCGATGCGCTCGCGTTCATTCGCGTCGCGAAGGCGACCGGCGCGATCGCCGGGCTGGGCGCGACGGTTGCCGTGATCGGCGGCGGCAACACCGCGATCGACGCCGCGACGTGTTCCAAGCGCCTCGGCGCGAGCGCGGTGACGATGTATTACCGGCGCGGACCCGAGCGCATGACGGCCTACGGCTTCGAGATCGAGTTCGCCAAAGCCGAGGGCGTCGAGTTCCGTTTCAACGTCCTGCCGAAGCGGATCCTGATGACGGCCGGCCGCGTCAGCGGCCTCGAGCTGATTCGGACCGATCCCGACGGCTCGGCGCGACCGCTGCCCGGAACCGAACACGTCGTCCCGGCCGACAACGTAATTCCGGCAATCGGCCAGACGAAGTTTGGCGCGCTGCTGGATGCGTTCGGCGTCGTGCACGAGCACGGTGTCGCGGCCGTCGACGACGCGATGCGCACCAACCGGCCGGGCGTGTTTGCCGCCGGCGATGTGATGTTCCGCTCCGGAACGGGCGACGCGATGGTCGTCGAGGCGGCGCAGCGCGGGAAAACGGCGGCGCGCAGCATCGACGCGTTCTTGCGCGAAAGAACGGCCTAGATGGCCGACCTCTCGAGCAACCTCGCCGGTATCCGCAGTCCCAATCCGTTTTGGCTCGCGTCCGCGCCGCCGACGAATTCGGGCTATCAGGTCATGCGCGCGTTCGCGGCCGGCTGGGGCGGCGTCGTCTGGAAGACGCTCGGCGACCCGATCGTCAACGTGACCTCGCGCTTCGCCGGGTTGAACCTGGGCGCGAACAAGATGATCGGCATGAACAACATCGAGTTGATCACCGACCGGCCGCTGGCGGACAACCTGCGCGAGATCGCGGAATGCAAGGCGGCCTATCCGGACCGCGCGATCGTCGCTTCGCTGATGACCGACTGCACGCAGCGCGCTTGGCACGACCTCGTCGACGCGGTGCAGGCCGTCGCAATCGACGGCTTCGAGCTGAACTTCGGCTGTCCGCACGGGATGTCGGAACGCGGCATGGGCTCGGCCGTCGGACAAGATCCGGACCTCGTGGAGCAGATCACGCGCTGGGTCAAAGAAGCGGCGCGCGTTCCGGTGATCGTCAAGCTGACGCCGAACATCACCGACGTCCGCTACACGGCGCGCGCGGCGTCGCGCGGCGGTGCCGACGCGATCTCGCTGATCAACACGATCAACAGCCTGATGGGCGTCGACTTGGAGACCTGGAATCCGATCCCGCACGTCGACGGGAAGTCCTCGCACGGCGGCTTTTGCGGACCGGCCGTCAAGCCGATCGCGCTGAATATGGTCGGTGACTGCGCCCGCGATCCGGCCGTTACCGTACCGATCTCGGGGATCGGCGGGATCGCGACCTGGCGCGACGCGACGGAATTTCTGTTGATGGGCTCGACCAACGTTCAGGTCTGCACGGCGGTGATGCGCGACGGCTTCCGGATCGTCGGCGACATGATCGAGGGGCTCAACAACTACCTCGACGACCGCGGAATCGCATCGGTCGCCGAGATCGTGGGCAAAACGGTGCCGCGCTTCGTCGATTGGAACGATCTGAACCTCGATTACAAGATCGTCGCCCGGATCGACCCCGAGACGTGTATCGGCTGCAATCGCTGCTACATCGCCTGCGAGGACGCGGCCCACCAATGTATCGAGCGGCTGGTCGACGAACGCGGTGCGACCCTGCTCGAGGTTGACGAGGAACACTGCGTCGGGTGTAATCTGTGCAGCATGGTTTGCCCCGTCGACGAGTGCATCACGATGGTGCGCGTCGACGACGGGCAAACCGTTCACACGTGGAGAGAACGACTATCGCTACCATCGTAAAGGGCGGGACGATCGTCACCGCGACCGATCAATTCACGGCCGATATCCGGATCGAGGACGGCACGATCTCCGCCATCGCGAAGGCGCTCCCGGCCGACGGCGCGCGGGTCGTCGACGCGACGGGCAGCTACGTTTTCCCGGGCTTCATCGATCCGCACACCCACCTCGACATGCCGTTCGGCGGCACGGTGACGGCCGACGATTTCGCCACCGGCACGGTCGCGGCGGCGCTGGGCGGAACGACGACGATCGTCGACTTCGCGTTGCACCAGAAGGGCGACTCGCTCGCCAACGCCCTGGCGACGTGGGAGAAGAAGGCGGCGGGCAAAGCCTCGATCGACTACGCGTTCCACCTGACGATCGCCGACGGCCGCCGCGAGACGCTCGAAGAGATCCCGCTCATGATCGAGCGCGAGGGCGTGAATTCGTTCAAGTGCTTTATGGCCTACAAGCACATCTTGCAGGTCGACGACGAGACGATCTATCGCGTGATGCAGGCGGCCGCGAAGTTCGGCGGCCTCGTGCAGGTGCACGCCGAGAACGGCGACGTCATCGAGGTCACGGTCAAGGAGGCGCTCGAGGCCGGCCTGACCGCGCCCAAGTACCACGCGCTCACGCGGCCCGTGCAGCTCGAGATGGAAGCGACGGCGCGCGCGATCTACCTCGCCGAGGTGTCGGGTTCGCCGCTCTACGTCGTCCACGTTTCGAGCGCCGGCGCGGCCGATGCGATCAGCGACGGTCGCAAGCGCGGCCTGCCGATCTACGGCGAGACCTGTCCCCAGTATCTCGTTTGCGATACGAGCGACTACGATCGCCCCGATTTCGCCGGCGCGAACTACGTGATGTCACCGCCGTTGCGCGATAAGTGGAACCAGAACGTCCTGATCGGCAAGCTCAAAAACGGCGAATTGCAGACGATCGGCTCGGACCACTGTTCGTTCATGTGCGGCCAGAAAGAACTCGGTAAGGACGACTTCTCGAAGATCCCCAACGGCGCGCCGACGATCGAAGACCGGGTCGCGATCGTCTACGAACGGACGGTCAACGGCGGCGTGATCGGGGTCAATCAGTTCGTCGCGCTCACGTCGACGAATCCGGCCAAGCTGTTCGGCCTCTTCCCGCGCAAGGGCACGATCGCGGTCGGCAGCGACGGCGACCTCGTCGTGTGGGATCCCGATGCGACGCGCACGATCTCGGCCAAGACCCACCACATGGCGGCCGACAACAGCATCTTCGAGGGCATGACCGTGCGCGGAACGCCGCGCTACGTGATCTCGCGCGGCCGCGTGCTGGCCGAGGGCGGCGCGTACGTCGGTGAAACCGGCCGCGGCATGCGTCAAAAATCCGCGCCTTTCCGCCCCGTGCAGCTTTGAGTCAGGACGGCACATCGTGAGCGATATCGTCACCATCGGTTTGATCCAAGCGCACCACGATACGCCCGGCGGCGATCCGGTCGAGGTGCACAAACGCGTCGCGATCGCGAAGCACGTTCGGATGATCCGCGAAGCCGCGCAACGCGGGGCGCAGATCGTCTGCCTGCAGGAGCTGTTCTACGGGCCCTATTTCTGCACCGAGCAGAACCCCAAATGGTATGAGGCGACCGAGCTCGTCCCCGACGGTCCGACGACGCGCATGATGCAGGACCTCGCGCGCGAGCTCGGCATCGCGCTGGTGGTGCCGCTCTACGAACGCACGATCAGCGGCGTGTACTACAACACCGCAGTCGTGATCGACGCCGACGGGAGCGTGCTGGGCATCTATCGCAAGCACCATCTGCCGCAGGTCGCGGCGGGTCCGGCCGGGTGTGGCTTTTGGGAGAAGTACTACTTCAAGCCCGGCAACGCCGGGTACCACACGTTTGCGACGAAGTTCGCGCGCATCGGCGTGTATATCTGTTACGACCGCCACTTTCCCGAAGGCGCGCGACTGCTCGGCCTCAACGGCGCCGAGATCGTCTTCAATCCGTCGGCGACCGTCGCCGGGCTCTCGGAGTATCTCTGGAAGCTCGAGCAGCCGGCGCACGCCGTGGCCAACGGCTATTACGTCGGCGCGATCAATCGCGTCGGGGTCGAGGCGCCCTGGAATATGGGCGAGTTCTACGGCCAGTCCTATTTGGTCGATCCCCGCGGTCAGTTCGTGGCGATCGGCAGCCGCGACAAAGACGAGGTCGTGATCGGCGACATGGACCGGCGCACGATCGAAGAGGTCCGCAACACCTGGCAGTTCTACCGCGACCGCCGTCCGGAGACGTACGGCGAGATGGTCGAGCTCTAGCCGGCGCGCTCGATCAGGATCTCGCGGCCCACGTCGCGGACGGACGTGCTGCCGGTGAGTGCCATCGCGACGTCGAGTTCCTTGCCGAGGATCGAGATCGCTTTCGCGACGCCGGCTTCGCCGCCGGCACCCAAGCCGTAGACGAAGGCGCGGCCGACCAGGCACGCTTTCGCGCCGAGCGCGACCGCGCGCAGCACGTCGGCACCGGTGCGGACGCCGCCGTCGAAGAGCACGTCAAGCCGGTCGCCGACGGCCTCGGCGACGCGCGGCAGTTGCGAGATCGAGGACGGCGCGCCGTCGAGCTGACGGCCGCCGTGATTGGAGACCACGATGCCGTCGACGCCGGTCGCGGCGGCGATTTTGGCGTCTTCGACGTCGAGGATGCCCTTGAGGACGATCTTGCCCGGCCACAAACTGCGGATCCACTCGATGTCCTTCCACGTCATCGTCGGGTCGAACTGACGCGAGATCCAGGTCGCGAGCGAGTTGACGCCCTCCATGCCCTTGACGTGGCCGTCGAGATTGCCGAAGGTCTTGCGTTTGCCGCGCAGGATGCTCCAGGCCCAGCGCGGTTTCGTTGCGATATCGATGATGTTGGCGACGCTGAGCTCGGGCGGTACCGTCAGACCATTTTTGACATCGCAGTGGCGTTGCCCGAGCACGTTGAGATCGAGCGTCGGCATCAGCACGCTGCATTTCGCGGCCTTGGCGCGCTCGATCAATTCGCGCACGAAGCCGCGATCGCGAATCACGTAGAGTTGGAACCAGAACGGTTTGTCGACGGCGCCCGCGACGTCCTCGATCGAGTCGATCGACATCGTGCTGAGGATGTACGGAATGCCGGCCGCTTGCGCCGCGCGCGCCGTCAGGATCTCGCCGTCGCCGTGCTGCATGCCGAGCAGTCCGACAGGTGCGAGCGCGATCGGCAACGCGAGCGGTTCGCCCACGACCGACGTCGAGAGATCGCGCCGGTCGACATCGATGCCGACGCGCTGGCGCAGCCCGATCGCTTCGAGGTCGGCGCGGTTGGCCTTCATCGTCGCCTGCGTGTACGATCCGTGATCGGCGTATTGGAAGAACGCGCGCGGCACGCGCCGGCGCGCGATCGTCCGCAGGTCCTCGATGCTCGTGACGTACTTCATGCGCGCTAGATCCGCGCCGGATGCCAGATCGTTTTCATCTCGGTAAAGGCCAGCACGCGATCGAGATCGTCGTACGCGGGCGCAAACCAGCCGGCGGGCGGAGGAGCGTCTTCGAAGCGGGTGCGCGTGACGCTCTCGGCAGCGAGTTCGCCGAGCGCGCGTTCGGCGTCGCGCTCGAGTCCGAACGCATGCACGGCGTTCACGTCCATGTGTCCGGCGAGCGCCGGCCCCAATTCGGCGCGCAGGCCGGTCAAGATGTTGCACGCTCCGCCCGGCAGATCGCTCGTGGCGAGACACTCGGCAAAGGCGACGGCCGTGCGCGGATCGCGTTCGGAGGCGACGGCGATCACCGCGTTGCCGCTCACCAGCGGCGGCAGCACCGCGGTCACGAGGCCGAGTAGGGCCGGCGCGTCGGGCGCGACCACGCCGATCACCCCCGCCGGCTCGGTCGTGGAGAAATTGAAGTGCGGACCTGCGACCGGATTGCGGGCCGAGGCCAGCACGATGTACTTATCGCACCAACCGGCATACCAGACCGTGCGATCGATCGCGGCGTCGACCTCGCGTTTTGCCTCGGCGGCATCGACGGTGCCGCCGAGCGTGAGTTGCTCGGCCAAGCTGCCGGCACGCGCTTCGAGCATCTCGGCGAGGCGATAGAGCACGAGACCGCGGTTGGCCGGCGTCTGCCCGCTCCACTTCTCGTGAGCGGCGCGGGCGGCGAGCACGGCGTCGCGCACGTCCTTGCGCGATCCGCGCACGACGTTCTCGCCGCCGACGTTCTCGGTACGCCCCGATTCGCTGCGCACGAACGCCCCGTTGACGTACATCTTGTAGGTTTTCCGCACCGGCACGCGATCGCTCATCGGCGGCGACTTCGCCGCGGGGAAGAGCGGGACCGGCCGGACCAGAAAGAGCGGGGCATGGAACTGATCTGCGCGCGCCACGGGCGCACGGCCTGGAACGCGGAGCGGCGCTTTCAGGGCCAAACCGACGTCCCGCTCGATGCCGTCGGCCAGGCACAGGCCCGGGCGCTGGCAGCGCACCTGCGCGGCGAGCACTTCGACCTCGTCGTCGCGAGCGACCTGAGCCGGGCCCGCGCGACGGCCGAGCAGATCTGCGCCGGGCGCGACATCCAGCCGGAGTTCACCGCAGGCTTACGCGAGCGGCAGTTCGGGGCGTGGGAAGGCCTGACGTGGCCCGAGATCGTGCGCCGCTGGCCGCAATTCGACGCCGGTTTCGAGAACGCGGCGCGCCTCTATACCGCCGAGGGCGGCGAATCGTGGGACGAGCTCTGCGCGCGCATCGAGGGGGTGCTGCGCGGTATCGCGGGGCGCCTCGCTCCGGACGGCCGCGCGCTGGTCGTGAGCCACGCCGGCGTGATGCACGGAATCGTTCACGTGCTGACCGGATCGCCCGAGAACCGCACCGGCTCGGGGCATAAGTTCGTCCCAGCCGGCGTGTTGCGGCTACGCGGGTCGTTCGAGGCCGGCTGGACGCTGGCCACGGTCAACGAGGTCGCGCCGCCGCTCTCGGCCTAGAGGCGTTCGAGCGCGGCCGCCAACGCCGCGTCATCGAGACCGTCGACGTCGAGCTGCTTCGTGCGCCCAGCCGCGCCGCGTTCGAGCGTGACGCGGCTCGGGGCGACATCGAGCCATGCCGCGACCGCGGCGACCACGGCGGCGTTGGCGCGGCCCTCGATCGCCCGTTCGCGCACCGCCACGACGACCGTATCGCCCGCGCGCGCGATGCGTGGGCGGCGCGAACCGGGTTTGACCGCGACGGTCAGCCGCACCGGGTGTTAGGCCGGGGTGGTCTGGCGGCGTCCGGCGAGCAAGGCGGCGGGCAAATTCAGCGGACCCTCGCGCTCGGGGATGATCGGCCGTGAAAAGAGGTAGCCCTGACCGTACTCGCAGCCGAGCGCGAGGAGCCGGTCGGCTTGTTCGGGCGTCTCGATCCCTTCGGCGACCACGCTGAGGTCGAGCGATCGGCCGAGGTCGAGCACCATGCGCACGATCGGTTCGCTGGCGAGTTCGGGGCCCGCGCCCGAGACGAAACTCTTGTCGATTTTCAGCCCGCTGATTGGGAAGAGCCGCAGGTAGCGTAGCGATGAATAGCCGATGCCGAAGTCGTCGATGCAGACCTTCACGCCGCCGGCGCGTAGCCGCGCGAGCACGCCGCCCGCACCGGTGCTCGCGTCGATGATCGCGTTCTCGGTGATTTCGAGGGTGATGCATTCCGGCGGAACGCCCGCCGCCTCGATCGCCGCGAAGACTTGTTCGGGCAGATCGCCGTGCATGATCTCTTGCACCGAGACATTGACGTGCAAGCCCAGCGTCGGATCGTTCTGCCGTTCGCGGGCCAGCCGGTCGAGCGCGCGCAGCAGCACTTCGTGCCCCAAGCGCACGATGACGCCGGTCTCCTCGGCGGCCGGGATGAAGAGGTCGGGCTGCAGCAAGCCTTCGCGCGGATGCTGCCAGCGCACCAGCGATTCGTAGCCGACCGTCTTCCAATCGCGCAGGCGAACGATCGGCTGGAACGCGATCCGGAACTGTTCGGGCGCGTCGATCGCATCGCGCACGTCGGAAGATATCTGTAGCCGGCGCACGGCGCTCTCGTGCATGTCCTCGTTGAAGATCGTGTAGGTCGCGCGGCCGTCGGCCTTCGAGCGATAGAGCGCGATGTCGGCGTCGCGCAGCAGATCCTCGGCGCGTTCGTAGCGCGCGTGGGCGACCGCGACGCCGACGCTGGCCGTCGTGTAGAGCCGCCGGCCCTCGATGTTGGCCGGTTCGGCGACCGTCGCGTGCAGCCACTCGACCCGCGTTTCGATGTCCTCATCGAGGAAAATCACCCCGAACTCATCGCCCCCCAGCCGCGCGACCATCTCGCCCGGGCGCATGATCGAGCGCAAGCGCTGCGCCACCGCGCGCAGCAGCGCGTCGCCGGCGAGATGGCCGAGGCTGTCGTTGACGACTTTGAAGTGGTCGAGGTCGACGAACGCCACGGCGAGCCCGGGCTGACGCGAACGTAACGCGTCGCCCAGTTGGGCCGAGAAGAGGCCGCGATTCGGCAGGCCGGTCAGCGCGTCGTGGGTGGCTTCGTGGATCAAGCGGTCGCGGATGACGATCCGGTCGCTGACGTCGTCGACGACGGCGATCGCAAACGGCTCGTCGTCCTCGGGGACGTAGGTCACGCTGACCTCGGCCCACATCGTCGAGCCGTTCTTGCGCTTGTAGCGCATTTCGTGCTCGAACGAGGAGACCTCGCCCCGCACGAGCGCGCCGAAGGCTTCGAGCGTGCGCTCGCCCTCGCTCTCGTCGCTGAGCTCGCGGAACGTCTTGCCGATCAGTTCCCGGCGCTCGTAGCCGAGCATCGCGTCGAAGGCGGCGTTGGTCTCGCGTAGGGTGCCGTCGACGTCGATCACGACGATTCCCATCGGTGCGCCCTCGAACACGGTCCGGAAGCGGGCCTCGGCCCGAGCCAGGGCGACTTCCGAGCGCAGGCGTTCGGACTCGCTGCGCAGCGAAATCGAGCGCAGGCTCGCACCGAAGGCACGCGTGAGGACCACGACCGCGACCACCGCGAGGACCGCGCCGGCGGCCGTCAGGGCAAGAATCAGCCACGCCGAACGGCCGTCGGCGTGTTCGACCGCAGCCGCTGCCAGCGCGACCAGTGCAAGTGCCGCGGCGAGGGCTGCCGTCGCCACCACACGTTGACGCCGGACCCCCACCTGGAGTCCTACCAAAAAAGCCCTCCCGGATTTCCTTACCTTCGGCGGATTGGCTCCGGAACTGAGCGAAACCCGCCCTTCATGGAGAAGATCACGGTCCGTAACCCGGTCGTCGAACTCGACGGCGACGAAATGACCCGCATCATTTGGCAGTTCATCAAAGAGAAATTGATCCTGCCGTATCTCGCGATCGACCTGAAGTACTACGATCTGTCGGTCCAGCACCGCGACGAGACCAACGACCAGGTCACGCTCGATGCCGCGCACGCGATTCGCAAGTACAACGTCGGCGTGAAGTGCGCGACGATCACGCCCGACGAGGCCCGGGTCGAGGAATTCAATCTCAAAAGCATGTGGAAGTCGCCGAACGGGACGATCCGCAACGAGCTCGACGGCACGATTTTCCGCGAGCCGATCGTCTGCAGCAACGTGCCGCGCCTCGTCCCCGGCTGGACGCACCCGATCGTGGTCGGTCGGCATGCCTTCGGCGACCAGTACCGGGCGACCGACTTCGTCGTCCCCGGTCCCGGCAAGCTGACGCTATCGTTCGTGCCCGACGGCGGCGGTGCGCCGATCGTCCGCGACGTGTTCCAATTCCCCGGCGGCGGCGTGGCCCTGGCGATGTACAACCTCGATGAGTCGATCCGCGGCTTCGCGCGCGCGAGCCTCAATTACGGGCTGCTGCGCGGTTGGCCGGTGTATCTCTCGACGAAGAATACGATCCTCAAGTACTACGACGGCCGCTTCAAGGATATATTCCAGCAAGTGTTCGACGAGGAGTTCGCGAGCGAGTTCAAGGCCCGCGGCATCACCTACGAACACCGCCTGATCGACGACATGGTCGCCGCCGCGCTGAAGTGGAGCGGTAACTTCGTCTGGGCCTGCAAGAACTACGACGGCGACGTCCAGTCCGATACGATCGCCCAAGGGTTCGGTTCGCTCGGGTTGATGACGTCGGTGCTGATGACGCCCGACGGCAAGACGATCGAAGCCGAGGCGGCGCACGGTACGGTAACGCGCCATTACCGCCAGCATCAGCAAGGCAAAGCAACGTCGACCAATCCGATCGCTTCGATCTTCGCCTGGACGCGGGGCCTCGCGCATCGCGGCAAGCTCGATGGGACGCCCGACGTCACGCGGTTTGCCGAGACGCTCGAACGCGTGTGCATCGAAACGGTTGAAGCCGGGAAGATGACCAAGGATCTCGCGATCCTGATCGGTCCCGACGAACCGTTTCTTACGACCGAGGGCTTCCTCGACGCGCTCGACGCCGAGTTGCGCCGGCGCATGGAGGCGCAGGTCCCGGCCTAAAAAACGGCCGCCCGCGCCCCGGGGCCCGGTCAGGTAAAGTTGACCTGGGCCTCGGCGCGTTGGACCGATCCGTCGAAGGCGCTCGCGCCGTTGCGCGTCAAGGCGTCGTAGAGCGCGATCGCGGTCGTCTGCGTGAGCACGGCGGCGCGGTACCAGTTGAACGTCGTCGGCGGCTGCCACTGCGCGTAACGGACCTTGAGCCGATCGCTCACGACGTGCATCGCGTACACCGAGAGCACGTAGTCGTGATCGCTGAGGTTGCTGACGAACGACTCGAGCAGCGGTTCCTCGGCGAGCTTGAAACCGCTACCGTCGGGTTTGAGCAGGCCGTACTGCACCGGGTCGACGTCGGCGACGATCGCCGCCGCGCGGCACCAGTCGATGACGTGCTTTTCGTCGCCGAGCGAGGGCGCCGCATGCGCGGAGAGCAGCGCGATCACGAAGCGCGGCGTGCGGCCGTGGACGATCGCCTCGGCACCCGAGAGGATGTGGTGGGCGCCGGTCCCGGCGATCGTGAGTTCGTCCAAGAGCGAACCGTCGTCGCGCCATTGGAAGACGGCCGTCTTCATGATGTCGTGATAGAGCGATGCGCCGATGACCGTATCGCGGTCGACCGTCGGCCGGCCGCCGAAGTAATGCGCGTCGTAGTTCTTGGCGAACGCGTCCGACATCGATGCGTTGAAGTATTCGTGCGTCGCGAGGCCGCCGGGGTAGGCGTGGTGCGATCCGTCGACCGAGCCCGGCGTCGACCAGAACGGCTGCAGCACGGTCGGGCTGTTCGGCTCCGTGCCGGGCGGGAAGATCCCGCTGACCGGATCGTCGGCTTTGACGAAGCCGGCGGCGGCGAGCGCGTCGCGGATCGCGCGCCGCTTTTCGGGCGTTGCCGCGTTGGCGGCGAAATTCGGTGCGGGATTGTGCAAGAAGCCGAGCACCGAGGTACGGAGGTCGTCGGCGACGATCGAGCGTGCCAGCGCTTCGACTTTGGCGTAGAGCGAACGCACGTAGGGCGAACGCTGCGCGAGCCGCATCGCGTGCGCGTTGGCGGGCGTCAGCGAGCCGTTCGGCATCGGCAACGCGTAATGCGGGTCGGCCGCCTCGGCGATCGCTTCGGGCGCGAGCGCGAGCGGTGCGGCAACCGCCGCGATGACGCCGAAGAACGCCGACCGGTTGAAGAGGGCAGAGCGGCTCTCACTCACGCACATTGGAAGACGTTCTCCTTAGTCGTAAACGCGACGGAAAGTAGCGTACATATACGGGTAATCGGCGTAGAACCAATTGCGGAAACTGCGTCGCACCAAATTGGACGACGTTACGGGCGATGCCCCCTTGAGCACGTAGTGACGGCCGTCGAAAAAATCGGCGGAGTATTGCGGGTAGGATGCCATCGGTTCGAACCCGGCAAACGGCGCGAACGGCGTCGACGTCCACTCCCAACCGTTGCCGACGAGATCTTCCACACCCCACGCGCTCGCGCCGGCCGGCGAACTGCCGACCGGCTCCGGATCGAAGCGGCGGAAGTTGAAGTTGCCGTGTTGCGGACCGGGTGACTGCGCGCCCCACGGGAAGCGGCGTTCGTCGCCGGCGGGGCTGCCGTATGCGGCGCGATCGTATTCCGCTTCGCTCGGCAAACGCGCACCGGACCACGCGCAGAAGGCCGCGGCTTCGTCGTGACTGACGTACACGGGCCAGCTGAGCGGCAGCGGGACGTCGGCGTACGCACCGTGCAGCCACCACGCGCCGTCGCGCCGGAACCAAAACGGCGGCGCAGCGCCGCCCGCACGCACGAAGGCGAGGAAATCGCCGTTCGTGACGTTCTGCGCGTCGATGCCGAAGGCCGGTACCTCGACGCTTGCGGCGCCGAACTCGTTGTCCCAGCCGAACCCCGAGCCGCGTGCGCGGCCGAGCGTCGCGCGGCCGGCGCCGATCGCCACCGGCGCACGCGCCGCCGGCGCGACGTCGCGCACGGACCCGCCGTCGCCGTGTTTGCTCCCGAGCGGTAGCCGATTGATGATGTAGGCCAGCGTCTCCTGATGCATTTCCTCGTGTTCGAGAATAGTGAACAGCGCTTGGGCGTCGGCCAGCAGCGGATTGGCCGGATCGTCGAGCCGCGCGGCGGCGATATCGGCGATCAACGCCGCATCGCAGGCCGCCGCGAAGTCCCGCACGACAGCGCGTTCAGGCCAGTCGTGCCGCCGATGGCGCGCGGCCGCGTCCGGCCCGGCCGGATCGATCCCGCGCTCGAAGAGCGTTTCGAGTCGCGCATCGATCGCGCCGCCGCCGAGCGCGCGCTCGTGGAGTACGAGATAGGCGAACGCCGGCAAGTGGCCCTCGTAAAACACGAACGGGTGACGGAGCGGAATCGGCGCTTCGTAATGCGCTTCCTCAGAGATCGATGCGAACAGCGCCGCGCTGCGCGTTCGTCCGCGGCGGTAGCGGTCGATCAGCGCGCCCCGGTCCAGCGGTCCGGCGAGGACGGTCACCGCGTACTACCCCGCGGCGATTCGCTCGGCGTGGCGGCCGATGTAGGTGCGCAGGCTCGCGATCGGAATCGCTTGCGAGTAATAGAAGCCCTGCACGCGATCGCAGCGCTCGGCGGCGAGGAAATCGAGTTGTTCGGCCGTTTCGACACCCTCGGCGACGACTTCGAGATCGAGCGCGTGCGCCATCGCGATCACCGTGCGCACGATCGTCGCGTCATCCGGCTCGTCGGACAGATCTGCCACGAACGAGCGGTCGATCTTGATCGAGTCGAGCGGGAAGCGGCGCAGGTAGCCGAGCGAGGAGTAGCCGGTGCCGAAATCGTCCACCGAGAGGCGCATGCCCTCGGCACCGAGTTCGCGCATGATGTTGGCCGTTAGGGCGGCGTCGTTCATCGCGACCGATTCGGTGATTTCGAGCTCCAGTGCGGTCGGCTCGAGCGCGGTGCGCTCGACGCACGCGCGCACCTTCTCCGCCAGTCGCGGCTGGTGGAATTGGCGCGCGCTGAGGTTGACGGCGAGCCGCAGATCGGGCGCGATCGTGCGTCGCAACTCGTGCACGTCGGCGCAGGCGGTTTCGAGGATGAAATCCCCGAGCGAGACGATCAGCCCGCTGAGTTCCGCGTTGGGAATGAATTGGCCCGGGAGGACGAGGCCGGAGCGCGGATGGTTCCAGCGCACGAGCGCCTCAACTCCGACGACCGCGCCGCTCACGACGTCGTGTTGCGGCTGGTAGTAGACCGCGAATTCGCCGTTGTCGAGAGCGGTGCGCAGCGTCTTGTCCTGCGAGAGCCGCGTGCGCAGCGTCGCGTTGAGCGCGGGTGTGAAGAATTGGTAGGTGTTGCGGCCGCGGTCCTTGGCGCGGTACATCGCGACGTCGGCGTGCTTGACCAGGGTTTCCGCATCCGTGCCGTCGGCCGGAAACGACGCGATGCCGATGCTGGTCGTGACGAAGTAGTCGGCGCCGTCGATATCGACGGGCTCTTCGACGGTCGCGATGATGCGGTCGGCGAGTCCGCCGAGTGCTTGCATGTCGGGGCCGTCGCCGGCCAGCACGACGAATTCGTCACCGCCCATGCGCGCGACGACGTCGCTGGTGCGGATCGCGCGCACGAGCCGCTCGCCGATCACGCGCAGCAAGTAATCGCCGCTGTCGTGCCCGAGCGTGTCGTTGATGTCCTTGAAGCGGTCGAGGTCGAGGAACAGCACGCCGACCGGCGTCGATTCGCGGCGCGCGGTTTCGACCCAGTTGCGCAGGCGATCGACGAGCCACGAGCGGTTCGGCAAGCCGGTAACGGCGTCGGTATAGGCCAGGCTTTGCAGGTGCGCGCGCGAGCGCCCGCGTTCGATCGCCGAGCCGATGAGCGCGCCCATCAGCTGCACCAGATCGCGGTCGACATCGTCGAATCCCGAATGGCGGCGGTGATCGGCGAAGCTGAGGCTGCCGTAGCGCACGCCGGCAACGTCGATCGGCGTTCCGATGTAGGCCGCGAACGGCCGCGCTTCGGGGTGTCCGGCGAGTTCCGGCAGCGAACGAACGTCGTCGAACGCGACGGCATTTCCGGCATCGTACGCCAAGCGCGCCAGCGCGGCGCCGAGCGGTTCGCCGTGGGTCGCAACGACCCGGTCGTCGGCGGCGTCGTAGAGCGCGCCGGCCGAGAGCGAGAGGATCCGGCAGCCGGCCTCGATCGTCGCGGCGATCTGGCGTTCGGCGTTTTCGTTGGCCGCGGCGGCGCTCAGATAGAGGTCGCGGATACGCTCGCCGTGCGCGGCGATCTGCCGCTGCTGCGCGAGCGTCCCCCGCAGATCGCGCAAGTGGAGGTGAACGCCGGCCGAGATGCCGCGAAACGGGATCGGGATCATCGTAGCAAAGACCGGCAGCGAAACGCCGTCGGCGTGGCGCGCGCCCAGTTCGACGCCGCCCGCGATCCCCGCCAGCGCGCGGTTGAAGCACGCGAGGCCGGTCGCGAGATCGTCGCCGGCGACGACCTCGGGCAAGGTGCGGCCGATGAGCGCGGCCGGCGCGACGCCGAGCGCGTGTCCGGCGGCGGCGTTGGCGCGCGTGACCGTCGCATTGGTATCGAAGGCCAGCATAGGATCCGGATTGTTATCGAAGATCGAGCGGAAGCGCTCTTCGCTTTCCTCGAGTTGCGCGAGCACGACGTTACGCTCGGTGATGTCGCGCATCGTGGAGTAGCCGGCGGTGATCGTACCGCGCTCGTAGAGCGGCCCCGCGACGATGTCGACCGGGAAGGTCGAGCCGTCGGGGCGCACGATGGTCAACTCGGCGTCGACGGTTTCGCCCTTGAGGACGCCCGTGAAAATGCTCGCCGCGAGCGCGAGGTCGGCGGGACTGACGAAGTCGCCGAACGAGCGCCCGATCAAGTGCGCGCGGTTGACGCCCATCATCTGCTCGGATGACGGATTCGAGTCGGTGATACGGCCCGTCAGATCGTAGAACGCCAACCCGTCCGGCGTGGCGTCGAAGAGCGCGCGCAGGCGCTCTTGACTCTCGGTTGCGGCTTCGCGCGCGAGCGCGGCGTCGGAGATGTCTTCGCCGACGGCGACGAAGCCGGTGAAGTCCGCCGTGCTCAAGTAGGCGTTAAACCAGCGGGTGTGGACGACGCTGCCGTCGCGACAGCGGTTGCGCGTCGTGTTCGATCGCCACGCCACGGGGCCGGCGGCGAGCCGGCCGAAGAAGGCCGCAACCTGCGCGCGGTCGTCCTCGAGAATCGAATCGAGTTCGGCGAGCGGCTTGCCCAGCACGTCGTCTTCGGTCCAGCCGAACATCGCCGTCGCGCGCTCCGACCAACCCACGACGCGCAGATCCGCGTCGAAGAGCATCAGCGCGAGCGGCGAGTGCTCGACGTAGAGACGGAAGGCGGCCTCCGGAAAGGGGAGCGCGCGCGCGCGCTGTTTACGCGTCAAGCGTCAGGTACGGGCGCAAGCCTTCGAGCCCGCCCTCGCGGCCGAAGCCGGATTCGCGGTAGCCCCCGAACGGCGAGCTCGGATCGAATTGGTTGAACGTGGAGCACCACACGACGCCCGCCTTCAAGCGCGCCGCGACGTACATGCTCTTCGAGCCCTTGTCGGTCCACACGCCGGCGCTCAAGCCGTAGCGGGTGTTGTTGGCTTTTTCGATCGCTTCGTCGGCCGTGCGGAACGTCAGCACCGAGAGCACGGGCCCAAAGATCTCTTCGCGCGCGATGCGCATCCCCGGTCCGACGCCGGTGAAAAAGGAGGCCGGGAAAAAACAGCCGCGGTCCGGCAGAGCGGCGGATTGGCGGTGCAGCACGGCGCCTTCGGCGATACCGCTTTCCACGAGTTCGTGAATCCGGGCGAGTTGCGCGCGCGAGTTGATCGCCCCGATATCGGTGTTCTTATCGAGCGGATCGCCCACGCGCAGCGTCTCGATACGCTGCTTCAGGCGCGCGACGACCTCGTCGTGAATCGATTCCTGAACGAGCAAACGCGAACCGGCGCAGCACACGTGCCCCTGGTTGAAGTAGATCCCGCTGACGATGCCCTCGATGGCCGCGTCGATCGGCGCGTCGGCGAAGACGATGTTGGCGGCCTTTCCGCCCAGCTCGAGCGTGAGCGGCACGCGCGATCCCGCGCGGTTGCGGGCGATCGCTTTGCCGACTTCGGTCGAGCCCGTGAAGGCGATCTTGTCAACCCCCGGATGCGCGGCTAGTGCCGCTCCGGTGGTCCCGTCGCCGGTGACGATGTTCAGCACGCCGGGTGGCAGATCGGCCTCGGCGCAAATCTCGGCCAGACGCAGGGCCGAGAGCGGCGTGGTCTCCGCCGGCTTTAGTACGATCGTATTGCCGGCGGCCAGCGCCGGCGCGATCTTCCAAGCGGCCATGAGCAGTGGAAAATTCCAGGGCACGATCGAGCCGACGACGCCGCGCGCGTGCGGCACGCCGCCGCCGCGGCCCGCGTAGGCGAGTTTGTCGGCCCAACCGGCGTAGTAGAAGAAGTGCGCCGAAGCCTGGGGCACGTCGAAGTCGCGCGATTCCTTGATCGGCTTGCCGTTATCGAGCGTCTCGAGCACCGCGAGTTCGCGCGAGCGCTCCGAGATCGCGCGCGCGATGCGATAGATGTAGGCCGCGCGGCGCGCCGGGCTCAGCGGACGCCAATACTTCTCGTACGCCGCGCGCGCGGCGGCGACGGCGCGGTCGACATCGGCCGGCGTACCGGCGGCCACCTGCGCGAGCGGTTCGTCGGTCGCGGGGTTGATCGTCTCGAACGTGGCGCCGTCGCTCGAGGGGGTGAAGGCGCCGTCGATGAAGTGACCGTAGGTCGCAGCGATCCCGGCCGGGGTCGATTCGCGCGATGCCGCGTATTGCAAACGCGTGGGGGCGGTCTCGATCACGGTGCGCTCAATCCTTCGGGATGATGTCGGGCGAGGGATAGCGTCCGGTCCGCTCTTTTTCGCGCTGCAGCAACAGATCGTCGAGCAACGATGACGCGCCGATACGAAAGAGGTCCGGATCGAGCCAAGCGGCGCCGAGCACTTCGTCGATCAAGACGAGATACGCCAGCGCGCTTTTGGAGGTGCGAATACCGCCGGCGGCCTTAAAGCCGCGCCGTTGTCCCGTTCGGTGATGGAAGGCGTGCAGCGATTGACACATCGCGAGCGCGATCGGCAATGTCGCCGACACGCCGATCTTCCCGGTCGACGTTTTGATCGTGTCCGCGCCGGCCTCGAGCGCGAGATCGCTCGCGCGCCGGATCGCATCGTACGATCCCAACTCGCCCGCTTCCAGGATCGCTTTGACGTGAACGTCGCCGCAGAGCCGCTTCACCGCCGCAATTTCCTCGAAGACGAGTTCTTCGTCGCCGGCCAGGAACGCGCCGCGATTGATCACCATGTCGATCTCGTCGGCGCCCGCTTCGAGTGCGGCTTCGGTATCGCGCAGCTTCACATCGAGCGAGGACAGCCCGCTCGGAAACGCCGTGGCGACCGACGCGACCTTGACGCTACTGCCGGCGACCGCGGCTTTCGCGATCGCGACCATATTCGGATAAACGCAGACCGCAGCGACCGACGGTGCGCCCGGAACCGCCTGCACGGCCTTCGCGCACATCGAGCGCACGCGGCCGGGGGAATCCTTGCCTTCGAGGGTGGTCAGGTCGATGCAGCGGATGGCGAGGTCGATTGCCGCTCGTTTCGTCTCGCGTTTGAGCGAGCGCTTCGAAAAATCGGCCGCTCGGGCTTCGAGCATAACCGCATCGACTGCCGGCGAGGGCGCGAGCGAGAGCATTGGGACCCGTTCGCTGGGCAAACGTCTGGGGACCTCCGGCGCTCTCTACGCGCCGTTCCAGAGCTCCGTCAAGCGCGGCAGCAAGCTCGCGTCGCGCGGCTGCAGTCCGGTACCGCGGCAGGGCCGGCATGCGACCAAGGTCCGGTCTTCGTTACGGCCGGTACCGCTGCAATGACGGCAAGCGTCCTCGCGGACCCGCCGCCGCACGCGTTTCACCGGGAGCGTCCAGCGACGGTCGTCGCGGGATGGGCGCCGCCTGCCGGGTGCCGCCGTTAACGCTGCGAGTCCGGTGAGTGAAACGTAGGCCAGCACGCCGACCATGAGGTCGCCGAACGAGCGATTGTTCATACGCACGTTATCGGATGGCCGCCGGGAGGCTTTTAGGTTCCAGGCCCAGCGCGCGGTAGAACGCGCGCGGATCGGCCGGACGCCCAAGGAAGGCGCGCATCTCGGTGCCCGGGTCGAGCGAACGCGCGGGCGCCAGGATGTCGTCGCGAAAGCGCCGGCCCGCGCGCGGATCGGGTACGCCGCCGGGCGCGAGCGTCGCAAAGAGATCGTCGGCCCAAACTTGCGCCCACAAGTAGCTGTAGTAGCCGCCTTCGTAGCCGTTCATCAGATGCACGAACGATGCTTGCGGTAGCGTACCGTCGACGAAGGGCAGCGGCGTCATCGCGGTGAGCGTGCGCTTCCAGATCACGAGGGTTGCGACCGGTGGCGTTTGCTCGTGCAGCGCCTGATCGACCGCGGCATAAAACGTCTGCACGACGGTCGTGTACGCCGCATCGAAGCGACGCGCTGCGAGGATGCGCGCGATCAGTTCGCGCGGCAACGGTTTGCCGGTATCGACGTTCGACGAGAGCCGTTCCAGCGAATCCCGATCCCAAGCGAGGTTTTCAAGCACCTCGGCGGGCGCTTCGGTAAAGTCGAGTGCGAAGCCGGCGTTGAGCGTTTCGTACGGCGTGTCGGCCAGCAGTGCCGCGAGGTTGTGGCCGAATTCGTGTAAGAAGGCGATCACGTCGCGATGCGAGAGCAACGTGGGCTGCCCGGGCGCGGGGGGCGGCCAGCCGCCGATGATCGCGTTGATCGCCGGCTGCGCTTCGCCGCCGGCGAGGATGCGGCGCGAGCGCAGCGGCGCGTTCGCCAAACGTGGGAGTTTGCCGGGCCGGGCGTACAGATCGAGATAGAACGCGCCGCGGGCCGCACCGGTGCGCGCGTCGGCGACGCGATACGCGAGCACTGCCGGGTCCCAGCGCGGCAGATCGGGCGCGGGTGTGAAGGTAAGATCGAACAGACGCGCGCTTAGCGCCAGGACGGCCTCGATGACGTGCGGCGCGGGAAAGTACGACGCGACGAGCGCGTCGTCGAGCCCGTAGCGTGCCGCGCGCAGGCGGCTCTGATAGAAGGTGACGTCCCACGGCTGCGCCGGCGCGCCTTTGGCCGCCCCGAGTTCGGCGTACTCCGCCCGCGCGCGCGGCAAGAGCGCGGCATCGATCGCGTCAAGGAAGCCGCGCACGCGGTCCGGGTTGCCGGCCGATCGATCGGCGGTGACGTACGCCGCCCACGACGGATAGCCCAGCAACTGCGCGAGCCGGGCGCGCTCGCTCAGTGCCTGCTGCACGAAGCCGGCGTTCAGCGTGCCGCCGCGCCGGTAGTAGGCGATGTAGTACGCCCGCCGGGCGGCGGCATCGGTTTGGCTCGCCATGAACCCCGCCGCCGTACCGTCGTTGACCGGGACGCTGACGCCGGCGGCGTGGATGGCCGTCGTATCCCCGGCCAGGACCGAGGCATAGCCGTTCTCGAGGTCGCTCAGGGTGCGCTCGCGGCGAACGAACTCGGCGCGCGCCGCCGGGCTCAGCGCCGCCCCGGAGCGGCGCGCGCCGGCGATCGTGACCTCTTGCAGCGCGCGTTGGCCCGGGCCCGCCGCCGTCCCCGACGCCCGGGCCGCGAGCAGCGCGGCGTAGAGGTCCGGCCGCGCGCTCGCCTCGGCTTCGAATGCGCCCACGTCGCTCGCACAGCGTTCCGAGGCGCGCCGGACGTCGGGGTTGGGATCGACCAGGGCGAGGAATTGCTCGGCGGCGAGGTGGTCGGCGAGGTCGGATTCCGCGTCCTCGAGCGCCGCGGTCACGCTCGCAAAGGTCCGCGGCCCGGGCCGGACGAGGATCGCCGTGATGCGGCGCCGGGCGCCTTCGAGCTCGCGCGAGCAAGCGGCCGCGATGGCCGGTGGAGCGAGCGTGCCGGCCGGCGGAAAGAGCGGCGGAGGGGGCGCGATCGACATGCGTCGCGACATTCGGTGGAGGGCCGCGGCGTCATCCGTGTGGTACGATAGGCGGTGCCTCGGCGAGGGTTGGGCCTCGCGCAACGGAAAACCGTGAACCCCGCCAGGACCGGAAGGGAGCAACGGTAAGCGGTCACTCCCGTGTGCCGCAAGTTTCCTGGCCCTCGTCAAGGTTTGCTTTTTTAGGAGGAACGTGCCGGATTTCGCCGTCTCCGTGCTCGCCGGCTTCGGCAGCGCGCTCATCGTTTTGGGAGGCTACCACTTCCTGGTGGCCGCGCCGCGCCTGGCGCGCGTCACCACGACGCTGGGCACCCACGACGGCCTGCTCGGCGGCGGCGGAGCGGCACCGGCGACCCGGCGGATCGACGCCCTCGAAGCGGCGCGTGGCGCGGCCGAGACGGAACTCGCGGACGTGGGGCGGCGGATCGCGGCGCTCGAGAAAGTCGCCCAAAGCGAGACCCCGCGCGTTGGTTTCGTACGCTATAACGCCTTCGCCGATGTCGGCTCGGACCAGTCGTACGCCTTGGCGTTGCTGACGCGCGACGGCGACGGGGTCGTGCTTTCGAGCATCTATTCGCGCGAAGAAACGCGCACCTACGGCAAGGCCGTCGTGAAGTACCAGACCTCGCAAGAGGCCTCGGCCGAAGAACAAACGGCCATCGCGAAAGCGCGGGCCGCGACATCGTGACCAACGACCGGTTCCTGATCAAGATCATCCCGCCGGAAGGCTACAACGTGTATCGTCTGCACGTGAGCCGGATGCTGGCGCTGGGGCTCTTGCTCGGGTTCGTGGCGTTTCTCGCCGGCGGCCTCGGCGTTCACGCGTGGCAGTTGCATTTGGCGGAAGAGCGCGTCGCGGCGCTGCAGGCGCAAGCGACGGCACAGCGCGATCAGTTGCACGCGATCGACGTCCAGGCCGACTCGCTGGCCGGGCAACTGCAGGCGATCCAGCGCCAGGATGCGGAGATTCGTCGCTTGCTGGGCGTGCGTGCGCTGCCCGACGTCAAAGCCCGCCCGACGCACGGCGCCATCAAGACAACCGCGACGCCGACCGTCGCCGGCGTGCAAGCGCGGCTCGCGCGCCTGACGCAAGTGTCGGAACAGCGGCTCGCGGCGAGCGCCGTGTTTTCGCGGCTCGCTCAGCGCGTACTGCAGTTGCGCCGCGTCGCATTCGCGGCGCGCACCCGTATGATCGCCGCTCTACCGTCGCTCAATCCCGTCGACGGCACGATCTCGGCCGGCTTCGGCTGGCGCGTCAATCCTTGGCCCGAGTTCCATCAAGGGCTCGACCTGGCGGCCGACTACGGCACGCCGGTTCGCGCCGCGGCCGACGGCGTCGTGCAGACGGCCGGCTGGGACGGCGGCTTCGGGATCAAGGTCGCGGTCGATCATCTCAACGGCTATCAGACCTGGTATGCGCACCTCTCGCGCGTGGCCGTTCGCCCGGGCGAGCGCGTGCGCAAGGGCCAGACGATCGCGTTCGTCGGCGCCACCGGCGAGGCGACCGGACCGCACCTGCACTATCAGGTGATGCTGAACGGCGCGGCCATCAACCCCGCGCCCTACCTTTACGGCGTGCCGGCCAGCGTTTTGGCGACACTTCCCGGCGGCGCGCGCGTACAATAAGCGATGATTCCATGCGCGCTCTACGATATCGTAGCCAAGGTCCTCAACGTCTACGTCCTGATCATGCTGGCCTATGCGCTGGTGTCGTGGGTGCCGAGCATCCGGGGGAAGTGGACCGATTACGTCGCTATGCTGGTCGAGCCGGTGCTCACGCCCGTGCGGCGGGTGATTCCGCCGATGGGGGGCCTCGATCTTTCGTTTTTGGTGGTGATCCTGGTGATCCAGTTTGTGATCCGCCTCGCCCAAACCACCGCCTGCGCCCTCTGATCGCCGGACGCTCGTGATCGAACCCAAAGCGGTCGCCGTGCCGAAGGGCGCGGCGAACGTGCGCAATTTCTGCATCATCGCGCACATCGACCACGGCAAGACGACGCTCTCGGACCGCTTGCTCGAGATCACGCGGACGATCGCCGAGCGTCAGATGGGCGAGCAGATGCTCGACGCGATGGACCTCGAGCGCGAGCGCGGGATCACGATCAAGATGCATCCCGTCACGCTGACCTATCACGCGCGCGACGGCCAGACCTACGAGCTGAACTTCATCGACACGCCCGGTCACGTCGACTTCTCCTCGGAAGTCTCGCGTTCGCTGGCGGCCTGCGAGGGCGCGCTGCTCGTGATCGACGCAGCGCAGGGGATCGAAGCGCAGACGCTGGCCAATTACCATCTCGCGCTCGAGCAGAACCTGACGATCATCCCGGTGATCAACAAGATCGATCTGCCGGCGGCCGACGTTCCGCGCGTGCGCCACGAGATCGAAGAGCTGCTGATCATTGAGGGCTCCGACGCGATCGCCTGCAGCGCGAAGGAAGGCATCGGCATCGAGGAGATCCTCGAGGCGATCGTGACCCGCATCCCGCCGCCCAAGGGCAACGACGACCACCTGCGCGGCCTGATCTTCGACGCCCAATTCGACCCCTATCGCGGCGTCGTGGCCTACGTGCGCGTCGTCGACGGCGAGCTGCGCTCGGGCATGAAGTTCATGTCGATGGCCCACGAGCGCGTGTACGAGGCGACCGAGGTCGGCGTCTTCAAACCCGAGATGCGCAAGACCGACGAGCTGGCCATCGGCAACGTCGGCTACGTGATCGCCAACATCAAGTCGCTCGGCGATATGGACGTCGGCGACACGATCACGGAGCCGTCGAATCCCGCGCCCGAAGCGCTGCCGGGGTACAAGCCGATCGTCCCGATGGTGTATTGCGGGCTCTATCCCAACGAGGGCGTGGAAGTCTCCGAACTGCGCGATGCGCTCGAGAAGCTCGCGCTCAACGACTCGGCGCTGCACTTCGAACCGGAGAGTTCGATCGCGCTGGGCTTCGGTTTCCGCTGCGGCTTCCTCGGCCTCTTGCACATGGAGATCGTCCAAGAGCGGCTCGAGCGCAACTACAACCTCGACCTGATCGCGACGTCGCCCTCGGTCGTCTTCCGCGTGACCTTGACCGGCGGCGACGTCGAACTGATCGACAACCCGGCGAAGCTGCCGGCCCGCGACAAGATCGCGCTGATGGAAGAACCGTACGTGAAAGCGACGGTCATCACGCCGCCCGAGTACGTCGGCGCGATCATGGAACTGACCCAGAATCGCCGCGGCACGCTCCAGAACATGGAGTACTTGGCCGACGGCCGCGTGATCCTGACCTACGAGATGCCGTTGATCGAAGTGATCATCGATTACTTCGACCAGCTCAAATCGCGCACTAAAGGCTACGCCTCGCTCGATTACGAGGTCATCGGCTATCGCGAGGGCGACCTGGTGAAGCTGGAGATCCTGCTCAACGGCGAGGCGGTCGACGCGCTCTCGTTCATCGTGGCGCGCGAGAAGGCGCCGAGTCGCGGGCGGGCCCTCACGGAGAAGCTCAAGGAACTGATCCCGCGCCAGATGTTCGACGTGCCGATCCAGGCGGCGATCGGCGGCAAGGTCGTTGCCCGCGAGACGGTCAGCGCGTTGCGTAAAAACGTGCTCGCCAAGTGCTACGGCGGCGACATCACGCGCAAACGCAAGCTGCTCGAGAAGCAGAAGGCCGGCAAAGAGCGCATGAAGCGCGTCGGCCGCGTCGATCTGCCGCAGGAAGCGTTCATGGCCGTGCTCCAGCTCGACGAATCGTAGTGCGGGAGCGCCGCCTCAAGATCTACTTGGCCACGAAGAACGCCGGGAAACGGCGCGAATTCGCTGCCCTCTTCGCCGGGACGGGCTTCGATCTGACCGAGTTCCCCGGCTATCGCGACGTTGCCGAGGGCGAAACGGACTACGCGGAAAACGCGGCGCTCAAAGCGCGAGCGTTGCGCGAGCAGTTGCTCTCGGCCGGTATCGAAGCGGCGGTGTTGGCCGACGATTCGGGACTCGAGGTGACGGCGCTCGGGCGGCGGCCCGGCGTCGTGACGGCGTACTACGGTGGTGCGGGTTTGTCGTGGGCCGAGCGGCGCACCGTCGTGCTCGAAGAGCTTGCGCGCAGCGGCGCGGCGGACCGCTCCGCGCGCTTCGTGTGTTACCTGCACTTCATCGATCCGGACGGCCGGGAAACGGCGGCATCGGGTGCGGTCGAGGGCACGATCGCGCCGATCGACCGCGGCGCGGCGGGCTTTTCGTTCGACCCGATCTTCGTCTACCCGGCCACCCAGCGCACATTTGCCGAGATGTCGGAGACGGAGAAAAACGCCGTCAGCCACCGCCGCCGCGCGGTCTCAGCGCTCTTGCACGAACTTCGCCGCGCCGGCGGTACGATGCGCGGCTAAGGGCGAAAGAAGAATCAGGCGCGGGCGAGCGGGAATACCGTGCTGCCCGGGATGTAGCTCAGCTTGGTAGAGCGCGCGCTTTGGGAGCGTGAGGTTCGCAGGTTCAAATCCTGTCATCCCGACCACGCTCACTCCGGCGCCCGTGGTCTAAATGGATAAGGCATCCGCCTTCTAAGCGGAACGATGGGGGTTCGATTCCCTCCGGGCGCACCAAGGGTCCGACCGCGGCGCCGCGAAAACCCACCGGTCGCGCTTCGTGGTGGTTGTAGCTCAGTCGGTTAGAGCGTCGGGTTGTGATTCCGAAGGTCGCCGGTTCGATCCCGGTCAGCCACCCCAAGTCCCCGGCCAGAGAATTAGCGTCCCGGTCCGCTCGGACTTGGGGCGTTTTTCTTTTCCATGGTCGCTAGAGGAGGTAACCAGCCGCCCGCCTGTGAAAGGCCGCGCAAAATAGCGACGTTGATCACTTGACGGAGGGGTGTGGTAAATGGAACTCCAGGGTCACGAATTCAAGCGCGCGGACCTCTTGCAGCGCGCGGGAGTCGCCGGTCTCGCTGCCCTCGCCGGCACGTTGGTCGCGGAGGCCGAGCCCTTAGCGGCGGACGCGAACGAGCCGATTCACATCATCATCGGCGGTGGAGGCAGGTCCCCAGGGAACTCGATGACTCATGTCCCGAAACCGGCCGGGTCGGCCAAGCCGGTCTCGTGCACGCTGATGCCGGCGGCCGGCGGCAACTCGGGTGTAGCGGGGACGGTATCAGCGGCCGTCATCACCCAAAGGAAGCCCAAAGACACCAAAACGTATTGTCAGGAAGAATTCACCAAGTTTTTCCCGGGGCTCCCGGTGCTGAAGGTCATCCAGTGGTACGAATTCACGACTCCGAAGTATTCCGGCGCCGACGAAGGATCGGCCGCTCACGGAACGGTCACCGATGACCCGAACAATCCCGGCTCGTTTCTCGTAACGCCGATATCCCTGCCCGATACTATTGTTATCGTCCTGCTCGGTTCGTAGCCGTCGAAGGCGACTCACTCGGCGGCTATCCAGCCAGGGTCGTCGCCTGCTCGCGCCACCCGTTCACGCCGTGGGGAGACAACGGCGCTGCACCGCCGGTCGTTCCGGCAATTGCCGCGTCCAGGGCCTCCAAATCGCGAATTGCGTGCCGGTAGGCATGCTCGGTCCGTAGCGCGCGAGCATACTCGAAGCAGGTCCGAGCTTGCGGCGCATCCTGGGTGATGAGTGCAATCTCCGCGAACGTCTCGAAACACCGGATGACCAGTACGTGCGAGTCGAGTTCAAGCGCGATACGCATGCTTTCGGCCGCCGTCGCTCGCGCCGTCGCAGCATCCCCGAGCTTGAGTGTCACCTCCGCGATTCGATCGAGGATCTCGGCAGTACCGAAGCGCTCCCCGAGGCGTCGCTTGAGTTCCAGATCTTTGTTGAAGAGATCCAGAGCTTGCTCGAAACTCCCGCGCCGGAAAGCGAGCGTTCCGCGCAGCCCGATATGCTGACCCTGCATCCCGGCGTCCCCGGTCTTTTCTGCAAGCGGGCCGGCTTCGTCAAGATACTGCTCGGCGGCTTCAAAGTCATCGACTTTGAGGGCGAGCAATGCGAGGTTCAACATGCAGATTAACTCGCCGCGCACGTGTCCGGTCTGCCGGAACTGGTGCATCGCTTCACGATAATGCTGCTCCGCGCCGGCATCGTCTCCGGTTTGATGCTCGATGACGCCCAAGTTGTGTAGTGCCTCTGCGATCCCGCTCGCGTCACCGCAGCGCTCGTAAGCATCGCGCGCCTGCTGCGTGAGCGCGTGCGCGGCTCGGTAGTCACCGCGGATCGTTGCAAAGGTCGAAGCGCGCCTGAGCAGCGGGGCGCGCAGCGCATCGGATGTATCGGGGAGAGCGAGAAACCGGCGCAACTGCGACTCGCCCTCCGTGATGTAGCCGCGTGTCCACCAATAACTCGAGAGATTTATCAGCATGGGGACGAGGTCGACGTGCCGGTCGTTGAGGCCCCAGTCGGTCGCCGCGCGGATGTTCGCAATATCGACGTTCAAGCGGGCCATCCACGCTTCGCGGCCTGTGGCGGAGTGGTCGTCCGCGCCCTGCGTATATGCCGCGAAGTAGTCGAAGTGGCGATCGCAGAGGGCGGCGGTTTCCCCGCGTTCGCTGACTTCGCGCCGCAGAAAAGCGCGAATCATGTCGCTGCACTCGTAGCGCGCGCGATCGTGCGCGTACGAGGCGATGAGGAGCGATTTGTCGACGAGTGACTCGGTGCGGTCCAGCGCGAGGGATGCGGAAACGTCCCCGATGGCGGCCGCGGCGTCGAGGAAGAAGCCGCCCTCGAACGCCGCCAGGCAACGCAGATACGTGCGCTCCTCTTCGGTGAGCAAGAGGTAACTCCAGCCGATCGTCGCGTGCAGCGTGCGATGGCGATCGTCACGCGTGGTGTCGCGCGACGTCAGCAGATCGAAGCGTTCGACCAGGCGGCGTTCGAGCTCGGCTAGCGGCAGCGTGACGGCGCGGGCGGCCGCCAACTCGATCGCAAGCGGAATGCCCTCGACTCGGCGGCAGATGCGGGCGATGATGTCGAAGTCGCCGGCGGAGACGGCGAGGTCCGGCCGCACGGCCCGTGCCCGTTCGAGAAACAACGTAACGCTCTCGCCATCGGATTCGGCGCCCGAGGGCAATCCCAACGGCGGCAGTCGGAAGACGAACTCGCCGGTGAGGTGCAGCGGTTCCCGGGTCGTCGCGATGATGACGAGGTCCGGGCAGTGACCGAGCAGTTTTTTGGCCAGTTCCGCGGTTTCGGCCAAAACGTGCTCGGAGTTATCGAGCACGAGTAAGAGCTTCTTGTGCGCGAGATGGTCGAGCAACTGGGAGTCGATCGACGATTGCGGATCCTCGCGCAATGCGAACACGTCACCGACCGCCTGCGCGACGAGCCGCGGATCGTTGATCGGCGCGAGCTCGACGATCCAGGCGCCGTCGGGAAAGCGGTCCAGCACGCCGGCGGCGAGCTGCTGTGAGACGCGCGTCTTTCCGATGCCGCCCGGACCGGCGATCGCGATCAGCCGGTGAAAGCGCAGCAACTCCGCAAGTTCCGCAAGTTCGCGCGTGCGTCCGACGAACGAACTGATCGGCGCGGGGATATTGTTCGGATGCTGATCGGCACTCGTGAGCGGCGGGAATTCCACCTCGAGCCCCGGCGCCACGATCTGCAACGCCGTTTCCGGCTCGGCCAAGCCTTTGAGATGATGCACGCCGAGATCGCGCAGGCGGATGCTCGGATCGAGCATGCCTTCGACGACGGATGCGGTGGCGCGCGTGATGAGGACCTGGCCGCCGTGAGCGATGCCCTGGATGCGTGCGACGCGATTGAGCGCGGGTCCGAAATAATCGTCGTCGCGCTCGATGGCTTGACCCGTATGGATCCCCATGCGCACGCGGATCGGGCCCGTTTCGTCGGGCCACGTCTGCGCGGCAAGCCGCCGCTGGGCATCGATCGCTGCCGCGATCGCATCGTCGGCACGCGCGAACGCCGCGCAAACCGCATCGCCGACCGTCTTGAAGATCGAGCCGCGATGCGCCGGAACGACGTCCCGAAAGAGCGCGTCGTGCGCCGCGAGCGCCACGTTCATCGCATGCGGCGCACGACCCCAAAGCGCGGTGCTGCCCTCGATGTCGGTGAACAAAAAGGTAACAGTCCCGGTCGGTAAGCGCAGGGGCGTCGACATGCTGATGCCGCGATTATAGCATCAGCAGCCGCCGGCTGCCATAGTGCTGGCACACCACGATGCGATCATGAGCGCATGAAGATTTGCCCACGCTGCAAAGAGAAAAAGCCGCTTGACGCGTTTTTCAAAAAACATGATCGTCGAGCGGGAGCGTACTGTAAACCGTGTCAATTGTCGTATGTTCGAGAGCACTATCGTCGAACGTCGGGCGCGTACAACGCAAGACGTTACGCGCTCGCAGAGTCCTATAAGGAGCGAAACCGCGCTCTCGTGTTTGCTTATCTGAGCGAAAATCCATGTGTGGATTGTTTTGAGCGGGATATCCTCGTACTTGACTTCGATCATATCCGAGGCGTAAAGCTCGCCAGCGTCAGCCGCATGATCAACGACTGCGTTTCCGTCGGAAAGTTGCGCGCTGAGATTAAAAAGTGCGAGGTGCGCTGCGCAAACTGTCACCGTCGGAAGACGGCCTTCGAGCGCAATTGGTATCGCGCGAAGCCATGGCTTTATGAGGTGCAGCGGGCGCGCGCGGAGTCCGACCACGGGTCGGACTTTGGGACGGCCGGGATTCGAACCCGGAACCAATAGCTTAAAAGGCTACTGCTCTACCATTGAGCTACCGTCCCTTGGCACGACATTATGCATTCGCCACGTAGGGAGACCTTTCCCAAGGTGGGGCAACGGGCGGGCAGCTGGAAACTTGACTACCGGTCGCCGCTCCGGTATTTTTAGGAGCGGTCCGCACCGCTAGCTCAATGGTAGAGCAGTTGACTCTTAATCAATTGGTTGAAGGTTCGAGTCCTTCGCGGTGCACCAGACGTGGAAAAGGACGGAGTTCGCACTCCGTCCTTTTTGCGCTAACGGGCGGGGTTAGTGCGGGCGCGGTGCGCGCGGGCGGTTCGCCCGGACGACGGCGAAGGCGATCGCGACGGCCACCACGATGGCCAGCGCACCCCAGAAGTCACGCGCGGCGGCGAACGTGTTCAAGCCGTCGGTGTGCTGGCCGAGGTTGAAGAGTTGGGAGAGGAGGGCGCCGATGCTCATGGGATCCTTCGTTTTCTGGTTGGAGGGCCTCGGGAAGGAGGCTCCTCTCGCGTGGACGTTTTCCCAGGGCTAGGTGTTGCGAAACGACCCGTATGTTAACATTGGGACCGCCCTCGGCAAGCGAGCGCCGGGCGTCACGGGCATGTGGCGGAATTGGTAGACGCGCTGGATTTAGGTTCCAGTGTCGCAAGACGTCCGAGTTCGAGTCTCGGCATGCCCAGAGTGCGGTCCTCGACTTCTCTTCGCTTCGCTCCGATACGCTGCGGTCCGCACTTCGCGTTTGGGCGCCCGTGGCGCCCAAACGCCAGTGCCCAAGCTTACGGGTCTTTGCTTGACGCCGTTAGGGTGGGTGCATACAATTCGAGGGTTGGCCTGGGGGCTCGTTGTAGGTAGGCCGTCCGGGTTTATGCGGAAGTAGCTCAGCGGTAGAGCATCGCCTTGCCAAGGCGAGGGTCGCGAGTTCAAATCTCGTCTTCCGCTCCAGTCTTGACGAACGGCGGGCCGCGAGCCCGCCGTTCGTCCATACGCGCCCGGAGAATCGATAACGACCGTGTCCCCAACGACGATGAAGCAACTCGATCCGACGCAGGTCGAACTCGAGATCTCGATATCTGCCGAGGAGTTCGATAAAGCGCAGGACGCCGCGTTTCGCAAACTCGTCCGCAGCGCCAAGATTCCCGGGTTCCGGCCGGGCAAAGTCCCGCGCAAGATCTTCGAGAACACCTACGGCACCGCCACGATCGTCGATCGCGCCCTTGAGGACCTCGTGCCCGAAAAGTACGCCGCGGCCGTGAAGGAACACGCGCTCGAGCCGGTCGCGCGGCCCTCGATGGAGATGCTGCCCGAAGAAGAAGGCCGGCCGCTGCGGCTCAAGGCGATCGTGGCCGTACGTCCGCCGATCGAACCCGCGCCCTACGACGGGATCGAAATCGATGACGTGCCGGAGCACGCCGGCGACGAGGACCTCGAGCGCGCCCTGGAAACCCTGCGCAAGGACGCCGCCGTGCTGATTCCGGTCGACCGGCCGGTGCAACTCGGCGACATCGCGACGATCGACTATGAAGGGAAGATCGACGGCGTTCCGTTTGAGAACGGGGCAGCAACCGGCCAACAGGCCGAGATCCTCGAAGATCGCTTCATCCCCGGCTTCGCCGCCGGCATCGTCGGCATGAAGGCCGGCGACACGCGCGACGTCCCGGCGACGTTCCCCGATCCGTACGGTGCCCCCGAACTGGCCGGCAAGGACGCGGTCTTCACGATCACGGTCCACGAAGTCAAGGAATCCGAGCTGCCGCCGCTCGACGACGACTTCGCCAAGCGCGTCTCGCAGCAAGAGACCCTGGAGGGCCTCAAAGCCGAACTCCGCGGCCGGCTCGATGACGTTGCGGCGCAGAAAGCGCGCCGCCAGATCAGCACGCAGCTGCTCGAGAAGCTCGTCGCCGCCAACGATTTTCCGCTGCCGGCCGTCCTG
>Ga0302283_1000328_pt1 | contig 38077 bp, 27 predicted proteins | sample III_Fen_E1_4_FD_198770 | JGI IMG/M metagenome (GOLD analysis project Ga0302283, IMG submission 198770) | Peat permafrost microbial communities from Stordalen Mire near Abisko, Sweden - III_Fen_E1_4 | ecosystem: Environmental > Terrestrial > Soil > Wetlands > Permafrost | place: Sweden: Abisko... | reverse complement strand
GCCGGCGGGTGCGGGAATTCCAGGCTGGCCGGGGCAGGAGCGGGGAGGCTCCGCCAGCACCCGCGACGACATGGCAGATGGGTTGGCAGCCTCGCCAACTTGGTTGTCTAGCGGACCCGCGTTGATTCAGTGTTTGCGGGTGGCGCCGACGAAGGAGGACGCCGGCACGAGAACGCCGACGAAGAAGGGCGTGCCCTGGAAATTGACCGTGGCATTCATGGTCCCCCCCTCGACGATGCCGTTCGCCGGCAGCGGGGTACACGGGCTGCCCACCGTCTCGATGTAATAGATCTGCCCGGTGAACGGGGCACCATACGTGTACGTGCCGGCGGCCGCGCCGCAGGCGACGGTGGAGTACCGGAAGTATCCCCCGCGCGGCGGGGCGCACGGCACCTCCGTGTTCTGGGACCAGAACGCGGGCTGGGTGCACGCGGCGTCGGTGAACATGAAGAGCTCCCCCGGTTCCCAGGCCGCCGTCACGCTGGTGTCCGCCGCGGGCAGGCACCGCAGCTGGCCGTCGTCGGCGGTGGCCCAGGCGCACTCCTCGTTTCGCGTGCTGTCGAACCAGCCCACCGGCTGGGTGGCCCCGTCGTCGGCCTGGAGGTACTCGACCAGGAGACGGGAGCCGCTCGTCGGGTCGGCGTTGGCGTCGGGCACCGGCCCGGAGCTGCCCGAGCTGCCCGAGCCGTGCGAGCACGCCGAGGAGACCGCGACCGCCGCGTAGACGATGCAGGAGGAGACGAAGACCGAGAGCGTGCGAGAGACTTTCATGAGGGCTCCACAGGGCAGAGCGATCCCGTGACGCGCCCCCGAGGCGCGTGGCCGGCTCGATCTCGCCCGATCGGATCGTGATCACGGGCAGCGGAGCGATGTCGCACCCAGCCCCGACGATTCCTCGCGACCAGGCCAGCCCCGCGAGCACGGAGAGGCGTGGTCGTGTTGACGGGTCATGGTCCCGCGGCTACGGGCGCTGCCTGATGATGAAGTGGGCGCTCTGCGTCGCGGTTCCCCTGTCGACCCTCCTGGCTGCGTGTGGATCCAGGGGGAGCTCCTCCTCGGGAAGCACCGCCACCGCGTCGGCTCAGGCGAGCCCGGTCCTCCCTTCGCACGGCGCTGCGTCTCCGGCTCCCGTGGCTCGCCCCGCCACGAGCTTCGGCGCCATCGCCTACTCCCCCGACGAGAAGCGATCGGGGTACGCCACGCGCAAGGCCACGGCGAAGGACGCCCGCGCGAACGCGCAGAGCTATTGCGAGTCCGCGTCGTGCAAGGTGGTCGTCGATTTTCATGACGAGTGCGCGTTCTTCGCCATGGGGGGGCCCGGCAAGGAGGGCGTGGGCAGGGCCGCGCGGCCCGGGGACGCCGAGCAGCTGGCGCTCCAGGAGTGCTCGGCCCACGGGGGCAAGAGCTGCAAGGTCATCACCTGGGGTTGCTCGCTGCCCGGCTACGACGGCCAGCCCTCGCGCGACGAGTGGGACCTCGTCGAGGAAGAGACGACGTTCGCGGCCGAGGGCGGCGCCACGCTGGCGGGGCGCATCATCCGCCCGCCGGGCGCGGGGCCGTTTCCGCTGGTCGTCCTGAACCATGGCTCTCCCCGCGACGAAGCGGACCGGCCCACGATGACCCCCGCCGGGCTGGCCGCCCAGGCCCGGCGCTTCGCGGTCGGCGGCTGGGCCGCGGCGGCGATGCTGCGCCGGGGGTACGGCGCGTCCACGGGGGGCTGGGCGGAGAGCTACGGATCCTGCAATGGAGCCGACTACGTCAAGGCTGGACTCGCGGGGGCGAGCGACATCGCCAGCACGGTGCGGCAGCTCCAGAAGCTCCCCTACGTCGACAGGCAGAGGGTCGTCGCGGCGGGCGTCTCGGCAGGCGGCTTCGGCGCGATCGCGTTCTCCTCGCTCGAGGTCCCGGGCGTCGTCGCGATCCTCAACTTCGCCGGCGGCCGGGGCTCGCAGCAGGCCGACACCGTGTGCTCGAAGGACCGCCTGATCGCCGCGATGAAGGGGTTCGGGCGCACGGCCCGGGTCCCGACGCTCTGGGTGTACGCCGAGAACGACCACTTCTTCGGCCCGCAGCTCGCGCAGGACCTGCGGGGCGCCTACCAGGCGTCCGGCGGGCAGGCGAGCTTCGTGAAGGCGCCGAGCTTCGGCAAGGAGGGCCACTATCTCTTCTCCAGCGAGGAGGGGATCCCGGTGTGGAAGCCCATCGTCAACGCGTTCCTGGAGAGCCAGCACCTGCCCGTCGTCCGCTGAGGCCCCTCGCCGCGGCCGGATTTCAGGGGTGGACTACATTCGACACGGCCCGTCCGAGGCCGCGCCACGCACGCGGACCCTGGGTTTTTCGATCGATCGCGCACCGCCGGCGCGCGCCGGGTCCGAGGCCTGGACTACAATGCACCGGCGCTTCGTTGACGGACCCCGGAGCCACTCCCATGCTCTCTGCCAGGACGGAGGTGGCTATGAGCGCAGAACATCGTGTGATCGTCAAGGTCGACCCCAAACCCGACACCGCGGCTGGCTGGCTCACCAAGAGCAAGGCGGTCTGCACCGCGGCGACCGCCAGCCCGGCGACGTTCGCCTCGATCGCCGCGCTGCTCACGCAGCTCGGCACCGACAGCGGCCTGCTCGACACCGCGCAGTCGAAGGCCGCCAACAAGGGGAGCGTCGAGACCAAGGCGCGCAACGCGCAGTGGCGGGTGCTGCAGAAGAGCCTCCGCGCCTTCGTGGCCGGGGTGCAGGGGCTCTGCGACGGCGCGCCGGACGTCGCGCACGCGCAGGCCATCGCGGCGGCGGCGGGGCTGGACCCCAAGCTCCCCTCGGTCCACACCACGCCCACCTTCCGGGGCAAGGCCCTCGGCAACGGCGCGGTGCGCCTCTACGGCAGGCGCCCGGTGCCGAGGCGCACCGGCGCCTTCTACGAGTGGTCGATGAGCAGCGACGGCGGCAAGACCTGGGTCGCGGTCGCCACCACCAACAGCGCGCAGACGCTGGTGGAGGGGCTGACCTCGGCGACCACGGTCTCGTTCCGGTACCGCTCGACGCTCAAGGACGTGACGTCGGAGTGGAGCCAGACGATCGGCGTCCTCGTGCGCTGACGGCTCGCCCCCTCACACCCCGCGGGAGCGGCGGGATCGCCCGCCCTCACCGCTTCTTCGGCACCGTGGTCACCACCACGCGGTGCTCGCGGGAGAGCACGTGCTTCACCGCCGCGCGCACCGACGCCACGCTCACCTCGTCGAGGACCTTCTGCTCACGCTCCACGCCCCACGGGCGCAGCGCGTGCCGCAGCTTGGCGAGGCCGGCCGAGTGCACGGCCCCCGGCAGCGCCGGCGCCCGCTCGGCCTGGAGCTCCTTCTGCAAGCGCGCATGGAGGAAGAACTTCGCCACCGCCACGTCCTTGCCGTCGGGCCCCTCGTCGGCGAGGCGGCCGAGCTCCGCGTCGAGCGCGCGCACCACCTCGACGACCTCGTGCCCGGGGGCGGGGGTGAGCTCGATGGTGGTGACGCTGGCGCGAGGCCAGACCTCGATCCCCGCGTGCGCCGCGGTGGCGAGCCCGCCGCGCTGCACCAGCGCGCGATCGAGGACCGCGGTGCGCGGGTTCTCCAGCAGCTCGATCGCCACGCGGAGGGACGCGTCGCCGACCTCGCCCTGGCCGGGCCCGATCCAGCCGACGAGCGCGCGCGGGCCGGGGACGTCCTCCTCGACGGTGAGGCGGTCGTCCCGGGGGTGCGGCGTGACGGGCGGGTCGGTGGGGGCGCTCAGGGGCGCCAGGAAGGCCTCGGCGAGCTTGCGGGTGCGGGCCTCGTCGACGTCGCCGACGACCGTGATCGAGGCGCGCGCGAGGGCGTGCTCGCGGCGCATGGCCTCGGCGATCATCATGTCGCGGAGGGCAGCCCCGTCCTCCCCGGCGCCGAGGACGGTGCCGGAGAGCGGGTGATCGGGCGGGAACAGCGCGTCGCCGAGGGCGAGCCAGCCCTGACCGTACGGGGTCTGCTGGAGCACCTTGCGGCGGGCGTCGCCGGCGTGAAAGCGGATCTCGGCGAGCTGCGCCGACGCGGTCCCCCCGAGCGCGAGGCGGAGGCGGGCGGAGGCGAGCTCGATGCCGGCGTCGGCGTCGGCGCGGTCCACGGTGATGGTGTGGAGCACCTCGCTGGCGCCGATCTCGGCGCCGCGGCGGGCCAACAGGGAGGGCGTGGCGGAGCTCCCCTCCCCCACTTCCTCGACGGTGGCGATGCGCACGGTGATGGCGGTGACGGGCGCGCCCCGATCGCGGCGCACGCGCACGGTGATGCCGTTCGGCAAGGCGAAGCTGCGCAGCGGCTCCACCGGCGCGGGCGCGTCGAGGAAGGCGAGCTGCTTGTCGATGGCGGCGTCGCGGCCCTTGGCGGCCATCGCGCCTCCGTTGCCCTCGGCGACGCCGAAGAGGCTGAGCGGATCCTCGGCGCGCACGCCGTGCCACCCGATGTCGGGGATGGCGAGCGACGCCGGGAGCCTGGCCTGGAGGATGCCCACCCCGAAGCTGGCCGCGGCGACGAGGACGCGCTCGCGCTCGCGCAGGGGCGCAGGCAGCTCGGGGAGGCGGTTCTTGCCGAGCGGGATGGGGCGGCGCGGGAGCGGGTCGTCCGCGTCGGGGTCGACGGTGAGCGCCTCGGCGACCGGGGTGACGACGTCGTCGCCGTCGCGGTTGCCGTCGTTCTGCGCGACCACCTCCTGCTCGATGTACGCGGGGAACGAGGCGAGCGCGCGCTGCACGCGAGCCTCCGGGAGGGCGATGAGGTAGTCGCCGCCCACCGGCGGGACGCGGTCGCGGAGGAGCTGCGGGTTGTAGTCGCGGAGCACGGCGACGGAGACGCCGGCCGCGCGCGCGACCGTCCGCAGCCGCGTGCCCTCGGGGACCGCGATCTCGCCGAGATCGAGGGGCGCGCCGAGCTCGGGGAGGTCCAGGCCAAAGCGCGAGCGGTTGGCCGCGACCAGGGCGAAGGCCATGATCTGGGGGACGTAGTTGATGGTCTCGGCGGGCAGCGCGCCGGCCGCGGCGAGGTCGGCGAACTCGATCGGTCTGTCCTCGAGCGGCGGGGCGCCGGCGGCGACGCGGGCGCGCGAGACCTTGTCGACGGCGGAGGCGACGCGATCGTAGCCGGCGTTGTAGGCGGCGAGGGCGAGGTCCCAGCGGTGGAAGCGCTCGTAGAGGTCCCGCAGGTGGGTGACCGCGGCGTGGGTGGCCCGCACGATGCTGCGGCGCTCGTCGACGTAGGGCGACTGATCGAGGCCGTAGAGCTGCCCGGTCTCGGGCATGAACTGCCACAGGCCCGCGGCGCCCGCGGGGGAGACGGCGCGCGGATCGAAGGCGCTCTCGACCGCGGCCAGCCAGAGGAGATCCTCGGGCAAGCCCGCCTCGCGGAGCGCGAAGGCGATGCTCTCGCGGTAGAGGCCGGCGCGGCGGTGGCGCTGGAGGAAGGCGGTCCGGCCCGCCTCGCTGCGAGAGAGGAAGCGGACGTAGCGCATGGTGCGCCGGGTGATGGGAACGTGGAGGTCCGGGAGCGTGAGCGTGCCGAGGGTGGCGCCGTCGGGGTCGTCGACGTCGGCGGGGAGAGGGCGGTCGAGGGAGAGGGAGAGGGCGCTGTCGAGCGTTTCGGCGACCGGCGCGGCGGTGGAGAGGTGGTCGCAGCTCACCGTGACCGGGGCCGGAGGCGGCGGCGGGTCGAGGAGCGAGGGGTCCCGGAAGGCGCGGTACGCGGCACGGAACGAGGTGCGTACCGGGGGGCGCGAGGCGAAGGCGAGCACCAGGCCGGCGGACAGGGTCGCCACGCCGAGGGCTCTCCATCGCGGGCGGGCGGGCATGCGGGGGCGATTGTTCGCTGAAAGGAGGGTCGGACGCAACGCTCGCCTACGCGATGCCCGGGCGGTCGCCCGCGTGACCCCTCACTTGAACTTCGAGTGGCACGCCTTGCAGGTCGCCTTCATCTCGGTGAGAGCGGTCCTGGCCCCGGCCGCATCCTTGGCCGCCGCCGCGGTGCTGAGCGCCTTCGCCTTCTCGCCGAGCTTGACGGCGAAGGCGTCGAACTCCGGCCCCTTGGAGAAGTCCTTGATCTTGGCGCTGGTGACCTGGATCCGCTCCCCGGTCAGCCCGAACGCGACGTAGTCGGCGTCGCTGAAGCTCGCCTGGCCGATCTTGGCGAACTGGGGGTCGGCGCTGGTCTTCTGGTTGTCCATCACGTCTTCGAGGGACGTGAGCTTGGGGATCTCGCCGAGGGGCGTGTTCCGGTCGGGGGCGCAGCCGAGGAGGAGCGCGGCGGCAGCCAGAGCCAGGAGGGTTCGCATGGCGGGCACCGTATCCGGGCGCCCACTGCCGTTCAACCTCACTGGAGCTTGGAGAAATCGAGCGTCCCTTGCCAGATGTCGGTGATGTCGAACATGCCGAGCGCCCAGCCCTCGTCCTTGACCAGGTTGCCGGAGTACCAGCTCAGCAGCGAGTGCGTGGCGTCGATGGTGGCCACGCCCGCGTAGGAGGTGTCGCCGGCGCTGGGCAGCTCCCCCCATTCCATGATCGAGAGCGGGCCGCCCTCGAGGGTCCCGGTGATCTCGTAGAGCGAGGTGCGCTTGCGATCGTCGGCGCCGAGGTGCTTGCGGGCGACGACGAAGAGGCGCCCGTCGTGGAAGAAGCTGAGGGGCCCGTCGAGGCGCTCGCCGACGAAGGTCTGCGGGCAGGTGAAGGCGCTGTATGGCGGGTCCGCCCAGCAGACGTTGGTGCGGAGCGGGGCGATGTCACCGAGGAGCTCCGCGTCGGTGCCGTCCATGCGCACCAGCGCGAGCAGCTTGCCCGAGGGCATGAAGGTGAGCTCGGTCTCCAGCGGGGTGTCGGCCGAGACGCCGTAGACCTGAGCGCCCTGGGTCCAGGTGACGCCGTCCGGCGAGGAGTAGAGCGAGACGCTCAGATCGCCGTCCGCGTACGCCGCCGAGTAGTAGATGCCGCCCTGCTGCTTGATGCGCCAGAAGCTCCACATCTCGGGGCCGATGGGGGCGAGCGGGCTCCAGTGGACCCCGTCGGTGGTGCTGGTGCCCTGGGCAATGGTGTCGACGTTGGAGTCGCGCGTGCTGTTCACCGGGAGGCGCGTCAGCGTCTTGATGTGAAGCTCGTCCCCGACCACGTAGAAGTGTGGATCGCGGATGTCCCGCGTGGGCAGCGCCGGGATGATCGCCTGGAGGGTGAACGATTTCCCGCCATCGGTGGACTTCGAGATCCGCAGCGAGCTGTTGGGCCCGAGGACCTGGCTCTCGGCCGTGCGGTGCACCAGATAGATGGCGCTCTGCCAGTTGATGAGGTCGGTGTTCTCGCTGTGGCGGCAGATCCCGGTGGTGCAGTCGTCGTTGTTGGTGGTCTCACCCGAGACGAGGATCTGCGCGTCCTCGAGCCACGCCGGCGTCACCGGCGGTGAGCCGCCGGCCCCGCCCCCGGAGCCGCCGCTGCCCGCGCTGCCAGACTGTGCGGAGCCCCCGTGGCACCCCAGAGCGACGGCGGTGAAGAGAGCGACCGCGGTGGTGGCGAGGAGCGTGCGCATGGGGCGCGATCCTAGACCAGGCGGCACCCGCAGTGGCAACTCCACCTCGGCCGGCGACGACACGGTGACGCACCAAGACAATTCGGTGACGCGACGGGCCAATCGAGCCGAAACCATCGAGGATTCAGGGAGATGTCGGGGCTCGCGGGCACGGCAAGGCTCCGTCCACACCGGTTCTCGTGGCGCAGAATGCTGTGCTGCGGTAAAGTTCACCCATGGCCAACTTGCCCGACTGCGCGGTTCTGGCGGCCGAGGTGGAACGCGACGAGCGGAGGCGCCTGGAGGAGACGACGGCGCGCGTCATGGAGCAGATGTCCGTGGGGATGCTGCGGGCCCACCGGCGGAGCAGCCGCGCGGCGCCGCCCCCGGCCGTGACCGCCGGCGGTGCCTTCGAGGCGCTCAGCGACGGAGCCGTGGCCCTGCTCGCAGCGGCGTGCGCGCCGCCGTTCCGCCGGAGCGCCTAGCTCGCCCGGAAGCACGGCTCTCGGGCGCTCCGCCGGAGGACCGACGTCAGTTGGTCTTGGGGTCGACCGTCGAGTGGTAGGTGAACTTCCCGCCCTTGATCTGCACGATCACGATGGACTTGTCCGCGTTGCGCTCGGCGTTGATGGTGATCGCCCCCGTCGCGCCGGGGAAGGCCTTGGTCTCGGCGATGGCGTCGCGGATGGCGTCCGGCGAGTCGCCCTTGGCGCGACCGATGGCGTCGGCGAGCAGGCGCGCGGCGTCGTAGCCCTGAGCCGCCAGGGCCGACGGGTCGTGCTGGAAGCGGGCGCGGTACAGGGCGACGAACGCCTTCGAGCTGGCGAGCGGCACGTCGGGCGCGAAGTGGTCGGTGAGGTAGGCGCCGTCCATCTCCTCGCCGGCGTCCTTGACCAGGGCCTCGGAGTGCCACCCGTCGCCGCCGAGGAACATGTCGCCCTTGACGCCGGCGGCCTTGGCCTGCCGCGCCACCGGGATCATCGCGTTGTAGTAGATGGGCGCGTAGATCACGTCCGGCTTCGCGTCGCGTAGCTCGGTGATGTAGGTGGTGAAGTTGGTCTCGCTGTTGAGGAAGCCCTTCTCGGCGACGACCTCCAGCCCGAGCTTCTTGGCCTCGTCCCGGAAGTCGCCGGCGAGGCCCGCCGAGTAGAGGTTGTCGGTGGCGTAGAGGATGGCGACGCGCTTCTTCTTCAGCGTGTTGGCGACGAAGCGCGCGCCCGCCTGCCCCTGGGCGTCGTCGGTGAAGCAGACGCGGAAGACGTAGGGTCCGACCCTGGTGACGTCGGGGTTGGTCGACGATGGGGAGATCATCGGCACCTTCTTGCGGTTGGCCACGATGCCCGCCGCCTTGGAGATGGACGACGCCACCTCCCCCAGGAGGGCCACGACCTTGTCGCGGTCGATGAGCTGGAGGACCTTGTTGGTGGCCTCCTGCTGGCTCGACTTGTCGTCCTCGACCAGGAGCTTGATGGGCTTGCCCCGCACGCCGCCGGCCTTGTTGACCTCGTCCATGGCGAGCTCGATGCCCTCGCGGGTGTCCTGCCCGAACTGGGTCTGCGCGCCCGATAGGCTCAGGTACGCGCCCACCCGCCACTCCGGCGTGGCGGCTGCCTTGTTGCTGCTGCAGCCGAGCCCGAGCGCGGAGATGCCCCCGATGCCCAGCGCCGCCACGATCCAGGTCCGTCGCTTCATTCACCGTCTCCCTTGGTCGCCGCGGAGCTTACTACAACCCGGGCGACCGGTACCTCCGCCCGGCCGCGCGGGTGCTAGGCTGCGCACGCCTTGCCCGCCGCCCTCGACCTCGCCACCATCGCCGCGCGCCTGGCGCCATCGCGCAGCGCCGGGCACCAGCCGCGGCCGGGGTCGCACGCAGCGGTCGCCGCCGTCCTGCGCACGGGGACGGCGGGGGCAGAGGTGCTCCTCATCCAGCGCGCCGAGCGGGCGGGCGATCCCTGGTCGGGCCACATGGCGTTCCCCGGGGGGCGCCGCGATGCAGCCGACCGCGATCTCGTTGCCACCGCCGTGCGCGAGACCCGGGAGGAGGTCGGGCTCGATCTCGACACCCACGGCGCGCTCCTCGGCCGGCTGGCCGACGTCGACGCGGTCGCCAAGGCTCGGCGCACCGGCCTGACGGTCACGCCCTTCGTCTTCGCGCTGGAGCGCGAGGTGGAGCTCACCTTCGACGCCACCGAGGTGGCCGCGGCGCTCTGGGCCCCGCTCGGGCCGCTCGCCCGCGGGGAGAGCGCCGGCACCGTCCCCTACACCATCGAGGGGCGCACGCTGGATCTGCCCTGCTGGCGCGTGGAGGGGCGGGTGGTCTGGGGGCTCACCTACCAGATGCTGCGCTCGCTCTTCGAGGTGCTCGAGGGATGAAGCTCTGGGCCATCAGTGATCTGCACGTCGGGTACCGCGCCAACCGCGAGGCCCTCGCGACGCTGCCCTCGTACGGCGACGACTGGGTCATCCTCGCCGGCGACGTCGGCGAGACCGAGGAGCACCTGGCCTTCACGCTGGGCATCTTCCGCGAGCGCTTCGCCAGGGTCCTCTGGGTGCCGGGCAACCACGAGCTGTGGACGCTCACCGGCGAGCCCCGCGGCGAGGCCAAGTACCAGCTCCTCGTGGACCTGTGCCGCCGCCACGGGGTGCTCACGCCCGAGGACCCCTATCCGACCTGGGACGGCGAGGGCGGCCCGCACGTGATCGCGCCGCTCTTCGTTCTCTACGACTACAGCTTCCGCCCGGAGGACGTCCCGCTGGAGGGCGCGCTCGCGTGGGCCGAGAAGGAGCTGGGCGGGATGCCGGACGACGAGTACCGGCTCCACCCCGATCCCTACCCGACCCGAGCGGCGTGGTGCGCCGCGCGCGTCGCCCTCACCGAGCAGCGGCTGTCTGCCCTCGATCCGGCGGCGCGTCTGGTGCTGGTCAATCACTTCGCGCTGGACGAGAGGCTGCTCCGGCTGTGGCGAATCCCGCGCTTCTCGCTGTGGTGCGGGACGAAGAAGACCAGCGATTGGCACGTTCGCTATCCGGTGGACGTGGTGGTCCACGGGCACACCCACATGCGGGCCACCATGCTCCTCGACGGAGTGCGGTTCGAGGAGGTCTCCCTCGGCTACCCGCGCCACTGGATGCAGGACCGAGGCGCCGCGGCCTACCTGCGGCAGATCTTGCCCGCCCCGGCGACGCCGTGGGTCGAGCGGCGCTGAGCCCTCAGCGCACCTGCTCGGCTGCCCGGCGGCTCGCTCCCCCCCGGATCACCCGCGCGATCGTCTCCAGCGCTCGGCTCGCCGAGAACGGCTTCTCCAGCATGGGCCTCCCGGACGCCTCGAGGAACGCCTCCACGTCGGCGCCGAAGCCGACGCCGGTCATGAAGACGAAGCCCTCCGCCTGGTGCCCGTCCTTTTCACGCACCCGGGCGTAGAGCGCCTCCCCCGACATCCCGGGCATTCGCAGGTCGCAGAGCACCACGTCGAAGGCCTGCCGGGCGAGGTGCGCCAGCGCGGCCTCCGCGCCACCGGCCACCACCACCTCGTGGAGGCGGCCGATCTCCTCGGCGAGGGCGCGCCCCAGCGCCGCCTCGTCGTCCACGATGAGCACCCGCCCCGCGGGCGGCGCCGCGGCAGGGATCGGGGACGCCGGCGCGTGGGCAGCGGGGGTCTGGCCGGCGGCGGGCAGCCGGATGACGAAGCGCGAGCCCCCCGACGGCAAGGGGCTCTCCACGACGATCGTCCCGCCCGCGCCTTCGACGATCTCGCGGCTGCTGGAGAGGCCGAGGCCCGTGCCCAGCTCGGAACCCTTGGTCGTGAAGAACGGCTGCCAGATGCGGGTCAGGTTCTCCTCCGGGATGCCCATGCCGGTGTCGCGGACCTCGATCTCGACGGTGCAGCCGTCGCTGCGGGTCGCCACGGTGACGCGGTGGTCGCCGGCGTACGATCGGGGAATGGCCTGGACCGCGTTGACCAGGAGGCTGACCACCACCTGGCCGAGCAGGCCGTCGTCCATCAGCACCGGCGGCACCTCCTCGAGGAAATGGTCGACCTGGGCGCGCTCGAGGATCTGTCCGCGCGTCAGGCTGAGCGCCGACTCGACGGTGCGGTTCACGTCGACGATGGTGCAGCGGCCCCGCTCGGTCGTCGGGGCGCTGGCGAACAGGCGCAGATCGCGGGCGATGTCGACGATGCGACGGATGGATTCGCGCAGCTCGCGCAGCGTGTCGTAGGCGCTGGCAGCGACGCCCGCGTCCATGGAGACGTCGGGGCCGTCGAGGAGGCGCTCGAGCAGGCCGAGGCCGAGGAGGATGAAGGCAGCCGGGTTGTTGATCTCGTGGGCGACGCCGGCCGCGAGGGTGCCGAGCGTGGAGAGCCGATCGGCGCGGACCAGGCGGGTGCGCGCCGCGTGCTCGGCGCTGACGTCGGCGAGGACGCCCTCGACGGCGGCGACCGCGCCGCGATCGGCGAGGAGCGGGTAGAGGTGACCACGCACGGCGATCTCGGCACCGTCTCGACGGCGCATCCGCGCCTCGTAAGGGAGAGAGGGCCCGCCCTCGGCCGCGCGCGCCAAGGCGGCGTCGAAGGCGGCGACGCCCTCGGGCTCGGCGTGGGCGCCCCGGAGGAAGCCCGGCGTCCCCAGAGCCTCCGCGGTGGGCACGCCGAGGAGGCGCTCGGCGTGGCGGTTGAGGTAGACCAGCTCGCCGCTGCGCGGATCGAGGCGGAAGATGAGGAGCGGGGCGTTGTCGAGGAGGGTGCGGTGCTGCTCCTCGATCTCATGGATGCGGGCGAGGCGTACCGCTGCCTTTCGCTCGGCCTGGACGACCTGGGAGAGATCACGCAGGAGCGCGTGCGCGGCGACGAGGGCGTCCCGCTCCACGGCGCTGACCGTGGCCGCGACGGTGACGCGGATGAGCCCCGAGGGAGTGCGAGCCAGGAGCGACAGGCGCGACCCCTCGGTCGAGGTGGTGCCGGGGCGGGGCAGCGGATCGAGCAGCTCGGCGATGGGCGTGCCCAGGAGCGACGCCCGCGGGCGACCGGACAGGACCACGGCCGCGCTGTTGGCATCGGTGACGCGGCCCTGGCGGTCCCAGGCGAGCATGGCGTCGCTGGAGGTCTCCAGGATCATCGCCAGCCGGTGCTCACGCGCGAGGTGCGCGGCGCGCTCGATGGCGGGGCCGATGGCGTCGGCGATCTCCTGGATCACCGCGATGGGGCTCCCGCTCGCTTCGCCGGCGTCCGGGAACGAGATGACCAGCACGGCGACGACGCGCAGCCCCTCGCCGTGGCCGTCGCCGTGCCTGCGCATCGTCCGCGGCGGCGGACCGTGAACGCGGCAGGGGAAGGCGACGTACGAGAGGGCGCCGCCCTCGCGCACCGCGCCACGCTCGATCGCGTTGCCGATCCGCAGATCGTCGCAGAGTATCGATCGCCCCTCGACGAGCAGGGTCTGCCAGTCACCGGGCACACCGGGTACGCGCTCGCCGAAGCTGGGGATGGCATTGGGCCCGCGGGCGACCGCGTAGACGCGGAGCGAGAGGGGCCCGTCGGGCACCATCACGGTCATCCGGCCGCGCGCCACGACAGCGCTCAGGGCCGCCGCCAGATCGTCGAACGCTTCCTCGTCGAGGAGGTTGGGATGGCGCGCCGCCACGCACAGCACCGCATGGAGCGCCCGGAGCCTCGAATCCGCGTCCATGCTCACCTCCCCGGTTCGCCGCGGGTGCAGCGCTCCAGGAGCGCCCTCGCCGCGCCCCGGCGAGAGGCGCTGACCTCGACGTGACTCGCATACTGGTAAAAGAAGCGGGCGGCCCCGGCGCGGTCGCCGGTGGCGCAGGCGATCACCATCCGCAGCCGCACCGTCTCCAGACCGGCGCGCGCGACCTTCATCGGCGCGGCCAGCGCCCGATCGAGCCGCGCCTGGGCCTCCTCGTACTGGCCCCCGCTGAAGTACTGCCGCCCGAGCAGGTACCAGGGCAGCCCGTCCTCGGAGGCCCGGGGGTCTCCCTCGTCGTGACCCGCCGTGACGGCGACCTCGCGCAGGAGCTCCATGGCCAGGGTGCGATCGGGCGGGCGGTGGTCCTTGCCGATGAGCAGCGCCACGATCGGGGGCCGCAGGCGCGGGTCGCCGGCGGCGGCGAGCTTGATGTCGAGGGTGCGCAGGGCGTCCTCGTCGAGGGTGCGGCTGGCGATCTCCAGGTAGCGCGCGGTCGCCTCGTCGACGCGCCCTTCGGCGAGCGCGAGATCGGCGAGGTCCTCCGTGGCGCGATCACGGACGTGGCGCGGTACGCGCACGTCGTCGGCGAGGCGCTCGATCGCGGCGGCGCCGTCGCCCTCGAGGCCCTCGCGGAGCTGGACGCGGGCGATGGCGAGACGGGCGCCGTCGTCGTGGGGATCGAGGGAGAGCATCCGCTCGTAGGCGGCAATCGCGCCCTCGAAGTCGCCGCCGTTGCGCAGCCGGTCGGCCTGGGCGCGGCAGCCGTCGACGACGTGCGGGCAGCGGCGCCCGAAGATGGCGGGACGATCGAAGCGCGCCTTCGCCTGCGCCCGCGCGGTGGCCGGCAACGTCACGGTGTCGAGCTCGTCGCGCCAGCGCTGCTCGAGCTCGGCCCACGAAGCGCCCGCCGCCTCGGGCAGCGAGCGCCCGCCGTACCAGTCACGGATCACCCGGGGCCCGAGGCGATCGTGGATCCAGCCGACGAACGAGCCGCTCACCGTGTAGGCGACGCCGGCGTTCTCGCCGAGGAAGCCGAGCGTGAAGAGCCGGTCGAGCCTGGGCAGCAGGCCCAGGTCCTTCATCGCCTTGGCCCACTCGCGGGGCAGCAGATCGCCTTCAGGCGGCTCGGCCGCGACGGCGACGCCCTCGATCAGCCCGGGATCGGGGAGCAGCCCACCGGCGCTGCCCGCCACGCGGAAAGGGCCTCGGCCAAACTGGCCCGCGAGCACGTGCCCGAGCTCGTGCCCGAGGACCGGGTGCGGGTAGGCGGCGGCCTGCACGTACACCTCGCGCCGCCAGGGATTGGCGATGAAGGTGTCCGCCGCCCCCATGAGCGCCCCCTTCTGCGCGCTGCTCTCGAACACGAAGGCCGTGACGCGGCCGGGCCGCCCCTGGTCCACGTACGAAGCATCGAACCAGCCCTCGAGCACGGCGACGTGAGCGTCGCAGTCACGAGCGAAGCGCTCCGCATCGGCGGCGCGCATGGACCGCGGATGAACGATCGAGCAGCGCTCCCCCTCCGTGCGGCCCCCCAGCGCGGCGGCGATGGTGCCCGAGGTCTGCCAGTGACCGAGCTTGTAGCCGAAGACGTTGGCGAGCAGCCCCGCCGACGCGGCGATCACCCCGGCGGTCGCCAGTCCGGGACGCCCGAGGCCGCGGAGGCGCAACGATGAGCCGACGCGACGAAGGTGAAGGGCGAGCACGCCGGCCGCGAACAGCGTCGCCGCGGAGCCCGCGCGGTAGCTGAGGAGGCCCGAGAAATCGATGAGCGTATCGTAGAGGGTCCCGCTGAAATAGCCGACGAAGGGGTCGTAGGCGAAGATCATCGGGCTGCTGTAGAACCGCCCCACGCTGAACAGGATCGACGCGAGCGGGCCAGCGAGGCCGAAGAGAACCGCCCAGAGTCGCCGCCGTCGCCGCCCTCGCGCGAGCTCGCCCGCGACGGCTCCCCAGGCGCCGGCGAGGAGCGCCCCCGCCAGCGGACCGACCGCGAAGCACTCGGAGCCGGTCAGCGCATCGCAGAAGCCCGCGCGCAGGCCGTGGGCCAGCGTGGTGAGCCAGGCGGCCAGCCCGAAGCCGGCGCCGATCGCGACGCCGCGGGAGAGGGCGTCGAACGGCTGTGGTTGCTCGCTGGAGACGGCGAGGGCGGCCGAGACCGAGACCACGAACGCAAGGATGATCCCGGCGCCGAGCGAGCTCTCGTAGCCGGGGCCGTCGAACAGGGGGACGAACCCGAGCGCGCCCATCGCGACCACGACGATGGCGAGGCCGATCTGGGTGGGGCGGGATCGATGGAGGGGTCGCATGCGCACTCTCGGGGAACGCTCTCCGGCGTTGCCCAGGATATCAGGTCGCGGAACGCTCTCGGGCGTTCCGCAGGATGACCCGCGCGGCCGAGCGGTGGTGGGAGGCGGACTACTTGGCGGCCGCGAGGGCCCTGGCGTAGTCGGGCTCCTGAGCGATCTCGGGGACCTGCTCGGTGTAGACGACCTTGTCGTGCTCGTCGATGACGACCACGGCACGGCTGAGCAGGCCCGCCATGGGGCCGTCGGTGATGCGGGCACCGTAGTCCTCGCCGAAGGCGCGGCTGCGCAGCTCGGAGACGGGGACCACGTTGGCGAGGCCCTCGGTGGTGCAGAAGCGCTTCTGGGCGAAGGGCAGGTCGTTGGAGACGACGAGCACGACCGTGTTGGGTAGCTCGCCGGCGTCCTTGTTGAAGTGGCGCGTCGAGGTCTGGCAGACCGGCGTGTCGAGGCTGGGGACGATGTTGAGGATCTTCTTCTTGCCCGCGAAGCTGGCGAGCGAGACGTCCTTGAGATCGCCGCCGGTGAGCTGGAAGTCGGGGGCGGTCGCGCCGACCTTGGGCAGCTCGCCCGAGGTGTGGATGGGGTTGCCGCGAAGGGTGATGTTGGCCATGGATCCGTTCCTCGTGTGCGAAGTTGGGGCGCAGTCTTCGGCGGAGGCTGGGCCGCCGTCAATGCTTTCCCCGCTCCACGGTAGGGGCCGCGGGCGGCCCCCTCGAGAAACCGGATCCCGGCAGCTATTGCTTGGGAGGAACGACCCCCGCGGGTGCGGGCGCAGCAGGCGCCTTCCCTGCGGGAGCAGGCGGCGCGGCAGGCGCCGGAGCCGTCGGCGTGACCGGCGGCCCCGCAGGCGCCTTCCCTGCCGGAGCGAGCGCTGCGCCCGCCGGCGGCGGAGCACCGGGCGCCGTGCCCGCCGGCCCAGGAGCAGCTTTCTTCCCGGCGTCGAGGATGTGGAACTCGACGCGCCGGTTCAGCTGCCGGCCCTTGGCCGTCTTGTTGTCGGCGACGGGCACGTCGGGCCCGTAGCCCTTGGCGGCGAGCCGGCTCTTGTCGATGCCCTTGCTCACCAGGTACTTCACCACGGCCTCCGCGCGCCGCTGCGAGAGCTTGCGGTTGGACTCGGCGATGCCGGCCCCGTCGGTGTGGCCCTGGATCTCGACGAGGGCCAGGTTCTTCCGGCCGGCCATGATGCCGGCGACGGCATCGAGCACCTGGAAGCTCTTGGCGCCCTGGATGGTGTCCTTGTTCGAGGCGAACTCCACGCGATCGTGGATGTTGATCACGGTGTCGGACACCTCGACGGCGGTCGGACCCTTGTCCGGACAACCGTCGGCGTCCTCGAAGCCGTTGTAGGTCTCGGGCTCGGTCGGGCACTTGTCGACGTCGTCGGGGATGCCGTCGCCGTCGGTGTCGCGGACGTGCGGGCAGCCCGAGCCGTCGAAGAGATCGTCGGTGGGCTCGGGGACGTCCGGGCACTTGTCGAGGTAGTCGGGGATGCCGTCGTGGTCCCGGTCCGGGCAGCCGTAATACTGGCTCTTGGGGTTGCGGATGATGTCCGGACCGCCCGCGTCCGGGCACTTGTCGACGTTGTCGGGGATGCCGTCGTGATCCTGATCGGGGGTCTCGTCCGGGCAGCCGTCGGCGTCCTGGAAGCCGTTGATGGTCTCCGGCTCGTTGGGACATTTGTCGAGCTCGTCGGGGATGCGATCGCCGTCGTTGTCGGGCTCGGGGCAGCCGTCGTGATCCTCGAAGCCGTCGAAGTCTTCGGGGATGGTCGGGCACTTGTCGACATCGTCCGGGATGCCGTCGCCGTCCTTGTCGCCGGTCTGGGGGGCGTAGAGGAGGCCGGCGAAGGCGCGCGCCACGGGCACGCCGACGCCGCGGAGCACGCCTGCGCCGCCGCCGACGGTGATGGCGAAGTTGCTTCCGAGCGGGCGGATGCGGGCGGCGGCGTCGATCTCCAGCGAGTTGGAGCCAGGCTCGGAGCGGAACCCGGTGCCGCCGAAGCCCTCGGCGAGCACCTCGAGGATGGGGCTGATCTTGTAGCCGGCGGCCGCCCCATAGCGGAACTCGGACCCGACCACGGTGTTGGGCGCGGTGGTGTTGAGACCCACGGTCACGTCCTTGCGGAAGAGCGCCCGGAGGTTGGCACCGTAGGTGAATGCGCCGAGCTTGCCGTCGAGGATGCCGCGCAAGCCGCCGCTCAGAGGCGACGAGTCGCCGATGAAGTTGGTGGCCGTCAGCGAGTGAGCCGGGAACGAGATGTCGCCCGCGACGCCGAGGAGGAGCTTGGACCCCGGGGTACCGTAGAGGCGCACCTTGCCCTCGACGTCGGGATCGCCGGTGCTGGCGGCCTTGAGCGGCGTGCTAAGCGGCTTGCCGGTGCTCAGGTCGAGACCGTCGCCGAGCACGTACGAGACAGGCAGCCGGAGGCCGAGCTGCAGCCAGGGCCGCGGCGAGACCGAGGCGAGCAGGTCCCACGTGTACATGTCGCGCACGACGTGGGTGTCCGTCGTCTGGGTCGCGGCGGGGTTGCTGCAGTTCGTGGGCGATGTACAGGTCTGCACCACGAACGGGTCGAGCGAGTAGTTGAAGAACAGGCCGACCGACCAGTGCCACTGGCCATCCATCCGCAGCGTCTCGACGCCGAGGAAGTTGTCCGCGCCCGCCGCAGGCTCGAACCGCTGGACGGAGAACTCTTGCGTCTGAGCCGACGCGACGCCCTCGACGACGGTGATACCGGCGCCGACGAGGAGCGGTAGAAGCAGCGCTCGCCTTGCTCTCATCAATCCTCTTTCCACAGGTGCATGACTCATCCGTTGCCGCGCGCCGAGCGGCGCCGACGAGAGAACGCGAGGCCGAGCAGGACGCTGCCGAGCGCCGCGAGCGCGCCCTCTTCCCCGGCGTCACCGTCGGACCCCGGGGCGACGCGGCAGCCGCAGCCGATCGACTGGGTAACGAGCCCGTCGGCGCCGCCGCTGCCCCCGGTGCCCGCGCTCCCGCCCGCGCCGCCGTTGCCACCGCTGCTGGACGACGTGCTGCCGGTCGTGGCGGTTGTCTGGCACTGGCCCGCGCTCCCGGCATCCACCGCGGCGCAGGCCTGGCCGGAGGGGCAACCGTTGCCGCCGCTGGTGCGGCAGCCGGCCGCGCAGGTGTGGGCGGTGGGATTGCAGATCCGACCCGAGGTCGCCCCGCCGCAGTCCGCGTCGGTGGCGCAGCCGCAAGTCTCGCTGGCGAGGCAGGCCGCGCCCAGGCCGGCCGCCGTGCAGTTGCCGTGCTGCGTGGCGGTGCACTGGACGCAGTGGTTGCTGGTGTCGCAGACCTCGCCGGTGGGGCAGTCGGGGTCGTTGTTGCAGACCACGCACTGGTGGGGCTGCGCCACGGTGTTGCACACGGGGTCCGGCGCCTTGCAGTCGGCGTTGCTGTTGCACGGCTCGGTCATGCACAAGCCCACCGTCCCGTTGGTCACGGTGCAGTACTCGCCGGTGGTGCAGTTGGTGGCGCCGGCGTCCCCCACCACGCGGCAGCCGGTGGTGCAGACGCCGCTGCTCACGGTGGAGGTGTCGCAGTAGCTGTTGGCGTTGCAGTCGGTGTCCTGGTTGCACCCGCAGATCGCCAGCGACACGAAGCACACCGGAGTCGTCGCGAGCGTGACGCAGGCGCTATCGTTGAGCGACGAGCAGACCGCGCACTGGCCCGCGAGGGGGCTCGTCGCCGGCTGGCAGGCCGGGAGCGCCGCGCTGGGGCAGGCTTCCGGCCCCGGGTTCGTCGACGAGTAGTCGTTCTCGCAGCCGGTGCACTGCGACGAGGTGGGATCGCACACCGGGGTGGCCCCGGAGCAGTCCGCGTTCGTCAAGCAGCCGACGCAGATCTCCGCGCTGCTGCACACCGGGGTCGGCGCGCTGCAATCGGCGCTGGTCAGGCAGGCGACGCACTGGTTGGCGGTCGTGTCGCAGTGGGGCGCCGCGGGGCTGGTGCAGTCGGCGTCGACCGAGCAGACCACGCAGGACCCGGCCTTGAGCCCGGTGGTCACGCAGGCGGGGCCGCCGGGGTTGCCGACGCAGTCGGCGTTGGTCGCGCAGGGCTGGCACAGGTTGGTGGTGGTGTTGCACGTAGGCGTCTGGCCGCTGCAATCCGAGTTGAACTCGCAGGCGACGCAGGTCCCGCTCGGGTAATCGCAGATGGCGTCGCCGCCGCTGCACTGGCCAGCGTTGGTCGAGGAGCACTGGCCGCAGGCGCCCCAGACCTCGCACGCGGGAGTGGTGGGGGTGCCCGTGCAGTCGGCGTCGGTGGCGCAAGCGGTGCAGATCCCTGCGGCGTCGCACACCGGGGTGTCGCCGCCGCAATCGGCGGGGGTGCGACACTGCACGCAGGTGTTGCTGCTGGTGCAGATCGGCGTCGACTGCGGACAGTCGGTGGTGGAGAGGCAGAGGACGCAGTCGCCCGCGTTGACGCCCGAGGTGGCGCACTGGGGAGTGGAGCCGCCGCAGTCGGCGTTGCTGCTGCAGGCGCGACAGGTGAGCGCGGTCGTGTCGCAGATCGGCTTCGGATCGGCGCAGTTGGCGTTGGTCAGACAGCCGACACAGGTGTTGGTCGGTACGTCGCAGACCGGGGTGGTGCCGGGACAGCCCGTGGCGTTGGTGGCCGAACAGATGGCGCAGAGGCCGGCGGCGTCGCAGGCGGGGGTCGCGGAGGTGCTGCTGCACGCGGAGTCGCCCTCGCAGGCGCAGGGGATGCCGGCCGTGCTGATCTCGAGCTCGTAAACGTCGTGCTCGTTGGTCTCGGCGGCGGTGGCCCCGGTCGCCGAGGTGAAGCCGACGTAGGCCTGCGTCCCGAGCGCGCCGAACAGATTGGTGCCGGTGTACGTGAGCGTCGGCGTTTTCGGCTTCATCGCCGTGGTCGCGACGTAAATCGAGAGCACGGTCCCGGTGGGGTTGTAGTCGACCCACCCGCTGAGGACACCCGCGCCGGCCATGGTGAACCCGACGGTCGCGCTGGACGCGGTGGCCACGTTGGCGGTGGTGCTGCCGTTGAGGACCACCGAGACGTTGTTGGCGGGCGCGGTCCCTGCGGTGTTCTTGAAGGTACCGAAGACGATCTCGACGCTGGGGGTGATGGCGCTGTAGCCCATCTTGACCGACGTGCCGCCGAGCGCAGCGGCCCCCAGTGGGCTGTTCTGGAGAACGAACGCGACGCCGTCCCCGCCCGTGGGCGTCGGCCCCATCTGGAACCGGAAGTAGGCGTGCAGCGGCGTGGCGGCGGTGAGAGCGATCGGCGCCGTGACGAACGCGGAGGACGCCTCGGCGAGAACCCCGCTGTCGGTCAACCGGATCACCGAGTTGAGGGCCTCGAACGCGTTGCCGTTGTAGGTCCACGTGGTGAGGGACGTGGGGAAGCTGCAGTAGTTCTCGGTCACGGCCCAGGCCCGACAGGGACCGAGGGCGACGGCCAGGAACCCGGCGGAGGAGAGGAGGCGGCGGAGGGATCTCGTCATCGCTTGCGGCTTCCGAGGAGTTGAGGCCCAGATGGGGAGCCCGAGGAGAAAGGCTCTACGCGGACGGGTCTCCTCACGATCCACCCTTATCACGACACACCCCCGGCCTGTCTCTCCAGAACGTTCGCTGTCTGCCACGGAAAGCCTCCGAGAGTGGGACAGCGCACGACATCACCATCAACATCACCAGCACGACCCTCGACCTCACCATCAACGCCGCCGTGAGCTTCGGGGCGAGATCAACGGCCGAGATCCCTCTGCCGGGGTGAGGTAGTCGTTGCCGAGCGGGGGACTTGCGCGTTATCGTCGAAGCTCCCCTCCGTTCGGCCCGCGCGTGGACGCCACGTCGAGGCGCGCCGACGGCTTGAGTCAGCTCGTTACCCTTCGGTCTCGTAAGAGGTCACACCCATGAGATGGCCCGTCGAACTGTTCGCCTTCTCCTTGTCGCTCGGCTTCTCGATGGTCCTCGCGTCCTCGTGCGGCACCCCCGGGCTCGGCATCGACAACAACTCCACCCTGGGCGTCGGGGGTAGCTCGAGCGGCACCGGCGGCAAGGGCGGCACGGGGGGCACGGGAGGGAGCACCATCACCGGGCTGGTGTTCGACAGCGGACTCCCCGACACCAACTACAGCTCCTGCGTTCCGCTCACCTGTAGCGAGCTCGGCTCCACCTGCGGGCCCGCGGGCGACGGGTGCAACGGCGTCATCCAGTGCGGCTCGTGCAAGTCCCCGACGACCTGCGGCGGTGGCGGCAAGCTGAGCACCTGCGGCGGCAACAACAGCTGCGTCATGAAGACGTGCGCCGACTGGGGCGCCAACTGCGGCCCGGTGAGCGACGGGTGCGGCGGCCTCCTCCAGTGCGGCACCTGCAACTCCCCGCAGACCTGCGGCGGCGGCAACACCCCCAGCGTCTGCGGCGGCAACAGCGGGTGCGTCCCCGCGGGCTGCGCCGCGCAGAATGCCAACTGCGGCCCCATCGGCGACGGCTGCGGCGGCATCGTCCAGTGCGGCTCCTGCCTCACCCCGCAGACCTGCGGCGGCGGCGGCGTCCCCAGCATCTGCGGGGACGGCTCGGCCGACGGCGGCAACGACGGCGGCAACAACTGCGTGCCCACCACCTGCACCGCGCTCGGCATCGGCTGCGGCCCCACCGGCGACGGCTGCGGCGGCCAGCTCGACTGCGGGACCTGCGCCGCGCCCACGACCTGTGGCGGCGGCGGCAAGCCGGGGCAGTGCGGCGGCAACACCGGGTGCACCTCCCAGACGTGCGCGACGCTCGGCTTCAACTGCGGCCCCGCCGGCGACGGCTGCGGCAACACCATCCAGTGCGGCTCCTGCACCGCGCCGACGACCTGCGGCGGCGGCGGCGTTCCCAGCCAGTGCGGCGGCGACAACAACTGCGTCCCCAGGACCTGCGCCTCGCTCGGCCTCAACTGCGGCCCGGCCGGCGACGGCTGCGGCGGCCTCCTCAACTGCGGCACCCTCTGCCCCGGCGGCGAGATCTGCGGCGGCGGCGGCCAGCCCGGTGTCTGCGGCCCGACCGACGCGGGGGCCCTCGGCTGCACCGGCCTCTGCCAGCAGCAGACCACCTGCCTCGCGACCGGCGCGACCACCACCATCAGCGGCACCGTCTACGCGCCGAACGGTACGGACCCGCTCTACAACGCGCTCGTGTTCGTGCCCAACGGGGGGCCGGCGCCGGCGTACGGCGTCCAGCCCTTCAGCGCCGGGGTCCACTGCGGCCAGTGCGGGAGCGAGGTCACCGGCTCGCCGCTGGTGAGCACCGTCACCGCGCCCGACGGCACCTTCCAGCTCCAGAACGTCCCGGTGGGGACCAACATCCCGCTGGTCATCCAGCTCGGCCGCTGGCGCCGCATGACCTTCATCCCCAGCATCGCCTCGTGCGTCAACACGGCGCTCACCGCCGCGGAGACCACCCTGCCCTCCCAGGAGGCCGTGCTCAACCCGTACGACAACATCCCGCTCATGGCCTTCTCCACGGGCAACGTCGACGGGCTGGAGTGCGTGCTGCTCAAGATCGGCATCAACGCGAACCAGTTCAGCGACCCGGCGGCGCAGGGCGGCGCAGGGCGGATCCGGCTCTACAAGGGCGAGGGCGCGGCCGGCGCGCAGTTCTCGACCAAGACCCCCACCGCGACCCAGCTCTGGGGAGCGGGCGCCGACGGCGGTGCGCCCGACATCGACCAGTACGACATGGTGTACTTCCCCTGCCAGGGCGCCGAGTACCAGAAGAACGCCGCCGACCAGACGGTCGTCGTCAACTACGCCAACGCCGGCGGCCGCATCTTCGCCACCCACTTCAGCTACGTCTGGTTCATCGACCCGACCCCCGCCGGCACCGCCAACCCCTTCCTCGGGGCGGCCGCCTGGACCCCGAACGGCACCCCGCCCACCCCCGATCCCGGGACGGGGTTCATCAACACGTCGTTCACGCGCGGTCAGGCGCTCGCGCAGTGGCTGCAGATCACCGGATCCTCGACCACGTACGCGCAGATGCCCATCAACACGCTGCGTCGCGATTTCTCGGCGGTGACCGCGCCCTCGCTGCTCTGGGTCAGCACGCAGCCGCCCAGCGCCAACATCGAGTCCCCGATGCACATGACGTTCGACACGCCGGTCGGCAGCCCGCCGGCCTCGCAGTGCGGGCGCGTCGTCTTCAGCGACTTCCACGTGGAGAACTCCAACGGCAACGGGGGCCTGACCTTCCCCGCCGAGTGCCCGGCCGGCGCGATGACCGCGCAGGAGAAGATGCTGGAGTTCATGCTCTTCGACCTGGCGTCGTGCATCATCCCCACCACGCCCATCACGCCGACGTGCATCCCGCAGACCTGCGCCTCGCAGGGCCTCACCTGCGGCCCCGCCGGCGACGGCTGCGGCAACGAGCTCCAGTGCGGCACCTGCACCGTCAAGGGGCAGACCTGCGGTGGGGGCGGCGTCCCGGGGGTGTGCGGCGGCATGGCGTGCACGAGCCTCACCTGCGCGGGGCAGGGCTTCGTCTGCGGCCCCGCCGGCGATGGCTGCGGCAACCTGCTCGAGTGCGGCAACTGCAAGAACGGCCAGACCTGCGGCGCCGGCGGCCCCGGCAAGTGCGGCGCGACCGTCTGCACGCCCATCACCTGCGCCTCCCAGAAGATCCAGTGCGGCCCGGCCGGCAACGGCTGCGGCGGCGCCCTCCAGTGCGGCAACTGCCCGCCGGGCGAGTTCTGCGGCTACGGCGGCAAGCCCGGCGTGTGCGGCTCGCCCGACGCGAGCAGCTGCGATCCGCTCACCTGCGCGGCGCAGAGCATCTCCTGCGGCCCTGCTGGCGACGGCTGCGGCGGCCAGCTCGACTGCGGCACCTGCACGGCGCCTCAGACCTGCGGCGGCGGTGGGGTGCCGGGCGTCTGCGGCGCGGCGATCTGCACGCCCACCACCTGCAGCGCGCTCAACCTCATGTGCGGCCCGGCCGGTGACGGCTGCGGCGGCATCCTCCAGTGCGGCACCTGCCCGGTCAACACGACCTGCGGCGGCGGCGGCGTGGCGGGCATGTGCGGCTCGCCCTGCGTGCCCACCACCTGCGCCAAGCTGGGCTTCAACTGCGGGCCCGCCGGTGACGGCTGCGGCAATCTGCTCCAGTGCGGGCCGTGCACGGCCCCCGACAGCTGCGGCGGCGGCGGCGTCAACGGCATCTGCGGGCACACCGGCACCAACTGATCGTTCGCTCCTCGGGGGGGCCGCGCCCCCCTGCCTCCCACATCTCCCAGTAGAGCTGCCAGCGGGCCGAGATCGCTCGATCGGCGCCGCGGCGGCCTGTCCAGGCGGCTTGCTGGCGCCGGCGTCGCCGGCAATCCGTGCGCGCGGGCTGCCCGGAGGGCCCGTCGACACCCTATGGAACGCGCATGGTGTTTCGAGACCGCAGCGACGCCGGCCAGCGGCTCGCCTTCGCGCTCCGGCGTCATCGCAACGAGTCCCCGATCGTCCTCGGGTTGCCGCGCGGCGGGGTCGCCGTCGCGTACGAGGTCGCCCGCGCGCTGGGAGCGCCCCTCGACGTGTGGGTGGTGCGCAAGGTGGGCGCTCCCGGTCACGAGGAGCTGGGGCTGGGCGCGGTCGCCGAGGGAGGCGAGACGTATCTCAACCACCACCTCATGACGGAGCTCGGCGTACGCGCCGAGGACGTCGCCGACATCGTGGATCGCGAGGCTGCCGAGGTCGACGCCCGGGTTCGGCGCCTCCGGCGCGGTCGACCACCGCCTCCGATCGGGGGTCGCGTCGTGATCGTCGTGGACGATGGCATCGCCACCGGCGGGACGGTGCGCGCGGCGATCCGAGCGATCCGGCGGGGTGGACCGCAGCGCCTCATCCTCGCCGTCCCGGTGGCCTCCGCGAGCACGCTCGACTCGTTGCGTCCAGAAGTGGACGAGGTGGTCTGCCTGGACGCCGATCCCGACCTCGCGGCGATTGGCGGGTACTACGACGACTTCGGCCAGACCACCGATGAAGAGGTCCTCGACCTGCTCGAGCGAGCGCGCCGAGGGGACGGGGGTAGCAGCAAGTGGCCGGCCGCAGGTCCCCGGTCCGTCGAGTATCCCGTGACCATCCAGCTCGACGACGTCCACCTGGAGGGCAAGCTGGCCATCCCCGAGGGCGCGACCGGGCTGGTCCTCTTCGCCCACGGCAGCGGCAGCAGCCGGCACAGTCCGCGCAACCGCGCCGTCGCGGAGTCGCTCGAGCGGGCCGGGCTCGCCACGCTGCTCTTCGATCTGCTCACGAGCGAGGAGGAGGCCGCGGATCGGGTCACCGGCCGGCTCCGCTTCGACGTCGAGCTCCTCGCGACCAGGGTCCTCGGCGCCGCCGAGGCGACGCGCACGCAGCCGGAGACCCGGGGCCTCCGGCTCGGCTACTTCGGCGCCAGCACCGGAGCGGCTGCCGCGCTGATCGCCGCGGCCAAACGGCCGGACGTCGCGTCTGCCGTCGTCGCGCGCGGGGGGCGCCCGGACCTCGCCGGCGCGCACCTCGAGCGGGTCGTGGCGCCCACCCTGCTCATCGTCGGCAGCGAGGACACCGACGTGCTGGCGCTCAACCAGGAGGCGTTCGAGCAGCTCCGCGGCCCGCGTGAGCTCGCGGTGGTGCCGCGAGCGACGCACCTGTTCGAGGAGCCGGGAGCGCTCGACGAGGTCGCGCGGCTCGCGGGCATGTGGTTCACGCGCCACCTCGCCCCGCGGGCGCTCGAGGCGAGCGCCTGAGTCGTCGGGCTACTCTGGTCCGCCACAGAGCGTGGCGGCCGCGCGGTCGAGCGCGCCCATGGAGTAGTCGAGCTGGGCACGTTGCGCCGCATCCAGGTGCGCCGCTGCCGCGTGTGCTTCGCCGAGCGCACGCTCGATCTCGCGGCAGTCGAACTGCGCGACATCGATGGCGATGCACGCCCTGGCGAGGTCTGCCGCGTGGAGATCCCGCGCGCGCTGGGCGAGCGTCAGCGCCCTCCCGGAGAGGCGGCTGCGCGGCTCGCTGCGATCGAGCTCCAACCCAGCATCGGGCAGGACCCACACCCGCTCGCGGGCGGGGTCGGGTGCGGGGGCGCTCCGGGGGGCCATGCACATCGAGGGCGCGTCACCGAACGCGTTACCCCTCTTCAAGATCGCCGCTCCGCACGTCCACGAGTCCGGACAGTCGCCCGCCGCGCCGCACGACCGCGTGCAATAGGAGACCTTCTCTCGCCCCGTGCCCGTCTCCATGCAGCGAGCGTTCCAGAACGCGCGGCAGTCGCTGTCGACCCGGCAGGTTTCACCGACACCGCTCCCCAAGGCGAGCCTGCCGAGCCCATAGAGAAGGCCAACCACGACGAGCGCGCCGGGGAGGAGCCAGCGCGGGTGGTCCACGGGAGCTTGTCTCGCGGGGGGCGGGCCTCAGGGGGCCAGCGCGTCGTCCGCCGGCTCGGGCGGGGGGATCGAGGCCGTCACCCGCGGCGCCAGGAGCACCAGGGGCAGGATCTCATCCATTCGAGCGATGAGGGTGATCTTGAGCTCGTTCTTGACGTCCTCGGGGATGTCGTCGAGATCGCGGCGGTTCTGCTCCGGGATGAGCACGTGCTTGATGCCCGCGCGATGGGCGGCGAGGAGCTTCTCCTTGATGCCGCCGACCGGCATCACCCGGCCGCGCAGGGAGATCTCGCCGGTCATGGCGACGTCACCGCGGACGGGGCAGCCGAGCAGCAGCGAGGCTACCGCCGTGAACATGGTGACGCCGGCGCTCGGGCCGTCCTTGGGCGTCCCGTGCTGGGGGATGTGGAGGTGCAGGTCGATCGACTTGAGCCACTCCGGGTCGAGGTGGAGGAGCGCGGCCTTGCTGCGGACGAAGCTGACCGCGGTGGTCGCGGACTCCTGCATCACGTTGCGCATGTTGCCGGTGAGCACGACGTTGCCGCGCCCGGGCATCTGGCTGGCCTCGATGAAGAGGATCTGCCCCCCGCCCGGCGTCCACGCGAGACCGGTGACGACGCCCGGCGCCAGGTCGTGCTCGGCGTTCTCCGGGCGGTGCTTGTGGGCGCCGAGGACCTGCTCGATGTGCTCGGCGCTGGCCACCTCGTGGACGTCCTGCCCTTCGGCGACCTTGACGGCGGTGGACCGGCACACGGCCGCGATCTCCCGCTCGAGCCCGCGAACGCCGGCCTCCCGGGTGTAATGGTCGACGAGCGAGGCGATGCCCTGCTCGGGGAAAGCGAGGCGCTCGTCGGTGAGCCCGTGTGCGGAGAGCTGCTTGGGCACCAGGAACTCCCGCGCGATGCCGAGCTTGTCGGCGCGGGTGTAGCCGGCCACCTCGATGACCTCCATGCGGTCGTAGAGGGCCGGGGGGATGCCATCGCGGTTGTTGGCGGTGGCCAGGAACATGATCTGCGAGAGGTCGAAGGGCAGGTCCAGGTAGTGATCCTGGAAGCTGTTGTTCTGCTCCGGATCGAGCACCTCGAGCAGGGCCGCGGCCGGGTCGCCGCGGAGGTCGACGCCCATCTTGTCGACCTCGTCGAGGACGAGGACCGGGTTCTTGGTGCCGACCTTCTTCAAGGCCTGGAGGATGCGCCCCGGGAGCGCGCCCACATAGGTGCGGCGGTGGCCGCGGATCTCGGCCTCGTCGCGGACGCCGCCGAGGGCGATGCGGTCGTAGCGGCGCCCCATGGCGCGGGCGATGGACTTGCCGAGCGAGGTCTTGCCGACGCCGGGCGGGCCGATGAAGAGGAGGATGGGTCCCTTCTTGTCGGTGCGGAGCTGGCGGATGGCGGCGTACTCGACGATGCGCTTCTTGACCTTGGTGAGGCCGAGGTGGTCCTCGTCGAGGCAGCGCCGCACGTCGGCGACGCTGAGCTTGTCGACGGTGGTCTTGGACCAGGGCAGATCGGCGATCCACTCCAGGTACGTCTTGGTGACGTTGAACTCGGCGGACTGCTGGGCCATCGAGCGCAGGCGGGAGAGCTGCTTCTTGGCGACCTTCTCCACCTCGGCGGGGACCTTGGCGCGGCGGATGCGCTCGCGCAGCTCCTCGATCTCGTCGTCGTCGCCGCCCTCCCCGAGCTCCTCCTTGATGGACTTCATCTGCTGGCGGAGGATGTACTCGCGCTGGGATTTGCCCATCTCCTCCTGCACCATCGAGGAGATCTCCTTCTTGACGCGGAGCACCTCGAGCTGGCGGCCCACCATGGCGAGCACCAGGCGGACGCGGGCCTTGACGTCGAACGCCTCGAGGATCTCCTCCTTGTCGGCGACGCTGGCCTGGGCCTGAGGAAAGTTGGAGGCGATGAGGTCGGCGAGGGCACCCGGCTCGCGGACGTTGTCGAGGATGCCAGCGGTGTCGCGCGGGAGGTTGGGCATCAGGCCGAGCACCTCCCGGGTGGACTCCCGCAGGCCGGCGCCGAGCGCGTCGAGCTCGACGTCGCGCACCAGCGACTCGGGGATGCGCTCGATCTTGGCCCGCATGTAGGGCTCGAGCGAGGTGATGTTCTTGACGCGGAAGCGGCCGAGCCCGTTGAGCACCACCGAGTAGTTGTTGGGGCCGAGGCGGATCACCTTGACCACGCGGGCGATGGTGCCGATCGCGTAGAGCTCCTTGAAGCCAGGCTCGTCCACGTCGGGCGAGCGCTGGCTGAGCACCCCGACCAGGGCGCGCTCGCGGCCGAGCAGGTCTTCGACGAGGCGGACGCTCCGGGGGCGCCCGACGTTGATCGGCACGACCGACATCGGGAAGAGCACGGAGTTGCGGAGCGGGAGGATGGGGACGCTGTCCGTCTCGTTCGGAGGGGGCGGCCTCGAGGGCGGGGTGCCGGTGGGCATACGCTCACCCTAATACAACGGTTTACCTGGGGCCACGGCGGCTGTGCCGACGATACGCTTCTTTCTCCAGCGGCGCCTGGTCGGGGAGCGCTAGAAGTCCCGGATCTTCCACGCGCCGTGCTCGCGGGTGAAGGCGACCGTGCCGCCCGCGCCGTAGGACATGGCGGCGCTGTCTCCGGTCTCCTCGATGAGGGCGGTGGGCAGCGCGGTCTTGATCGCCTGCACGATCCGGTTGATTTGCTCCTTGTAAGGGCCCTCCCAGGCCACCCGCAGCTTGTCCGCGGTGAGCTGGGTGTCACCGTCGCCGGGGAGTTGGGGTGGTCCCCCAACGAGACCGCCGACCCCCACCGAGGCGCGGAGGGCGGGAGCTCCGCCGTCGACGCCGCCGCCTGCACCGACCGCAGCCCTGGCTCCGGCGTCGTCGAGGCTGCGGGGGGGCGCGTTGCCCTCCTCCCCCCCGATGCCCTCGCGCTCGGCGTCGGGCACGTAGCGGAGGATGACGTCGTAGCGCCGGCGCTCGAAGGCGCGCAGGAAGCCGAGGATGGCCTGGCGCGGGGTCGCCTGACCGTAGAGGTCGACGGCGCTGGCGTCGATCCGCCAGCGCCCGCCCTCGTAGACGAGGAGGAGCTCGTCTCCGCTGGGCACGGTGACGGTGGCGGTGACGACGGGATCGCTCGCCGGACGTCCGAGCGCCTGGGCGATCTCGGTCACGTCCTGAGGGTTCTCTTTGACAGCCCGACGGAACGCCTCGAGCGAGAGGCTGCGCTTGGCCTCGTCGGAGAGGAGGTGGTAGGCGTCGTCGACCCGGCCCTGCTGGAGCGCCTGCGAATAGGCGCGCAGCGTGTCGCTGGGGCCCTGCTGCACCAGGGTGGACGGGCACGCGGCGAGCGCGAGGACGGCCGGGAGAAGCAGGGCGAAGACCTTCACGGCCTCCGGTGGTAGCACAGGCGAGCGCGACATGGAGCGGCCGAGGCGCTACGGTGGCCCCATGCCCGACCGGCAAGCCCGCGTGGAGCGGAAGACCGCGGAGACCGAGATCTCGGTCCGCATCGATCTGGACGGGACCGGCCGCTCGGCGATCCACACTCCCCTCCCCTTCCTCTCGCACATGCTCGACCAGATCGCGCGCCACGGCCTCTTCGACCTCGACGTCGAGGCCCGCGGCGACGTGGAGATCGACGGGCACCACACGACCGAGGACGTCGGCATCACCCTGGGCGCGGCCGTCCTCTCTGCGCTCGGCGACAAGAAGGGCATCGCCCGCTACGGCGAGGCCACGCTGCCCATGGACGAGGCGCTCGCGACCTGCGCGCTCGACCTGTCCGGTCGCCCCTTCTTCGTCTCGCGCGTCCCGCTGCCCAAGGCGAAGCTCGGCACCTGGGACGTCGAGCTCTGCCCCATCTTCTTCGAGGGCTTTGCCCGCGGCGCGCAGGCCAACCTGCACCTGCGCCTCGTGGAGGGGGAGAACCTGCACCACATCGTGGAGATCTGCTTCAAGGCGTTCGCCAAGGCCCTGATGCGCGCCACCCGGATCGATCCCCGCGCGCTCGGCGTGCTGCCCTCCACCAAGGGGACGCTCTGATGATCCGGGTCGCCCTCGTCGACCTGGGCATGGGCAACCTCCACTCCGTCGAGCGCGCGCTCGCGCAGGGCGCGACCGACGCCGGGATCGAATGCACCGTCGAGCGCACCTCGGACGCCGACGCCGTCCGACGCGCCGACAAGATCGTCGTCCCTGGCCAGGGCGCCTTCCGTGACTGCGCCGCCGGCCTCAGTCGCGAGGCGGGTGGGATGGGCGACGCGTTGCGCGAGCGCATCGGCGCCGGGGTACCCTTCCTCGGCATCTGCCTGGGCCTCCAGGCCCTCTTCGAGGGCAGCGACGAGGCGCCCGGCGCTGCCGGCCTCGGCATCTTCGCGGGCCGCGTGGAGCGGCTCGGCTCGGGCGAGGGGTACAAGATCCCGCACATGGGCTGGAACCGCATCACCCTGCGGGTCCAGACGCCCGGCCGGGGGCCGCTCGCCGTCTTCGCGGGCGAGGCGCCGTATTTCTACTTCGTCCACAGCTTCCACGCGGTCCCCATCGATCCCACGCTCATCGCCGCCGTCACCGAGCACGGCCCCCACCGCGTCACCGCCGCTGTCCAGCGCGACAACGTCACCGCCACCCAGTTCCACCCCGAGAAGAGCCAGGCCGCGGGGCTGCGCCTGCTGGCGGCCTTCCTCCGGGGGTGATTGCCCCCCTCGGCTGACCTCTGTCGGCCAGAAAACCCGCGTGCTCTCGGGCCGCCGTGATATCGGCGGCACGGTCCAGCCACATGAGCACTCCTCTGTCCCCCCTCGACCCAGGCGGTTTGGCCGCCGGGGCCGCCATCTTCTTCGGCTTCATCGCCGCCCTCTTCGCCGGCTCGCGCCTCCTTCCCGGTGAGCGTACCAAGGGCGCCGTGCTGCCCGGCGGCGGGCAGGAGACGTACACCCTCAACGGGTTCCGCCTCTTCCTCGTGGTGGTGGCGGTGACCGCGGCGATCCTGGTGGTGCGCCCCTCCGCCCTCGCCCACGTCCACGCGGCGTTCTGGCCGCTGTTCGCCGTGGCCAACGTCGCCGCGTTCGCCTTCTCCATCTACCTGGCCGCCACCGGGGACCGCTCGGTGCCACGACGGCCGGGCGCGCTCGGGTTCGTCCTCGATTGCTTCTACGGCGTCGAGCTCAACCCCAAGGTGCTGGGGGTCGATCTCAAGCTCTTCTCCTACAAGCCCTCGCTGATCGGGCTGGGCCTGCTCAACGTCTCGTTCGCGGCCGCGCAGTACCAGGATCTCGGGTACGTGACGACCCGGATGTGGGTCTACCAGGCCTTCTACTTCGTCTATCTGTGCAACTACTTCCAGTTCGAATACGGCATGATCTTCACCTGGGACATCATCGCCGAGCGCTTCGGGTGGATGCTGGTCTGGGGTGACTACGTCCTGGTGCCGTTCTTCTACAGCCTCCCGGCGTGGTACCTGATCCACGACACCGATCCGCTGCCCGCGTGGCAGATCGTGGGGCTCGTGGTGCTTTACGTGCTGGGCTTCGTGCTCTTCCGCGGCTCCAACCAGCAAAAGCACCAGTTCAAGACCGACCCCACCCGGCCCATCTGGGGCAAGCCCCCGGAGACGATCGACGGGCGGCTGCTGATCTCGGGCTTCTGGGGCGTCGGGCGAAAGCTCAACTACACGGGTGAGCTCTGCCTCTACCTGGCGTGGAGCCTGACCACCGGGGTGCAGTCGGTGGTGCCCTATTTGCTGCCCCTGTGGCTGATGGTGCTGTTTCCCCACCGGGCCTGGCGGGACGATCAGCGCTGCCGGGCCAAGTACGGCGAGCAGTGGGAGGCGTACTGCCGGCGAGCACGATTCCGGATGATTCCGTTCCTCTACTGAGGATCATCACCTCGGACCGGGGGTTTGGGGTCCCCCGGTCTCGACCCCCGCCTGGTGACGTCAGTCGATCACGGATGCGCCGGCGTCGAGGTCAGCCTGGAGGCGAGCGAAGATCGCGCCCACCTCGACGCGGCTGATGGATCGGCCGGCGCCGAAGCGCTCGAGGCGGTCGAGCGTGGCCCGGGCCAGCAGCACCGGGAGCGCGGTGAAGCCGACCAGGCCGCGCGGGGCGCCGCCGACCTGGAGCGCGCTCACGTACTCCGCGGCGGCGTCGAGATTGGTGCGGGCTAGGGCGAGGATCTCCGAGCGGGCGAGCCCGGGCGGCAGATAGACGCGCCCGTGGCACGCATCGGAGTCGGCGTCCTTGAGGATGTTGACGAGCTGGAGGCCCTCGCCGAAGGCGCGGGCCCGAGCGGCGAGAAAGGCTCGCGCGGACTCCAGCTGGGGTGCGAAGTCGACGAACAGATCGGTGAGCAGCTCGCCCACGATGCCCGCCACGATGTAACAATAGTGCTGGAGATCGGCGAGCGTACCGAGTCGCAGGTTGCCGTCCTCGGTGCCGCTCGCGACGAACCCGGCCATCCCCTCCGAGGTGCGCAGGGTATGGTGGACGATGGCCGCGCGGCGCACCGGAGTGATCGCCTCCAGCTCGCCGAGGACGCCGGGTACGGCCCCGAGCAGCTCGAGGTAGCCCTCGTGATCGCAGGGGCGCGCGTCCACCCAGAGCGCGGCGAGCCGCCACGCCTCGTCCTGCGGCCACGGAGAGGCGCCGAGCAGACGGTCGAAGGCCGCCAGCGCCCCGAGGCGTTCGGAGCGGGGCCAGCGGGTGGCGTCCTCGAAGGTGTCGGCGATGCGGAAGAGCAGGTAGGCGACGCCGACCTCGCGCCGCAGCGGCTCGGGCAGCTCCGGGATGGCGAGCGCGAATGTCCTGCTGGTGCGAAGGAGGAGCCGGTCGATATCCGCCGTGGGACGCTCCAGCCGCGGCGCCGACCCCCCATCGTTGGCCGCGCCGGGAACCACCGGGGCGCCGGAGGTGGGGGTGCGGCTGCCCCCTTCGTGACCCTTCCGGAAGCCGGGCGCGTGGCCGTCGAGGTGACCTTGGATCGTTCGACTCGTGTCAGCGGTAGTCACGTTCATTGGACTCGGGTCAATCGGTCGGGTTGCGTCGATTTCGGGGCGATCGGGAGGGCGCGGCGGCTGACTCATCTCTGACGCTCGTCAATCGTACGTTCGTCAGTAATCGACTCGAGTCAGGCACTCTTCGGCGTCGCTCCCGCAGTATACGAAAGGCTTTACCGCCCGCGAGAAGCGACTGTCAAAGCAAATTGCAAGCCCCTCTTGCGCACGGCCAATCCTGTTCTTTGTGGCGGTTTCGACGACGGGATTGTTTACAAGGGTGGTTTTCATGGTCTAGAGCCCTTTGCCATGGATCGAGCGGATGTGGTGATCGTCGGAGGCGGGTTCGCCGGTCTCTGCGCCGCGCGGGCGCTCGCGGCGACGCCCGGGCGCGCGGCAGCAGGCGGCGCCGCCCGCGTGGTGGTCCTCGAGGCCCGCACCGGCGCCGACCCGCGCTTTCGTGGCGAGCTGATCCACCCGCCGGGCGTCCGCGTGCTCGCCGACCTGGGTCTGCACGCCGCGCTCCTCGACGCCGGCGGCACCGAGGTCGACGGTTTCTCCGTGGTGCTCGAGAACGGGGCCCCTCCCATCGTTCTACCCTACACCGAAGTGCGCGGCGGCGCCCCCAGGGGCCTCGCCATCTCCCACCCCCGCATGGTCGCCCGCCTCCGCCAGGAGGTCGCCCCGCAGGTCGAGCTCTGCACCGGCGTGCGCGTGGCGGAGCTCTCTCGCGAGGGATCGCGCGTGGTCGGGGTGCGCACCGCCGAAGGGCGAGAGATCCGGGCGCCGCTGACGATCGTGGCGGATGGACGGCACTCCAAGCTCCGCGGCGCCCTCGGCTTCCCCGACGAGACCCGCTTGCTCTCCTTCACCGCCGCCCTCCTCGTCGAGGGCGCCGAGCTCCCCTGCCCCCGTTACGGGCACGTCTTCCTCGGCACCTGGGGCCCCATCCTCGCGTACGCGATCGGAGGCGGCCAGGTGCGCATGTGCATCGATCTTCCGATCGACGCTGGCAAAGGCGAGGCGGCCGTGGCCGCGTTCCTCCGTACCGAGTGCGCGCCCAGCGTCCCGGAGCCCCTCCGCTCGGCGATGCTCCGGGCTCTGGTCGAGTCGCCCCCCGAGATCTGCGCCAACCACGCCATCAAGACGCGCCGGTGCACCGCGCCCGGCGTGGCGCTGGTCGGCGACTCCGGCGGCTGCTCTCACCCGCTCACCGCCACCGGCATGACCGTGGCGCTCAACGACATCCGCACCCTCGCGGCCGAGCTCTCCCGCGGCGGCTCCGTCGACGTCGCGCTCGAGCGCTACCAGACCGCCCGCTACGAGTTCGTGCGCGCCCGCGAGATCCTCGCCGACGGCCTCTACGACGTCTTCCGCCGCGGCGACGACGGCGCGCGCGCGGTGCGCAGCGGGCTCTCCCGCTACTGGACCTCGAGCCCCAGGGCGCGCGCGGCCTCCCTGGCCCTGCTCTCCGGGCACGAGTCCGGCCTGCGCGCCTTCGTCGCCGAGTACCTCTGGGTCCTGGGCGAGTCGGCCGCCTCGGTGTTCGGCGGCGCCGGCAGCGCCGCCGCGGCGAGCGCTCCCGGGGGGCGGCGGGCCGCCCTCACGGGCCTCGCTCGCACGGCCTACGATCAGCTCGGCCGCACCGCCTCTCTGGTCTACGCCGAGATGGTTCGCCGCGGGGCCCCGGAGCCGCCGGTCGCGGCGCGACGTGACGCCGGACGCGCCCAGAGCCGGCGCGCTGGCGGCGACGATCTGAGCGCTTGATCAGACCGCCGGCGCGACCGCCTCGGCCACGGGCCCTCTCACCGCCGGCGTCCGCTGCGTCATCTTCGAGCCGGCCAGCGCCGAGGCGAGGGCGCCGCCGACCGCGCTGCGCACGCGAGGCTCGTTGTAGAGCCTGGCGACACCGTCGAGGAGCGGAGTCCGCACCAGCGCGCGCACCGCATGGCCGACGACGAAGCTCGCCGTGAAGCGACGCTGGCAGGCGCGGGCATAGCGCCGCATCGCCTCGTCCCAGGAGCGCTCGCCGAGGACCACGGAGGCCGCCGCATCGGCAGCGTAGATGCCGCTCTGCATGGCCTGGTAGATGCCCTCGCCGGTGGCATTGTGGGTGATCCGCGCCGCCTCGCCGAGGTAGACCACGCCGGGCGCATGCGTGTGATTGACCCAGGTGGTGTACGAGATCGGGTGTCCCTTGAGGCGCCCGATCTGCCGCGCGCCGCGGAGGCGATCGCGGTAGTGATCGTCGAGGAAGCGCTGGAACACCTCCCGCACGTTGCGCGTCGTCTTGGCGCCGCTGGCATCCTCGCCGTCGATGCAGATGCCGATGTTCACCCGCACGCCGTCCTCGGGAAACATCCAGCCGTAGAGCGGGGCCAGGTTCCTGTCGAAGACCATCTCGATGGTGTGCGGCTCGATGGGGAAGCCCTCCCACCAGCCCATCAGCGTGGAGATGGTGCGGCGGGGGCGAGGATCGACCGAGAAAATGGAGTGGGCGCCGTCGGCCGCCAGCACCACCGGGGCGCGCACCACCTCGCCCTCGCGCGAGCGCACGCCCACCGCACGCCCGCCCTCGTGGACGATCTCGCGTGCCGTGAACCCCGAGCGAAAGGTGACCCCCAGCGCCTGGGCACGCTCGACGAGGAGGTTATCGAAGTGCTTGCGCAGGAGGATGATGGCGCTCTCGGCGGAGGCCAGGTGCATCGCCCGGCCCCCCGGAGTGACGATGCGCGCAGCGTCGATGGAGTAGCCGCGCCGGCGCACCTCGTCCCCGACCCCGAGCTCGTCGAGGAGCGCCACGCCGTTGGGAGACAGCGCCGAGCCGCACGTCTTCTCGCGAGGAAACGCGTCCTTGTCGAGGAGGAGGATGTCGCGCACCCCCCGCTTGTCGAGGGCCACGGCAGCTGCAGCTCCGCCGGGCCCGGCCCCCACGATCACCACGGAGAAAGGCATGCGCGCGAGTTACAGCGGAGCCGTCCGATTGGCAATGTCCCGACACAGGATCTTCGTCGACGGCGGTCACCGAATCGTGTCATCGACGCGTCGAGGAGGTCCACGCGTGCACCGCCGATGGCCCGCGCCTGCTCCCGACCTGGCCCTGGGTCCGCTGCCCGCTGTCACCCCCCCGGGCTCCCCGGCCGAAAGCTGCCCCACCCGCGGACCGTAGCGCGTGGGCCCCCGGAGCGGCTATCCTCCAGCCCCCCATGCGACGGATCCACTTCTGCGCCACGGCGACAGCGCTCGCCTTTCTCGTGATCGCCGGTGCAGGAGCCTGTTCCTCCGCCAACGAGTACGCCGGCAGCGGCGGCGGCCCGAGCTGTGACACCTGCGCCAACGTCTACAGCAAGGGCGGCATCGCCTGCGGCCCAGGCCCCAGCAGTGACGCCTGGCAGGCCCTGGCGCTGTGCGCCTGCGGCACGGGGGTGTGCGAGCAAGCCTGCTACGCCAGCTTCTGCGACAGCCAACCCGCCGACATGGGGTGCGATGCATGTCTGGCGACGAGCTGCGCATCGCAGCAAGCGACCTGCGGCGGGAACTGACCGCGGGAGCGCCCGAGAACGCCCCGCGAGCGTGACGCGGAGGGACGCCCGAGGGCGTCCCTGGACCATCGCCGCTCAGCCGCCGCTGGTCCAGGCGCCGGCCGTCCAGCCGAGCTCGACGGTCTTGCCGGAGGCAGGCAGCTCCACCTCGGTGGTCACCAGACGCATGGGCTTCCCTTCGCCCGCGGGGACGAGCGCGTCGATGCGCACCCGGGCCGGGCGCGCCGGCGGGAGCTCGGCAGGCCGCCTGAGGCGCAAGGTCACCGCCGAGGTGTCCCCCGGGTCGAGGCGCAGCGTGTAGAGCCCGATCCCTTCCGCGGCGACCTCGGGCCCGCGCTCCTCGCGGGCGGTGGGCGCGCCGCGTAGCAGCCTGGCGGAGATCGCATGGGTGCCCGCGGGAGCGCGCACCAGGATCAAGGTCGCCCCCGGCGGACGAGGCAGCTCCAGGGAGGCCCGCTCGAGACGATCGGCGTCGCCCGCAGGCAGCCCCGCGCGCCCCCGTGCCTCGGCGAGGAGCGCGAGCGAGAGCCGGCCCGCCAGGTCACCAAGCGGCGCCGAGCCGGCGCGACCGCCGGTCTGCGCCACCCGCGCCAGCAGGCGCACGGCGATGTCGAGGCGACCCGCGCCGGTGTGCGCAAGAGCCAGGCGGAGGATCGC
>Ga0302283_1000325_pt1 | contig 38345 bp, 30 predicted proteins | sample III_Fen_E1_4_FD_198770 | JGI IMG/M metagenome (GOLD analysis project Ga0302283, IMG submission 198770) | Peat permafrost microbial communities from Stordalen Mire near Abisko, Sweden - III_Fen_E1_4 | ecosystem: Environmental > Terrestrial > Soil > Wetlands > Permafrost | place: Sweden: Abisko... | reverse complement strand
CACCTGGACGGCGTGAATGAGGGCGTGATCGCTCCACCCCTCCTGCGATCCGAAGAGGTACATGATGGTCGGGTAGGAGACGTCGAGCACCCAGAAGTTGGCGTCGTTCTCGACCGTGCAGGAAGGCCCGTTGTCGAGGACCATCACGACGACCGACTTCCCGTTCACCGGGTTGGTCACCTGCAGGCGCGCCCCGCAGCCGAAGATCGCCCCGCCGACCGAGTACCAGTTGACGGTCCGCTGGCAGTCCGCGTTGCTCTGGCTGCTGTTGCAGACGCCCTCGGAGTAGCCGCTCTGAATGCAGGAGGCCGATCCGCAGGTGTCCCCCGGATCCGTGAATGCAGGATTCGACGAGCAGCCGAAGTCCGTGGCGTAGTAGGAGCCGGTCGGATTCGGCTTGGTGTCGAAGACCCCCGAACAGCCAGGAAACCCGTCGATGGCGGACCCGGTTCCCTCCACTTGGTCCGGCGCACGAGACGAGCAAGCGGCGACGGCAAGGAGTAGCGGCACGATCGCGAGACCCATCCGGGAGTGCATGACCGGACCTAGAGCACCGCCCGTGCCAGCTGGCACGGCAGGTGCGAGCAGGTGGGACGGGTCGCCACTGATGCGCCTTCGTCTGCCGCGGGCGGCAGGCAAATTCTCCTGGACGCGCGATGAAGCCACCGAGTCGCGGCCGCCGGTCGGCGCGCCCGTCGCTCGCGGACCCTCGCGGTAGCTCGCGGTCGATCTCGCGAAGACCGTGCGGGATCCACACCTCCGAGCCCACGCCGATCCATGTGGGACAGGGCGAGCACCGCGCCGTGCGCCGCCAGAGCTGCGGGAAGAACCGCCTCTCGGAGGGGTATCCTGGGCCGATGAGGATCAGGTTCGCTTTGGCAGCGGCAGCTACCGGGGCGCTAGTCGACGAGCTCGCCTTGGCGTCGGCTCGATTCGATCAGTAGGCCCGCGACAACCTCACGCGCGCGAGCGCGCCGTTGCGGTGGAGCGGCATCAGCACGACCTCGACGAGTCGGTGAACGGCCTCGCCGAGGTGGTGGTTGCGGTGGACGTAGACCCGGTTGATCCGGATGCCGGTCGACCCGGAGATAGGGCCCGTCGTGAACGAGGCGTGCGCTCCCTGAGCCTCCATCCTCGGCGCCGACGTCACGGTCGTTTGGGTACCAAAGAGGGCGACGACCCCCTCGAGGGTACGCGCGTCGACCCCTTGGCCCGTCCACCACAGCTCCACACCGAGCCGGCACTCGGCCTCCGGCTTCGCCGCGATCACATCGAAATACCGCTCGAGCGCAAAAGGCAGCGACGCGGCCCACGCGCGCTCCGCCTCGATCCCCGCGCGCGACGCCGCGGGCGCCATGAACAGGTAAAGGAAGAGGAGCCCGCCCGACGCGAGGAGGCCCACGACGGCGACCGGGATGAACGACATCCTCTTGAACACATCGTCGACGACCACGTTCAGGACGATCGTCCCCGCGACCAGCGCGACCACAGACACGACGAGGAGCACGAGGACCGCGCGCCTCATCGGCGCGCCTCGCACGGGGCCGATGGCCTCGCGGACGTTACGATCCGCGGCCGCCTGCGCGATCAGGTCCTGACCTCGATGGTCGGCTTGCAGACGCGCTTGCCCCTCCTGCGCGAGGCGAGCCAGCTCGTTGTTCGGCCCGCCGTAGGGTCGATTGGGATCGTTGCTCACGAGCGGAGGCTACCAGAATGGCTCGTCGTGCCTCAAATCCGACCGCGATTGCCTCGCGCGAGGAATGGAGGGCCGCAAAGTCGGCTTCACTCGACGATCTCGCCCACGAAGGCGGCGCTCGGCGGCCCGACCGGCCTCGCGGTCGCGTCGAGGCCGGCGAGTCGAATGAGCGCCACGCCGTCCCGCACGGCGACGACCTCGGCCTTCGTCTCGGGGTGCCCTCGGATCGTGACGCGCGCAGGCTCCCCCACGCCCGCCTCGCCGGAGGCGACGCTGCCGCAGAGCTATTCCGGCGGCACGGGCCCGTACGTGGTGCCGTGCTCGAGGTAGAACTTGAGCAGCGTGAGCGCCTCGCCCCAGCCGCTCGCGCACATCGCGAACGGCGAGTGGTCGTCCAGCTGGCCGGCGATCCCGGTGGGCCTCAGATCGGCCTCCGTGTAGCCGCTCTCCGTCAGCGTCACGAGGGTCCCGCTCCCACGCCGCGCGAGGCGGAAGTCGATGGTCGTGGGATGATCGGCCGTCGTCCCTCGAACGAGAAGCGCTGGTCCGGCTCGACGGCAACGACGACCCCACCGTTGTCGAGGTGGACCGGCCCCCAGACGGTGGCGCGGTGACGCTCGCGCTCGGCGTCGTTCCACCGAAGGCGGAGCTGGCCACCCGGCCGCGCGTCGAGCGTCGTGCCGCGCGTGAACCAGCCGTCCCAGCCTTCCGCCGTCGTGAGGGTGCGGAACACCCGCTCGACGGGGGTGGCGATGAAGGTCTTCCATTTGATGATGGGCAGTGTGGCCATGATTCACCTCGGGCTGCGGCGTCTACTTTGGCGTCAGGCTCTGCACGTTGCCCGCGCTGTAGTCCGCAAAGTACACGCTGGTGGCGTCCACGACGATCCCACGGGGGTAGACCAGCCCGCTCGCGAGAACCGTCGCCGCGCCGCCCCCCTTGGGAGCGCTGGCGACGTCGCCCGATCCGATGTCCGTCCAGTAGACGGCCGTGGTGTCCACCGCGATGCGGAACGGCACCCCGAGCCCGGAGACGACGGCGACGGGCATGCCGCCGCCCGCCTTCGCGACGCTCATCACCGCACCGCTCGTCTCGTCCGTCCAGTATGCGCTGGTGGCATCCACCCCGATGTCGTTCGGTGCTCCCTGGCTCGAGGCGAGGAGGCTCGGCGTGCCGCCGCCCAGGGGCACGCTCCACAGGTTGCCTGCGTTGAACTCCGTCCAGTACACGCTCGTGGCGTCCACGGCGATCCCGCTTGGAAGGTTCTGACCCGAGGCGAGAGTGGTCGCGACGCCTCCCAGGAGGGGCACACTCATCACGGAGCCGCCGCTGATGGCGTTCGTCCAGTAGACGCTCGAGGAGTCCACGGTAATCAAGAACGGCATGCTCTGCGCCGATGCGAGGGTCGTCGCGGGGCCGCCACCGACGGGAACGCTCATCACCGTGCCCCCCTCGTTCGTCCAGTACACGCTGGTGGCGTCCACGGTTATCCCGAAGGGCTGGTTCTGCCCCGATGCGAGCGTCGTCGGCGTACCCCCGAGACGCGGAATGCTCAGGACGTTCCCGTCGCCGGTGTCGGTCCAGTAGACATTCGCGAAATCCACGGCAACCCCTGCGGGCGCGCCCAGGCCCGAGGCGAGCACTCGTGGACCGTTGGTGATGCACGCGACCTGCACGCCGGTGATATTCGCCATACCCACGGTCCCCGATCCGGCGGAGACCGTGCACGTCTGCGACGGCGACGTCGGGTTGCTGAGGACGGAGACGCTGTACGCGTGCCCGCCGGCCACGGCCGTCACAAAGGAGAACGCCCCGTTCGATCCGAGCGTGACGTTGTCGCCCCCGTTGTCCTGCAGCACGACCGCGCCACCCGCCGCGAGGCCGCTCAGCGTGCCTCCGATCGTGAACGTCGACGAGACACAAGTCACCACCGGGGCGGTGACGTTCGCGGTGACCACGGTGCCTGTCCCCATCGTTACCTGACACGTCTGCGCCGCGGGTGAGGTCGGGTTGGCAAGGACCGTGACGTCGTACGGGTTCCCCGAGAGGAGCAACGCCGGGAACGTGAACGGCCCGTTCACGTCGAGTATCACGCTGTCGCCACCGTTGTCCTCGAGGACCACCGAGTCGCCGGAGGCGAGCCCCAGCACGGTGCCGCCGACGGTGTAGAACGAAGATCCGGCAGTACACGACACGAGGGGAGACGCGACGTCCGCGTCCCCGACGGTCCCGACTCCGCCCGTGACCACGCAGCTCTCCGCAGGGTTCGAGGGAGTCGCCTGAACCGTGATGTCGTACGAAGCACCGGTCGGCACGAGTCCGGGGAAGATGAAGGCTCCGTTCTCACCGACGACGAGGCTCGCGTCGTTGTCCAGCAGCGTGACCGCATTGCTGCCGCCGTCCGGCGCGACGAGGCCGCTAACGGTGCCGCCGATTGTGTAGAGCGGCCCACAGACCACCGCGATCGCGACGTTCGCCGTCGCCACCGTGCCGCCGCCCATCGCGACGGTGCACGACTCGGGCATGCTCGACACGACCGTGACGTCGTACGTTGCACCCGTGGGGAGGCGGCCCGGGAACGTGAAGCTGCCGTCGCCCGACACCGTAACGACGATGGGGGCGCCGCCTCCGCTCTCCATCAGAACGACACGACCTCCGCTCGTGAGCCCAGCGACCGTGCCGCCGATGGTGAACTTCGTGGGCCTGCACACGATCTTCACGGTCGTGACGTCGGCGCCGCCGATCGTGCCGCTCCCGCCCGACGTCACGTTGCACGTCTCCGCGACCGGCGACGAAGGGCTGGTGAGGACCGTGACGGCGTACGCGGCGCCGGACTGCACCGGCGTCGGAAAGGCGAAGGAGCCGTTGGCCGATACCGACAGCTGGTCGCCCCCGTTGTCCTCGAGGACGACGGACTCGCTGCCCACCAACCCCTGGACCGTCCCGCCCACCGTGAACCCCGCCCCGCAGTTGACGGAGATCGTATTCACGTTCGCGGCGCTGACCTGCCCCGAAGAAGCGTTGATGTCGCACGGGTGGCCGGTGGGCTGCGTCTCGACCGTCGCGTCGTAGGTCGAGCCGCTCGGGAGTGGCGTCGCGAAGCTGAAGGGACCGTTGACGCTCACAGTCAGGCTGTCGCCCACGTTGTCCTGGAGCAAGACACTTTCACCGGCGGCGAGCCCCGTCACAGTACCGCCGATCGTGAAGCTCGCAGTGGCGCACGTGACGACGACGGTGGTGACGTCTCCCTGATTGACCGTACCGGCCTCCATCGCGAGCGTGCATACCTGCGCGGCGGGCACGTAGGGCTCTGCGCCGACGGTGACCGCATACGTGGCGCCGCTCACGAGCGCTGTCGGAAAGGTGAAGCTCCCGTTGCTCGTCACGAACAGATTGTCGCCAGAGTTGTCCTCGAGCAGGACCGAGTCGCCACCATAGAGGCCGCTCACAGTGCCGCCGACGGAGAAGCCCTGCGTGCTCGCCACGCACGAGACGACCACGCTGCTCACGCTGGCGCTCGCGATGGTTCCCATGCCATGTGTCACGATGCACGTCGCAGGCGGGCTTCCTGGCTGAGTGAGCACGGTGACCGCGTACGCTGCCCCGGTCGGGAGTGGGGTTGCGAACACGAACGCCCCGTTCGCCGTCAGGCCGAGCGTATCGGTGCCATTGTCCTGGATCACGACCACGGCGCCCGCCGGAAGCCCCGTCACCGTCCCGCCGACGGTGTACTCCGGCGACGCCGTATCGGCGGGAGCCGAGTCGACCGTCGACGAGTCCTCCTGGGCGGAGTCGGCCGAGTCGAGCGTCGCGTCCGCAGATGCGTCGCCCGCGTCGAGGCCAGCGTCCGGGGTCGCCCGGCCGGTGTCTTCGAGCGCGTCCGGACCAGCCTCGGGCAAGCCTCCGGTCTCGGGCAACCCCCCGCCGCCGCCGTCCCCACAGACTCCGGTGCACGCGGGGACGGGACTGCACTGCGCCCCCGCATCCGGACCCGTGCCCACGGCCGTGCAGGTCGTGCCCGGTCCGCACGCAAGCCTCTCGCATGCCTCGGGCATGAGGATGTCGGCCAACAGAGTCGTGTGGGGCACGAAGGTCCAGCTACGCCGCTCTACGATGCAGCCGGTCGCGGCCCCCACCTGGTAGTTGTCCTGGATGCAGGTCCCGGCGGCCTGGTTGATCCCTGTGACGACGAGCACCTCGACGCGGTCCGACTCCCCGGCGCTAGGAGTGACGACGAGCTTGCCCAGGTAGTTGTCCCCCGCGCGCGATTCGCAGGCCGAGGAGGATGCGACGGTGTACGTCCCCCCTTCGAACAGATCCGCCCCGCCCAGGTGGATCTCCGTGCTTCGTACGCCCGCGTCGCAAGGAACGTCCGTCGTGACCGTGACGTCGATCTCGGTCGACGCGCGGCAGGCGACCAGCGTGAGCAGCGCCAGCGGCAGAAAGCAGAGGCGCACACATGCAACGCTATAGAACGCAGCCGCCATCAGCAACTCGCGCCGCGCGCGCGGACGTCGGTGTCGCCCTGCGGTCGCTCCGTCGGTACCGCGGTGCGTGAGGCGACGATCTACCCGAGCGCACCCTTGAACAGGGCAAGCAGCTCGCCCCACGCCTTCTCCGCAGCCTCGGGGTTATACACATGCGAATCCGGCGGACACCAGCCGTGCATCGTGCCTTCGTACACTTCGACCTTCGCGGACAGCGACGCTTGCGCGAAAGCCGCCTTGAGCGTCGTCTTCGCATCGGGCTGCTTCGCGTCGTCGTTGGCGGCGATCGCGATCAGGAAATGCGCCTTCATCTTAGGAATCAGAACGTGCGGGCTGTCCGGCTTGTCCGTCACGAGGCCACCGCCATGGAACGTCGCCGCGGCCCCGATGCGCTCGGGGTTCGTCGCTGCGGTGCGCAGGACGAGCGGCCCGCCCATGCAATAGCCGGTCGTACCCATCTTGCGAGACCTGTCGACGGACGGTTGCTGGTCGAGCCACGCCGTCAACGCCTTCGCGTCGGTGACCTCGGTCTCCGGCGTGAGCGTGTGTGCGAGCCCCATCAGCGCGTCGCGCGTCGCTGGATCTTCGAAGTCCGCGTGTGGAGACGAGGTCGGCGCCTTCTTCGTCCGGTAGAATGGATTCACAACGAGCACGGCATACCCGGACCCCGCGAGCCGCTTTCCCATCTGGCGGAACGCCGGACGGAGACCGAAGATGTCCGGCCAGATGAGGACCGCCGGAGCCGTTCCGGTCGTCGGATGAACGAAGTAGGCATCGCACGTACCATCCGGCGTCGTGATGCTGACCTCTGACTCCGTCGTCGCCACCGCGCTGTCGCTGGCCGACGGGGCGGTCGCCGCCGCCGTCGGCGCGAGGGCCGGACCCGAGGCGGGATCTGCGGATTTGCAACCGACCGGCAGGAGCGACACGAGGCCCGCGCCGAGCGAGAGAGTGCCAAAGCCTCGCCGCGACAGAACCTCGGGTCGTAGGCGGTACGCGACCATGTCGTCGAAGGAATCGCTGTCGCACATGGGGAGCGAGTAGACCCGCTCTTCAGCGGCGCAACAAGCGCCCTCGCATGCCCTCGGAGGCGGAACGACCGTGGCCTGGCTTCAGTGACTTCTTCGCGACCCGCGCCCTCAGCGCGTCACAATGGGCACCGCATCGTGTTCGAGCGAGCGAGCTCGTCCTTTTCTCCAGCCCGCGGGCTGCATCCCCCGCAGGCATCCGCGTGAGCATGGCGGAATCCCTCTTACCCGAGCTTCCGAGTGGTACGGGCGCACGCACCCACACTGGGAGCCCGCGCCGAGCAGTGGCGTCGGTGCGTCCACGCCACCGTGAGGCCGCGCCGGGTGATGGCGTGGGTACGTCCACGCCACCGTGCGCCACCGCCGGGCAACAGCGTGGGTGCATCCACGCCACCGTGCGCCCCCGCTGGGCAACAGCGTGGGTGCATCCGCACCACGGCATGGGCCCTCCAAGACCGGGGCGTGGCCGCGTTCGCACCCGCGACAGGCCGCTCCTGGACCGAGGGCGATCCCCGGTACCCCCGCGAGCATCCCTCGGCGCTGGCATGCTACCTATGGCCGCATGAATGCGCAGGCGACGCCGTGGACCGAGACGGACGGCCCCGACCAGGAGAGAGTCCTCTCCTTCGCGGGCATCGATCAGGACCTCCAGGACACTCTCGACATCGAGAACTTCGCGAGTGCGTCCAAGACCGTGGCGAAGGAGGACGAGGGCGGTAAAGCCTTCGCGCGCGGGTCCCGGATGCGCTCGCGGGCGATGACGCCGATGGACGCGGTTCGCTTCGGGCTCGCCTGCGTCTTCCTCTTGGTCGCGCTGTGGGTGACCCAGGATCTGGTCGCGGTGAGCGATGGCGCGGCCATGGCTATCTGTTTCGGCGCGTTCTTCCTTGGCGCCCTGACGCCCTGGCTCGTGACCCTCGCGATCGGGCGACGCGCGCGGCCCGTCGTTCGCTCGAGCGCTGCGACGTTTCATCTCCGGGTCTCCCCGCGCGCGCTCCGGGTCGAAGGGCCGGCCGGCACGCAGAGCTACGATCTGGCCGACATCGCCGCCGTGACGGGGGCCCCACGCCTCGTCCTCGAGCGCCGCGATGGCGCCCGGATCACGCTGTCGTGCCGTCTCCCGGGGCCGGGGCAGTCCGCGCTTGCCGCCCGCTTGAACGAGCTCGTCGCGCGCGCTCGTGCGACGACCGCCGGGTACCGCTAGGCCCGGAAAGATGCCGGCGTCGGTGGAGCGCGAGAGCAGACGAATCGCCGTCGGAGCTGCCCTGGCGGTGCTGGCCGCGTGTCGCACGAGCGCGTCCCCCGTCGGGTCGCCCGCCGAAGCCGCGCCGACGACGGCCCTCGAGGCGGGCCCCGCGCCGGCGCTCGCGTTCGCGTTCGTCGACGTGCAGGCCGTCGGCGACATGACCTGCGCGGCAGGGAGCGACGGCGCCGTCTACACCTGGGGCCGGGGCGTCGAGCGACCGACGCGCGTACCGGGGCTCCACGACGTCGTCCAGGTCGGCTGCCTCGGAGACGTCACGTGCGGACGCGATCGAGACGGCGGCGTCGCCTGCGTCGCTGGCGTCGGCGCGCGCGGCGCGGCGAAGGAGCCACGTCAAGAGAAGCTCACGAGCCTCCCGCGCGCCTCCGACTTCGTGCTCACGGAGGAGGGTGGTTGCGCAATCGCATCGGGCGACCTCTGGTGCTGGCGTCGGTCGCGCTTCACCCCCGAGGGGCCGCCGATCGTGGAGCGCATCGATGGCGCGCGCGATGTTCTTCGCGTGCGGACGAACGGCGATCGAACCTGCGTCGTACGCAAGCGCGCCCCGCCCTTGTGCGTGTCCGCGTACCCCGAGCCCATGGCGCCCAAGAGCACCGGCCGTCCGGGCGTGGGCGCCGCGTTGCCTCCGCCACACCGCGCGATCACGGAGATGGTGGCGTTCGCCACGGCGAGGGACGTCATGCCACTCCGGTTTCCCCTCGGGCTGTGCGCGGTGCTCGTCGATGGGACGACGACGTGCGAGGCGGAGATGCAGCGGACCGCACTCGCCGCCGCGGTTCGCGGCGCGGCCGTCAGGGAGCTCTTCCCCGGCATATCCGACCACCTGTGTGCGCGCCTCGAGTCCGGTGACGCCCGGTGCGCCAGCGTCGATCCCTGGGACGAGAGCCCCCTAATCGCGCCTGCTCCATCGCTGCGCGCCCCCACGGTGCTCTCCGTGGGCGACGGGCACGGGTGCGCCGTGACGGGCGACGGCCTCTCGTGCTGGGGCGCCGCCAGCGACGGACAGCTCGGCGACGGCACCCCGTACCATCACGCGCGCGCACAGAAGGTCCCCGGGATCGTAGGGGCGGTGGCCATCTCCGTCGGGCGCGAGCTCACCTGCGCCGTGCTGGCGGCTGGCTCGCTGTGGTGCTGGGGCGCGTGGGAGGACGAGCCGTCGTGGCATCACAGGCAGCGTGATCGCTTCGCGCCTGCGGCGGTATCGGTCCCGACGGTCGCCACCGCGGTCTACTCGGGGACGAGGCTCTCGAAGGAGCTCTGCGTCAGGGGCGACCTCGGGTTCTGGTGCGAGAACGGGGGAACATGGAGCAAGCTCGCCGTCCCGCCGGCCTCCGTTCGGATGCTCGTGAGCGGCGCGCTCGTGACGACGAGCGACCACGCCCGGAAGCTCGAGTGGGACAGCGGACGCGTCGTGGTCGGAGGGCCACACGATCTGGAGCTGGCGGGGGTCCGGCTTCGGAGCCTCGCGAAGGACGCCGACTGCGGCGTGTCGGTCGACGGTGACATCGTGTGCGGCCACTGCGGGGCGTGCGACTCCGCCGAGGCGAGGCGCAAGCTCACCCGCATTCATGGCTCGCAGAAGTTCGTGCAGGTGGCGTCGCTCCTGCCGGGACTCGACTCGCTCGGCAGCCACGTGTGCGGCCTGACGGAGGGCGGGACGGTGGAGTGCTACCGGGGCGGCGACATCCCCTGGCAGCGCGCGGAGCGGGTCGAGCTCGTCGACGAGGCTACCTTCGCGCCCCTCCACGACGTCGCGGAGATCGCGGCCGAGGGCGGGGTCTACAGCCAGAACCTCCTCTGCGCGCGGGGCAAGCAGGGCGCCGTCTGGTGCGCCGGCGACAATGCATTCGGTCAACGCGGCATCGGCACGACGGGCACGTCGCCCTCGTCACCGCTCACGCCGGTGCTCGACCTGCCGCCCGTCGTGGAGATCGGCGTGGCAGGCGACCACGCGTGCGGTCGCACGGACGGGGGCGACGTCTACTGCTGGGGAAACAACGCGCGCGGGGCCGTGCCCGACGGCGCGCTGGGTACGCGAGAACAGCCAGTCCGCGTGGCGTTGCCCGCTCCCGGTGGCGCCCAGCGGTAACCTCCGGCGAGCCCCTTCAGGGGACGTCTCTGAGGTGGTCGAAGGCCGCGCACGCCTCCGCGCTGCCCGCCTTGCACTGGGCGAGGATCTCCACATTCTTGCAGCCGGACCCGTCGCCCCCGAGACACCCTGCCTCGAAGTAGCTCTTGGCACGCGTGTCGTCCTTGGGGACCCCCATACCCACCGAGTAGATGACCCCGAGGTTCGTGCACGCCTGCGCCATCCCGGCGCCGCACCCCCGCTCGTACGGCGCGATGGCGGCTGCCGGGTCCTTTGGCGTCAGCGGTGGTCCGTTGAGGATGATCCCCGCCAGGTTCGTGCAGGCGTCGGCGAACCCCTTGTCGCAGGTGCGCTCGAGGAGCGCCTTGGCTCCCGCGACGTCATGGTCGCTGCCGCGGGCGCTCATCATGACCTGCGCCAGCGCCACGCACGCGTCGTCGCTGCCGAGATCGCAGCCGCGTCGGAGGAGCACGCCGGCGCGGACGAGGTCGCGCCTGGGCGAGTCGTGCTTTCCAATGCGCTTGCCGAGGGCGAGGCGCCGCGCGGCGTCCCCCTTGCCGCAGCCGGCGGAGAGGGAGTCGTCGCTCTCGTCGTCACGGGGAGCCGCCGCGATGGGGGACGTGCCGCCACGGGCTGGCGCCGTCGAGCGTGCCGCGCAGCCGAGGAAGATGGCAAAGGAGCTCATCGCGAGGGCGGCGAGCCTCATCGTTCCCTGCGCGCCGTGGCTGTTCATGCAGTCATCTCCGCGCGAACGCCCGCTACGGCCTGGCGCGCTTCACGACGTACCCACCGGTCGGCACGACGCCGGCTCCGAGATCAGCCGGGTAGCCCGTGTAGCCGGCGAGCGCGTAGCCGTTGGTGATGCACGCGAGCTGTCGGACGCCATCGGGCGTTCCGGTCACGGCCTGCGGCGTGCCGTCTGGGGCAAATCGGGCCAGGAAGCCGTCTGCCCCCATCGTCGCGTCTCCCGAGACGACCAGCCCACCGAAGCTGGTCTCCACCCCCGCGAGGCCGGCCCACGAGATCGCTCCGTCGGGATCGAGGCAGATGGACGTCGTGTCCTGACTGGTGGCGTCGCCAAACGACTCGCTGAAGACATGGCCTAGATGCGTCGTCAGCCGGGCGACGAAGATGTCCTGGTTCGGTCCGCCGGCCGGGCCGGGGCCGCTGTAAGGCAGAGGGCCGCCACCGAGGTTCACCCCGGTCTGGTCGAGGACCCCCGCCACGACGAACCCGGTTCCATCCGCGGTCGCGGCGGCCTCCATTTCGTTACCAGCACCGTCGGCGGAGACCAGCAGGTTCTCGAGCGAGAGCTGCGTGTCGTACGTGGCGAAGAAGACCGAGCTCTGTCCCAGATCGCGGCTGCCACCGCCAAAGTCGACCTGGCCCCCGCCGTATCCCCCGAGGAGCAGCGTGTCGTCGGACTGCACGGCTGCCGCGAGAAGAGTCGCTCCGTTCAGGATGCGCTGCGACACGAGCGTCCCTTGTTGGTCGAGACGGATGACGGTCGAGCCGCCGCTGCAATAACTGCCGCACGACGCCGCGAGGATCGAGCGACCGTTCTTGTCACCCGTGAAGGCGAAGGAGCTGACGCAATCGAGGCCCGGGAACGGGTGGGCCCAGAGGAGCTCCCCGCACCCGTTGATGTGCTCGACCCCACAACCGGCCGACTCCCACGTCCCCCCCAGATCGGTTTCCTCGTCGTACCGAAGCCCGATGACGACGCCACCCTCGTGGTCATCCACCAGGCCGACGCTCAACGGATCGTTCACGTCGTCGACGAAACGGTCCACGAAGAAGGGCCGGCCGTTGCTATCGAGCTTGGCGAGAAAGCAGGCGCCGTCGCCGTTGGAAAACTCGCCCTGCCCTACGCCTGTTAGGTCCCCACACCCGACCGCGAAGATGGCGCCGTCGGCGGCGACCATGACGGCGTAGACGTCCTCCAGGATCGAGCCTGCTCGGGGTTGCACCGAGATGCTCCACTCCGGGATTGTCGAACCCGGCAACAGCGACTGCGTCGCGCACGGGGCCGCTGGCGCGTCCGATCCGCCCGCGTAGGCGGAATCGACGGTGCCCGCTCCATCGTCGACACCGGTATCGGTCACCCCCGCGTCGGTAGAGCGGTCGCTCTCTCCGTAGAGGCCCCCTGTGATGTCCAGGTCTGTCCGGCCGCAACCTGCGACACCCGCGAGCACGAGCAGCGCGGACGCTCGCAGCGCATTGGGTCGCGCTCCGACAAGCATGAACCACATGGGCCCGGATCGTTTAGCATCCGCCTGGTGCCAGGACCACCGCGATGAGCGCGCCCACCAGTCTCGGGCCTCGGTCTCCGGATCAGGAGACTTCGATGCTCGAGACCTTGAGAAGCTCAGGGGCATCCTCCGCGACCTCGCGGCCGCCATCGCGTGATGTCGGTGGGCGGCTGCAGCCGATGGGTCCCAGCCTGGACGCCTCGCAGGTCTAGCTGCCAGCGACCGCTCGCCTGACGCGGGAGCGCGTGTTCCGCGGCACGGTTCACGCGTACTCTTGCCGAGACCATGCTGCGACTCTCCGGCGCGTTGCTCTCGGTGGCCCTTTTCTCTGCGTGCGCCCAGACGGGAGACGTCCAGGAGCTGACGCCCCTATCGCCCGGTGTCCTCGCCTTCCACACGGTCGGCGTCGTGGTGACCAACGACGCACCCGAAGACATGGACCTCGCAGCAAGCGCCGAGGCCTTCCACAAGGCCTTCGTCGACGGCTTCATCCGCGCGAGGATCTTCGCCAACGTCGTGGACGACCCGGCGCTGGCCGATCTCGTCTTCCACTGCACGATCACGCACCTCGAGGACGGAACCCACGTCCCGCCGGGCCCGTGGCAGCGGCACGAGGCGAGTATCACGGTCACGGTGGACATCGCAGACAAGGAAAAGAGACCGTTCGGCCAGCTTGGCGTCACCGGCAACTCACTGGGAATGCACATGAACAGGAAAGGCCGCGTGTGGGTCCCCGCTGACGGGGTGCGCTGGGCCATGGAGGCGGCGACGGACCAGATCGTCGAGTACATGCAGAGCAAACACTGACGCGCCGCCGACCCGGGGTCGTCCCCTCGAATCGGTCGGACCTTCCTGGGCAGCGCCTCCTCGTCTCGCGCGCGCCGCTCCGACCCTCCTCTCGGCGCCCGATGCCCGAGGCGGGCGCTCTCTGCCCTCTCCGGGGGCGGCGCTTCTCTCGCTTCGAGCTCGCGCGCGCCTGCGTGACGCTCGCGGTATTCCACGCGACCCCTCGCCGCGACATCGCAGCACCTCCCTGATTCTGCGTGGCGCCTCCCGGGTTTCGAAGAGCGCGCCGCAGACCGCGAGGAGCGCGTCGCAAGCCTCGAGGAGCGCCGCTCCGTGTCCGTGCGGAGCGGCTCCCGACCAGCGCCTGCCGGCGCCCTACGCTTTCGCACGGCCGCCCTGCGCGCTCGGAGCGCGTCCGTCCGTCCACAAATGGACGCCCTCCGAGCTCCTCGATGCGCCATGAAGGTCTTGCGGCGCTTGGTGAGCGAGCCCGTCCGCTCGCGCGAAGCGAAGGGCCGCTTGCGCTCCTCGCTGCGCCGCCCTCCGCAAGACCGGCGCCGCCCCAAAGACTGGTCGCGCCTCTCCGCCAGCTCCTGGAGCCTCGCTCTTTCGAGACCAGCGCCGCCCTCGCCGCGCGCCGAGCCGCCCTCCGAAGCGAGGGCGAGCCGCCCTCGATCTCCTCGAGCGCGCCACGCGAAACGAGCGCCGCGCCACGCACTTCTCGCGCCTAGCTCGGCACGTCTCGCGCCTCGCTCGGCACGTCTCGCGATGCGCGACGCACTCCTCGCGCTTCGCTGCTCCCTTCCCGCGACGCGCTCAGCAATTCCCCCGCCTCGCTACACGCGTTCCGCGCCGCGGAGCACTCTTCCTACTCCTCGCTCGGCGGTCATCGAGACGCTCCCGGGCTCGGCTCTCCGTCCCCGAGCCTTTCGAACGGAACGACGGTTGCACCGGGTGGCGCAATGCCGAGACTCGCCGACGTCCTAGAGCCGCCTCCTCGTGCGGTCCCCCGACAGGGTCCAGGTCCTGGCGGGGCGCGTCGTTCGTGCGCTCGGCCAGGTCGATCAGATGGTGCGTGACCTCCTCGACACGAATCGAATCCGCGCGGGCCAGCAGATGTCGCTGCAGGTGGTCGAAAGCTTACGTCTCGGCGCGCTCGCGAAGGAGACCGCAGAACAGCTTGCTTCCGAGTACAGGAAGAGGTTCGTCGTCGAGGTCGCGAACGACGTAGTCGGCGCATGGAGCCCGGATCACGTTCGTCGCGCCATCTGGAACCTCGCGACGAATGCCGTGAAGTACGGAGCGCCCGACACCCCGGTGCTCATCACGGTGGGAGTCTCGAAAGCGGGCTACGCAACGCTCGCCGTCCACAACGACGGACCTCCGATACGAGCCGAGGACGCGGAGCATCTCTTCGAGCCGTTCCGCCGCGCCCCGGCGGCGCCGGGCCGGGGATGGGGACTTGGCCTGACCTTGGTTCGTGGCGTCGTCGAGGCGCACGGCGGGAAGGTCGAGGTCCAGAGTGAGCCAGGCAAGGGGACCACGTTCACGTTGGAGCTGCCGTTCCGCGCCCACGCGTATCCGCAACCCGAGGGTGACCTACCGTAGAGTCGGTCGCCGCCAGGCACCTCAAGACAGGCCGGCGCGCCTCACTTGAAGAAGCGGTTGTCGAGGAAGACGGAGTTGACGAGGTTGCCGCCCCGGATTGCGTAGTCCGCGGACTTCATCAGGCTGACGATCTCGGGGCTCGGCACCACCGTCCCCGAGTCGAGGATGGCCGTCTCGACGCAGAACGCCCTGGGCCGGAAGCGGGCGAAATCGACCGTCCGGAGGATCGGCAGGTCCATGCCTTCGGCGTCGATCGAGAAGATCACGGGCGTCTCTTTGAAGTGCCGCGCGAGAACGTCGTTGATGTTGAGGAGGGGAAGCTTCAGTACCTGCTTGACGCAGCTTGGGCCCAGGTCCTTCTCGAGCTTCTCGACCTGCTCGTGCGAGAACGTGTTGAGCTGCCCGTCTCCCTCGATGACGTAGTAGTCGGCCTCCGTCTCCTTGCCGACCCCGATGCCCGCGTTGAGCACGGTGTCACCCTTGCGGACGGCGCGTAGCTTCTCGCACATCACCGGGTTGGGCTCCACCAGGACACCGCGGCTGCCATGCACGTAGGCGAGGTAGGTGTTGCTCCCGATGATGGGATCGTAGGCGCCCACGTCGATGTAGGACGGCATCTCGATCTTGAAGAGATCGAAGACGTTCTTGAGGATGAGGTCCTCCCCTTGCTGGGCGTAGGAGAGCTTGGCCGAAGGCGGGCACGGAGAGAGCGCGGGCGCGCTCGACGCAGCAGGCGACGACGCCGAGCCAGTCGCCGCGGTCGGCGCAGCAGGACGCCCGTTTTCGAGAAGCAGCCGCGGGATACCGAGGCCCGCGACCCCCACACAGAGGCCGGTCGCGTTCCCCACCAGGAAGTCTCGTCGGTTCATGAGCGCCCGCGGAACGTACCGCGAAAGGCCTCTCCTGGGCAGCGCGCCCGGCGAGAAAGTCGCGTTGCCTTGCGCGATTTGCTCAGACCACCCAGCGACGCCGGGGTGCCGGTCGAGGTGGTCCCTCGGCGGAGGCGGCGCACTGCAAGGTATCGAAACGACGAGCCGTCAGCGCGAGCGCCGTCGCTTCGGCGTCGGTTTGGATGCCTTGGCGTCGGCGCCGTAGCGCAGTCCATCGATCAAGAGATCGACCATGCGCCGTCCGTGGAGGCCGCCGTCCTCGCTGGCAGCGACGGAGAGGTTGCCGATCGCCCGCAAGAGCTCGTACGGCTCGACGTCGTCGCGGATCCGACCGGCAGCCACCGCAGCATCGAGCAGCGATTGCAGGGTCGGCTCGAGGTGCTGCCGAAAGTACGCAGGCAGAGCGTCGAAGGCTGCGTCTCCGGAGTGCAGCGCCGCGGCGAGCCCACGCTTGGTGGCGATGAAGCCGGCGTACCGCCGAAGCCACCGTGCCAGCGCCTCGCCCGGGTCGTGCTCGCGAGCCAGCGCAGGGCCAGCGGCCGCGCAGGCGTCGACCTCCCGGCGAAAGACGGCCGCGATGAGATCGGAGCGCAGCGGAAAGTGCCGGTACACGGTCGCGACGCCGACGCCGGCCCGCGCCGCGATCTCGCGCACGGGAGCGTCCACGCCGGAGGCGCCGAAGACGGCCTTCGCCGCCTCGAGCAGGGCGTCGAGGTTGCGCTGGGCGTCGACACGCACGCCGCGCGGCGCAGCCACCTCTGCCGTGGGCGTCTTTACCGTCGTGGAGCTCTTCGCGTCGCCACCCGTTCGAATCCTGCGCATGCCTCCGCTCCTTGACATACGGAACAGCGTTCCGTATTGCTGCCGGTATAAACGGAACGCTGTTCCGTGTACCTCGAGACGCTCCTCCTGGGCAACCGCGATTGTGCGGAGCTGCCAGCGAGGAAGCCACGGAGAGAGCCCATGCCCCTCAACCACTACGTCACCCTCGGCCGTTCAGGCCTCCGCGTCAGTCCCTTTTGCCTGGGCGCCATGACCTTCGGCGAAGACCTCGGGCCTGGCACCGGGTCGAGCGTGAAGGAGTCGGAGCAGATCATCGACCGGTACCTCGAGCTCGGCGGCAACTTCATCGACACCGCGAACTTCTACATGAGAGGCCACTCCGAGAAGATCATCGGCGACCACCTCGCGCACGACCGCGAGAAGCGCGACCGCGTCGTCATCGCCACCAAGTTCAGCGGGAACCTCTACCCGGGTGACCCCAACGGAGGCGGTTCGAACCGCAAGGCCATCATCGCTGCATGCGAGCAGTCGCTGCGCCGTCTACGCACCGACTACATCGATCTCTATTACTTGCACATCTGGGACAAGCACACGCCCATCGAGGAGACCGTCCTTGCGATGCACGACCTCGTGCAAGCGGGGAAGGTCCGCTACCTCGGCATCTCGGACACTCCGTCATGGAAGGTCGCGCAGGCCCAGCTGCTCACGCACTTCCGCGGGTGGGCGCCGTTCATCGCGCTCCAGATCGAGTACTCGCTCGCCGAGCGCACGGTCGAAGGTGAGCTCATTCCGATGGCACAGGAGCTCGGGCTGGGCGTCGTGCCGTGGTCGCCGCTGGCGAGCGGCCGGCTCAGCGGGAAGTACACGCGCGAGAACGCGGGCAAGGTGACGGGCGGCCGCGCGGCCTTCGTCGCGGGACAGGTGGGGGAGAAGGACTACGGGATCGTCGAGGTGCTCGCCCGCATCGCCAAGGAGCTCGGCACCACCGTGCCGCGCGTGGCCCTCGCCTGGCTGCGCTCGCAGGCCGGCGTGGCGTCGATCATCATCGGCGCACGGACCATCGAACAGTTCGCGGACAACGTGCAGGCGCTCGAGGTGACGCTGTCGGCCGAGCAGAGGGCGGCGCTCGAGGCGGTCTCCGCGCCGCAGCTGCCGTTCCCCATCACGTTTCTGCGGCGCGCGCCGGGGGTCTTCGGCGGCGGGACCACGGTCAACGGGGAGCCCTCACAGCCCTCGCCGCAGATGCCGCAACGGCGCGGCGACCACTATTGACGGCGCTCGGCTCGGATCACGACGATCCGCCACCATGACGTCGAGTCAGCCCGAGGACGCCCCGGGGCCGGTCGAATGCCGCGGCGAAGCTCGGGCTCTGCGCGGAATCCGCACGACAGGAGCGCCGGTCCGACCTCAACCACAGGAGTGATCCTTTTCCTTCCGCAGCACCACAGACCCGGGAGTAGAAATGCGTTCTCTCCTCCCCCTCTGCCTGGTTGCCGCCCTCGGCTGTGGGGCGCGGACCCCGCTCCTCGTGCTGCCGGAATACGAGACGGAAGCGGGGCCAGGAGAGGTCGATGCCGCGACCGAGCCCGTGGGCTGTGTGCCGGGCGACATCTCGCTGACGGCTGCCCAGCCCGAGGTCATGTTCGTGCTCGACCGGTCGGGCTCGATGCAAATGGCCTTCTCGGGCAACGAGTCGCGCTGGGCCACGCTCACCTCCGGGCTCGCGCAGACGTTGCCGCCCGTCGACGCCACGATGGCGATCGGCGCCCTTCTCTTCCCGTCAGGGTTGGCGCACGACGACTGCTCGATACCGTCGCAGGCGAGCCTGTCTCCGGCGCTGCACGACGTCGATCCGCTCATCTCCCTGATGCAGAACACCATGCCTGGCGGCGGTACCCCCACGGCCGACGCGATCACCTTCGCCGCGTCCGTCCTGTCCGGCGTGCGTGCGGCGACGACCGCGCGCGCGCTCGTGCTCGCCACGGACGGCGCCCCCAACTGCAACCCCAACCTCGATCCGGCCACGTGCACCTGCGCGTCGGGGATGGGCGGCGCGGGGGGCGGCGGAGGCTGCCGCAACAACGCGAGCCAGTGCCTGGACGACGTTCGCACCGTCGCGCGGATCGCCGGCGTGTACGCCCAGGGCGTCCCCACGTACGTCATCGGGATCGCCAACGCCAACGACTCGACGTTCTCGACCGTGCTCAACGACATGGCGCAGGCCGGAGGACGGCCGCTCACCTCGGGCTCGACCAGCTACTACCCTGCCCTGTCCGCGAGCGATCTGGAAGCCGCGCTCACGGCGATCCGCGACCAGGTTGGCGCGTGCACGTACCTGACGACGTCCGTACCCAACGCGATGGGTACCATCGCTTTGACGATCGGCGGGCAGACCGTGCCCTTCGAGCCCGACGGCGGCGCCTCCGGTTGGTCGTGGTCGAGCATCAGCAACGGGCAGATCGTTCTTCTGGGCGCGGCTTGCGAAGAGGTCGCCGGAGATGCGGGCGTCGCGGTCACGGCCCACGTGACCTGCGGGACCGAAGCGGGCACGACCACCGACGCGGGGGGTCAACCCACCGATGCAACTCTCGACCACGAGTAGACGCGGCGCCGAGCACTGCAAGCCAGCGGCCAGCCTCGGCAGGTGCGTCGCCGATGTAACGGGATGGCCGTCTCAGTACGGGTACGTCCCGTTGCACGCGTCGGGGTCGGTCCAGCGGTCGGTCCAGTTGCCGTTGTCGCACTGCGACCAGCTGCCGTTCGAGTTCTGCACGCACGCGTTGTCGGGCATCGAGTTGCCGCCGAGGGTAACGCACGGCGTGCCGCTCGTGGGCTGGGGGGCAGGCGGCGTCGGGTCGGCCGCGCCCGCGTCGTCACCGCTCGCCACCGCGACGCTGCCGAGCGGGTAGACGCCGCTGCACGCCGTGGGGTCGGTCCAGCGGTCCGTCCAGTTGCCGTTGTCGCACTGCGACCAGCTGCTGTCGGGGTTCTGGACGCACGCGTTGGCGGGCATCTCCTGGTTTAGCGCGGTCGCGAAGCAGCCGGCGCCCGGCGTGATGGGCGCGCTCGGTGCGCTTGGCGCGCTACCGCCGCCGACGGGCGACACGAAGCCGTCGATGCTCATGCCCATGACGGACGCATACGCGCCGTAGGCGGCCGAGTACGCCGGGGCGTTCAGGACGACGTGGGAGGTGCTGGAGAAGTAGGCTTCGCTCCCGCTGGCTCCTCCCCAGTCGCCGCTGACCGTCTCGATGGTCCCGTTCGAGTTGACCTGCGTGACGATGGCGACGTGCTGGTCGACGCCGCCCGACTTGAAGATGACCGCGTCGCCCACCGAGGGGCTCGACGTGTGGAACGTCCCGTGGTCGAGGCCGTAGGTGCGGAAGCTCGAGACGGCAGCGTCGAGCCCCGAGGTCGTGACACCCGCCTGCCCCCAGACCCACATGGCGAAGTCGGCGCACCAGTACTCGGGCTGACCGCCGTTGCCACTGCAGCTGCTCTCGAAGGCGACGCTACCCGCGCTGTTGCGCGAACAAGCCCCCTTGCCGACGTTCGCGAGGGCGATGCTGGCGATGCTCTGCGTGCTGATGGCGTTGGCCGTCGACGAGGCGGCGTCCTCGCCGACCGCGCCAGTACAGCCAAGCGACATCGTCGCGACACCGAACGTCGAGAGAACCGCAACGAACGAGGGGAGGAAGGAGGAGCGAGTCATGGCAGCCCCTTCAGCAAGGGCGGTGCCAGCCGCTGAAGTGGCTTGTTTTGCCCGGTAGACTTCCACCTACATGCGCGGCGCCGCCGAAGCTGCGAGCCCGTTACCGCGAGAGGATCCGAAGCTCGCGACGGGTCGCGGAGGGTGGGCCGCGGACACCCCAGGCAAATCGTCCACCCTGCCCCGATTTTTCCTGCGTGACTCTACGTCGACCGGGAAGGCGCTCGGTCAGCCGGAGCGACGCACGAGCCAGCTCGCCATCGGCGCTGCCATCATCAGCGCGATCGTCACGGTCGGCGCCAGGCGCAAGAGCCGCGAGGGCGACGCCGACGGCGCGGCGGCGCGACCTCGAACGATCGCCCGCAGCACAGGGAGGCAGAGGAGGACCTGGACTCCCGAAGTGGCGGCGAGGCCCAGCCCTAGAGGAAACGGCAGTCCGTAGGCGTCGGTCGCGCTGAGCGCGCACACACCGACCGCACTCGCCGCAGAGAGGAGCAGGCCCCAGACCCGCAGGCGGTAGAGACCCGCGATCGCCACGACGAGCAGCGTCGCCGACACGAGGAGCGACGCGCCCTGCGCCCACTCGTAGTCCCCCTTCCAGCCGCCGGACTGGAGCTTGAGTGCCCCGAACAGCGTGAGCGCCTGCGCGTCGGCGACGGCCATGATCATCCCGAAGGTCAGGGTCGCGCGGAAGGCGATGGGGCGAAACCCGGTGCCCTCGCCTTCCTCGAGACCGACGCGTCCCATCGCGAGCAGCGCCGTCCCCATCGCAAGGCAGAGGAGCACGCCCACCGCGCGCTCGTGGCCACTCGTGGAGCCGAGCGAGATGACTGTCCCCAGGACGAGGTTGGCCCACCAGACCGAGCGTGCCACGAGCTGGCTCCCCAGCTGGCGGTGGTGGATCAGCGCGGCCGACAGCACGAGGAGACCGGTCGGCACCCAGAGCGCCGCGGGCACGTCGCCCCCCCATGTGCGCATGAGCACCGCCGCGCCGAGCGCGCACGAGGTGGTCACGCCGAGACGGGCCCACCGCGCCAGGGGTTGGAGGCGGGTGGTCGCGGCAGGCATGGCGGGGAGCGGGCTGGGAGAGGTCATTTCCATGAGGAAGACACCGGGGAGGGGACGGTCTTGGGCGACCGTGCGATCCGGGCCTCCGAGTCACCAACGCGTCGTTGCGCGCGGCGATTCCCACGACCTACGTAGCCCGCGACGGCTCTGGACCTCGCGGTGTCACCGCGACAGGCCGCGTGCTATCGCCGCGGCATGGCGGACATGACGGAGCGGTTGCTGGTCGACGCGGGCATCGCGGCTGGAATGCGCGTGCTCGACATAGGGTGCGGCCGGGGAGACGTGTCTCTCCTGGTCGCGAGGCTGGTCGGCGCGCAAGGGTCGGTGCTCGGCGTCGACCGGGACGCAGGCGCGCTCGCGATGGCGCGCGATCGGGTGCGCGACGCCGGCGTCGGCAACGTCACCTTCGCCCAGGGAGACGTCTCGGCGCTCGGCGCGGAGCACGGAGTGTTCGACGCGGCGGTCGGGAGGCGCGTGCTCATGTACCTCCCCGATCCGGTGCAGGCGCTTCGTGGGGTCGTTCGCCTGCTGCGGCCCGGTGCGCGCGTCGTCTTTCAGGAGGCCGACGCCACCATGGTCCCCGCGTCGCGCGTTCCCTTGCCGCTGAACGCGCGGGCGAACCGCTGGATGTGGCAGACCGTGGAGCGCGAAGGCGGCAACATCCACATGGGCTTCGATCTCGCGCCCGCGCTCGAAGACGCCGGCCTGATCGTCGAGGAGGTGCGCGCCGAGGCGATCGTCCAGACGCCGCGATCGCGTCATCCCGTGGGGATGATCGTCCGCGCGATGATGCCCCGCATCCTCGCGCACGGCGTGGCCACGGAGGCTGAGATCGACGTCGACACGCTCGACAAGCGCCTCGCCGAGGAGTGCGAGAAGGCCAACGCAACGTACGTGGGCGATATGGCATTTGGCGCGTGGGCCCGCGTCCCCGTTCCCTGATCCGTCCCACGTGTGCAGCGGATCGTCCTCGCATTGACGGAACTGATGAGGTCGGCCAAGGTGCGCGCCCTCGGTGCTGGGCCAAGGGAGGAGACTCGCCATGACGTGGACGCGTGCGGTTGGGGTGCTTTCGGCGGTGGTAATGGCGGGGAGCCTCACGCTCGGCGCGGGGTGTTCTGGCTCGTCGTCAGGCACCGGCATCGGTGAGGCGGACTCGGGCACGGGCACCAAGGACACCGGGACGTACACGACCACGGACACGGGCTCGTTTACGACCGACACCGGGACGTCGACGACCGACACCGGGACATCCACGACGACGGACACCGGCGCGACCGCGACGGACACCGGCGCGACGCCGCCTGACGACGCGATGGGCGGCCACGACGCGACGGGCGGCCACGACGCGACAGGCAGCCAGGACGCGACGGGAAGCGACGACGCGACGGGTAGCCAGGACGCGACAGGCAGCCAGGACGCGACGGGCAGCCAGGGCGAGGGCGACTCGGGGGACGTCGAGTGCACGGCACCGGCGAGCACGGCGAGCTACACGCCCGGTACCTACGTGCCGGCGGTGGCGCACCAGGGCCGTTGCTCGGCTGTCCAGATCTCCGCGTTCATCACGGCGTGCGGCTACGGCGCAGCCGCCACCCCCGACACATGCACCGCGTGGCAGACCGCCAACGCCGGCGACGCAGGCACCGCTTGCGGCGGCTGCATCGCGAATCCGAACAACAGCGGCGGCCTGTACGGAGACCCGGTCGTCAAGGCGATGAACAGCTTGTTCTACTACGAGCCGAACTACGGCGCGTGCATCCAGCTCTCGGACCCGACGAACGGCACCGCGTGCGCCAAGGCGTTCGACAACGACTCGGACTGTGACGGCATCGCTTGCGACAACGCCTGCATGAACGCCACCGACCCGAACGCGTTCTCGGCCTGCGCCATGGCCGCGACGGGTTGCGACACGTACGCGACGACGCTGAGCACCGCCTGCGCGACGGATCTGGCGGCCGATGGCGGCGGCGTTGGCAACACCGTGTGCGAGCCTTCGGAAGTGTCTGGCGACCCCGACGACGACTTGAGCTACATCATCGGGCTCATCTGCGGTGCCGCCAGCGGCCCCACCGACGCCGGCGACCAGTAGAAGAGAACAAGGCGGCTACGGCGCGGCGCCTAGCTCCTGCCGCACGAGCCTCGCGCGCGCCGCCACTGCGTCGCGTATCGGACCGTACGCCGCCTCCCGTCGCAGAGCCTCGAGGAGGGGACAACCCTCGAGCCACGCGATGTCGAACAGCTCGCACTGGTTCGCATCGACGAGGCCGCGCATGGATCGCTCCGTGTCACCCATGAAGCCGAAGATCTCGGCCCTGATCTGGCAGAAGAATTGCCGCCTGCGCACCGACTTGCCCGGCGCAGACGCCGACAGCTCGACGGCGGGGATACCCGTCTCGACGTCCCTGTCCTTGACGATCAGCCCGAGCATCGCGACCGCCCCTGGGGGCGTGTGCTCCTGCGCGCGCAGCTTGGGGAACCACTCCGTGGCGAACTCGACGTCACGCATCCAGAACGCGGCGCGCGCGCGGTTCAACCAGTAGGCGCCTGGCTCCCCCTGGGACGCGGGGACGGGCGGGAACGATTCGACCGCCTTGGCGAAGTCCCCGCGCAGCAAGTACGCGCGCGGAATCATCCAGTCGGCCCGCGCGAGCCGCGGCTCGAGCGCCAAGGCCGAGCGCGCGCGAGAGAGGCCATCCTCGATGGCGCCCGCCTCGAGCAGCATCCGCGCCGTGAGCTCGTGCGCGTCGGCAAGGCCCGGCGCGTCCTTCAGCGCCTGCCGCAGCTCACGCGCGGCGACGACGGGCTCGCCGAGCGCCGAGTACCAGTAGGCAAGCGCCACGCGCGCCTCACCCATGCGAGGCGCCACAGCGAGCGCCTTCTCGGCGGCCAGCCGGCCCCGCTCCCCAGCGGCCTCTTGCGTCTCTTCGTACGAGAAGCGGCGGATCTGGGCCATCGCGTAACCCGCGAGGATGGTCGGGTGCTCGGGCGCGCGCTCCAGCGCCTTCTCGAAGAGCCCGACCGCCTCGTGGATGCCACGCCAGCCGTGGAAGTATCGGTGTCGGGCGCGCATGTACAGGTCGAGCGCCTCGGGGTCGGCGGTGCCGTCGCGCGCAGGTGCGGTCTGCTCGACGGTCAGCGCGAGTGCGACCGCGCGCACCATCTCGTCGCCTACCGCGAAGATCTCGGCGGCCGGGCAGTCGAACCGCTTGGCCCAGAGCTGGAAGCCGTCCGACACCGAGACGACGCGCGCGTTGACGCGCAGCCGCTCGCCCGCCCGCCGCACGGATCCTTCGACGACGACCTGCACGCCGAGCGAGCTGCCAAGCTCGCGCGGATCTCTCTCGACCCCTTTGAGCCCCATGACGACGCCGCGCGAACGGACCTTGAGCCCATCCGTCATCGAGAGATTGTCGATCAGATCGTCCGTCAGGCCGTCGGCGAGGTACTCGTCCTCGTTCGGCCCCCCGTTGCGGAAGGGCAGGACGGCGACCGTCTTGGCGCCCACCGGCGTCGCTGTCGCCGTCGCCCCGACGACGCGCGCGGGCGGCGCCGGCGTTAGCCCTGTGGCGGCGGGCAGCGTCAGCCCGAAGAGCGCAGCGGCGACCTCTCCCGCGGTCGCGAACCGGTCGTCCGGCATGCGCGCCATGCAGCGCATCGTCAGGCGCGCCACCGCCTCGGGCAGCTCGCCGACCCTGTCGCGCGGGTCGGGAGGGGGCAATACGAGGCGCTTGGCCGCGACGGCGTACGCCGAGTCCCCGTCCCACGGCCGCTCGCCGGTGAGCAGCTCGAAGATCATGGCGCCGAGGGCGTAGAGGTCGGCCCGTGCGTCGATCTCCTTCGATCCTTCGACCTGCTCCGGCGCCATGTACGCGGGCGTCCCGACGGGCACGCCCATCGTCTTGACGAAGGAGCCGTCGAGCTCGAGTGCCATGCGCGCGATCCCGAAGTCGGTCAGGACGACGCGTCCGTCCGACGCGAGGAGGACGTTCTCGGGCTTGAGATCGCGGTGGACGACCCCGGCAGCGTGGGCCGCCGAGAGCCCGGCGCAGATCTCCTCGGTCAACGCGACGACCTTGGCGAGCGGCAGGCGCCCCACGCGCGCGAGCGCCGCCGCGAGGGACTCTCCGTCGATGAGCTCCATCGTCAAGAACTTCTGCCCGTCGTCCTCGCCGATGTCGTAGGTGCGTGCGACGTTCCTGTGCGTGACGCGCCGGGCGAGCTTCACTTCCAGGCGAAACCGCGCGAGCAGGCCCGCGTCCGACCCGAGCTCGCGCCGGAGCATCTTGAGCGCCACGACCTCGTCGAGCTCGACGTCCTTGGCCCGGTAGACGGCGCCCATCCCGCCCACGCCGAGGAGGGAGAGCAGCTCGTAGCGGCCGGCCAGGCGCTTCGGTGCAACGCTCGCCGCGACCGCCGACATGACGCCCTCCGACGAGGCCGGCCTGGGAACGACACCGGTCGCGGCGACCGTGTCCGAGTCGGCTTTGGCGCGTGTATCGGACATGCCGTCGCCGTCGAGACTACTCCCGCGGAGCGAGCGGCGGCTAGCAGCCTGTCCCCGAAACGCTTCGCTCGCTGGAACCGGGAGGCGAAGGCCCTGCGCGTAACCGAAGGGGCCATTGCGTTCGGATCGAGCAACCGGCCGAGGTCGATGTGGGTCGACGAGCAAGGCGGGCCGCGCAAACAGCTTCCCAGAGTGACGCGGATCAGCCAGAGTCTCCGGAACACGAGAAGCCTTGCTCTCCTCACGTGCCAAGCTGCCCTGGGCGCCCCTCGTCCTGTCCGTGCTCTCGTGCTCGAGGCCGACCGGCGAGGCATCGAAGGTGGAGCCACGGGCCGTCGCTGCTGACAGCGCGCCGGCGCGCGTCGACTCGGCGGGCGCCCCCCAGGACCACGGCGAGGCCGCCGCGGCCGAGTACGCGCACGCCCTCGCCAGGGTGATGGACCCCAGCGCTCCCCCGGGGCCCGCGCTCCGCAGCGGCCTCCGGGCGATGCTCGGGAGCGACACGCTGGGGCTCATGGGGTGGACGGAGCTGGGCAGTCTGGAGAGCTCGTCCGATCTTGCAATCTCGCTCTCGTCGGGAACGCGCCGCGTCCCGGCGCGACCCCACACGCGCTCTTGCGGGGACCGGCCCGACTGCCGCGCCGTCGCGATGACGGTTCGCGCCACGAACGCGAGCGCGGCCCCCGTTCACCTGACTCTCCGCGAGGAGTGGCACGGCGGCGCGTTCCCGCCCACGTCGGTCGTCCTCTGCGCGCGCCCGCGATCCAGCGACGCGGGCGCGGCGACCGCGGGCTGTTCGCCCGGCTACGTCGTCGAGAGCCACCCGAAGGGCGAGCTCCCGATCTCGGCTCCGCGGGAGATCGAACTCGCCCCCGGAGCCACGACCTCGTTCGAGGTACGGCTGGACTGGGCAGGCACGGGGTCGATGATCGGCGCGCCGCTCGTCGACCCGCTCCTCGCGGCGTCGTACTACGTCGAGGCGGGGCTCCTCTTCGAGACCGGCGGGCAACGGCGCGTGAGCTACAGCGAGGTCGAGACCGTCTCCGTCCCCTCGCTCTGAGGCCACCCTCGCGCTTCAGGAGGCGCTTGACACCTCTGCTGGAGCGCCGCCAGCCTCTTCTTCCTCGTCGCTCTCCGGGTGAGGCTTCGCGAAAAGCACGAACATCACCGGCACGAGGAACAACGACAGGAAGGTTGAGGACACGAGTCCGCCGACGACCGACAGCGCCAATGGCTGGTTCGCTTCCGATCCCCTCTCCAGACCAAGCGCCGTGGGGACGAGCCCGATGACGGTCGCGAGGCTCGTCATCATGATCGGGACGAACCTCGATCGTGCGGCCTCCACGATGGCTACAGTCTTCGTCTTTCCCTCGCGGAGCCGACCGTTCGCGTCGTCCACGAGAAGGATCCCGTTGGAAACGGCAATACCAATCACCATCAAGATTCCCATCAGCGCCGTTATCGAGAAACCCTGCCCCGCCGCCATCAGGGCGAGCACGATCCCGACGAGCGCCACGGGAATCGTGAAGAGCATGACGAAGGGTAGGCGCAGAGACTTGAACTGCGACGCCATGATCATGAAGACGACCATCACGGCCAGGCCGAGGGCGAGCCCGAGCCCCGAGAACGTCTCCCGCATCAGCTGCGCCTCGCCCACCCAGTCGTACTTGATGTCACGCGTCGCGGCGGCAGTTGCGAGCGCGGCGTCCAGGTCCTTCGCGACGCTGCCGATGTCACGACCCTCGGTTTGCATGAGCACGTGCAGAGCCCTCACCAGGTGATTTCGCTCCACCGCGATGGGGCCGGTCTCGCGCACGAGCTCGCCATACGCTCCGAGGAGAACCGGGCGCCCTTCCGGGTCGACCCGCACGGGTAGCTGGCCGAGCTCTGCAGTCTCGGTCACACGCGCACGGTCGTAGTACGTGACGACGTAATAGGACTGACCGTTGTGCGGGTCGATCCACACGCTAGGAAGATTGATGTCGCCCAGCGTACCGTCCAGCGTCGTCTGCGCCGCACTGCGGGCATCGACGCCCACGAATCCGGCGACGGCGCGCGCAGTATTGACGTGAATCTCCGGGTAATGAAGCTGCACGGAGAGACGAACGTCCCGCACTCCCGGGACTTGTCGCGCGACGTCTGCGATCGCGCTCGCGGATTGCTCCAGCTGTTCGAGGTTATCACCCCGTACCTCGATGGCGAGCGGCGCCGCATACCCGTTGGCGAACACGCTCGCCACGAGACCTCCCGGGTAGATGAGCACCTCGACCCCCGGGAACTCGCGCGTCAGGATGTCCCGCGCTTTCGCCGCCAGCTCGTCCTGCGAGAGGCTTCGCTTCTCCGGATCGTTGAACTGGAGACGCAGGTATCCCGTGTTGGGAGCGACGTTCGGGCTGACCAGCGCGCTGCGCGCGTTCTGCGGTGTTCCGATGTTCTCGATGACCATGTCGACCGAGCCTTGCGGCAGCTCGCCCTTCAGCGCGTTGCCCATCGCCTTGATCTGGCGGGTCGCGTCGTCGAGCGACGTGCCGGCCGCAAAGCGCACGTAGATCTGCGCCATCGACTCGTCGATCGCGGGGAAGAACGTGCTCGGCAACCGCCCAGCGGCGATCACGCTCCCCACGACGAGCACGAACGCCGCCCCAAGCACGGTCCAGCGAAATGGCAAGACGCGCGAGAGCACGAGCGAGTAGCGCTCGGCGAGCCTGTCGATGAACGACTCGATCTTCTTCCAGAGGCCCGTGCTCTCGGTGTGGCCGAGGAAGTAGCGGCACGCCACGGGCGTGACGGTCATGCTCACGCAGTACGACGCGAGCATCGCCGCGCCAACGGTGAGAGCCAGGGGGGCGAAGAGCTTCTTGGCGAGCCCCGCAAGCAGGAGCACCGGCAACAGCACCGCCATCGTCGTCAGCGTCGAGGCGAGCACGGGCAACGCTACCGCGTTGGTTCCCTCCAGAGCCGCCCGCCGCGGGCTCATCCCACCACGCTGGTGCCGGTGGATCGACTCGAGCACGACGACGGCATCGTCCACCAGCCGACCCATCGCCAGGGTCAGGCCACCGAGCGTGAAGGCATTCAGGGTCTGCCCGGACACATAGAGCACGATGAGCGTGATCGCGAACGAGAGCGGGATGGCCGCCGAGACGATGAGCGTGCCTCGAAGGCTCTGCAGAAACAGGAGGATGACGATGCTGATGAGGACGAGCGCCTGGAGGATCTCGCGCTTGAGCCCCGCAAAGGTGGTCTTCACGAACGTCGATTGATCGAAGGCCGCCGTGACCTTCATACCGGGTGGCAGGCCAGGGAGGTTCTCGACGACCTTGTATACGGCCTTCACGATGTCGAGAGTGTTTCCTCCCGGGATTCGGAGCACGTTCAGGTAGACCGCCTCCTGGCCGTCTACGGACACAGACTGCGTCGGGGGAGTGCCACCGTCCTCGACCCTGGCAACGTCCTTGATCAAGACGGCCTTGTCGTTCACGACCTTGACCGGCGCCTCGCCGATCGTCGCCACCCGCTTTGGCACAGCGTTGGTGTAGACGTTCGCGTCGAAGTTCTTCGAGATGAACTCGCCCGACGGAAGAAGCGCATTCGAGAGGGCGACGGCGCTTGACACGTCCTGCGCGGTGACGCGCCTACCCTGAGCCTTGGCCGCGTCGACGATGACGTTGATCTGCCGCATCCGCCCGCCGTCCGGCGCGGCGCTCGCAACTCCGGAGATGCCCTCGATCAGCGGCTCTATGTAGTTGAACGCATAGTCGTAGAGCTGCGGCCCCGTATAGCCCTTGCCGGTGACGACGACCTGCACGACCGGCGCATTCGAGGGGTCGTACTGGAGCACGAATGGTGGAAGCACGCCGAGGCTCTTCGGAACGGCGGCCATCGCGAAGCCGACGGACGATTGGACGAGGGTCTGCGACGAGTTGAGGTCGGTGCCCCATTTCAGCCACACATAGATGATGGAGAAACCGTTGCGCGAGACGCTCTGCACGTGGTCCACGCCCGGCGTCGAGCTCACATACTTCTCGAGCCGCCAGGAGATGGTGCTCTCGACGTCCTCCGGACCGAGACCCGGGCAAAGCGTACCGATGACCAACACCGGCGGGGTCAGCTCGGGGAAGGTGTCCACGCTCATGCGCGGCGTGACCACCCCGGCAAAGACCATGAGCGCCAGGCTCAGCATCAAGATGGCGATGGGGTTCCGGAGCGCCAGCGCGGTCACTTGTTCTCCTCCCCGTTACCCCTCGGCGTCGCGGGCTCCACCCTCGCCGCGACGTGGTCACCGTCCTTCAGAAGGGCTCGCCCCTCCACGACGACCATCGTTCCCGGCTTCAAGGCATCGGGCGCAAAGAATACGTCTGGGCCCGCCTCACCCAGCTCCACCAGGATCTGCCTGTGCGCGACATCGCCTTCGACGGTGAAGAGCGTGGCCTTCTTGTCGTTCATCGTCGTGGCCGACAATGGCACCGCCGACGCCGGAACCGCATCACCGACGGGGACGTGGACCTCGCCCGTGGTGTCCACCGGAATGCGTCGGTTGGCGTTGTCGAGGTCGATCTCGAAGTGCACGGTCCGCGTCCCCTGGTTCGCGCTCGGGGCACGTCGCGTGATGATCGCGGCGACATCGAGGTTGATCGACATCACGTGCACCGTGACCCTGGTGCCCGGGGCGATGGCGTCGAAGTCTCCTTCGGGTGCGTCTGCCGTCATTCGAACCGTGTTCCGGTCGACGAGGCCGATCATCTCCGTGCTCGGGCGAACGAAGGAGCCCGGGTCGACGAGCCGCAGCGAGACCTCTCCGTCGAAGGGCGCCCGCAAGATGCAGTCGTTGACGTCGAGCGCGCTCTTCGAGACATTCGCCTCCTCCGCCGCCAGCTCGGCGGCCTGGGATGCGCTCTTGGCGTTCTGCAGCTCGGATTCGTTGATGGAGACGAAGCCACCGTCGAGCAACGAGCTCGTACGCTCGGCCTGGTGCGCGACCGCGCGCTGTTGCATGGCGAGCGCCTTTGCCTGCGACGAGATGGCTGACGTCTGCGCAGTCGGATACCGGCAATCGAGCGTGGCGAGCACCTGACCCTTTTTCACGACCGCGCCCGGGCGCACGAGCACGGTCTCGACGTACGCAGACAGAAACTGTGGTCCGACCTTGGCGTCGACCCATGGGCGAAGCGTGCCCACGTACGTGCGAATAGGGCGAAACGGCCCCCCTTTGGCCGCCAGGACCGTCACAGGCTTGGGGCTCGCGTCCAGGGCGACCTTGTTCGTCTTCGATTCCGCGTGCCAGGCGAGGGCCGCGCCGACGATCAGGATCGCACCGACGCCGGCGGCGATGATTTCCGGGATGCGCGGGCGTCCGGGCCCAGCGCTCACCTCGTGCGCCCCTTCCTCCGTGTTGCCAGTCGCTGTCGTCACAGCCCCTCCGCAATCGCTCGACCGAAGGCAGCGCGCGCGCTCGCCAGGTCGAACTGACCGAGCGCGAGGTGGATCTCCGCGGAGGCGCGCAGGTCCTCCGCGTCGGCGAGCTCGACGGCCGTGCCCAGCCCGGCGCGAAAGCGCGCGTCCGCCTGGTCGAGGTTCGCCCGCGCCGCGACGACCGACTGCTCCAGGCCGGGCAGCACCTTCCGGGCGATGTCGAAGGACGCATACGTGCGTTCGATCGTCGCGACTTGCTGCTCTCGGACGACGTCGAGGTCCGCACGACCGACCTGCTCGCGCGATCGCGCGGCGTCGCGCTTCGCGATGATCGTGCCGTCGAAGATGGGCCACTCGATGATCAGCCCAACGTCCCAGTTCCCGATGCTGGGGAGCCAGCCTGCGCCGCTCACGGTCGACGAGGTCTCACCGGAGGGCGGGGCGCCACCCGCGCGGCCGGAGATGGTGCCGCTCAGTGACACGTTGGGCCGCAGCTGGGCCCCGATCGCGCGTGCTCTCCGCTCGTCGGCTTCGATCCGTGCGAGCGCTTGCCTGACGCGCGGGTCGCGGGTCGCGGCGCGGCGCATCGCGTCCGAGAGCGCGGGCATCTCCGCGGCTCGCGGCGCCTCGCCGACGACGTCCACGCTGGCGTCTGGGGCTCCGATCGCGGCCCCAAGGACGGTCTCTGCGATCACGACTCCTCCGGCCGCGCGGATGCGGCCAATGTCGTAGCGTGCGAGCTCGGCCTCCTGCCGCGTCAGCTCGATGGGCGACCGCAGCCCGCTGTCGACGCCGGCCTTGGCAAGATCCCGATGCGTCTTGGCACGCACGTACGCGTCGTCCGACGCCTTGAGCACTCCTTTCGCCGCGAACACGGCGAAGTAGGCTTCCTCGACCGCGAAGTCGACGTCCAGAAGGGCCACCGAGGTCGCCTGCTTTTGTACGTCCACGAGGGCGTCGGCGGCGGCCCGTTCCGCGGAGATACGCCCGAAGTCGAATGCTTCCTGCCTGATGCCCGCCCCGACGAACGTCGACGCGTACGGCTTTGCGGTGGGGGAAAGCGCCGCCGAGCTGCCGCCAATGCGCGGGATATCCAGCACGTCCGTCGTTATGTACTCCGCCGTGGAGTTGTTCGCGCTCCCACCGAGCACCTGGCCCGTGACGCCGACGAACGGGAGCCATTGCCCGCTCGGCACCTTGGCCTCTTCGAGGCTCGCAGCGACGCGCGCGAGCCCCGCCCGTATCACCGGCGCGTGCTCGTGCGCGTAGGCAAGAGCGTCGGGGAGCGTCATCGCCCGGACCGGCCGTGAAGAGCCGAGCTCGGGCTGCCCGAGAGCGGGCCGCGCTCCCAGGGGCGAACAAGTGGCGAGGAGGATCAGCGCAGCTCGAGCCCGTTGCATCTGGAGGCGGTCGCGCAGCAGATCCCGTGCCAGGCGGATCGGCCCGAAATCTCCAGCCCCTCGAAGCTGCATTCGGGCGAACCCGAACTATTTCCGTGCGACGACTGGGAAAATTTCCCTGGGCCCATCGTGAACGCCGCGAAAGGAGGCGAGAACGGCGGGACGGCGTCTGGCGTGCGACTTGCTAGTTTCGCGGCCGATGACCTCCGCCGTCCGGCCCTTGCGGGTGAACTTTGGAGGCCGGACGACGCGCCGAGCAACGCTAGGCGTCTGGATGGTCGTGGCCCTGGGGTTGGTCGTCGGGCTCGCCTACTGGGACGAGGAGCGAGAATCGAAAGCGGCGCTCGATGACTTCGCGGCCGAGCAATCAAAGCTCGCGTCGGGGCTCGGAGCGAGCCTTGCCGCGCGTCTCGCGGCCATCCGACGAGACGCCGTCTTCGTCGCGGACGACGCGGAGGACGGCAGGGGGTTGCCAGCTCTGATCGCGGCGAGCTATGCCCCGATTCGCGTTCGGACTAACAGCGAGCCTGCTACCCGCCTCAGCTCCACGTCGCCCGCCATGTTGTTTAGCGTTCCCGCAGGCAATGCGAGGACGGTGGACCTCGGCGTTGCTCCGAGCACCCTCCTCGTGGCGATCAGCCAGGTGGAACAACCGGGCGACACTCTGGTCTTGCTCCAACCTCCCGGCTCGAGCGACTTCATCGCGACGGACGGACGGAGGGTTGCGGCGGACGCAATACGGGCAGCGCTCCATGAGAAGCGGACTTCCGTTCGCCTGTCGCGCCCCGAGGCGGCGGCCCTGGGGCTCCCCGAGCGCATGGCGTTCGCCGGTCTCGCGGATGTCGACGGTGGGGCTCTCGGGCGCTGGAGCATCGCGGCCGTGGTCACGGCCCGACGCGAGCGCGATCGAGAGCGTCGGGCCCAGTGGAGGCTGGTGCTAGGGGTCGCTGTCGCGTCCGGCCTAGTGCTTGTCTTCGGTGGCATCGCGCTCAAGAACCAGCGTAAAGAGCTCGAGCTCGAACAAGAGATCGCGGTGCTGGCTGCGCAGGGGGAGCGGGATGACCGGCTCTCGCGTGCGACGCGTGCCGCGGTCATGGGGACCTTCGCGATGGGGGTGGCGCATGAGGTGTCGACACCGCTCGGCGTCATCGTCGGTCGCGCGGAGCAGCTCGCGGGCCGCGTCGCAGGCGACGAGCGGGCCACACACGCTGCACGGGTCATCCTGGACCAGGCCGAGCGAATCAAGCTCCTCGTGAGACGCTTTCTCGATCTGGCCCGCGGTGGCCCCCCGGCGTTCACCCGCGTGAGCTGCGCGAGCGTGGTTCGGGCCGCCGTTGCGCTCGTCGACCACCGCTTCGGCAAGGCTGGCGTACAGCTGAAGACCGAGATTGCACAGGGCCTACCCATGATCCAGTGCGATCCCGCGCTCCTCGAGCACGCCCTCGTCAACCTCCTGCTCAACGCCTGCGACGCGTGCACCCTTGGCGGAAAGGTCGACGTGACAGCGCGCGCGGAAGCCGGCCACGTCACCGTCGTCGTGACCGACGATGGCGCCGGGATCACTCCGGAGGACGCGGCCCGCGCGACCGAACCGTTCTTCACGACGAAACCGGAGGGGGCAGGCACCGGCCTCGGGCTGGCGATCGCGAGCGAGATCGTCAAGAGCCATCGCGGGGTCCTCAGCATCGAACCCTGGTCACCGCGAGGGACACGTGCCCGCATCGAGCTTCCCCTGCCATCGGACGAGGTGCACCATGCCGGGTGAGGCGTCTTTCCGGGTCCTCGTCGTCGACGACGAGCTCGAGATGGCTGCGATGATCGTCGACGAGCTGGGCGATCGAGGATACCGGGCGGTCGCGCTTCGGTCCGGGCAGGAGGCCATCGAAAGACTGCGGGGCGAGCATTTCGATGCGCTCATCACGGATCTACGCATGCCAGGCGTCGACGGACTGCTGCTCCTTCGGGCGTCTCGAGAGCTCGACCCGTCCCGTCCGGTCATCGTGATGACCGGGCACGGTGCGATCGACACGGCCCTCGAAGCGGCCCGGCACGGCGCGTTTCACTACCTGACCAAACCCTTCAGCCTCACGAGTCTCGTCGAGCTCCTGGCCACGGCCCTGGCTGGGGCGCGGCACGATCCATGAAAGCCGGTGTGGTGAAGCCGTCCGCTACTCGTCCTCCGAGAGCCACTTGGCGAGTGTCTTCATGTCGACCCCGAGCCGCTCCGCGGTGCGCGTTTTGTGGCCGCCCATCTGCTCCAGCGCCCATGCCGCGTAGCGGCGCTGCACCTCGCGGATGGGGAGGATTGCGCCGCCCAGGACCGGTGGGACGTGCGCGGGCGGCGGGGCGGCGGTCGACGCGGGGAGATCCGCGCGCTCCACGTCGGCGTGGCGGCCGAGGAGCACCAAGCGCTCAATCAGGTGGGCCAGCTCCCGCACGTTGCCCGGCCAACTATGGTCCATGAGCGCACCCATCGCCTCGGGCGAAAGCCGCATGACGGGCGATCCGGGCGTCTTGGATTTCGACGCAGCGAGGAAGTGCTCCACGAGCAGCGGGATGTCCTCGCGCCTGTGCCGCAGCGCCGGGATCTCGACCGTGATGACGTCGAGCCGGTAAAACAGATCCTCGCGGAAGCGCCCGGCCCGCACGAGCTCGCGAAGGTCGCGGTGCGTCGCAGCGACGATGCGCACGTCCACCGCCCGCTCCTTGGTCGCGCCCACCGGGCGGACCGCGCCGCTCTCGAGGACGTGGAGAAGCTTGGCCTGGAGCGCCGGCGCCATCTCGCCGATCTCGTCGAGCAGGAGGGTGCCCCCGTCCGCCTCCGCGAAGAGGCCTCCGCTGCTCGACGTCGCTCCCGTGAAGGCGCCCTTCACGTGGCCGAAGAGCTCGCTCTCGAGCAGGTTCTCCGGCAAGGACGCGCAGTTGACCGCGACGAACGCCCTCGTGCTGCGTGCGCCCTCGGCGTGCATCGCGTGGGCGACGAGCCCCTTGCCCGTTCCCGTCTCCCCCACGAGAAGCACGGGCGCGCTCGCGTCCTTCACGCGCGCCACCACGTCGTAGACCGCGCGCATCGCGGCGCTCTTGCCCACGACGTTCCCGAGGGCGAAGCGTTCGGCCAGGACGGCGCGCAGCGCGCGAGCCTCGGCCCGCACCCGTTGCTCGTCGAGCCCGCGCTCGAGGAACAGGACCAGCTCGTCCAGCTTGAAGGGCTTGACGAGGTAGTGGTAGGCGCCCTGCCGGATCGACTCGACGGCGGACTCGACGGCGCTGTACGCGGTCATGATGATGACCGGCCTCGTGGGGTCGGCGCGCCGGGACGCGGCGAGGAGGCCGAGCCCATCGACCTCCGGCATGCGCAGATCGGTGACGAGCGCATCCACGTCTGCCCCGGCGAGAAGCTCCTGCGCCTTCGGGCTCGACGCGACCGACGTGGCGCAAAACCCGCGGTCGATGAGCCCCTCGGCCGTCGTCTCGGCCATCTCGGCGTGGTCGTCGACGACGAGGACGCGCGGTCTCCTCGAGCGAGCGGGGGCCAAGGTTCTGCTGAACGAGCTGTCCACGGGAGGCATCGAGTGCCTTGTAACCGTACGGGGCGACCGCGGCCATCGCCGCGCCCCGATTGCGCGTTTCTCGGCAAGGTTCCGGCGACCCGCGAACGACAACGGCCACTGGCCACCCCTCCGCGCCTTGCGGTAGCGTCCCCGCGCCTGCGTCCGCGTCGCGGAGCGTCGGCCAAAGCGCGTCACCGCCCCCGAGCTCGGTCCGCCGACCGCCGACATCGACGTGAGCAGCCGCGACGACGAGCAGCCCTGGCTCGACCCGTACCCGACCGATCCGTCGTGGAGCTACGGGGCGCTCGAGTCCGTCGAGCTCGCGTGCGCTCTCCAGCGCGCTCGCGCGGCGCTGACGCTGCCGGGCCGCTCGCAGCAGGCCACCTTGCGCGAGCTCGGTTCCGCACGGGAGGCGGAGCTCGTGCGGCGCTTCATCGGCGCGTGGGAGCGCTCCGACATCGACGCGCTGGTGGCCCTGCTCGCCGAGGACGCCCGCTTCACGATGCCGCCGCTCCGCACCTGGCTCGCGGGGCGCGCAGCCATCGAGGGGTTTTTGCGCTCACGGGTGTTCGCGACGCCCTGGAAGCTCGAGGCCACGCACGCGAACGGCCAGCTCGCGTTCGTTTGCCGGCAGGGACCGGCCTGGGGCGTCGGCGCGCTCAACGTGCTCACGCTCAGAGCGGAGGCCAGTCTGGCCGCCCTGATGGAGGAAGCGATGAGCTCGCCCGAGAGGCCGACGATGAAGCTAATCACCCTGAAGTGGGCACCCCCGCTGGTTCGCGGTCTCGTGCGAGACCTGCGCGCGCGCTGGGCGCTCGAAGAAGCCGGCATCCCGTACGAGGTCGTGCAGATCGGCCAGGAGGAGCAGCGCGCTGCGGCCCACCTCGCGCGCCAGCCGTTCGGGCAGGTGCCCGTGCTCCTCGACGGGGAGGTGACGCTGTTCGAGTCCGGCGCCCTCGTTCAATACATCGCTGAGCGGAGCCCCGCGCTGCTCCCCTCCGAACCCGCGGCGCGCGCGGAGGTGACGTCGTGGATGTTCACGGCGATGAGCACCCTCGAGCCCGCGGCGTCGAACCTCCAGGAGGTCGACTGGTGCAATGCCCAGGCGCCGTGGGCCACGCCGCGCCGTCCCGCCGTCGTCGATTTCCTGCGTACGCGCTTCGGATCCCTGTCCGACTGGCTGCGCGACCGCGACCACGTCACCGGGGCCTTCTCGGCCGCCGACATCCTCGTGACCGCCATCTTGCGCATGGTGAGGCACACGCACATCGTCGCCGAGTGGCCGGTCCTCACGGCGTACCAAGCCCGCTGCGAAGCGCGCCCCGCGTTCCACCGTGCCTTGGCGGATCACGCTGCCGCATTCGCGCGTTTCGACGGCGGCTCCTGACCTTCCCGTACGGGAACCTGGCCACGCGGGCAGATGCTCTGGCGGTTCCGGAGCGCGTCTGGGGCGACCGGGCGGTCGAGGCGAGCTCGTGCAAACCTCGCTGTTGGCGCATGGGTCGGCGTATGGGCGACCTTGCTCTTCGTCCGGGTTCTACGGGATGGTCATGCCCTTCGCTATGCGCCACCTCGCCACCGAATGGGCGGGCGACCCGTCCATGCCGGCGGGCGTCCTTGCTTGCGCGCGGATGACCCCGTGCACACGGGCGGGTGATCCCGTGCACACGGCGGGTGGTCCCGTGCACACGGGCGCGTGATCCCGTGCCCGCGGGCACGCGATCCCGTGCACGCGGGCACGCGATCCCGTGCACGCGGGCACGCGATCCCGTGCATGCGGGCACGCGATCCCGCGCACGCGGGCACGCGATCCCTTGT
>Ga0302283_1000317_pt1 | contig 38685 bp, 33 predicted proteins | sample III_Fen_E1_4_FD_198770 | JGI IMG/M metagenome (GOLD analysis project Ga0302283, IMG submission 198770) | Peat permafrost microbial communities from Stordalen Mire near Abisko, Sweden - III_Fen_E1_4 | ecosystem: Environmental > Terrestrial > Soil > Wetlands > Permafrost | place: Sweden: Abisko... | reverse complement strand
TGCCACCGACGGCGGTGGGCAGGGCGAAGGGCAGGTCGACCAGCGCGTCGACGAGGCGGTGGGCCGGGAAGCGGTAGCGCACCAGCACCCAGGCCACGAGGACGCCGAAGACGGCGTTGATGAGGGCGGCGGCGAGGGCGGCGCCGAAGCTGAGCCGGTAGGCGGCGAGGGCGCGCGTGGTGAGCACCACCTCCCAGAAGTGGGACCAGCCGATGCCCGCGGTGCGCAGCACGACCATGGAGAGCGGCAGGAGCACGATGAGGCCGAGGTAGCCCAGCGTGAACCCCATGGCCGGACCGAAGCCGGGCAGCACGCGACGCATCTTGCGGATCAACGGCCCCCCTCGTACACGCGATCGAAGGTGCCGCCATCGGCGAAGTGCCGGGCCTGCACCGCCGTCCAGCCCCCGAGCTCGGCGACGGTGAACAGCGCGACCGGGGAGAAGGCGACGCCGGAGGCCGCGAGCGCCCCCGCCGAGCGCGGGCGGTAGAAGTGCCGCGCGGCGATGCGCTGCGCCTCGTCGGTGTAGAGGAAGGCCAGGTACGCCTCCGACACGGCGCGCGTCCCTCGCCGGTCGACGGTGGCGTCGACGACGGCGACGGGCGGCTCGGCGAGGATGCTGCGGGACGGGGCGATCACCTCGAACTCGCCGGGCCAGAGCTCGGTGGCGGCGAGCAGCGCTTCACTCTCCCAGGTGACCAGCACGTCGCCGAGGCCGCGCTGGACGAAGGTGGTGGTGGCGCCGCGCGCGCCGGAGTCGAGCACCGGCACGTTGCGGTAGATGCGGCGGACGAAGTCCTCGGCGAGCGCCTCGTCGCCGCCGCTGCGGTGGAGCTCGTAGCCCCAGGCGGCGAGGTAGTTCCACCGCGCGCCCCCCGAGGTCTTGGGGTTGGGGGAGATCACGGCCACCCCGGGGCGCGCCAGGTCGGGGAAGTCGTGGATGCCCTTGGGGTTGCCCCGGCGCACCAGGAAGACGATGGTCGAGGTGTAGGGCGCGCTGTTGTCGGGCAGCCGCGCCTCCCAGCCCGGGCGCACCAGGCCGGGCTTCACCAGCGCGTCGATGTCGAAGGCGAGGCCGAGCGTGACCACGTCGGCCTCCAGCCCGTCGAGGACGCCGCGCGCCTGCTTGCCCGAGCCGCCGTGCGACTGCCGGATGGCCACGCGCTGCCCGGTGCGCGCGGCATAGGAGCGGGCGAACGCGGCGTTGACGTCGCGGTAGAGCTCGTGCGTCGGGTCGTACGAGACGTTGAGCAGGACGACGGAGGAGCCCTCAGCCCGGGGGTTTGGGGGCAGAGCCCCCATCGTCGAACAGCCGTCGGCGCCGTTACAGCCCATCAGCAGGGCCAGCGCGGCGAGCAGGAGGGCAAGGACCAGGCGGCCCGCGCGGAGGGGGTGGGGCCCCCATCGGTTGTCCGCCATGACGGAGGGTCTGGGTACCGAGCCTAGGCGGTCTGGGCGAGGTGCTGGGCGTCGCGGAGGTTGATGGCCTCCAGGAGGGCCTGGAAGCGGGAGGAGCCGCAGCGCCGGATGACCAGCGAGCCGCGCCCGACCTGCTGGACCATCTTCTTCGCTAGGAGCACGGCTCCGTGGCTGTTCACGTCGGTGACGATGACCACGAAGTCGGAGCGCTCCACCAGCGTGCGGATCCCGTCGGCGCCCCGTCCCCCGACGTGGCCCGAGTGAAATTCCAGGACGTGACCGCTCTGCGCGGCGATCCGCTCGAGCGTCGTCTCGTTCCGTTCCCTGCCGCCGATCCAGCCGATTCGCATGGCAATCCTCCTCGGCGGGCGCCTCGTCGGCGCGCCGCTCCGTCCACCGGTCCTCCGCCCTCACCGCGGGTCTCGCTCGGACCCGCCACCGGCGCCGGCGTTCCCCCGCGGCGTGCGCCGCTAGTGTCGGGGGAGCGCCGGCCCGGGACAACAGCAGGCGACGACGCCCTGCGCGCGGGAGAGCGATCCGGGTGGGTGGGCGAGAGGGTGCATGGGAGATCTTGGCGTAGTAAGAGGGTGCGAGGCGATGGTGCGCAGGACCGCGGGCTGCACGGCCGGCGCCCCATCGACACGGGAAGCATCCGTTATAGCGGACACATCGTCAAGGAGAAATTCTCGCGTCCCTCGGCGACCGAGGCGGGGGCATGCGGGCTGCTCTTCCTGCGTGGCGATGGTTCCTCCCCTCGTGGCCGTGCTCGCCCTGCTCGCTCCTCCGGTCGGGCACGCGGGGGAGAAGCCGGCGATCGAGCTCGGCGTGCGCACGGCGGCCGGTCCGGAAGAGACGCTGGCGAGTCGGGGAGCGCGCCTCTACCTGGCGACGCCGGAGATCATGCTCGGCGTGCGGGCCTCCGCGCACCTCGACGTGCTGGCGGGGTGCGGCGCCGGCGCGGCCGTCCTCGTCCGTCCGTCCGGGGGCGTCGTCGACCTCACCGCCTCCGGCACGCTCGGCGTGCGCCTCCGCGGAAAGGGGGCGAACCTGCTCGCCCTGGCCCGCGCCGAGGGCCTCGCGGGCGGCGGCGCGGCCATCGGGTTCCACCTGCAATTGAGCTTCGATCGCGCGCCCTGAGGGCCAGGGCCGCACTTTTTTTTCGCCCGCGGAAATCTACTGCAAGCCTCGCGGGTTCGCAGCGCGGGTCGATCCGCCCCTTCGTCGGGGACTTGATTTTTTTGGGAATAGAAGCGAAAGCGCGCGGTTAGGCGGGGCGCTCGTGTTGACACGGATCGCTTCGCCGCTAGGATGGCGCGCCGCCGCGCAGCCCACCCTGTATTTACAGCGGCAAACGTGCGGCGACGGACTCGGGAAGCGGCTCGAAAATGGGAGCCAAAGGAGGTTGGATTGTCTAGCGATGTGATGATCGAGGCCGACGCGCTGACCAAGCGATACGGGTCGTTGCGTGCGCTCGACAAGGTGAGCTTCGAGGTCCACCGCGGTGAGGTGGTGGGCTTCCTCGGGCCGAACGGCGCGGGCAAGTCCACGACGATGCGGATCCTCACCTGCTTCATCTCCGCCACCGGCGGCGGTGCCAAGGTGCACGGGTTCGACGTCTTCGACGACCCGCTCGAGGTGCGCAAGCGCGTCGGCTACCTGCCGCAGCGCGCGCCGCTCTACGGCGAGATGAACGTCTGGGAGTACCTCGGCTTCGTCGCCGACATGCGCGGGCTCGAACGCTCCACGTTCAAGCGCCGCATGAAGGGGATCGTGGAAGTCTGTGGCCTGGCCCAGGTGCTCGGCAAGGACATCCGCGACCTGTCGCACGGCTACCGGCAGCGCGTCGGCCTGGGGCAGGCGCTGGTGCACGACCCGCCGATCCTGATCCTGGACGAGCCCACGGCCGACCTCGATCCCAACGAGAAGGCGGAGGTGCTCCGCTACATCCGCGAGATCGGCAAGGACCGCACCATCCTCCTCTCGACCCACAACCTCTCCGAGGTCGAGTACGCCTGCGCCCGCGCCATCATCGTCTCCAAGGGGCGCGTCGTCGCCGACGGCCCCCTCGACGAGATCCGCGGCCGCAGCCACAAGGCCCGCTACGTGGTGATGGTCGACGAGCAGAACGTGCTCGAAGGCTCCCGCAAGGCGCCCACCGCCCAGGAGGTGCAGGCCGCGCTGGCGCTGCTCCCCAAGGTCGGCAACATCAGCGAGCTGCCGACAGACGACAAGGCGCACCGCTTCCAGCTCAGCTCGGCGTCCACCGCCGACATCCGGCCCGACATCTTCAAGCTGATGGTGCAGAAGGGCTGGATGCTCCTCGAGCTCCGCCGCGAGGCGCAGTCGCTCGAGGACGTGTTCAAGACCCTCACCAAGGGCGACGAGCGCAAGGACCGCGGGCGCAAGTTCATCGAGGAGGACGAGGAGGAGGAGGACGACTCCGCCGCCGCCGCCGCCGCCGGAAGCGAAGACGAGGCCGACGAAGAGGACGACGAAGAGGGGGACGAGGACGAAGGCGACGACGACGACGCCGAGGACGAAGCGCCGGCGAAGGACGAGACGCCGCCGGTGAAGAAGGCGAAGAAGGGCTGATGGTTCGATGAGCACCACATTTACGATCGCGAAGCGCGAGTTCCGCTCGAACTTCGATTCACCGCTGGCCTACATCGTGATCTGCATCGGGCTGGTCATGCTGGGGGGCTACTTCTTCTTCGTGCAGGACTTCTGGCAGCTCGACCGGGCCACGCTGGTGGGCCTCTTCGATCTCGCGCCCGTCGGCCTCTCGGTCATCGTCCCCCTGGTGACCATGCGCGTCCTCGCCGAGGAGAAGCGCTCCGGCACGCTGGAGATGCTCATCACCCTGCCGGTGCGCGACCACGAGGTCATCCTCGGCAAGTTCCTCGGCGCCTGGAGCCTGATCCTCATCCTCATCGCGTCGACCGCGCTCTTCCCGCTGATGATGTTCAAGTTCCCCTGGCACCTCGGCGCGCTCGACACCGGGCCGGTGTGGTCGGGCTACCTCGGCCTGACCCTCTACAGCGCGGCGGCGGTGAGCATCGGCTTGCTCATGTCGAGCCTCACCGAGAGCCAGATCGTCGCCTTCCTCATCACCTGGGCGCCGCTGCTGGTCCTGGGGCTCCTCGGTCGGCTCGGCAAGGTGGTCTCTGCGGGCGGGCTGCGGGACGTCATCACCTTCGTCAGCTTCGACGCGCGGCTCGCGCCCTTCTCGCGCGGCCAGATCATCACCCGTGACGTCGTCTACTTCGTCTCGATCACCGTCGGCTGCCTGATGGCGGCCTTCCGGGCGCTCGAGCGTCGGAAGTGGGCATAAGGAGCAGGCCATGGAGCGCAAGAACAAGGCCCGGGCCGAGACCGGCATCTACCTCTTCGTGGTGGCGGCCATCCTGGTCATCGCCAACATCATCTCGTTCCGCACCTACAAGCGGTTCGACACCACCAAGAACGAGCGCTTCTCCCTCTCCAAGGGGTCGGCGCGCCTGGTGTCCGAGGGCCTCAACAAGGACCTCGACGTCACCATCTACGTCACCCGCGGCCTCCCCAAGCACGAGGCCTTCATCACCGATCTCACCGACCTGATGACGGAGTACGAGCGCGCCTCCAACGGCAAGCTCCACTACACCGTCGTCGAGGCCAAGACCGACGAGGAGCGCGCCAAGGCCAAGGAGGACGGCCTCCAGGAGGCCGCCTTCGGCGAGGGCAGCAAGACCGGCAAGGACCAGGCCCTGATCAGCAAGGGCTTCATGGGCATGTCGTTCAAGTACGGCAGCGAGAAGGAGGCGATCCCGATCATGTCGCCGGATCAGGGCCAGGGCCTCGAGTTCTGGATCACCAACAAGATCCGCGAGATCCGCGACCGCGCCGACAACAAGTTCCAGAAGATCGGCGTCCTCACCGGCAAGGACGAGATCAAGCTCTCGGACGCCAACCTGATCGCCGCCCAGGGTGGGCGCGGGGGCGGCCCGAACATGAAGGGGATCATGGAGCAGGCCCTCCCCTTCTACAAGTTCGAGGACGTCGACCTCCAGGGCGGCGAGGCCGAGATCAACAAGGAGCTCGTCGGCCTCCTCATCACCCAGCCCGGCAAGGAGATGACCGAGAAGGAGCTGCGCCGCATCGACCAGTTCCTGATGCTCGGCAACAAGTCCGTCGCCATCCTCGCCAGCGCCGTCAACCTCAAGGCCAACGACGCCAGCATGAAGGCGACGCTGGACACGCGCGGCCTCGACAAGCTGCTCGACGGCTACGGCATCGAGATGAAGAAGGACGCCGTGTTCGACTGGGCGCGCCCCGCCGTGGTGCGGGTGATGACCCAGGGGATGCCCGTCGTCGCCGGCCACCCGGCCACCGTGCTCGCCCAGTACGACAGCCGCGCCGAGCCCTCGACGCAGTTCCTCGACCAGGGCTTCCCCGGCTTCTTCCGCATGGAGGAGCTGGTCTTCCCCTTCCCCTCGACGCTGGTCGCCCACCCGGAGAAGCAGCCCAAGGCGAAGATGCACGTGATCGCCCGCACCACCCCGCGCGCCACCGCCGCCACCACCGACACGGTCGAGATGAAGCCCGCCCGCGGCGACCTCAAGCCCACCGGTGAGTACGGCCAGCACGCCATCGCCATCGCCCTCGAGCCGGCCTGCTGCGACGGCTCCAACAGCTGCTCCGAGAGCGACCCCTGCAAGGCCGGCATCATCCAGAGCGCCTTCGCCGGCAAGCCCGACGAGACCATCAAGGCCCCCGCCGAGTCCGCCGGCAAGAGCCGCATCCTGGTGATCTCGGCCTCCGAGTTCCTCGCCAACCCCTACGCGCGGGCCGGGAACGCGGCGCCGATGCCGCCCCAGATGCAGATGATGGGCGCGATGCCCGGCGACGAGGAGCTCCTGATGATCTCCCAGCCCTACGCCCAGCAGTACCTCACCGAGACCATCCTCGCCTTCAAGAACACCCTCGACTGGATGGGCGGCGACTCGGACCTGATCGCGGCGAGCGCCAAGCTCATCGGCGATCCCAACCTCACCTACCTCGACATCGAGAAGCCCAAGGTCTCGGCGGCCGATCCGGAGTCTGCCAAGAAGCAGTCCGAGGAGTACGACGCCGAGATCAACAAGGTCCAGACGCGCGTGCAGTGGACGATGACGTTCTTCCCCGCGCTGCTGCTCGTGCTCTTCGGCGTCGTGCGCTGGCGCCTCCGCGAGTCGGAGCGGGCCAACATCACCCTCGATTGAGACTATGAAAACCGAGCAGAAGATCTACGCGGCGCTGGCGGTCCTGGCACTCGGGGCCGGCGGCCTCTACTGGACGAGCCAGAGCAAGAAGGAGCAGGTGGCCAAGCACTCCGTGACGGCCGCCTCCGCCGACCTTCCCAGCGTGTCCGTGCCCAAGGACGACGAGGACAAGATCACCAAGATCGAGCTCTCGACCGTGGACAAGGACGACAAGACCAAGAAGACCAAGGTGGTCCTCGAGAAGAAGGGGGAGGACTGGGACGTCACCGCGCCCCTCCAGGCGAAGGGCAGCAGCGCCAACGTCAAGTCCCTCCTCGACAACCTCAAGGACCTCAAGGTCAAGGAGATCATCGACCACACCACCGGGTCGTACGATCAGTACGAGCTCTCCGACGACAAGGCCGTCCACGTCGTCGCCTACAAGGGCGCCGACAAGGCGGTCGACCTCTACTTCGGCAAGAGCGGCTCCCGCGGGCAGATGATGCGCGTCGGCGGCAAGGACGGCGTGTTCATCGCCGACAAGTACTCGAGCTACCTCTACACCCGCGACCTCAAGGGCTGGCGCGACGGCACCATCCTCAAGTTCGAGGACGCCAACGCCATCCAGGTCGACGTCACCAACAAGAACGACCAGTACTCGTTCTCGAAGAACGGCGACAAGTGGTCCGCGTCGCTGGTCAAGCGCGACAAGGACGGCAAATGGGGCAAGCCCGAGAAGGAGTGGAAGAAGTTCGACGAGGCCAAGGTCAAAGACCTCCTCCGCGCCTTCAAGACCCTCAACGCCGAGGACTACGGCGAGGCCAAGGACAAGGCCGACAGCGGCCTCGACAAGCCCGAGGAGAACGGCGGCGTCATCCACATCAAGCTCAAGGACAACGCCGGCGACCTCACGGTCAAGGTCGGCAAGGTCTCCAAGGGCACCAGCCACTGGGCGATGAAGGACGGCTCCGACATCCTCTACGCCGTCTCGTCGTGGGCCTCCGACTGGGCGACCGCCGAGCCGACCAAGTTCGAGAAGGACGACAAGAAGCCGGGCGGGGCGCCGCCTCCGCACGGCATGCCTTCGCCGATGGACATGCCCGGTGGGATGCCGCCGGGGATGGGGGACGAGTAGCCCTCGTCCCTCCGGTCGACGATGACCGCGCCACGGGGCGCGGGTGAGAGGCGCCTCCAGTGGAGGCGCCTCTCGCGCTTCTTGGGGGCGCTTGCGGGCGGAGACGGCCTCGCCTCGCCGGTGCTAGTCTCCCGCCCCCCGCATGCGCCTCCCGCACCTGCTCCGCACCAGCGCCCTGGTGACGCTCGCCGCATGCGCGCCCGCCGCGCCCTTCCCCGGCAGGCCGCTGCCGCCTCCCACCACGGCGGCGCCCTCCCCCGGCACCCCGCCGCCCCTGCTCTCCGTCGCGCCGGAGCCCCCTCCCCTCACCCGGCTCCCCGCCGACGCTCGCCCCACCCGCTACGCGCTGACGCTGCGGATCGACCCCGCCCAACCCCGCTTCGAGGGCGTCGTCGACATCGCCGTCGATCTCGAGCGCCTGCGCGACGTCCTCTGGCTGCACGGCAAGGACCTCACCGTCCACCGCGCCACCATCCAGCCCGAGGGCTGGCCCGCCGCGCCAGCCCGCTGGGAACAGACGAGCTCCGGCGGAGTGGTCGCGCTGCACCCTGCGGCGCCGATCGGGCCGGGCCGCATCCTCGTCCACGTCGAGTACGACGCCCCCTTCGGCGGCAACGACGAGGGCCTCTTCACCCTCGCCCGCGGCGGGGACCGCTACGCCTTCACCCAGCTCGAGGCCACCTACGCCCGCCGCGTCTTCCCCTGCTTCGACGAGCCCGGCTTCAAGGTCCCCTTCGAGGTCACCCTGCTGGTCCCCCACGGCCTCGCCACCATCGCCAACACCCGCGAGACCTCCCGCGCGCCGGAGCCAGGCAACATTCCCTGGGACCGCGTCACCTTCGCGCCCACCGAGGCCCTCCCCAGCTACCTCGTCGCGGTGGCCGTGGGCCCCTTCGACGTGGTCGCCGCCCCCGATCTGCCGCCCAGCGCCGTGCGCCGCCGCCCGCTGCCGATCCGCTTCGTGGCGACGCGCGGGCGCGGCCGCGAGCTCGGCTACGCCGTCGCCCACACCGGGGAGCTGGTCACCGCGCTCGAGGCCTACTTCGGCAGCGAGTACCCCTACGCCAAGCTCGACCTCCTCGCCGTGCCCGACAAGAGCGGCGGCATGGAGAACGCGGGCGCCCTCACCTTCGCCGAGGGGCTGCTCCTGGTCGACGACGGGGCCGCCTCGGTCGACGCCCGCTTCGGGTTCGCCGCCGTGGTCGGGCACGAGCTGGCGCACCAGTGGTTCGGCGATCTCGTCACCATGCCCTGGTGGAACGACCTCTGGCTCAACGAGGGCTTCGCCACCTGGATGGAGCCCCGCATCGTGGCCGCCGTGAGGCCCGAGCTCCACCCCGAGATCCGCGCGCTCGACAGCACCCACGAGGCCATGAGCGCCGACAGCCTGGTGAGCGCGCGCAAGATCCGGCAGGAGATCGCGGACGACAGCGACATCGACAGCGCCTTCGACTCCATCACCTACGACAAGGGCGGCGCCGTCCTCTCCATGTTCGAGCGCTGGATCGGCCCGGAGGCGTTCCAGAAGGGGATCCGCAGCTACCTCGGCGCCCACCGCTTCAGCACCGCCGGCGCCGACGACCTGCTCGCCGCGCTCTCCCTCGCCGCCGGGCGTGACGTGGCCAAGCCGTTCCGCAGCTTCCTCGATCAACCCGGGCTGCCCTTCGTCGAGGCGCATCTCGTCTGCGAAGGCTCGCCTCGCCTCGTGCTCGAGCAGTCGCGCTTCCTGCCCCTCGGGTCCACCGGACCCAAGGACGCGAGCCTGTGGCAGATCCCGGTGTGCGCCCGCTACCCCGACGGCAAGGAGACCCGCGAGGCGTGCACCCTCCTCACCGGCCACGAGGGCGTGCTCCCGCTGGGCGGCGCGTGCCCCGCCTGGGTGATGCCCAACGCCGACGCCGCCGGCTACTACCGCTGGTCCCTGGCGCCGGCCGACGAGAAGAAGCTCGGCGTCGCGCTCCCTGCGCTCAGCGAGCGCGAGCGGATGAGCTTCGCCAAGAGCCTCACCGCCGGCTTCGCGCGGGGCACCGCCCGGGTCGCCGACACCCTCGAGGCGATGGCGCCGCTCGCCGCCGACCCCAGCTACGCCGTCGCCGCGGCGCCCATGGATCTGGTCGCCACGCTGGGCCGCTGGCTCGAGGGCGATCCCGTCCACGCCCAGGTCCAGGGCTACGCCGCCGCGCTCTACGCGCCGGTCCTCCGCACCCTCGGCTGGGATTCCGTGAAGGGCGCGGCCGAGGGCGCCGGGCGCACGCTGCTCCGGCAGAGCGTGGTCGAGTTCCTCGCGTTCACCGCGCGCGATCCGGCCGTCCGGCGCGAGGCGGCGGCCCGCGGGCGCGCCTACCTGGGCTTCGGCAAGGACGGCAAGCTCCACCCCGACGCGGTCGCCGCCGAGCTGGCCGCCACGGCGATCGCGGTCGCCGCCGAGGAGGGAGGCGCCGCCTTCTTCGACGCGCTCGTGGCGACCCTCGACGGCGAGCAGCGGGAGCTCTACCGGCGCCCGCTCCTCGCCGCGATCGGCGCCATCACCGCGCCCGAGGTCGCCGCCCGCGCCCGGGCGCTCGAGCTCGACCCCCGCGTCCACGTCAACGAGGTGGGCCGCATCCTCGCGGCCCAGCTCCGGCAGCCCGCCATCCGCGACGCGGCCTGGGCCTGGTACGGGAGCCACCTCGACGCGCTCATCGCCCACATGACGGCCTCCTACGCCTCGAGGCTGGTGTCCGTGGGCACCGACTACTGCGACCGCGGGCACCGGGACGAGATCGAGAAGCTCTTCACGCCTCGCATCCCCGCCCTCGAGGGCGGGCCGCGCAGCCTCGCCGGCGTCCTCGAAGAGATGAGCCTGTGTATCGCCCGCCGCGCGGCCCACGAGCCGGGCGCCCGGGCATTCTTCGCCAGGAAGAAGCGGTAACGACGGGGAGACCCGGCCCAGCCGGTGAGGGAGAGCGGATGAGCGCCTGCACGCAACCCGGCTGCACCGGGACGATCGAAGACGGCTACTGCAACGCCTGCGGCATGGCGGCGGCCCCGGCCCCCGCGGGAGGCGGCACCAAGCCCAGCGCGCCCGCGGGCCCGACCAACACCGCGAGCACGCGCACCGGCTCCAGCAAGGTGCCGATGACCCGCAGCCAGCGCAGCACCCGGTCCACGCGGAGCACCCGCAGCGGGTCCACGCGCAGCGGCCGGAGCACCACCCGCTCGCTGGGCAGCCGCCCCCTGGCGCGACCGACGCTGGCGCCGCTCGACCCGATGGCCGCCCTGGTCCCCGGCGTGGTCCCCGAGCGCAAGCGCTTCTGCTCCGGGTGCGACATCGCGCTCAAGCGCGACTCGGGCTTCTGCCCCAAGTGCGGCCAGGAGTACTCGTTCATCCCCTCGCTCCAGCCCGGCGACATGGTCGCCGACAAGTACGAGATCAAGGGGACCATCGCCTTCGGCGGGCTCGGGTGGATCTACCTCGGGCTCGACACGGTGCTCACGCGCTGGGTCACCATGAAGGGCCTCCTCAACTCCAAGGACCCGCGCATGCTGGAGGTGGCGGTCAAGGAGCGCGAGTACCTCGCCGCCGTCAAGCACCCCAACATCGTGGGGATCTACGACTTCATCAACCACGGGGGCGAGGGCTTCATCGTGATGGAGTACGTCAACGGCAAGACGCTGATGAACCTCCGCAAGGAGCACGGCGGCCCGCTGCCGGTGGCCGAGGCCATCTCCTACATCGCCGAGATCCTCCCGGCGTTTCAGTACCTCGACGATCTCGGCCTCATCTACTGCGACTTCAAGCCCGAGAACGTGATGGTGGAGGAGGAGACGGTGAAGCTCATCGACATGGGCGCCGTGCGGCACGTCGACGACCAGGGCGGCGACGTCTACGGCTCCAAGGGCTACACCGCTCCCGAGGCCAGCGACGCGCCCACCGCGCTCTCGGATCTGTACACCGTGGCCCGCTCCCTCGCGGTGCTGGTGGCGAGCTTCGACTTCCAGGGCAAGTACGAGCACTCCATCCCCCCGCCCGACGAGGTCGAGGTCTTCGCCCAGCACGAGTCGCTCCACCGCTTCCTGGTCAAGGCCACCCGCGAAAAGCCCGAGGAGCGCTTCCAGTCCGCCTCCGAGATGGCCGAGCAGCTCGTCGGCGTGCTGCGCACGGTGGTGGGCGAGTCCGCCGATCTCGGCCCCGCCGAGAGCTCCATCTTCGCCCCCGACAGCGACCGCTCCGAGGGCGCCACCACCGGCCCCAAGAGCGACGGCGTCCCCAAGCTCCGCGTCGACCCCGAGGACGCCGCCGCCAGCGTGATCACCGCGGCCGGCGCCGTGCCCGACGCCGAGCGCCGCCACGCCATGTTCCAGCGGGCCCTCAAGCAGTACCCGGACTCCCTCGAGCTCAAGCTGCGCACCATCGACGAGCTGGTGAGCATGGGCCGCTTCGACGACGCCGAGGCCCGCATGGCCGACGTGCAGAAGGCCTCCCCTGCCGACTGGCGCCTCGCCTGGTACCGCGGCCGCGCCCTGCTCGCCCAGGGCAAGATCCAGGAGACGCTCAGCGCCTTCCGCTCCATGGTCGACGAGCTCCCCGGCGAGCTCGCCCCCAAGCAGGCGCTGGGGATCGCCTACGAGGCCTCGGGCGAGCTCGATCAGGCCATCCGCTACTACGACGCGGTCTCTCGCGCCGACAGCGCCTTCGTCAGCGCCGCCTTCCGCCTGGCGCGCTGCCTGGAGAAGAAGGGCGATCGCCCCGGCGCGGTGGGCGCCTACCGCCGCGTCCCCTCCTCCTCGAGCCGCTTCGCCCAGGCGCAGATGGCCGTGGCGCGGCTGCTGGTCACCCCGGTGAGCGGCCAGCCCTTCCCCCACCTCGACGATCTGGTGGCCGCCTCCCTGGCCGTGGAGTCGCTCGACGGCCTCATGGACGGCCTCGAGGTCACCGAGCTCAAGGCCGATCTGTTCCACATGGCCGCGCTCTGCACCGCCGGCACCTCGGGGCTGCCCAGGGACACCAAGATCCTCGCGGTGGCCCTGCGCGAGCACGACCTGCGCTTCGCCGCGGAGGAGACCTTCCGGGCCTGCGCCCGCCAGGCGGCCACGGACGAGGCGCGCTATGCGCTGGTGGACCGGGCCAACCAGGTGAGGCCGGTGACCTGGACCTGAGCTGTCATCCTGAGGAACGCCCGAGAGCGTTCCCCGACCCATCCTGGGGAACGCCCGAGAGCGTTCCCCGACCCATCCTGGGGAACGCCCGACGCGCCTCAGAAGGCGCCGTGGGCGGAGAGCCCGATCGAGCCCGGCCCTCCCGTGGGCGTGACGTGCACCTGCCCCACCCGGGTCACCGTCCGGGTCTCCGGCAGCAGGAACCCCGCCACGATCTCCAGCACGCCCGCCGCCTGGACGATGCCATTGGTCACCAGCAGCACCTGGTTGCCCGCCTCGCCGAGGCCGCAGGGGGTGCTCCGACAGTCGCGGCTGGCGAGGTTGAGCCACGGGCCCGCCACCGGAACGAAGAGGAACTGATCGGCGGGGCGATCGCTGATGGCTCCGACGACCACCGAGGTGCCGTAGGAGAGCCCCAGCGTGAAGATGCCACCGGCGACGAGGTTGGCGTTGGGCACCCTCTCCTGCCACGTGACGACGTCGCGCTGCGGCCCGGGCGTGACGATCACCGTCGGCGGGCTCGGCCGGACGCGGACCGGCGGCGGAGGGAACGGGCCCTCCAGGGGAGGCTCGATCTGGGCGAGCGCGCACGGCGCCCACAGCACCGCGACGGCGCTGGACGCCGCCAGGAGATGAATCAGGGAACCTTTCATCGCGGCCTCTCTCGCTCGCTCCGAGGGCAAGGGCTGCCCAGGTCGGGCTCGCGAGGGAGGCTTCGCAACCGTGATGCCGCGCACCGTGTGATAGGATCGGGCGGCGTCATGTACAAGATCTCCGTCGACCGGGCCCACGCCATCGTCGCCTTCGTCCTTGATGGCCTCGTCCGCATGGACGAGATGCAGAGCTTCGTCGGGGAGCTCCAGATCGCCACGCTCAGCGTCAGCGGCAGCGACATCAAGATCAAGGCCGACGTCCGCACCCTGCGCCCCGCCTCCCCCGAGGTGGCCGAGATGATCCGCAGCGTCCAGGAGTTCGGCATCAAGCAGGGGGTCAAGCGGGTCGCCGAGATCGTCGAGAGCGACATCGTCGCCCTCCAGCTCAACCGCGTCGCCCGCGAGAGCGGCACCGACAAGATCCTGCGCCGCTTCTGGGAAGAGGAGTCCGCCCGCGACTGGCTCATCCACGGCGACCCGCCGGCCCGACCCGTCCGGCTCTGATCCGGCCCTCTCCGAGCATGCTTAGCAGCCGTCGCGAGCGCCCCGAGGCTAGGGAGGCCGAGGGAGCCGTACTCTTGTACGGTGACCGAGGCCGACCGACGCATCGGGGCGCGTAGCAGGCTGATAAACATGCTCTCAGCGGTGAGCGCGGAGGACGCCGAGGAGTGAGACGCCACCATAGCTGAGCGTGCAGGCGCCGCTCGTGGGGGCGTCGTCGGACACGTCGAAGCCGGCCGGCGTCGCCGAGCGGGCCACCAGCTCGGAGGGCGTGTCGACGACGAAGCCGGCCGTGGTGAGCCGCTCCCGCCAGGTCTCGGCCTCCTCGTGGCGCTCGACCCGGTCGGCGCCGTCGTGGGTGACGACGTTGCGCACCTCCTGGGCGAAGAACTCGGACCACACCAGCATGGCGTCCGATACGGGGAGGGTGGCGTAGAGGCTGCGCAGGAGCGTGCCGTAGTGGCGGTAGGCGTAGAGGAAGCGCAGCGTCAGATCGTCGCCGTGGTGATTGCTGTCGGGCTCGAGCAGCACCACCCGCTCGCAGCCCGCCTCGCGGACCACGGCGAGGACGTCGTCGCGGCCGCCGCGGGCGCCGTGGGCGGGCAGGCCGACGTGGTGCAGGCTGAGGCTCCCGTTGGCGAGCAAGAACCCCTGCGGGGCAGCGGCGGCGACGTCGGCGACGGTGAGATCCTCGGCGAGCTTGGGGATGCCGACGAAGGTGGTGGGGATGCCCTCGTCCGCGGCGGTGGTGAGCACGTTGACCTCGGCGAGCTCGAGGGCGCCGCCGACCCCGCCGAAGCCAGGCGCCGAGTCGGGCTCGACGCCGATGACGCGCAGGGTACGGAAGAGCCGGTGGGCCCAGGGGTGCTTGAGCAGCGAGCAGATCTGGCCGCCCCGGCCGATGCCCAGGTCGAGGAGGGTGACGTCGCCCGGGGCGGGGACGGACGACAGCAAGGCGCGGTTGGCGGCGGCGTAGCCGAAGGGTATGAGCGGAGTGCGCAGGCGGAGCAGCTCGAAGGCGCGGAGCTGCGCGCCCGGCGGCCTCGCGCTCAGGTAGAGGTTGCCGCCGCCCCCGATGCTGCGGATGCGGCCGAGCAGGGCCTCGGCGAAGGTGCGCACCAGGATGGCGTCGTGGCCGTCCTCCTCGTCGGGCATCCGGCGGGTGAGGACCTCCGCCTCGAAGGCGGCAGCCGCCTCACAGCCGTGCTCCAGCTCCCGCACCGCCGACCAGAGGCGCGAGAGGCGGCCGCCCGCGACGGTGCCCAGCCCCGAGAAGAACGCGGCGAAGCCCGGAGTCCGCCGGGTGCGCTCCGCCGAGGCGGCGAGGTAGGCGCCCAGGTCGTCGAGCGTGAAGCGGCACGGCGCCACCGGCACGAGGGAGCCCAGCGAGTCGCGCGACGACGCATCGTGCGTCGGCCAGCTGGTGCGCTCCGGCGCGGGTAAGGGGAGAGCCTCGTCGTCCGCGCGGTCTCCCATCACCCCTGACCCGTCTCCGATCTGGATGGCTCGGTACGCGGACACGCTATCCGAAAGGTGCGCGGCTCGCTACCGCCGGAGCGGCCTCGCCGGGGCCACCTTTCGAGTATCCTCCCGCGATGCGCGCCCTGTGGTGGATGCTCACCGCCCTCGCCGTCCTGGTCCTTGCGTACCGGTACTACTCGGCCTTCCTCGCCGCCAAGGTCCTCTGCCTCGACGACTCCCGGCGCACGCCGGCGCACGAGCGCAACGACGGCTCCAACTACCACCCGACCAACCGCTGGGTCCTCTTCGGCCACCACTTCGCCGCCATCTCGGGGGCGGGGCCGCTCATCGGGCCGGTGCTGGCCGCGCAGTTCGGCTTCCTCCCCGGGTACACCTGGATCCTGTTCGGCGTGGTCCTCGGCGGGGCCGTGCAGGACTTCGTCATCCTGGTCGCCTCGGTGCGCCGGGGGGGCCGCTCGCTCGCCGAGATCGCCCGGGAGGAGCTGGGCCCGCGCCTCGGGTTGGTCACCGCGGTGGCCATCCTCTTCATCGTGGTGGTGGCGCTCGCGGGGCTGGGGCGGGTGGTGGTCGAGGCGCTCGCCGAGTCGGCGTGGGGCGTGTTCACCATCGGGGCCTCGGTGCCCATCGCGCTGGGGATGGGGCTCTACATCTACCCGGTGTGCAAGGGCAGCGCGGCGGGGATCAAGCGGGCCACGGTGGTCGGCGTGGCGCTCCTGCTGGGCGCCCTCGTCCTCGGCAAGGTGGTGTCGGACGGCCCCTTCGGCGAGGTGCTCCGCCTCTCCCGCGTGTCGCTCACCATCGCCATCGCCGCCTACGGCTTCCTCGCCAGCGTGCTGCCGGTGTGGGTGCTCCTCTGCCCGCGCGACTACCTCTCCAGCTACCTGAAGATCGGCACCATCTTCATGCTGGTGGCGGGCATCGTGGTGGTAAACCCCGAGATCCACATGCCCATGCTCACGGACATCGGTCCGAAGAGCGTCACCGTGGGCGGTGACACCTTCGGCCGGGTGGTGCCGGGCTCGCTCTTCCCCTTCGTCTTCATCACCATCGCCTGCGGCGCCATCAGCGGCTTCCACGCGCTGGTCGCCAGCGGCACCACGCCCAAGATGATCGACCGCGAGAGCGACTGCCGGCGCATCGGCTACGGAGCCATGCTCATGGAGGGGCTGGTCGGGATCACCGCGCTGCTCGCGGCCTCGTGTCTCTCTCCGCCCGACTACTTCGCCATCAACACCGATCCCGTGGTCGCCGTGGTCGCCTCGGCGGCGACCGGGGGCCACGGGCTCGCCCGCACCGCCGGCGATCTGGAGGCCCTCGACGCGCCCGGCGTGCTCGAGCCGGACGACCGCAAGGCGCTCGGCCTCGCCCCGGGCGAGAGCGCCACGGCGCTGGCGCGGCCGGGGGCGACGCTCAAGGCGTACCAGGCGCTCCACCTCGGCAACCGCGCGCTCGCAGCCCTCGGCTACGGGGTCGACCCCGCCGAGCCCCGCGCCACCTCGCTGACCGAGGCCGACTTCCTCCGCCTCGGCATCCGCGTCACCGATCTCCCCCTGCTCTCCCGCGGCGCCAACGAGGTGGTGGCGGCCCGCACCGGCGGCGCGGTGTCGCTGGCGATCGCCATCGCCAAGATCTTCTCCGGGCTGCCCGGGATGCGCACGCTGATCGCCTACTGGTACCACTTCGCGATCATGTTCGAGGCGCTCTTCGTGCTCACCACCATCGACACGGGGACGCGCATCGGCCGCTTCCTGGTGCAGGAGCTGGCGGGGCGCATCTCGCCGAAGCTGGGCGAGACGGGGTGGCTGCCGGGCACGCTGATCTCCACGCTCTTCATCGTCCTCGGGTGGAGCTACTTCATCCTCACGGGCAGCATCGCCACCATCTGGCCGATGTTCGGGGTCGCCAACCAGCTCCTCGCCTCGGCGGCGCTCTGCGTGGGCACGACCATCATCCTCCGCGAGGCCAAGGAGAAGCGCTACGCCGTGGTGACGCTGCTGCCGCTGGTGTTCGTCAGCACCACCACGATCACCGCCGGGGTGCAGGCGATCCGGACGCTCTACCTGCCGATGATGAGCGTGCCGGCGACCGCGCGGGTCGGCACCATCAACCTGGTGTTCACGTCCGTGCTGCTGGTGTGCATCGCGCTGATCATCGGCGGGAGCGTCCGCCGCTGGCTCTCGCCCTCGGCGCGCCCGGTCGAGCCTCTCGCCCAGAGGAGCTGATTGCATCCGGGGCCGGGCTCCCCGATCGTCGACGATGGCGTGCTGGACGCCCCGTGGGACAGATCATCGACATCATGAAGCATTCCTGCCTCGCCGCGGCCGGCCACGCCGGGAGGTGCCCGATGAGGAATCGGGCGCCGGCCGTTCTTGACGCATCAGGACCGCCCTGCTCTTGCTAGACTCCCACGCGATGCTCGAGGAGCTCCGCCCCGGCAAAATTTTCCACGATCGGTACGAGATCGTCCGGTGCATCAAGGCGGGCGGCATGGGCGCGGTCTACGAGGTCATCCACCTCGAGACCAGGCGGCACCGGGCCATGAAGGTGATGCTGCCTTCCATCGTCGGCGACGACGCCATGCGCAACCGCTTCCGGCTGGAGGCGCAGATCACCGCCGACGTGGAGAGCGACCACATCGTCGAGACCTTCGACGCTGGCATCAACGCCGACACGGGCGCGCCGTTCCTGGTGATGGAGCTCCTCCGCGGCGAGGATCTCGCGCACCACGTCCGCGTGCGGGGCGCGCTGCCGGCGGCGGAGGTCGTCGGGCTCCTCCAGCAGCTCGCCCGCGCGCTCGAGCAGACCCACGCGGCGGGCATCGTGCACCGCGATCTCAAGCCCGAAAACCTCTTCCTCGCCGTGCGCGGCGACGACCCGCCGCGCCTCAAGGTCCTCGATTTCGGCATCGCCAAGATCGTCGCCCAGAGCTCGTCCTCGGCGGGGACGACGAGCGTCGGAACGCCGCTCTACATGGCCCCCGAGCAGCTCGAGGGCGGCGGCATCTCGGCCCGCACCGACCTCTACGCCGTCGCCCACATCGCGTTCACGCTGCTCACCGGCAGGGCCTACTGGATGGAGGAGGCGGACACGATCGGCATCCTGCCCCTCATCCGCCGCCTGGCGAGCGGCGCGGAGGAGCTCCCGTCGCGGCGCGCCGCCGGCCGAGGGGTGAGGTTGCCATCCGCATTCGACGTCTGGTTCGCGAGGTCCACGGCGCGCCTGCCCGCGAGCCGCTTCGAGGGCGCGCGCGAGCAGGCCGCCGCGCTGGCCGACGCGCTCGGTGTCACGCCGCAGCAGGCGGTCATCCCCAGCCCGGTGACCGGGCCGAGCCCGACGCTCACGGAGCGAGACTGGGCCGAGGATCAGGAGACGATGCCGGCGCCGCTCCTCGTGAAGAAGGCGGAGCCCGCGGACCTGGTCTACCGCTCGCCGCTGTCGGGCTCGGCCGTCGTGGCCCCCGCGGGCACCGCCGGCTGGATCGAGGCCACCGCGCTCAGCGCGACACCCGAGGGGCTGGGCTCCGCCGCCGCGCCGCCTCCCGAGCTGCCCAGCTCGAGCACGCACCACGCCTCGGTCCGCAACGTCCACGCGCCCGCCGCGAAGCCCGGCGGCCGGGTGTTCGCGCTCGGGGCCGGGGCGGTCGTCCTCCTCGGGGTCGTTGCGTTCGCCGTGCTCCGACGATCCGAGGCGCCGACCGAGGCGCCCGTCGCTGAAGCGCCCTCGCAGCGACCGACGCCTGGCGCGGCGCCTCCCCCGCCTCCCGCGCCGCCACCCTCACCGCCGGTCACCCCGCCGGAGCTCGTGACTGCGGGCACCTCCGCCCCGCCCGCCCCGCGCGTCGATCCGGCAGTCGACGGCGCGCCCGCCGCCGCTCGTGCGTCCGTCACGCCTCCTGCCGCGAGCGCCGTGGTGCCCGTCGCCGGCGGCGCGCCGCGCACGAAGACCCCGGCACCCCGCGCGCCCGTCGTGGTAGGGACCCCCGCCGCGGGCGACAAGCCGCCGCCCGCGGCCAAGCGCGATCCGAGCAAGGTGTTCGACTGATGCGAAGCAGGGTCTGGCTCGCCGCGAGCCTCGGAGTCATGACCTTCGCCACGCGTGGCTGGTCGCAACCAGCAGCGGACCCGGCCGTGCCGCGCGCGCTCTTCGAGGAGGGGACCAAGGCGCTCGACAAGGGCGACTGGGAGGGCGCCTGCCCCCGGTTCGAGGCGAGCTTCGCCATGAAGCCCACCGTGAGCGCGCTGCTGAACATCGCCAAGTGCCACGACCACGCCGGCAAGCTCACCATCGCCGCCGACGACTACCAGCGCGCGCTGGCGCTCAACGAGGACACCGCGAGCCAGTCGCGCAAGGCGGAGCTCGCCGCGTACGCCACCCAGGCGCTGCAGGCGCTGAAAGACCGGACCCCGAAGCTCACCGTGTTCGTGAGAGATCCCCCGCCGAGCCTCTCGGTAACGCGCGACGGCGTCCCTCTCCCCGCGACCGCGCTCGGCATCGCCATCCCTGTCGATCCCGGGGAGCACGTGGTGGTCGCGTCCGCCCCCGGCCGCAAGACCGACACCACGCGGCTGACCCTCGCCGAGAAAGCCCAGACCGCGGTCTCGGTGAACCTCGCCGTCGACGACGCCCCCCCGGCCGCGGGGCCGCGCGCTCCAGCGCCGCCCGTGGTGCCACCGCCGGCCAGGACCGGCGGCCATGCGTGGGCGTGGGCCACGGGGGCCCTCGGCGTCGCGCTCGGCGGCGTGGCCGTCTACTTCGCCGTCGACGGCGCCGGCGCGAACTGCGGCGGTCCGTGCGCGGCACCCGTGTACACGCAGGACAGCGTCGATGCGCTCAACGGCCGCCGCCACCGCGATCTCGCCGCGGGCATCGCGCTCGGCGCCGCGGGCGCCGTCGGCATCGCGGTCGGTGCGTGGGGCGTCGGCTCCACGGAACGCGCGCCGACCTCGGCCCTGACCCTCCACCCGTTCGCCTCGGGCGACCACGCCGGGCTCGGCCTTCAGGGAGCGTTCTGATGGAGATCCGCTATTTCGTGCTCGCCGCAGCGACCACCACCGCGCTCTTCGCCGCGTGCAGCGATCTGCAGTTCATCCCGCTGCCGGGCACCGGCGGATCCAGCAGCAGCTCCACCAGCAGCAGCAGCTCCACCAGCAGCAGCTCCACCAGCAGCAGCAGCTCCACCAGCAGCAGCAGCTCCACCAGCAGCAGCAGCTCCACCACCACCAGCAGCTCCACCAGCAGCAGCTCCACCAGCAGCAGCTCCACCACAACCACCACCAGCAGCAGCAGCAGCTCCACCAGCGGCTCCGCGACGACCCCGCCCGCCAACACGCTGCTGGGCTCGACGACCGTCGACATGTCGGGTGGGGAGAACGCGGACTCGCACCAGGAGGGCACGGCCCACGCGGCGCAGTACGTGGCCACGGGGACCGGCGCGGTAGGCCAGCTCTGGATCTACCTGGTGACCCCCTCGGAGACGTCGCAGCTCGTGGTCGGGCTCTACACGGACAACCAGGGTCACCCGGGCACGCTCCTCGCGAACGCCACGATCGACAGCCCCGACAACAGCAACGCCTGGAACCACGCGCCCGCGATCCCGGTGGGCGACGCGCAGGCCGTGAGCGTGATCACGGGACAGCTGTACTGGATCGCCGCCCTCTCGCCGGAGGGCAACGGCGTGGTCGACTTCGGCTGGAACTACGAGACAGGCTACCTGTGGGAGCACAGCGAGAGCATGGTGCTGAGCGCGCTGCCGAACACTTGGGTGTCGCCCACTCCCGTGACCAGCTCGAACACCGGCGTGGGCACGGTGGTCCAGTTCTGCGCGAGCCCCTGATCGCCGCCCTTTCCGGGAGGCCTCTCCTGGAGGCCGTCGCCGGGACCCTTCACCGCGCGGCGGCCCCCGTGATAGGGGGGGCGTCGAGCGTGAACACCCCTCCCCCCAACCTCCCCGCCACCGAGATCAAGCCGCGCGCCGCGCGCCCCGGCGGCGGCATCGCGCGCCTCGTCGTCACCCAGGGCCCCAGCTCCGGTAAATCGCTGCTGCTCACGCGCGCCCGCGCCACCGTCGGGCGCCACCTCACCAACGATCTGGTCCTCGCCGATCCCCGCGTCTCCGCCGCTCACCTCGAGCTCGAGCGCCGCGACGAGGGGCGGCTCCTCGTGCGCGATCTCGGCACCACCAACGGCACCTTCCTCGGGGCCCACCGCCTCGTCGAGGCCGAGCTGGGCCCGGGCGCGCTGCTGCGGCTGGGCGACAGCTCCCTCCGGCTCGAGGTCGACGATCGCGCCGAGCCCGAGAAGGGCAGCGACGCGGGCCACTTCGGCGCGCTCCTCGGCGCCTCGCCCGAGATGCGAGAGCTCTTCTCCACGCTCGACCGCATCGCCCCCTCGCCCCTCACCGTCCTCGCCCAGGGCGAGACCGGGACCGGCAAGGCGGAGCTGGCCCGCGCCCTCCACGCCCACTCGGGGCGGCGCGCCGGGCCGTTCGTGGTCATCGACGTCGCCAACATCCCCCGGACCCTCGCCGCCAGCGTGCTCTTCGGACACGAGCTCGGCGCCTTCGCCGGCGCGGACGCGGTTCACGTCGGCGCGCTCGAGCGCGCCAGCGGCGGCACGCTCTTCCTCGACGAGGTCGGCGAGCTCCCCCAGGACCTCCAGCCCGAGCTCCTCCGCGTCCTCGAGACGGGCGCCGTCACCCGCGTCGGGGGCGTCGACCGCATCCCGGTGGACCTCCGGGTCGTCGTCGCCACCCGGCGCGATCTGCGCGCCGAGAGCGACGTGCCCCGCTTCCGCGAGGACCTCTTCCTCCGCCTCGCCGAGGCGCGCGTCTTCCTCCCGCCGCTGCGCGCCCGCCCCGCCGACATCCCGCTGCTCACCCGCCACTTCCTCGACGAGCTGGGCACCGCCGAGCGGCCCCTGACCATCGCCCCCGAGGCCGTGTCGAGCCTGGCCTCCCGCCGCTGGCCCGGCAACGTGCGCGAGCTGCGCAACGTGCTCGCCCGCGCCTCCGCGCTCTGCCTCGACGGGACCATCACCGAGCCCGACCTCGCCGGCGAGGGCTTCGGCTTCCGCGGCAGCATCGCCGAGCGCCAGCCGCTCGACCTGGCCGGGACCTTCGCCGAGGCCAAGGCGCGCGCCGTGGAGCGGTTCGAGGTGGTGTACCTGGAGGCTCTGCTGCGGCGCTGCACCGGCAACCTCTCCAAGGCGTCCCGGCAGGCGGACATCGCGCGGAACCACCTGCGCGCGCTGCTGAAGAAGCGCGGGCTCTACGATCCGGGCGACACGTGACCCCGGCGAGGCGGATCGCCGCGACCCTGGCCCTCGCGGGTTGCAGCGGCGAGCCGCTCCACGGTGCCGAGCCTCCCCCACCACCGCCCGCAGTCACCATCGAGGCCAGCACCCCGGCCCCGACGGCAGCCGCGCCGCCGACCTCCACGACGACCGCAGCCCCCGCCCCCGCGCCGCACTCCCCGGACGAGCTCGCCACGATCCCCCGAGGCGCGTGCGTCCGCAGGCCGGCCCACGGGATCCCGCGCCTGACCGTGGCGGATGCCACGGGAAGCGATCCGCTGGCGTCCCTCCAGATCGTGATGAGGAGGCAAGCGCGCACCGCCGTGAACGCGTGCTTCGAGCGGGCTCCACGGCTCTCGGGGCGGCTGGTGATGCGCATCGAGCTGCCCAGCGCGGGAGGGATCGCGAAGGCCGTGGTGGAGGGAGGGGTCGGCGACGAGGCGCTCCACCGCTGCGTGACCGAGGCGCTCGAGACGACCGAGATGCCGTCGCTCTCGGGCGGTTCCCTGGTGCTCCGCAACTTCGTGCTCGCGGTCTGTCCGGACGGGACGGCGGAGTGGCCGACGAGCCAGAGGTGGCCGTGAGGGCGTCCGCCGTCGCTGATCGAGGGCCTCACCTCACGGCCAGGCGCTCCCCGGCGTGCAGCCCTCGACGAGGAGCCTGGGGCTTCCGGGCGCGCGCATGTCGTTGTTGACGAACACCTGGTTGGTCGGCGACGCCGGATAGGGCCCCCCGGCGCAGGTCGCGCTCTGCCCCGGCCCCATCACCACGTGGCTGCCGGGCTTGAGCGTACACTCGCTCACGATGTCGAGAGCGCTCCACTCCGGGCAGATCACGTTGGCGAGGCGGTAAGCTTCCACCGGCCCCGCGGGCCTGGCGAACGACCACCAGCGCCCGAGCTGCGTCCCCGCCTTGGCCTTGTCCCAGACGCGGTACACCTTGAGCGGCCGGGTCACCGCGAAGGCCTTGCCGGTGCAGAGATCGCCCTTGCCGGGCTCGCCCAGTGCCTGCTTGAGCAGGGCTGGGTCCTCGATGGCAGCGAGCCCGTCGTGGGCCTCCACCGTGCCCGAGCAGGGCGCGACGGGCTGCGGCGGAGCGACGGGAGCAGGGGTCTCGCCCCGACACGCGGCAAGGGTCGGCAGGCACACGGCCAGCAGGAACGCGCGAGGTCGCATGAGCGCGAAGACTACCCGATCCAGACCTGTGGTAGAAACGTCCACCGCCATGTCGGGAGAGACGCAGCACAGCAGCTGGGCCGAGCGCGCCTTCTCCCTGGGAGGCGAGGTCACCGACGAGACCGACGGCGCCGTCTATCGGGTGACTCGGTACCTCGGCCGCGGCGGTATGGGCGAGGTCCACGAGGTGGTGCGCCTCGACACCGGGGAGCGCTTTGCCCTCAAGTGTCTGCTCCTCCAGCACGCCCGTAACAGCAAGACCATCGAGCGCACCCGCCGCGAGGCCATGACGCTGCGCGCGCTTCGCCATCCCAACGTGGTCCGCGTCCACGCGACCGGGGTGCGCGAGGACGGGCTCATCTGGATGGTCATGGATCTCCTCTGCGGCCACACCTTGGGCGCGGTCAAGCGGCGGCTGGGGCGCCTCCCGCTCCCCTGGGCGCTGCGCATAGGCGCGGACGTCGCGGCCGGGCTCACCGCGGTCCACGGGTATGCCGTGCACCGCGACATCAAGCTGGAGAACATCCACGTCGGCGACGACGGCATCGTCCGCGTGCTCGATCTCGGCGCGGGCAAATTCCACCGCTCCGGACTCCTGACCACGGGAGACGGGACGCTGGGCACCGTCCCCTACATGTCCCCCGAGCAGCTCTCCGTGGGGCCCGGCGTGGACGGGCGGAGCGATCTGTTCTCCCTGGGCGTCGTCGTCACCGAGCTGGTCAGCGGAGTCCACCCCTTCGCGCCGCGGGGCCTCGCCAGCGAGAACGTCTACTCCCTGGTCCGCAACATCCTCGCGGTCACGCCGGTGGCGCTGCGTGGCCTGGCGCCCTGGGTCCCCGAGTACGTCGCCGCGACCGTCGATCGGGCGCTGGCCCGACGCCGGGAGGATCGCTGGGCCAGCGCCGCCGAGCTACACGAGGCGCTCGTCCTCGATCTGGAGCGGCTGGAGCGAGAGGTGGGCCGGGGGGAGCCGCTGGAGACGCTGGTGGCAGAGCTGAACGGGCCGCAGAACCTGGCTCCGATCGCGGTCCCCGCGGCGCCGGAGGTCGAGCCGGCACTCGCCACCGTGGACGATGAGGCGGACACGGCGGTGATGGGACGCGCGAGGTGACCCGCGGCGGCCGCGCCGATGGCGCGGTGCTTCGCGCCAGTGATCCGGGCGCAACCCCACGAGGACGCGTTGACGTGCGCCACGTCGGGCAACACGAAAGGGGTGGCTGGCCCTGCTCGTCGGAGGAGCCATCATGCGTTGCCCGTCCCATCTCACGACATTTGTCGCCCTGTCCCTGATCGCGGTCGCCGGCGCCGGCTGTGGTCTCGCCCCCTCGAGCGACCGAGCCTCATCGCTCGACGGCGTGGGGATCCGTGCCACCCTCGCGCTGCCCGCGGCGAAGGCGGCAGCCGCCGCCCAGCTCGACCCGCAGACGCAGGCGTTCATCGACGGGCTCGCGGCGAAGGGAGGACCGCCCCTTTACACGCTGCCGGTCCAGGCGGCGCGCGCCGTCCTCGATGGCTTGCAGGCGAGCCGAGGCCCGCGGATCCCCGCTGAGATCGAGGACCGCGTCCTCCCCGTCGGACCCACCGGCTCGGTGTCCATCCGCATCGTCAGGCCTCCGGCAAGCTCCGGCGTCCTCCCGGTCGTCATGTATTTCCACGGCGGCGGCTGGATCCTGGGGAACGAGGACACGCACGACCGGCTCGTCCGCGAAATCGCGAACCGCGCCCAGGCGGCGGTGGTCTTCGTGAGCTATACGCCCTCGCCCGAGGCGCAGTTCCCGGTCCCCGTCGAGGAGGCCTACGCCGCGACGAAATACGTCGCGGAGAGCGGCGCGAGCCTCGGGCTCGACCCGTCCCGCCTGGCCGTGGCCGGCGACAGCGTCGGCGGCAACATGGCCACGGTCGTCGCCCGGCTCGCCCGGGAGCGCGGCGGCCCCGCGATCCGCTATCAGGTGCTCTGCTATCCCGTGACCGACGCGAGCTTCGACGACGGGTCGTACCAGGAGTTCGCGGACGGGCCCTGGCTGACCCGGGCCGCCATGAAGTGGTTCTTCGACGCCTATGCACCCCGGCTCGCCGATCGAGAGCGCCCTGAGGTCTCGCCCCTGCGCGCGTCGCAGGACCAGCTCCGGGGGCTCCCGCCCGCGCTCGTGATCACCGACGAGAACGACGTGCTGCGCGACGAGGGCGAGGCCTACGCGCACGCGCTGATGCGCGCGGGGGTCCGCGTCACGGCGGTCCGCTATCTCGGGACGATCCACGATTTCATGATGCTCGACGCGCTCGCCGACACCCCCGCGGCCCGGAGCGCCGTGGCCCTGGTCAGCGACGAGCTCCGCCGGGTCCTGGCCCCTGGCATCTGATCGCACGGCGGCAGCGGCGACGCCGCGGGGACCGGGGACCGCCGGTCGCGCTCGAGCCTCCGGGGAGGATGCCCCCGGCCGGAAGCAAAGCATCCGGTTGCCATCGGGCTCCTCGACGCTCGAGGTCAGCGACCGGGCTCGATCGCGCACGTGATCGGGGTCCCGCTCACGAGCTTCCTGGTCTTGTCCTTCGGGGCCGGCGTCCGGTGAAACCACCAGCCCGAGTAGCCCTTCGCTTCGGGGTAGACGAACACCGTCTCGGGATCGCCGGTCGCTGCGTCGCGCCTCGAGAGGATGCCCGCCGAGGTGCAGAGCCCGCCGTCGGCGGTGAGGTGGGTCACCCGCTTGCGGCCGGCGAGGGTCGCGGCCGGGCCCCCGTCTCGCCCCGGCGCATCGATGCGGACGCGGATCTGGCCTGCCCGCTGCCCGTCGTAGGACGCCCCGCGCACCGGCGTCCTCGCATCGCACGGCATGTCCTCCGAGCCTCGCCGCACGAGCTCGGGCGCCGGCGGATCGGGCATCGGCGTGGCCGCGACGGAGAAGACCGCCTCGGGCTCGTCGCCCTGGCGCGAGTACGTCAGCAGGGGCTTCCCGTCGACGAGCGCGAGCGCGCTGCGTCCCGTCGTCTCGAGCGCCCAGGCGCGCGACGTCCACGCCGCGCCGCCGTCGCGCGACCAGGCGATCGTCGCGTCGACCTTGGACGAGCTGAGCCCGATCCAGCTCTTGCCGACGCGCTCCAGGAGCTCGACGCCAGGCGGCCCGGGGAACGTCTCGACCTTGCCGTCGTCGCCCAGGAAGTACACCCGCCCGCCGGTGGGCGGCGCATAGGCGAGGCCACCGTCCACCAGCCGGGCCAGCCCCTCGACGCGGTGATCCGACGAGACGGAGAACGGCGGCACCTGCGTCAGCTCGTGACGGTGGCTCTTGCCGGTGAGCGCCGACCACCACGCCAGCTCGACGTCCAGCTGCTTCTTCCCACCGTCGGTCGTCGTCCGGTAACGCGCGGCCACGACGCCGTCGGCGAGGACGCGGGCGCCCGTCTGGATCACCGCTGCGGGCCCCTTCGGCGGCGGCTTGGGCGCGGCAGGCAAGAGGACCGCCTCGCGCGTCGCGGACTTGCTGCCGAACATGACCGACGTCTTGCCGTCGGCCGCGCGATCGAGGACCGCCCAGCGCACCTCCGCCCGGCGGTCGACGAGATCGAGACGCACCGCCTCCGTGGCCGACACCACCGCGATTTTCGACGCCGCGCCGGAAGGTTTGCACACGAGATCCAGGTCCGTCTCCTGGCGCTTCGGCGCCGGGGCGACCTCGCGGACGGCCGAGCGGACCGCGACCTCGGGCGCGGGCAGGGTCGCCTTCGCGGTCACCACCTCGGCGCCCTGCAACGCCGGCAGGTCCCAGCCGACACGTTCGAGCCCGTTCTCGTCGAGGCACCCGGCCTCGGAGCAGGCGACCCCGCGGAGCTCCCTGGGCAGCCCGACGCGGGTCCACGTGTCGCCCCCGTCGGCGGTCTCCCAGCCGCGACCGCCGCCGAGCTCGATCAGGAGGCCGCGCGGGCCCGCGAACGCGAGCGCGCCAGCGGGCATCGACAGGTACGTCGGGGGGAGCGGGTCCGCGCCGAAGGGCAGCCGGTGCAGCGTCCACGTGGCCGCGTCGGGGTCGCCCACGAGCACGCGGAGCATGCCCGCGGCGTCCACCGACATGCCGAAGGCCACGCCATCGCTCGGCGCGAGCGTGCGCACGTGGGTGAACGCGTTCTCACCGAGCGGAGAGGCGTACAGGTCGAGCCCCCGCCCGCTGATAGCGGTGACGTAGACGCGATCGTGCTCGCGATCGAAGGCGAAGGCCCGCGGCACGATCTCCTCCCCGGAGGCCAGCGGCTCGAAGCGCGCGCCGTTGGCGACGCGAACCTGCCGCGGGTGGCACGCGTTGTTCTCGCGCCCCGCGTTGTTGCACAGCTCCGGCAGGTAGGTCCAGCCGTCGGGGCCGACGACCATCGCCGGGTCGCCCTCGCGCGGGACGGCGCCCTCGACTGCGGCATCGGCCGCCCAGGTCGCGCCCCCGTCGTGGCTGCGGGAGACCATCGTGTGGCGCGTCACTTCCTCGTCGCTGGGGTCGAGCGGCCGCGCGAAGACGACCTCCGATCCGTTGCACGCGAGCAGCGGCGGCGTCGCCCCGACCGACAGCTCGACGTGATCGACGAGCTTGCTGGGCATGCTCCCGAACGGCACCGACGCGAGGGTCCCGGGCCCCGTGCGGTCGGTGATCTGGACCTGTCCGAAGTGGAGGCTCCGCGTCCCGCACACCAGGGTGCCGAGCTCGCGGATCGAACGATCGTCGTCCAGTCCGGTCGGTGGGCGGTGCCGCTCGATCGGCGAAGGGCGCGCGTCGCTCGGGGCGAGCGCCGCGCCGTCGAGCCGCGCGCGCGAGCGCGTCCCGACGAGCCAGAGGCGGTCGTCGGCGTCGCGCAGGAGGGAGTGCGCGCCGATGCCCGGCGTGGCGATCGGCGCCCAGGTCGCGCCGTCGTCGTGCGTGACGAACACCCGCTGCGGCAGGTGGAGGAGCAGGCCGTTCCCCTTCGCGTCCAGCACCGCGGCGACGGGCCGACCGTGGGGCCCGGGGTCGCCCCCGTACGCGACCTCTTGCCAGCTGGCGCCCTGGTCCGCGCTCCGCAGGACGCGCCGGTCCCGCGTGACGCCGAGCACCGCCGCGCGGCCCATCGTGATCGACGCGAAGGTCTCGTCGCCCGACGCGGAGTGGACCGGGCCGCGGTGCGCGTGCGCGAGGGCGCCGAGGGGCTCGCCCGCGGTGTACGTGTCGCCGGTCGGCGTGACGAACACGAACCGTCCCTGGTCGTCCGCGAGGACGCCCTCGAAGTCGTCGATCTCGACGACCGCCGCCTCGATGCCCGGGCCGGCGCCCTTGCTGACCTCCCGGAGGCCCCGCGCCCCCACGAGGAGCCGGCCTCCGTCGCCGAGCGCGAGCTGGGCGGTCGCGAGGCGATCGTCGGACTGAAACACCCAGCGCGCGCGAGTCGGCGGCGGCGCCGCGACGGGAGCGATCGGCGCGGGCGGCGGCCTCGGAGGCGGCGCGCACGCCGCAAAGCTCGCGACCAGGCCGGTCAACGCGAGGGCGGTCTTGGTCTGCATCGCCGGCACTATAATAGAAGTGCGCGTCGTCCACGTTCCAGCGCGCGGTGCGGCGAGGTCAGCTACAGCCACCCGGGCATCTGGCCGAGCGTGACCACCTGGGGTGCGGCGTAGATCGCAGGGAGGTCGGCCTGGTCCTCGGCGATGAAATCCGGCCAGAGCATGAAGAAGACCCACCCGGGCTGGGCGGCGAGCACGTCCCCCGTGGGGGGGTGCTCGCACTCGCCCACCGCGAAGAGCTTGCTGCCCGCCTTGGCGGTCATCAGGTCGTACTTGTCCGTCGTGTACCCGCTGCCGTCGTACACGTCGAGCGCAGCGATGTCGTAGTAGCCGGGCCCGGGATCGTAGTCGTTCACGTCGCTGCTCAGCGTGCCGAAGTCCTGCAGGTCCCACACCCAGACGATGTTGGTGAACCCCTTCTGGCCTACCAGGTAGTCGTGGGTGATCTGGAAGAGCTTCGTCGTCCCGGTGGGCCCCGGGCGACCGGCCCACCAGAAGATGCCCTGGTTCATCTCGTGCAGCGGGCGGAAGAGTGGGGCCACGCCCTTGGCCTGGAGGTCGGCGAAGAAGGGCGAGAGGGTGTCGAGCCTCCCTTTCCAGGCCTGGTTGAGCGCGGTACCGTCGGTGACCAGAGAGCTCCACTGGGCGTCGGTGAGGTGCTGGGGAGTGGCGCCGCCGATGTCGTCCCACGAGCAGAGCTCGTCGCCGGTCGGGATGCAGTTGTGATACATGAGCTGCACCACCGCCCCCTGGGACCACTGGTTCTCGGCCTCCGCGATCATCCCCGCGCGGTTGTCCACGCCCTCGGATCCGAACCCGAAGTCGGCGCTCCACAGCCCGGGGAGCTTCCCGGTGATGCTCTGGATCTGATCGGTGGACACCTCCGGCTGGTCATTGAGCTTGTCGTGCTGTCCCGCGATCGTGCGCTGTCCGGAGAAGGTCGCCAGGGTGCAGATCACCCTGTCGTGAGCGACGAGGGCCGGAGACGCCGGGGCCGGGTTCAGGGTCAGGGTGAAGGTCTCCCAGGACAGCGCGTGCGGCTCGTTCGCCCCCACGACGCTCCCCCCGCCCTGATCGGCGGAGAGGTACTCGACCTGGTGGAGGGCCTCGAGCGCGATCGCGTCACCGTCGGCGACGGCGCCCGGCCCGGCGACCCGATGGAGGACGAAGGTCTCGTCGTCCCCGGGCTGGAGCACGCCGGCGAGGAGCGCGCCCCCTCCCCCGTTCACGGCCGACAGGTAGGGTCCCTTCGCCGCCGCGAGGCGCACCTGGTGGCCGTCGGTGAGCGCGCCCCCGTCGAGGTCGGTGAGCACGAAGATCTCGTCCGGGCCGATGCCCTCGGCGGTCGCCATCACGTTGCTCCCGCCCCCGCACGTGGCCGACAGGTACTGCCCGCTCGTCTGGGTGCGGAAGGCTGCCGTCATCGAGGTCGGCGAAGGCCCGGCGTCCACGCTGCCCGCCCCCCCTCCGCCGGTCGCCGCCGCGTTGCTGCTGCTCGCCGTGCCGGTGCCGGTTCCGCCGGTGCCCGCGCTGCCGCTGCTCGCCGTGCCTGCGCTCGCGCCGTCTCGCACCGCGCCTCCGCCGGAACAGGCGATCTCGGTGAGGGTCAAGAAGAGAAGAGCGACGCGGGGGGAGCGACGGCGCGGGGTCATGGCCCCGGCGACCGAGCAAGCCTCGCGCCAGGGCGCCTCATGGCGAGATCGCGGGTGACGGACCGCCGCGGGTGCTCCGGGAGATCGCACCTGGATCCCGGCGATCACGGCCGCGGCCACGGGGCGCCGCTCGTTCCGGGGCGGCTCGCCCAGGTGGCCGTTGGTAACCATCGGGATCCAGGGTACGGTCGGACCAGGACGTGCGTCGGTTTCCCGGCATGAGGAGTGATGATGAAGAACGACACCGCTTCCGGGCTCGCTGCGTTCACCCTCGCGCTGGCGCTCGGCGCCTTTCCCGGGTGCGGGGGTGGCTCGGGCAGCGGCACGGGCGGCACCGGTGGGTCGGGCAGCGCAGCTGACCCGGAGCCGCCGGGGATGGTGGGCATGACGGCGGCCCACAACGCGGCGCGCGCGGCGGTGATGCCGGTGGCCACGCCGTCGCTGCCCCTGATGGCGTGGTCGTCGACGGTCGCGGCGTCGGCGCAGGCGTTCACGGACAAGTGCGTGTTCGCGGATACCAGCGGACCGTACGGCTCCAACGCCTTCGCCGGCACCGGGACCTACACTCCGGCAGACGTGGTCGCGGCCTGGGTGGGCGAGGATGCGGACTACGACTATGCCACCAACTCCTGTGCCCAGGGCAAGGAGTGCGGCCACTACACGCAGGTCGTGTGGAGGGACAGCATCGGGCTCGGCTGTGGCCTGACCAACTGCACCGACAACAACCCCTTCGGCAACGGCCCGTGGCAGCTCTGGGTGTGCAACTACGATCCGGCGGGCAACTACGTCGGCATGAAGCCCTACTGAGGACGGCGCGTCCGCGCGCAGCCCGTGAACCGAGTCTTCGCCACGCTCCTCCTCCTGGTCGCCGCCTGCGGTCCGGCGCCTGCGGCCACCGCACCTGCGGCCACCGCACCTGCGCCGCCGGCCGCGACCAAGAGCCACGAGGTCCGCTGCGAGCCGGTCGGGCAGCGCTGGGGCGCCGCGCACGAGTGGATGATCGCGCTCACCTGGGCTCCGGGCTTCTGCGCCGCCAACCCGGGCGCCGCGGGCACCGACGAGTGCGCCCACCCCAGCCCGTGGTCGCGCGAGAACCTCGGGCTGCACGGGCTGTGGCCCCAGTGGGACAGCTACTGTTCCCCCGGCGCTCGCGCTGCGGAGGAGTGCCGGGACTGGCCCTCGCTCCCGGCGCCGGAGCTCCGCGATCCGGGCGTGCAGGCGCGGCTCGCGACGGTGATGCCGGGCCTGGACACCCACCTGGATCGCCACGAGTGGGCCAAGCACGGCACCTGCTCCGGCCTCGAGGCAGACGCGTACTTCGGCCTCGCCGAGGCGCTGGACGCTCAGGTCAACCAGCTCGGCCTCGGCCAGCTCCTCTCGGGCCGAGCCGCCGCGCAGGAGCCGACGCTGACCGCCGGCGAGGTGTGCGCTGCCGTGCGCGCCAAGCTCGGCGAGCCGGGCGCGAGCGCGCTCCAGATCGAAGCCAAGCAAAGCGACCAGGGTCCGCGCTACCTGATCGGCCTCTGGTTCGCGCTGGCGGAGGGACCGGGGCCGCTGGCGATCGACGGCGCCCACCTCCGCATCAATCCCCGGCGGACCTGCGGAGTCGACGAGGGGATCTCCTACCGCGTGGCGACGTGATCGCCTCGAGCCCTCTTGACGCCTCGGGAGAGATGCCCCCCCATGCGCCGCATCGATCCCATCGAGCGCACCCTGACGGCGAAGGGCATCCGGGATCCGCGGGTCCTCGAGGCGGTGCGGCGCGTCGACCGCACGCGGTTCGTTCCCCCGGGCTCCGAGCGCCTGGCCGGGCGCGACCAGGCCATCGCCATCCCCGCCGGGCAGCTCACGACCCAGCCGTGGCGCGCCGCGCGGATGTGCGAGGCGCTCGAGCTCCGCGGCGACGAGCGCGTGCTCGAGATCGGCACCGGCTACGGGTACTCGACGGCGCTCCTCGCGCACCTCTCCCGCCAGGTGTTCAGCATCGAGCGGATCCCCGAGCTGGTCGACGCGTGCCGGCGGCACCTCGCTGCCTTCGAGAACGTCCGCGTGGTGGAGGGCGACGGCTCGCTCGGGCTCCCCGAGGAGGCGCCGTTCGATGCCATCATCGCGTTCGCCGCCGCGCGCGACGTCCCCGCGTGCCTCGTCGAGCAGCTCGCCGAGGGCGGTCGCATGGTCCTCCCCCTCGCCGTCAAGGGACGCGGCGAGATCGTCCTCTTCCGCAAGACGGCAGGGGCGCTCACCCGCGTCGAGGTCCTGATCGAGGCGCGGTTCGTCCCGCTCATCGGCGAGCACGGCGCCGTCCGGCCGCCCGAGACCCCAGTCAAGAGCTCCGACGACGACGAGTGAGGCTCGAGGGCGTGGTCGGCCGAGAGCCTGGTCGACCGTCTGCCGAAGTCGCCGCCGCCCGCCGCCAGGCTGCTACCCGAGCAGGATGGGGGTCGCACCCTGTCGTCGCCAGCCGGGACCGCCGATCGCCGGCGGGGCGATGTTCGTCGCCTGTGGCAAGTACGCGACACACTCCCAGGTCCTCGGATCGCGTCGAAGCAAGAGCACCATCGAGGCCGCCATGTCCTCGGCACGTTCCGCGGTCCAGGGAAGGGTGACGAGGATCTGGTGGGGCCCGGGATCGAGCCGGAGGGACGCGGTGAACCCCCGTGGACCGGCTCGGCCCGACGCCCACTGGAAAGAGAGCCCATGCCGGGCGAGCTCCACGAGGTCCACGGTCGTCCGAACGAGACGAGCCGCCGTACGCCCTGGAGTCTCCCAGTCCGTGTCGGCCCTGGCGCGTGCGACCTCGGCCTCATACTGGTCGCGTGCGAACCTCAGGGTCCGCTCGCCATCGATCCAGCTCACCTTTCCACCGCCCGAGCGCACCTCGACGTCCACGCTGTCGCAACCGAGGATTCCGCACTCACAACGAGCGATGGTCGCGCGGTGGATACCATCGCTCGGCTCGAGCAGGCAGGGATCGAGCAGCAGGTCGTCGGGATCGAGGCCGATCATGCCCTCCCAGAATCGAGCGATGAGATCGTCGCCGTCTCCGAGCAACCGAACCTCGTGGTCGTTGGTCTGGGGAGATGGTCTCACCTGAATCGTGAGGACCTCGATCTCAATCTCGATCGTCATGGTCCGCTTCGCTCCTGGCGGAGGCGGACAGGCCGAATCCGCCGATCAAGGATGCACCTTCTCCCCCCGCGCGAGCATCGCCACGAACGCCGCGATCCGCTTCTCGCGCGTCTCGGCCTTCTTCGCCGTCTGCACCCGCCAGAGCACCGCGTACCGGTTCGTCGCGTCCAGCGTCGCGAAGAAGGTCGCCGCCGCCGCGTCCTCGGCGAGCGCCGCCTTCAGGTCCTCGGGCACCGTGGCGCGGCTCGCCGGGTCGTAGGCTCGGTCCCAGCGACCATCGCGCCTCGCGCGCTCGACCTCCGCGAGCCCGGCCGGTTGCATCGCGCCTCCCTCGATGAGCGCCAGCGTCTTCTCGCGGTTGATCTTGGACCACAGGCTCTTCGCGCCCCGCGGCGTGAACCGCTGGAGCCATGAGGCCTCGTCTCCGCGCTGCTTCTGGCCGTCGATCCAGCCCCAGGACAGCGCCACGTCGACGGACTCCGCATAGGTGATGGAGGGTACCTCCGCCCCTTTCTTGGCGACCCTCAACCAGAGGCCGCGCGACGAGGCATGGTGGTCGGCGAGCCAGTCGCTGAAGCCGCGCGGCGCGGCGAAGGAGAGGATAGGCAGCTCTCCGGCCGGCACCGCCTTCTTCGTGGTGGACGTCTTCGTCGAGCTCATGCGGTCATCCCGCCGCACCCGTAGCACATCTCGGGTTCCGCCGCCGCGCGATGCGGAGCGGGGAGGCTCGGGCCGCGTTGGTCCGCCTCCTGAGGAGGAGGACGATTACCGTCGCGTCGGACGCACTCCCCGCGAGGGTGATTCCTGTTGTCGGCCCCGGGGCCCCGCTCTACGAGAGACCGCATGGATCCGATCGTCGCGTGGGCATTGACGTTCATGATGGCGTGGGCGCCACCGGGTCGTAGCCACATCAAGGATGCGATCGAGACCCCCGAGGCCGGCGCCGCGCGTTATGCCGAGATAGCGGCTGCGGCGGCGCGCGTCGCCTTCGATGCGCAGCTGAGGCCGCTGGTCGCGGGACCGCGCGCGCGGTCGCAGACGCTCGCCATCATGCTCTCGGTTGCCTACCACGAGAGTGGGTTCCGCCGGGACGTCGATCTGGGCGTCGGCCCCCTCGCCCGCGGGGAGGGCACCGACTCGTGCTTGATGCAGATCCGCGTCGGCCGCGGCACCACCGTGGAGGGGTACTCCCACGCTGATCTCGTCGCCGATCGCGAAAAGTGCTTCCGGGTGGGCGTCCGGCTGCTGCGCCACTCCATCGGCGCGTGCCGCAGCTTGCCCGCCCTCGACTGGCTGAGCGCCTACGCCCGCGGACAGTGTGTGACCGACGAGCCCACCTCCCACGCCCTCCTCGGCCCGGCGCTGCGCGTGCGGTCCGCGCCGCTGGACGACGCCCAGGTGGCCAGGCTCGTGGCGGCCGCGTCTCCCTCCCTGTGAGCGACCGGGGGCGCGCTCACGCGAGGGCCTCGAGATCGAACCGCCGGAGCCGGCCATCGCGCTCCAGGATCCAGAGCCACCGCGCCGCCTGCCCGAAGTGGAACGGATCAGGGTAGGTGGCCCCCAGCGCGTCGAGCGAGGCCACGCGCTCGCCCTCCAGCGAGAACACGTGGACGCGCCGGATGTGCAGGTCCTGGGCGACGACGCGGCGGACGGCGAGGTCCACGTGGAGGAAGCCGATGGTGACGCCCTCCACCTCGGCGGACACCACGAGCGCGGAGGGATCGTCGGCGCGGACGACGGTCGAGGCGCACAGCCGCTGCGTTGCGACGACGTGCTCCCGGTCGGGGAGGGGCTCGCCGTCGAGCGGCTCGCCCACCGAGCCATCGTCCGAGAGGAAGAAGGTCCGGGACGATCCGAAGGGGGTGACCGCGGACACGATGACCCCGACCCCGCTCTGACGCGCCGCCAGCCACCGCCCCTCGGGGCTCGCGGCGAGCGGCGTGCACCACGCGCTCGGCTGCTCGAGCTGCCCGACCTTGCGTCCGCGGTAGGAGAGCTTGAGTGGCCAGTGAGCGCGGCTGTACGCGACGAAGACGTGGTCGCCCTGCGGCGAGAACCGCGCGTCGATCTCGTGGACGCCCTTCGCCTGCCACGCCGCCGGGCCGAGGTTGGGAGCGAACGCCCCGGAGGTCCCGCGTGACGGTGCCGGGGTGCGTACGCGCCGCTCGGCCGTGCGTTGACCCCAGCGCGGGCCCGACGCACCCTGCGCGCGTGAAGATCACGCTCAACGCCGCCCGCGCGGCGTCCCTGGCACTCGCCCTGAGCGGCTGTGGCTCCGGGGCGCAGGCGAGGGCGGTGGACATGGCTCCGCCTCCCTCGTCCAGCGTCGTGCCCAGGGCGGGTCATGCCGGGGGGGACGCCCAGACCCCCGGCCCGATCAGCGAGGCACCGCCCGAGCTCGATCTCTCCATCACCTTCCATCCCGGCTTCACCAGCCACCTCGGCTGGGTCCAGCTCAAGACCCCGATCTCGCTGCAGTACGTGGGCAGCCCCGGTGCCAAGATCCAGCGCTTCGACGGGGACTGGCAGCGGGCCAAGGTCGACGCGGGAGCGCGGAGGGTCTTCGAGATGGAGCTGGCCGCCGTGGACTGGCCGAGCACCTCCGTCCTCCTCGACGAAGGACGGCTCTGTTCCGCCGAGCTCCACGATGCGGTGGTGCGGGCCAACCCCGCACGCCTGCTCCTTCGCGTCGATGGTGGGCTCTCCGCGGCAGGGGTGGCCTGCCTCGGGCGGCTGCCCGCGGCGCGCCTCTACCTCGCCGGATGTCTCTACCGCAGTCACCGACCCGAGGACCGCTGCGACGGCGACGCGGAGATCCGCGCGCTCGCCGCGGACGAGGGGGTGCGCACGCGGGTCGCCGGCCTCGCGTTCAGCGTGAGCACCCGGGAGGCGCTGCTGCGCCTGCGCCGGTTTCCCGCGCTCGCGTACCTGGCCATCGTCGCGGGGCCCGCACCGGCACCCGACGCGCGCTTCGACGCGCTGCCCTTCGAGGGGCTCCCGGAGCTCCGCTACCTGGACGTCTCGAACTGGGAGGGCGACCAGCAGCTCTGGGGGCGCCCCGAGGCGCTCGGTCAGCTCCGAACCCTCCGCTGGCACGGGGAGCTCAACGCGCCGATCGCGGCGTGCCGGCTGCGCCGGCTCTCCAGTGCGCGCCTCACGACGCGTCAGCTCACCGCGTTCGCGGCGTGCACCCAGCTCGTCGAGCTCTCGACGGACGACGCCGACGTCGATTCCGCCGCCAGGGTCGCAACCTTTTCCAGGCTGGAGCACCTGCACCTGCGCCACCTGCACGTCGAGGACCTCTCGCCGCTCGGCAGCCTCCGCGCGCTCCGCGAGCTCAGCGTCCCGGCGGGCAGCGCGTCCGCCTTCGGCTTCGTCGCCCAGCTCTCGGAGCTTCGGGTGCTCGATCTCTCGCAGACCGGCCTCTCCGACCTGACCCCGCTGGCGCGGCTCCAGCACCTGGAACAGCTGGACGTCGGCTTCACCGCCGTCTCGGACCTCGCGCCCCTGCGCGGCCTGGGCACGCTGGTGGATCTCGATCTCCACCACACCGCGGCGGTCGACGTCAGCCCCCTGGCCGGGCTGCCTCGCCTCGAGAAGCTCAGCCTCTCCGAGACCCCGGTCACCGACCTTCGCCCGCTGAGCTCGCACCCTTCGCTCGAATGGGTGCTGCTGTACGGCAGCAAGGTGCGAGACGTGGGCGCGCTCCTCACCATGCCCAGGCTGAGGCGCGCCCACGTCGGCGGGCTGTCATTGCCCCCCGAGCAGCTCGCCGCCCTGGCGAAGCGTCTCGGTGGTCAGCTGGACGGCGTGCGCTGAAGAGCCCTCGCGCGGCGCTAGGCCAGCGACAGGAGCTTGCGCCGCTGCTCCTCGAGCACCCGCTCGGCCTCTTCGAGCGAGATGACGTTGATGATGGCCGGATCCCCCTCGACCGCTTCCCGCGCCAGGCGCGCCGCCTGCAGCTGCACGGTCGACGAGTCCGAGAGGTGCGCGCAGAACACGACGCCGTGCTGGCGCGTGTAGGCGATGGCTTTCCCGAGCACCTCGGCGACCTCGGGCGCGGCCGGCTTGAGGCCACGCATGTCGGCCAGGAAGAGGTGCGGCCCGTCCTTGTAGCCGTCGGTCGCGCTCTTCACCCTGATGACGGCCTCCCGGACCTCGTCGAGGGTCAGGAAGCCGGTCATCGTGACGTGGATGGTGCGCTTCGTGCGGTCGTCGCGGATGGTGATCATGTCTGGCTTGCCTCGAGCCCACGGGGAGGGACGGCGTCCTTTCGTGTTTGCGGGGAGGCTACCATCTCCACGGGGCGGCAAGGTGGACGACGGCGACACCTGACGCGACGTTGCCGTCGCCGTCTGCCCCTCCACCGCGCCGCGGTCGTC
>Ga0302283_1000316_pt1 | contig 38717 bp, 37 predicted proteins | sample III_Fen_E1_4_FD_198770 | JGI IMG/M metagenome (GOLD analysis project Ga0302283, IMG submission 198770) | Peat permafrost microbial communities from Stordalen Mire near Abisko, Sweden - III_Fen_E1_4 | ecosystem: Environmental > Terrestrial > Soil > Wetlands > Permafrost | place: Sweden: Abisko... | reverse complement strand
CCGGAACACTGGGTGGGTGGTGCCGGTGTAGGCGAATCCCCCGTAGGTGTCGGGATGTGCCACGCCGTACTTGATGATCTTGTCGGCGTCTGAATAGAGCATCGATTGATCGCTGCTGGCCTGGGCCGTGGGCGCAGCCAGTGTCAGAGGATGGGCTGGACACTGGAGAATGGCGCTCGAACTCGGTGATCCGCACGCTGCAACTGTGACCCCGGCGATGAGCATCACCAGAACGACGACGATGCTGGGGCGAGCCATGTCCCGGAGTTTGGCAGATGGTGGCACTGATGAGCGTGGTGAGCGGTGATCAGGCCAGCGTTCCGTTGCTGGTAATGCTCCCGACTGATCCTCTGGCCCAACCCGACTCCGCTGCCGACGTACGACCACCACGGCCCAGGCGAGGACTGCCGCCATGGCGACGGCGACGATTCAGCCAGCGACCGGGAGAGTCCATTCATGGAGGGAGGTGTAGACGATCCCGTACCCGATCGGGTGGGCCACGGCGAAGGAGAGGACCGAGGCGATCAGGGGCACAGTGACGAGGGTAGCGGCAACCTCCGCCCCCAGCCCGTCGATGCTCAGTGGCTCATCGGCTTCGGGCCACGAGCCCACCATGAACCGATCTTGGTGTAGTACGCCATCCATGACCCATCGCCGGATGAGACGTCGATCATGATGATGTGATCAGGCAGTGGCTCCTCGATGGACTGTGCCGCTTCATATACGGCACTCATGACATCCCCGGGGCCCGAGAGCATGTAGTCGTTCAACTCGAACACGAGGACCGTTGTCGCCTCACCCGTTCTCGAGATCTCAAGCTTCCCGGCCTTATCCGAGAGTGCCCGTCGGATCCGGTCCACTCGTAGCGGCGTGACCGTACTCTCGTCCCGCTGAAACGAGACGGTGAACTTCCCGTCGTCGGGAATGCTGATCAGGCGAAAGAGAGTGACCAGCACCGGGGTGTCGGGGGGCTCTCCACGTACGTGGTTCGGGATCGGAGGCGGGACCTCGGGTACCGGGAGATTCTGGCGACGGACCCACTTCTCGATCCGATCGACGGCGTCGTCGATCTCCCGGTCCCTGAGGTGGTTGACGCCGCCCGTGTCGAGAGCAAGAACGTAAGGCCCTGGCCGATCGAGACCTTCCTTGAATCGTTCCTCCATCCGTTCCATCAACCGGGATGCCTGTCGGGTCTCACGTCTCTGGCCCTCGTAGGCCTCGATCAGGGTGTGCTCGAGGCAGATGATCCCGAGTGAGTCGTGGCCGATGAGATCGATGGCACGGAGATTCCGCTCATTCAGGTCGGGGATCTCGTCAACTGTGAAGTACCCGCCGTTGCGCTGCTCGGTGACCTTCTCAGCGGCGAAGATGGTGACTGCGTGGCGGTGGTCGTTCTCGTCGGACTGGGACGGCACCACACCATGATGCCCGGAAGGTGAGAGTCCAGCTCAGTCGACTGGTGCGTTGTCGATCCAGATGGAACCGTATCGAGAGGTCAAGAAGAGCGAGAACATCCACGGCGACTGGTAGGTGACCCGTACGGTCGCACTCTCGGCCACTGGAACTTCGATTACGGCGTGGCCGAGCTGCTTCCCGAGGTATCGGAAGGACACCTCCACTCGGTGGCTCCCCGGCTCACAGGGGAAAAAGTGCTCGCCCCATCTCCCTCGCACCGAAGCACCGTCAACCATGATCGTGGTCCTGCACACCAGGAGGACCAGGGCCAGCGGGTGTACCCGGCACTTCACGAGGATGCCCGTCCCGTTGTTTCCTGAGGGTGTCATATGGTCCGACCGTCCACCGGGAGAGTCCGTTCGTGAACGGAGGTGATCACGGTGTCCGTGCCTTCCACGTCCGCCCGTCGGCTCATGCGGATCAGTTGCCCACGGGATCGGTCGCCGCCACGCCGTTGTTCGCCACATCCGAGGTCCATGCCAAGCCGTTCCAGTAGCGATGGTGGTTCCGACCGGCTGGATCTCCGTACCATCCGGGAGGTGCGGCGTTGGTTAGTTACGGCACGCTTGGTTGCATGACCACAGCCTGCTGGCCGAGCGCCTGGGCCGCCAGGATCTTCTTCCGCCTTCCCACGAAGTAGACAGCCGAAGCTCCGATACCGGCCAGGCTCACAATCGGAAACGGAACGAACGAGAGGATCATGAAGACGATCCACGTGTTCTTGTTCTCGCCCGTCTGTTGGAATGCCCACGCCGGGCGCCGGGCGGCGTCGATGATGCCGAGGATTGGAAGGACCCACACGATCCCGAGGAGCACCACGATGAGAATGACTTCGCCGGTCCCGCTCACGGCACCACTCTGTCATCGAGGTGGGTTGGGTGGCTACTGGATTGGACCGGCGTTCACAGGTCACGGAGGCGCTTGGCGTGCAGGGGGACGGTCTGCTGTATCGCCCACCGGTACGAGGCCGCCGTGTTCGGGTGCTTGTGGGGCGACCACCGTGTCCATCTACCAGTCCAGCCAGGGGCCGAGTCGGGTGTCGTCGCTTACGGGAAGCCTGTCGGCGACGGCGGTGCGGATCTGGTTCAGATTCTTGACGACCTCGGCCCGCGTGTTACCTGAGACCCGGCGTCGCCGCGACCCCAGCCGCAACTCACCCCGCCACCGCCGACGGATCAGGACGTTGATCCGTTCGCTGGTGTCACCGAGGACCCCTTAGTTCTCTCGTTGCTCGAACGGGGTCAACGGTCCGGGATGATCGGACGACGGGACGTGCCGCCCGCCCGCCCGCCCCGTCACAAGACCGAGAGCTCGACGTCGATATTGCCGCGGGTGGCGTTGGAATACGGGCAGACCTCGTGCGCCTTGGCCACGAGGGCGACCGCCGTGTCGTGGTCGACCCGGGGAACATCGGCCACGATCTCGACAGCCAGTCCGAATCCGCCTGACTCGAGCGTACCGAGCGACACGCTCACCGAGACCTGTGTGTCGGAGACGTCGGCCTTCTCGCCTGAACCCACCAGCTTCAGGGCCGAATGGAAGCAGGCGGCGTAGCCGGCGGCGAACAGCTCCTCCGGGTTGGTGGCGCCCCCGGGGCCGCCCATCTCCTTCGGAATGCGGACATCGACGTCCAGCAGGCCGTCCTCGGTCGCCGTGTGGCCGTTTCGCCCGTCGCCGGTGGCGGTGGCGGTGGTGGTGTAGATCGCGTCCATGTACGTGTCCTCTCTCGAGTGATTGTGTGGATCGGGTACTGCTCGTGTGTCGTGGTCGACCGTCAGGCCTTCTCTGCGGCACGTGAGAGCTGCTCCCAGGCCTGCCAGGTCGCGAGCCGTTGCGCATAGACGGCCGGTGCAGTGTCGTAGGCCTGGTTCCCCGCGAGGAACCGGAGCGGCGGATCATCGGCGTCCACGAGCTCGAGCACAGCCGCGGCCACTCCTCCGGGTTCACCCGGAACGTTGCCGGCACGGTAGGCCGCCCTGGCGTCACGTTGCGGCTGGTATACCGGGTCGGGCGTCGAGTGGACGGACGAGCTCCCGGCCCAGTCGGTCCCGTAGCCGCCCGGCTCGACGAGCGTCACCTTGATGCCGAACGGCGCGACCTCCTGGGACAGCGCGTCGCTGAACCCCTCGAGCGCCCACTTCGATGCGTGGTACAGGCCGAGGCCGGGGAACGCGGCGATCCCGCCGATGCTCGAGATCTGCACGATGTGGCCCGCACCCCGGGCCCGGAGCAGGGGGATGGCCGCCTGGGTCACCCAGAGCGCACCGAACACGTTGGTCTCGAGCTGGGCGCGGGCCTCGGACTCGGTGAGCTCCTCCACATAGCCGAAGTGGCCGTACCCTGCATTGTTGACGACCACGTCGAGCCCACCGAACTGTTCGTGGGCTTCGAGCACCGTCCGGAAGGCGGCATCGCGGTCCGTGACGTCCAACGACAGGGGAAGGACGGCATCGCCGTAGGTGGTGACGAGGCCATCCAACGTCGACCGGTCGCGTGCTGTCGCTGCCACCCGGTCGCCGCGGGCGAGGGCGCCCTCGGCGATCAGCCGCCCGAACCCTCGCGATGTACCGGTGATGAACCATGTCGTGCTCATGTCCGACTGACCTCTCCCAATTGTCCGTACCCGCCGGTGGCTCCCGGGTGGCGGTGCAGCGGTCGGTGATCGATGGTCGGGACCGTCACGTGTCGAGCCCAGGGGCGACACGCTCGTGGTGGACGGCCCCGCAGCTGTCGAGGTGTGGTCGTTCCTCGTGTGGGATCACCGACATCGTCACCACCAGTCCTCCGAGCTCGGTAGGTGGCCCACGGTACCCGCCGGCGTGGCCCGGCGGATCGTTGGGCGGCGCGGGACCCGACTCCTCCCGGAGCCTCCGGTGGTGCCCATGGTCCGCACCGGGACCACCCGGGGCCCGCTGTCCTGGTCCGGTACGTCGTCGTGAGGGGTCCGGTCCCGGTGTCTCTCCTCGTCGCGGTGCGGTGTCCGTGCCGGTCCGGCCCCTACGATGCACCCGTGTCGGATCGGCCTGAGGAGCGTGCGTCGGCCGGCCGGGCGGTCTGGACCGCGTTGATCGGCCAGCCCCTCCGGCTGAGCGAGACCGCCAAGGAGAGGATCACCCCGGTCGAGGGCCTCTCGGCCCTGTCGCTCGACGCCCTGACCTCAGTGGCCTACGGCCCCGAAGCCATCCTCGTCGTGCTGGCCCTGGCCGGTGCCGGGGCCCTCCACCTGGTCCTCCCGATCACGGTGGCCATCGTGGTCCTCCTGGCCATCCTGGTGATCTCCTACCGCCAGGTGATCGACGCCTACCCGGGGGGCGGCGGGGCCTACGCCGTGTCCCGGGCCAACCTGGGTGCCGGGGCCAGCCTGGTGGCCGGAGCGGCGCTGATCGTCGACTACACCCTGACCGTGGCCGTCTCCATCGCCGCCGGCGTGGGGGCGCTCACCTCGGCGTTCCCCAGCCTCACGTCGGGCACGGTGCCGCTCTGCCTGGCCATCCTGGCCGTCATCACCGTCCTCAACCTGCGGGGCCTGGGCGAGGCGGCGCGGGCCTTCCTCCTACCCACCATGCTCTTCATCGTCGGGCTCCTGGCCATCATCGCCATCGGGTTGATCCACCCGCTGGGCCTCCACACGCCCCAGCCCGGCCAGTCCCTCGTGCCGACCCACGGTCTCCAGGCGGTCAGTGTGCTCCTGGTCCTGAAGGCCTTCTCCGCCGGGTGCAGTGCCCTCACCGGTGTGGAGGCGATCGCCAACGGTGTGCCCCTGTTCAAGGAGCCCCGGGTGGTCCGGGCCAAACGGACGGAACTGCTGCTCGGGGTGATCCTGGGGGTCATGCTGTTGGGACTGGCCGTCCTGGCCAAGCGTTGGCAGATCGGCCCGCGGTCGGGCCAGACCGTCCTGAGCCAGATCATGGCCACGGCGGTGGGGCGGCACTGGGCCTACTACGTCGTCTCCCTCACCATCACGGTCGTCCTGGCGCTGGCCGCCAACACCTCGTTCGGTGGTCTGCCCATCCTGGCCAGCCTGCTGTCCCGCGACGACTACCTGCCCCACCTCTTCTCCCTCCGGGACGACCGCCAGGTTTTCGGCAACGGCATCTGGGTGCTGACCGGCCTGTCGGCCATCCTCCTGGTCGTGGTGGATGGCAACACCAACACGATGATCCCGTTGTTCGCCATCGGCGTGTTCACCGGCTTCACCCTCAGCCAGGCCGGTCTGGTTGTCCACTGGTGGCGGACCAGACCACCCGGATGGCGTCGACGGGCGTCGGTCAACGGGTTCGGCGCCGTGGTGACCGCGTTGGCCACCGCCATCTTCCTCATCTCGAAGTTCACCGAGGGGGCGTGGGTCGTCGTGGTGGCGGTCCCGTCGTTCGTGTTCCTCTTCCGGCGCATCCACGCCTACTACGGACGGGCAGCACGAGAGCTCGGGGTGGGTTCGGTGCCGGCGAAGCCGTCAGGCACCGAGACCCTGGTGATCGTGCCCATCGTCAACGTGTCGCGCCTGACCCGGTACGCCATCTCCGAGGCGCTGTCCCTGGGCCAGGAGGTGGTTGCCGTGTCGGTGATCCTCGACCAGGGTGACGACAGCGAGCGCGAGGCCGGCGAGCTCGAGCGGGCCTGGGAGGCCTGGGCACCGGGCGTGCCGCTCCGGATCCTGCACACCGACTACGCCTCGGTGGTCCGACCCATCGTCGCCTTCATCGACGAGACCAGTTCCCATGACGACCGCCAGATCGTCGTACTCATCCCGGTCGTCGTCCCTGGCCGCCTGCGGTACCGGATCCTCCACAACCAGATGGACCACGTGCTCACGGCGGCCCTGATGAGCCGGCCGGAGATCGTGGTGGCCCGGGTCCGCATGCCGCTGCAGCCTCCGTCGGCCCGGGCTGTGGGCACGGCCCCCGTCACCGTCCGGTCGGTGCGACCGGAGGGGCCGGGGACCGACGGACCTCCGGCTGCCGGCGACCCACCGGGCTGAACGCCGATCATCGTCGGAGGGGGATCGGTAACCTGCAGGGGTGACCGGCCCCCACCGATTCATCGTCACCTGGGGACGGATGGGCCGGTTCGACTTCATGGTCGAGGTGGTCGACGCATGGGACCCCGACGAGGCCCTGGTCACCGCGGCGAACCTCCATCCCGAACTGCCCCGCCCCCGGGTCGCCGTGCCGGCCACCTGGCCGGGGCCACCGGCCACCGGCCACCGGTCCGGCACCGACCGGGTGGAGCCCGACTAGCCGTCGGCCGACCGACCCGTACCCGGACCGGCGCTCTCACCGGACGACCTCCGACCACTACGATCGCCGGCGAGTCGACGGTGGGCGGAGAGGGGGAGTACTGGCGTGCTGAGCCGACGGGACCTGCTGAAAGGGAGTGCCGCCACCGTCGTGGGCGGGCTGACCCTGACCGGGCTGGGATCGCCGGCCGGTGCCGCGGCCGGGCAGGCCGGGCAAACTGGGCAGGCCGAGCACGCCGAGCAGGCCGAGCAGGCCGATATGGCGACCGTGGCGGCAGGGATGCCCCGGCGCCGGGGACCCGGGCCGCTCTACTGGAGCACCTACGGGTACAACAATTGGTACAACGCCGCCATGCCCGAGGACGTCTGGAAGGACAACGTGGACTGGGTGGCGGAGACCTTCGCCCCCTACGGCTACCGCATGGTCTGCACCGACGGCTGGTGCGACAAGACCGCGGTGGTCACCGAGCACGGCTACATCCGGAGTTTCCAGGACGACTGGACCCACGACTGGGCGTGGTGGGCCAGGTACGTGCAGTCCAAGGGGCTCGACCTCGGCGTGTACTACAACCCGTTGTGGGCGACCAGGTCCGCCGTGGCCGACCCGTCGGTCACCGTGGTGGGTCGGCCCGACATCAAGGTGGCGGACATCGTCAACACCGGCGACTTCCAGACCCCGGGAAGCGACCTCTGCTGGGTCGACGTCACCCGTGACGGCGCCGAGGAGTACGTGAAGGGCTACGTCACCTACTTCCGGGAGATCGGGGCCACCTTTCTGCGGATCGACTTCCTGGCCTGGTACGAGCTCGGCTTCGACCAGAGCGAGGGGTACGTCGGGGTGGCCCACGGTCGCGAGGCCTACGTCCAGGCGCTGGCCTGGATGCGCGAGGCCGCCGGTCCCATGCAGTTGAGCCTGGTGATGCCGAACCTCTTCGACCACGGGTCGGCCGAGCGCCAGTACGGCGATCTGATCCGCATCGACAACGATGCCAGTTACGGCACCTGGATCATCCTCAGCCAGATCCGCCAGTCGTGGCAGCCCATCTGGTCCCAGTGGGAGAACCCGTTCGCCGGCTTCACCGGCTTCTCCGACGTCTCGGGCCCGGGCCAGGTGATCCTCGACGGCGACCCGGTGGCCATCAGCTCCTACGGCAACGACGGCGAGCGGGAGACCGCTGTCTCGCTGTTCACCATGGCCGGCGCCGCCCTGGCCATCACCGACCGGGTCGACACCATCGGGGACAACGCCCGCTTCTTCCAGAACCCCGAGGTCCTGGCCGTGCACCAGGCGGGCCTGGTGGGGAAGCCGGTCTACCGAACCACCGTCCCCTTCTCCCTCGATCCGACCAGCCGGGACACCGAGCGGTGGATCGGCCAGCTCCCCGACGGCGCCTGGGTGGTGGGACTCTTCAACCGGAGCGACGACCCGGCCACCAAGGCCATCGACTTCGCCTCGGAGCTCGGTCTGACGTCACCGGCACCGGCCCGGGATCTCTGGGCCCACCAGGACCTGGGCACCATGGCCTCGTGGTCGGTGGACCTGGCCCCCCATGCCTGCTCCCTGGTGAAGATCACCCCCGGCGGTCCGGCCACCTACCAGTCGGAGGTGGGGGCGTGGTTCGGATCAGCCCGGTTCGAGAACGCCGTCGGGGGGTACACCGGGCTCGGCTACGTCACCGGTCTGGACACCCCGGGCGCCGGGCTCACGGTGTTGATGTCGGCCGGGGCCGGTCGTCACCGGCTGGCCTGCCGCGTGGCCAACGCCACCGGCGGGAGCTCGTCGCTCACCGTGACGACCGCCGACTACGACAGCGGTCGGCTCATCGGCACGACCTCGCTCGACGTCCCGAGCACGCCGACCTGGTCCGACTGGCAGACCCGGGAGATCGAGGTGCAGCTCGGGCCGGGCCCGACCATGGTCACCCTGGCCCGGTCGTCGTCCGACCGCGGCGGGGTCCACGTGGACCGCCTCACCCTGGCCTGATCCGGTGCACCTGGCAGCGGAGGGGACGACCCGCCGGCGTCCGTCGGGCCCCTGACCGGCCGGTCGGACGTCCGGTTCGGCGGGGAGAGCCGGTCGATGAGCCCCGACGCCTCGAGGGATGACGCCCGGTCGTCCACGAACCGGGCGTCGAATTCCGCGATTCACCCATCCGGTGTCCGCCGACGTCGTGGGTGGGCTCGTGGACCGGGCCGGCTGCACGGCGGTCCCATCGACGGCATCCCGTGGGATGGTCACCCCAGGCCGTGGCGGACGGTAGGACTCCGGGGCTAGCGTCGTGTCGCCGGAAGTCGCCGGCCGTCCATTGTGTGGCGGTCCGAGGAACCACGGTGGCACACCGGCCGGCACGGGGCCGGGTGGGGGACAGGGGGAACGATGTCCGAGGCTCTGGCGGACCGGGTGGCCACTGACGTCGACGGGGGCTTCACCCTGATCGAGCTGATGGTCGTGCTCTTGATCATGGCCATCCTGTTGGCCATCGCCATCCCGACGTTCCTCGGGGTGAAGAACGGGGCGTCCGACCGCTCGGCCCAGGCCAACCTGGAGAGCGCCATCCAGACGGTCAAGGGCTTCTACGCCAACAACGGGGGAATTTACGCGTCGGCCACCCAGGCCACCTTGGACCAGGCGGACCCGACGTTCGACTTCCAACTGACCACAGGCTCGGGCACGGGGTACTGCAACAGCACGTCGCCGGCCAACTGCATCGCCTTCAGTCCGGTCGACGTGGCCTCGGTCGGGGACAACCAGGGCATGATCTTCGCCGACTACTCCCCGGACACCAGGACCTGCTGGTTCGTGGCGGTCATCGAGACAGGTGTCGCACTGGTCCAGGGTGACTCCGAGCCACCGTTCGGGTTCGCCCGGTACGGCCCGCCGCTCAACAACAGCGACCCCCAGCTCGGGAGCGCGGCGTCCAGCACCACGATCCTCACTGCCGGCACCTACTACGCCGAGAAGACGCCGATCGACACCCATGCCTGCTCGGCCTACACCGCCGCCGTGGCCGCCCCGTTCTACTGGGGCACGTCCTTCGGGACGGCCGGCGTCAATTGAGCTGAGGGGGCGGTACCCGGCCGGGGGACGGGCGGACGTCAGCTCCCGGTGGCCGCTCCGCCATGGAGCCGCTGCTGCACCCGGTCCGGGTACTTCTTCGTGAACCGGAACCCGATGACGATGAGGATGATCGGCAGGTACCACTCCAGCCAGTCCTTGGCGCCCTTGCCGTCGACGTGGACGGCCACGTAGCCGAGGACGGCGCAGACCAGGAAGACCACCGCCCAGGTCGCCGTGAGCACGATGTTGGTGCGTCGGAACGTCGGGGTGTGCCAGAACTCCTCGGGCACCGAGTCCTTGGCATAGTCGATGGTGAACGGGTGCCCGAAGACGATCGAGCCGAGGGCGATGATGCCCAGGGCCCCACTCGAGATGGCCTGGGAGTACTGGTCCAGGTTCTCCACGTTCTGGCGGGTCGTCACTAGGGCGGCGACCACGAACCCGAGGAAGAAGAGGACCGTGGCCACGTCCAGGAGCTTCGGGGCGCGGACGGCTCCCCGGGTACCTCCGGGGCCGCCCAGGACGAGCTCGTCGACGTCCATGTCGAGGAGGAGCACGAGCACCCCGGCGATCAATGCGGCGATCGAGGCGGTCTCCCAGGTGGAGGGGCCTCCGACGACCCAGAAGATGATCCACGGGGCGAACCCGGTGGCCGGGCTCCGGGAGAGCCGACGGAGGGCGCTCCCACCCTCGCCGGCCGCGCTCTGCTGCGGTTGGTCAGCCATGGTGAGATAAACTATCTCATGATGAGGCAATCTGCATCGGATGGGTCGGACTCCGACGGCCGGGTCGGGGTCGTACCGGGGGGCCTCCGGGAGGTCCACACCGCCGACACCCGCCGCCGCATCCTCCGGGCCGTCAACGAGCTCCTGGTCGACGAGCACCCGGCGACGCTCTCGATCCGGTCGGTGGCCGAACGGGCGGGGATCTCCTCGGCCACCATCTACCGGTACTTCCCGACGAAGGAGGACCTGCTCGACGCGGCGGCCCGCACGGTCGACGAACAGACCCGGGCATGGATGGGGGACGAGCCCATCGTCCCCGGGCGCAGCCTCGGACCCTTCATCGACCGGATGTGGTCGGAGCTGGCCCGAGACCTCCCGGCCCTCCGGTCGGCCCATGCGTCGCCGATCGGTCGGGACCTGCGGGCCCGCCGCTCCGAGCGACGCCTTCGTGACGCTTCCACGGGCCTGGCGCTGGCCGGGGTCGACCTCGACACCGAGTCCGGCCAGCAGGCACTACGGATGACGCTGGTCCTCACCTCGTCGTCGGTCCTCATCGAGCAGATCGACCGGCTTCACCTGCCCGTCGACAAGGCGTCAGCCGACGTCGTGTGGGCCATCGAGACGTTGGTGGGGGCGGTGGCGGCGGAAGGGGCGGAGGCGGCGGAGCGAACGGACGGGCCACCGGCGGACCGGCGGGCGACACCGGCAACGACCGCAACCATGGCAACACCGGCAACACCGGCAACACCGACAACCGCAGCAACGACGACGGCAACGACGGCGACGGACGAGGAGGTAGGACATGGCCCTGGGTGACGTGGTGGAGCTGGACCGTCGGACGGTGCTCGTGCTCGGTCAGGAGCTGATCTCGTCCCAGGGTCAACCGGACGTGGCGAACTCCCTGCTGCACGTGGCGGGGGACACCCTCTACCTGGTCGACACCGGATGCACGGAGCAGTTCCGGGAGGCCCTCGTGGCCGCGGTGGGTCAGCTCGGTTCGTGGAGCCGGTTGGTGGTGCTCACGACCCACGGGCACGTCGACCACGTGGGGAATAACGACCTGGCCGACCAGCTGGGCCATGACCACGGGGCCAGCGTGGTCCACCTCGTCCCGGCCGCCGACGTGGCCCAGATGCGCGACGCCGTCGGCTACTGGACCGATTCGCTGCGGCGACTGGCCGGGGTCCTCCCCGGGTACGAGAGCGCCGGGGACATCGCCTCGTTGATCGTCTCCCTGTTCCAACCCCAACACCCCTTCGGGGCGACCACGCGTACCTTCGAGGCGTCGCCCTTCGAGCGCATCGACATCGGGCCCCTGCGGCTGACCGGCTGGTCGTTCGGCGACGGCGCGGTCAACGTGCTCCGGAGCCAGGGCCACTGCGCCGGCCAGGTCGTGGTCCACCTGCGCGACGCCGGAGTCCTCCATCTCTCGGACGAGGCCAACGCACCGTGTGGGGCCATGCACGATGCCGATCAGGTGAAGTTGCTCACCTCGCTCGGCCACGCCGCCACCCTGGTGGAATCCGGGGCCGTCAGGACGGTGACCGAGGGCCACCTGTTCCGGGCCAGTACGGGGGACGACGCCGTGGCCCGTATGGAGACCCTCCTCGACCAGGCGGTGGAGCTCGACGCCCGGGCCCACGACCTGCTGGGCGACGGCACCGGGCCGGTCGACGCCGGGGCCTTCGCCGGGGACCTCGGCGACGCCTACGCCGTCCTCGGGACCGAAGGGGGGAATCCCAGCCCGATGTTCCTGGCGTTGATGGCCGTGAACACGTTGCGCGAGCTCGGGTTGGCCCCGGTGGACGGCGGGGACGGCGGGCGGTGGGCCCCTCCCGAACTCCGGTGACGGAACCCGCGGTGTCGCCCCCGCTACTGCTCCGGGCGGCGCTCCTCATCGACGGGACCGGAGCCACGGTGGAGCACGTCGCCGTGCTGGTGGTCGGCGACCTGGTCGAACAGGTGGGAGCACAGCAGGACGTCGTACCGCCCGACGGCGCCGACGTGCTGGACCTCGGTGACGCCACCCTCCTGCCCGGTCTGATCGACAGCCACGTGCACCTGACGTTTCCGGGCACCCCTGAGCTGTTCACACAGGTGCTGGACGACGACCGGGCGACCATGCTGGCCCAGGGCCGTTCGGCCGCCGCGGAATTGGTGCGGGCCGGGGTCACGACGGTCCGTGACCTCGGGGCGCTGGGGGACCCGCTCTTCCGCCTGCGGCGGGAGATCGAGGCCGGGGACACCCCGGGGCCCTCCATCGTGGCGTCCACGGCCCAGCTGACGTCACCCGACGGACCGAACGCCGTCCTCGGAGGGGGCGTGGCCGACGTGGGTGCGGCGCTGGACCGCATCGACGCCGACGTCGACCGTGGGGCGACGGTGGTCAAGGTCATCGCCACGGGATCGGTCACCGATCCCCGGGCCGATCCGACGGTCCCGGTCTTCGACGACGCCACCCTGCGGGGCATCGTGGAGGGTGCCCATGTCCGCGGTCTGCGGGTCGCCGCCCACGCCCACGGCACCGCGGGCATCACCCAGGCCGTCCGGTGCGGGGTGGACTCGATCGAGCACGCCAGCTTCCTGGCCCACGTGGGTTGCGTGGAATTGGGGCCCGGCGTCGTGTCCCGTCCGGCCCTGCCGTCACCGACGGCCGACGCCCTCAGCCCGTGGCCCGACGGGGAGACGCTGGCCGTCCTGGCCGACCGCCGTCCGTGGGTCGTGCCCACGCTCACCACGGTCGTGGCCCACACCCTGTTCGGCCCCGGGACGGCCGCCGCGGTACGGAGCTTCGCCCACCGTCGGGAGATCGCCGGCCTGATGCTCGAGCGGGGCGTGCCGCTCGTCGCCGGTACCGACGGGGGGACCCCGGGCTCGCCCCACGTGGGACTGGTGGTCGAGATCGAGCAGCTCCACGCCTCGGGCATGACGGCCCTGGAGGCTCTGGGGGCGGCCACCGGTGGTGCCGCCGCCTGCCTCGGCCTCGAGGACCGGGGCGTCGTGGCCGCGGGACGGCGGGCCGACCTGATCGCCGTCCCCGGCGACCCCCGGGGGGACCTCGGTGTCCTCCGACTGCCGTCCGTGGTCGTCCAGGGGGGGCGGGTGGTGCACCGGATCGAGGAGGCGGTGGACGACCGCCGCCGCGGCCGCCCGCCGCGGCCGCCCGGAACCGCTCGACAGGGCGGAAGCGTGGGGGTAGACATGCACCAGTGGTGACCTGCCGGAACGGTGCGCAGGCCTGCCCGAAGCATCGATGGCACCAACGGAGACCGAGTCCCGGTGCGCCCGGGCGAGGAGGTAGGACCATGACACCAGACCCGAAGCACGACGCCGAGGTGACCGACGAGGTCCACGACAGCGGTGACGACGGGAACGCGGAGGTCTCCTGGTCCCGCCGGGGCCTGATCGCCGGGGTGGCCGCGGCCGGCGCCGGTGCGGTGGCCGGACTGGCCCTCGGGGGAGCCCAGGCCGGGGCGGCCGACGGTGGCAACGTCATCCTGGGGGAGGGCAACTCGTCGGCGGCGACGACGGCCATCACGTCGACCGGCGGCGACGGCCTGCAGGGGAACACCTCGGCCGCCGGGTACTCGGGGGTGTCGGGCCACGACACCAGTGCCGCGGGCTCCGGGAACAAGGGCACCTTCGGAGGGTCCACCAACAACCTCGGCGTCCAGGGCGCCTCGAACAATTCGACCGGCGTCAACGGGCAGAGCGTGGCGGCCAGCGGGCTCGCGCTCGGCACCCCGGCCGGTGTCGTCGGCGACAGCTCCACGAACCCCGGCGTCACCGGCCTGTCGACCGGCAGTTACGGCGTCTTCGGGCTCTCCCACGGCGGGGTCGGCGTGGCCGGCATCTCGACGGTCTCGGGCGACGAGGGCGGCGGGGTGAACGGCGCCGACCTCTCGACCGACGGAGCCTCGGGCGTCGCCGGTAGTTCCGTGGCCGGCACCGGTGTCGCCGGCTCGTCCAGCGGCGCCTCGGGTGTGACCGGTGAGAGCGTGGCGGCCAGTGGCCTGACGGGCTACGTGGCCGGCGTGCTCGGCGACAGCAGCACCAACGACGGCGTCGTCGGGCTGTCCAGTGGCGGCAACGCCATCTCGGGTTACTCGACCCGGTACGCCGGGGTGCGGGGCCACACCACGGCGGACGGCCAGGCGGGTGCCGTGGGCATCGACGCCAGCTCGACGGGCGGCATCGGCGTGTCGGGCGAATCGACCGCCGGCTACGGCGTACAGGCCTCCGGCGGGTTGGCCCCGCTCTACCTCGTGCCCGGTTCCACGACCGGGGCACCCTTGTCGGATGCCCACCTGCAAGGTGAGCTCTACACGGATGTCGGCGGCGGTCTCTTCTACTGCACCAGCTCGGGGACCCCCGGAACGTGGATCCAGATCGCCACGGCCGGCTCCGCCTACGGCCAGGGGCTCTCCGGCGTTCTGCCCTATCCGATCCGGCTGCTCGACACCCGAGCCGGGGCGACGGCCGCGTTCACGCCCGGCACCCCGATCACACCGAGCACCCCGTACACGCTCGAGGTCGGAGGGATCTTCTACGACGGCACGAACGTGCCGGACACCGCGGTGGCGGTGATCGGGAACGTCACCGCGGTGAACGCCGAGGCTCGCGGGTACCTCACGCTGTGGCCCACCGGCGTGACGCAGCCGGGCACGTCCTCGATCAACTACCCGGTGTCGACGTCGCTGGCCAACGGGGTGACCGTGGCCCTGGGCACCAATGCCAGTCTGGACATCTTCGCCTCGCAGACCACCGATGTGATCTTCGACGCCACCGGGTTCATCGCCTGACCAGGTCGGAGCTCACGTCCGGGTGCCCGGGTACCCGGGCGCTCCACCGGCCGGCGGCGTCCGGCGGTCACGCCACCAGCGTCGAACGGTCGAGGTCGCCCACGTCGTTGGTCCCCGTGAGCCCCAGGGCCACGTCGATATCGGACCGGAGGACCCCCAGCATGTGGGCGACGCCGGCTTCGCCCCGGGCGGCCACGGCCCAGGCCCAGGCCCGTCCGATGAGGCAGGCCCGGGCCCCGAGAGCCAGAAACTTGACCACGTCGAGCCCGGACCGCACGCCCCCGTCGACCAGCACGTCGACCCGGTCGCCCACGGCCTCGACCACCGCGGGCAGGGCCCGGACGGTCGAGGGCACGGCGTCGAGCTGGCGCCCTCCGTGGTTGGACACGACGAGGCCGTCCACCCCGGCGTCGACGGCCCGACGGGCGTCGTCGGGGTCCATGACGCCCTTCACCACGAGCTTGCCGGCCCAGTGCCGGCGCACCCACGCCATGTCGTCCCAGGTGACCGAGGGGTCGAACTGCGAGTCGGTCCAGGTGCGGAAAGCGTCGGGGCTGTCCGCTCCGGGCACGGCCTCCACCAGATTGCCGAACGTGTGGGGTTTGCCGTCGATCCCCACCTCCTTGGCCCAACGGGGATGGGCGGCGAAGTCGAGGCCCCGCCGGACCCTGGCCCAGGTGCCCACCGTTCCCACGGCGGCGTTGCGGGTATCGCGGTGGCGGGCCCCGACCACGGCCAGGTCCACGGTCAGCACCAGCACCGGGCTGGCCAATTCGGTGGCCCGGGCCAGCAGCTTCTCGGCATAGCTCCGGTCGCGCATCACGTAGAGCTGGAACCACGGCGGCGGGGTGACGGCGGCGGCGACCTCGCCCAGCCCGCAGATGGACACCGTCGACTCGACGAAGGGGACGCCGGCCGCCGCCGCGGCCCGGGCCGCCTGGACCTCGGCCCGGGTGGCGAACATGCCGGCCAGTCCCACCGGCCCGAGGATGACCGGCAGGGCCAGGGTCTGGCCCACCACCTCGGTGGCCTGGGTGCGGACGGTGACGTCACGCATGACCCGCTGGCGGAGCTTCACGGCGTCGAGGTCAGCCACGTTGGCCCGGAGTGTCGACTCCCCGTAGGCGCCGCCGTCGATGTAGTCGAAGAGCTGGCGGGGCAGCCGGCGGCGGGCCAGCTCGCGGTAGTCGCCCACCGTGGCCGGGGCCAGTCCCAGGGACCGATCAGGTGAGTAGCGCACAGGCGTCCGATCTGTTCGACATCGGGGGGCTCAGCGTACCCAGTTGCCGGGACGGACGACGGGGGACTCCCCACCGGGACGGGGCCGGTCACCCCGGGCCGGTCCTGCCCGGCACGTCACCCGGGAGCGGTCACCCGGGCCGGGGTGTGACCGTACCTCCGGGTCAGGGTGCGGTGGTGGAGGTGGTCGTCGTCGGCGGTGTGGTGGTGGACGTCGTGGTGGTGGCCGGCACCGTGGTGGTCGTGGTGGTGGTGGCCGGCTCCGTGGTCGTCGTGGTGGTGGTGCGGGGCACGGTCGTAGTCGTGGTGGTGGCCGGGACCGTGGTCGTGGTGGGCGGCGACTTGGAGGAGTGGAGGGCCAGGATGAGCACGGCCACCAGCAGGGCGATGACCACCACCCCCAGGATGATGAGGAGCCAGGGCTTGGCCGACTTCGACGAGGTGTCCTCGGCGTCGGCCGCTGTGCCGGTGCCGGCGGCCGCGGACCCCGTCGCCGACCCTCCCGCGGTTCCGGCGGGCGGCGTCCCCACCGGCGTGGACCCGGGGGTACCGGGGAAGGCCCCGGTGGCCGGGGCGCCGGGGGCGGGGATCAGGTCCGGCGGCGGGCTGGCCGAGGGCTGCCAGGTCTGGCCCACCTGGTAGTGCCACTGGCCGGCGACGTCCTGGTACCAGTAGACGCCGGTGGGATCGTGGTGGTACCTGCCCTCGGTGTCGCTCATCGGTTCTCCCGGTGTCGGGACGGGCTCGGGGCCACGTCGACCTGGACGAACTCTACGGGCGCCGCCGGTGCCACCGGTGGATCCCGGGCCCCGTCCGATTACCTCCGGGGGACCGCCCCACCGTAGGATGGCCGCACCCGCTGACCGGTCCCCCCGCCCCGGGGGTCCCCGACGGAGACGAGGATGCCATGGCAGCGTCGCAGCAGGACCCGGTCTTCCCCGACATCGAGGTCCGGACCATCCACGGGTACGACCGGGCCTTCCGCATGGCCGGCTCGGGCCCCGCCCTCCTCATGATCCACGGGATCGGTGACAACTCCGACACCTGGCGGACCGTGCTGCCCGAACTGTCGAAGCACTACACGGTGATCGCCCCCGATCTCCTGGGCCACGGCAAGTCGGCCAAGCCCCGGGGCGACTACTCGGTGGCCGGGTACGCCAACGCCATGCGGGACCTGCTCACCGTGCTCGACGTCGACCGGGTCACCGTGGTCGGCCACTCCCTCGGCGGGGGGGTGGCGGCCCAGTTCGCCTACGAGTACCCCGAGCGCTGCGAGCGCCTGGTGCTCGTCTCGACCGGGGGCGTCTCCCGTACGGTGAGCCCCCTCCTGCGGCTGGCCGCCGCACCGGGTGTGGACCTGCTGATGCCGGTGCTGAGCGCCCCGCCCATGCTGATGGGCGGACGGCTGGTGGGCGAGGTCCTCCGGTTCCTCGACCACGGCCTGGGCCTCGACGTGGAGGAGATCATGCGGGTGTTCGGATCGCTGCCCGACGCCGAGTCGCGCCAGGCCATCGTCCGGACCCTGCGCTGCGCCATCGACTGGCAGGGCCAGGTCATCACCATGCTCGACCGGGCCTACCTGTGCCAGGCCGTCCCCACCCTGATCATCTGGGGCGACCAGGACGCCATCATCCCGGTCAGCCACGCCTACGCCGCCCACGAGGCCATGGCCACCAGCCGGCTCGAGATCTTCGAGCACTCGGGTCACTTCCCCCACCACACCGACCCCGGGCGCTTCGTGGCGCTCATCGAGGAGTTCATGGCCTCGACCTCGCCGGCCCGGTTCACCGAGGACGAATGGCGCCGCATGCTCCAGACCGGGCGTTCCGTCACCGCGGCGGACCGGGACGGCACCGCGGTGGCCTGACGCCCCGTCGGACCGGGGACGGGAATTGCCCCGCGGTCTGGGAATTCGTCCGTTGCTGTGCCACAATCGTGCCGCCATGAATCGAACGGACACGGACTCGCCGGTCATCCACCGCTGCGGCCTCTGCGGTGGCCTGGTCCACCCCGGTGACCGCACCGCCCTGGCCGCATGGTGCCGGCGGTGCCGACGGGTCGTCTCCATCCTCCGCGACGGCGGGCGCGACTGAGCCCGACCGGGTGACCACCCGCCGTGCCGCGGTGGGACAGGATGGTCGGATGCAGGTGTCCTACGGTCTGCCGACCCACCGAGTCGACCGGATCGACGAGTTCCTCTCGGCCGCCGCCGTGGCCGAGCTGGCCTCGGCGGCCGAACGGGCGGGCTTCGGCGCCGTCTACACCACCGAGCACCCGTTCCCCGGCGACGACTGGTTGGCCCACGGGGGGCACCACGCCCTCGACCCGTTGGTGGCCCTGGCCTTCGCCGCCGCGGCCACCACCCGGGTCCTCCTGCACACCAACCTGTTCGTCGCCGCCTACCGCAATCCCTTCCTGGCGGCCAAGGGGGTGGCCACCCTGGACGTCCTGAGCGGCGGCCGGGTGGTCCTGGGCATCGGGGCGGGCTACCTCGAGCCGGAGTTCGCCGCCCTCGGGGTGCCGTTCGACGAGCGCAACGAACGCACCGACGAGGCCATCGCCGCCATGAAGGCGGCCTGGTCGGGCCGGACCGTGACCCTGTCGGGTACCGGGTTCGCCGCCCCCGGCAACACCATGCTCCCCCGGCCGGCCCAGCAGCCGCACCCCCCGCTGTGGATCGGCGGTAACAGCCGCCGGGCCGTCCGTCGGGCCGTGGAGTCGGCCGACGGGTGGTCGCCCTTCCCCTCGCCCCGGCGGGCCGCCGAACGCACCCGGACCGCACCGCTGGCCTCCCTCGACGACCTGGCCGAGCGCCTGGCCTACGCCGCCGACCACGCCCGGACCGTGGGCCGGACGGCCCCGCTCGACGTGGCCTTCATCCCCGAGGGGCTGTCGATGACCGCGTCGGAGCCGGTGGACGACGCCACCGTGGTGACGTCCATCCGGGACCTGGCCGCCCTCGGGGTCACCTGGGTCACCGTGGCCCTGCCCGGCGACACCCGCGACGCCCAGCTCGGGGCCATCGAGCACTTCGGCCGGGCCGTGATCGACCGTCTCCCCTGATCGGCCGGGGTCCTCGGGCCGCCGCCGCCCTGGCCCGACCGTGGTGGGGCCACCGTATGCTGTGGGCACCACATCCCCGGACCCCTCCGGGGGACCGCGAGCGCGAGGAGTTCCCATGACCGTTGCCGTCGGCGACCGCATCCCAGACATCGAAGTGAGGACCTTCGGGGCCGAGGGTCCGAAGGCCGTCCGCACCGGTGATGTCCTCGGGCACGGCAAGGTCGTCCTGTTCGCGGTGCCCGGTGCCTTCACGCCGACCTGTTCGGACTACCACCTGCCCAGCTACCTGTTCCGCCACGACGACCTGGTGGCCAAGGGCGTCGACACCATCGCCTGCGTGTCGGTGAACGACCCCTTCGTCATGGGGGCCTGGGGCGACGCCCAGGGGGTGGGGGACCGGATCGTCCTGTTGGCCGACGGCAACGCCGAGTTCACCCGGGCCCTGGGCCTGGAGTTCGACGGCAGTGCCGTGGGGCTCGGGACGCGCTCGCAACGGTTCGCGGCGATCATCGAGGACGGCGTCGTCACCACCCTGGCCGTGGAGCCGGGCCCCGGCCTCTCGGTCAGCGGGGCCGACGAGATCCTCGCCGCACTGTGAGCCCGGGGTCACGACGGTGGACCTGACCACCGGGCTGCGGACGACCGGGGCGGTCCGGGAGTTCGAGCCCGGGGACGTCCCCGACGAGGCGGTCCACCGGATCCTCGACACGGCCCGGTTCGCCCCCAACGGGGGCAACCGCCAGGCCTGGCGGGTGGTGGTGGTCCGGGACCCGGCGATCCGGGCGTCGCTCCGGGAGCTGTACCTGCCGGGCTGGTACGAGTATCTGGCCCAGGTGCAGGCCGGCCTGGTCCCCTGGGCCGTCGTCACCGACGACGAGGCCGAGCACCGGGCCGTGGCCCGGGCCCCGGAGGTGGCGGCAGCGGCGGCGGCCGGTCCGCCGGGGTTCGCCGAACGGTTCGACGAGGCGCCCGTGCTCCTCGTGCTGCTGGCCGACCTGTCGCGCCTGGCCACGGTGGACCGCGGCTACGACCGGTACACCCTGGCCGGCGGGGCCTCCATCTACCCGTTCGCCTGGAGCATCCTGCTGGCCGCCCGGTCCGAGGGGCTGGGCGGGGTGATGACCACCATGCTGGTGCGACGCGAGGCCGAGGTGAAGGAACTGCTCGGGGTGCCCGACGAACTGGTCCTGGCCGGGGTGCTGGCCCTGGGCCGTCCGGTCCACCAGCCCACCCGGCTCCGTCGCCAGCCCGTGGAGTCGTTCACCACCGTCGACCGCTACGACGGCGAGCCGTTCACCGCGCCGTGACCCGCGTCGACGCCCGGCTCTCCTTCGAGTTCGCCCCCGAGGCCACCGGCGCCGTGGTGGTCCACATGGAGCGCGAGGCGGCCAGCCACTCGGGCTGGATCAACGCCCGCCCGGTCATCCTGCCCCAGGACGAGCCCCCCGCCCCGGGGATGTTCGCCATCTTCGGGGGGTCGCCCCACAAGGTGCCCCGGTTGACCTGGCTGCCCGGAGCGGAGGGGCGCGACGGGGCCACCGGGCGGGCCACCGTGGGCCTGCAGCACGCCGGGGGACCCCACGCCGTACGGCACCTGCGCGACCTGGGCCACCCCGTGCCCGAGGGGTGGCGGGTCACCCAGGACCACCCCCGGCGGGGCCTGGTGGCCGAGGTGCCGGCGGAGGCGGACCACGCCGCGGTGCTGGGGTGGCTGATCGAGGCCGGCCTGGCCCTGTGCGAGGTCCCGGTGACCGGCCTGTGGCGGGCCGACATCTACGACTGAGGGTCGCCCCACCCGACCGCCGATCCGCCTGTCCGGCCGGTCCCGGGTTCGCGATCTCCGGAGTTGCGGTCCTAAGCTCCGGGCTCCCGCCGCAACCCGCGGACCGGGTACCCGAGAGAGGACCGCACGACCATGCTCAAGCAATTCCGGGACTTCATCCTGCGTGGGAACCTGCTCGACCTGGCCGTGGCCGTGGTCATCGGCGCGGCCTGCACCGGGTTGGTGAACTCCCTGGTGAAGGACATGATCACCCCGTTGCTGTCGGCCATCGGGGCCAAGCAGTCGTTCTTCGATCTGTCGTTCACCGTCAACGGGAGCGTCTTCAATTACGGCGACTTCCTCAACCAGGTGATCTCCTTTCTGCTGACCGCCCTGGTGATCTTCTTCCTGGTCGTGAAACCGATGAACCACCTGATGGGCCGGCTGGGCCGCACCCCCCAGGAGGACCCGGTCCGCGAGTGCCCCGAGTGCCTGAGCAAGGTCCCGGTGGCGGCCCGTCGGTGCGCCTTCTGCACGGCCGGGATCGAGCCGGTGGCGGCCTGACCGGGCCCGTCACCCCGTCGCCCCGTCACCCGGCAGGTCAGTGGCTCCGGACGCTCCCGAGGTGCCAGTCCCGGCAGAGGTCGCAGCGGTAGGGATGCAGGTCCATCCCCTCCTCGAGCCGGAGGCGCAGGGCCGCTCGGTTGGCATCATCGGCCGTGTCGAAGGAGGCCTTGGGCGCGCCGTCGGCCCGGAAGTGCCCGAGACGTGACCGGTCGTCGTGGTGTCGCGGGGTCCGGGGGGCTCGCCCCCGGCGGGCCTTGGCCATCGTCCGCCACCCCGGCCGTTACTCGGAGTAGACCGGCGGGCGCTTCTCCCGGAAGGCGGCCGAGGCCTCCTGGAGGTTGCCCGTGGCGCCGGCCAGCAGCTGGGTACGGTTCTCGAAGGCTACGGCGGCCTGGAGGCTGCCCACCTCGAGCGATGCCCACATGGTCTCCTTGGTCAGGGCCAGGCCGAACGGGCTGAACTCGCACATGCGGCCGGCCATGGCCACAGCTTCGTCGAGCACGTCGTCGTCGGGCACGACCCGGGACACCAGGCCCAGGCGCAGGGCCTCGGCGGCGTCCACCTTGCGCCCGGTGAGGAGGATCTCGGCCGAGTTGGACGTCCCGACGGCCCGGGGCAGCAGCCAGCTCACCCCGAGCTCGCAGCCCGACAGGCCGTTGGAGATGCCGGCACCGCAGAAGACCGCCGACTCGCCGGCCAGGCGGACGTCGGCCCCGAGCGAGAGGCACATGCCCCCGCCGTAGGCCGGGCCCCGGATGGCCGCCACCAGCGGCTGGGGGATGGCCCGCATGGCCGGCACGATGCCCCCCATGTACTCCATGGCCCGCATCCCCATGCGGTGGCGGCCAAGGGTCTCGGCGCCCGGCGGGAGGCCGGCGTGCTCGAGCTCCAGGCCGGAGCAGAAGGCCCGCCCCTCCCCGGTCAGCACGGCCACCCAGCAGTCGTTGTCCTCGGCCACGGTGGCCAGGGCCCGGTAGAGGTCCTCCACCAGGGCGAAGGACAGCGAATTGAGCCGTGACGGGTTGTCGAGGACGATGGCCGTCACGTGGGGACGGACCGGTTCGGTACGGACGAGTGCCATGGGCACAGCCTCACCGACCGGGCCCCGTCGCGCCACTCCGGCCCCGCATCGGGCCGCCGGCCCGCCGGGTTCCCGCCGGGTCCCCGCCGTGGGCCACCATGGTGGGGTGCCGCTCGATGCGTTCAGCGAGTTCGACCCCTACGCCGGCCGCCGGCCGCCGGACTCGCTCCGGGGATGGCTGCTGGTGGCCACCCCCGGCCTCGGCGACCCGAACTTCGCCCGGACCGTCCTGCTGGTCCTCGACCACGGGTCCTTCGGGGCCATGGGGGTCGTGCTCAACCGCCCCGGCGGTATCGCCGTGGAGGAGTTCCTGCCCCGGTGGCACGCCGCCGCCGTCCCCCCGGCCGAGCTGTTCACCGGCGGGCCGGTGGCCCGCAACGCCGTCATCGGCCTGGTCCGCCTGCAGCCCGGGGTGGCCGGGGCGCCCGGATCGGGAACGGATCCGGACACCGACCTCGCCGGGGCCGGGGCCGGTGCCGGGGCCGGGGCGCCCGAGGGGTGGCGGCTGCTGATCGAGGGTGAGCGGCCCGTGGGCACGGTGGACCTGGGGACCGACCCGGCGCCGCTGGGCCCGTCCATCGCCGGGGCCCGCCTGTTCTCGGGGTACGCCGGCTGGGAGACGGGCCAGCTCGAGGGGGAGATCGCCGAGGGCTCGTGGTACGCCGTGCCCGCCGAGGAGCGCGATCCCATGTCGGCCGACCCCGAGGGGCTCTGGTCGCGGGTGCTCCGCCGCCAGGGCGGGGCACTGGCCCTGGTGGCCGGGTTCCCCGACGACGTGGCGGCCAACTGACCCCGACGCCGGCCCGGGCGGTACGATGCGCCGGTGGTCCACAACGTGGGACGGCCGTCCGTCCGGCCGGTGACCGGCGGCGACGTCAGCCGGGTGGTGGACGTGCTGGTCCGGTCCTTCGACGACGACCCGGTGTCCAATTTCATCTTCTCCGGCGACCGCCGACGCCGGGGAGGCCTGCGGTCGTTCTTCACGGCCAGCATCCGGCGCCAGTACCTGCCCCACGGACGGGTGACCACCACCGGGGACATGGCCGGGGCCGCCCTGTGGGGGCCGCCGTGGCGGCCCCGCAACCCGTGGCGGGAGCTGCTGCAGCTCGCGCCCACCGGTCCGTACATCGTGGGCCGGCGGACGGTGGCCGGCCTGCGCCTGCTGGCCGCCATCGACGCCGTCCACCCCCGGGAGCCCCACTGGTACCTCTGCACCCTGGGCACCGAGCCCGACCGACAGGGCCAGGGCGTGGGGACGTCGCTGCTGGCCGAGGGGCTGGCCCGGGTCGACGAGGAAGGCATGCCGGCCTACCTCGAGTCCTCCAAGGAGCGGAACCTGCCGCTGTACGCCCGGTTCGGGTTCGAGGTGGTGGGGGAGATCCGGGGACCGGTGGGGGCACCGCCGATGTGGCGCATGTGGCGCGAGCCCCGGCCGCCCGACCGGCCGTCCCGTCCCGGCGGCCGCTGAGCCCGACGGGTCAGGTCTTCTGGTAGTAGGTGGCGCTCACGCCGGGGAAGGCGTGGTCGAGGCCCGTGTCGAGCCCGACCGGTGTGGCGTTGATGCCCACGCCGTAGAGGAGCTGGGCCGTCGCCGCCTGGTCGATGAGGGGCTGGGCCGTCACCGGGTCGAGGTCGGGCGGGAAGCAGCCGTCCCCGGCCAGCACCGAGAGGGCCCCCGTCCCGAGGATCGACTTCGGGAGCTTCTGCAGCTGGACGACCAGGCGTTGGCTCCCCTTGCCGATCTGGCAGATGTCGTCGAAGACGTTGTGGCCGGCACCGGCGATGACCACCAGCCGCTTGGGCGTGGGCAGCTTGGCGTAGAGGTTCTGCACGCTGGACGGGGTGACCACGCCGTCCGAGCTGCCGTACATGACCAGCCCGGGCTTGGACGTCGGGGGCGGGACCCCGCCGGCCGGGGCCATGGCCACGTAGGTCCGGACCGCCGGGTTGGCGGCGAAGGTGACGGCCGCCCCCCCGCCCGCCGAGTGGCCGAGCACGCCGACCTCGGAGAGATCGAGCTTCCCGGAGAAGAAATTCCCCGGCGTAGTGTCCTCCGACCGGAGGAAGGTCAGCGTGTTCAGGAGGTCGGTGACGTCGGGCGATCCGGTGGTCACCACGGTGTTGGTGAGTACGGCGGCCAGGTCCCGGGAGCGGTGGTCCGGCGCGGCCACCACGAAGCCCCACTGGGCCAGGTGGCTGGTCAGGAAGCTCGACTGCTCGGGGAAGCTCCCGAAACCGTGGCTGAACAGGGCCACGGGGAACGACGTCGCCGAGTGGTCGACCAGGGTGGGATCGGGGGCCAGCGGGGCGTTCAGGTAGGAGTTGGTGGTGTAGGTCACCGACAGATCGGCCAGGAAGGGGTTGCTCTGCAGGGAGGCCGGCAGCCACGACGTGATGGAGTAGGTGTAGGGCTGCTGGCCGGCGACCGCCGACTTGGCCACCGGGTACCAGATCTGCACGTTGTCCCCGTTGGACAGGGTGTACCGGGCCGTCCCCGCGGCGTAGGGGCCGGGGACGGAGTACCTGGTGTTGTCCGACGTCGACACGGTGGACGCCGAGTTGCCCCCGTTGCCCGACGCCGTCGTGGCGCTGGAGCACGCCGCGGCCAGGACGGCCACGGCCACCACGGCGACCAGGACCCCCGCCGCGGACCGCCGGTGTCGGGCGGGGGTGCGGGGGGTGCCGCTCGGGTCGGTGCGCTCCATGGGCGACGAGGCTACCGGAGCGGTCCCGATCGGTGGTCTCACGACGGGCGGACCGCCACGTGCAGCCCTTCGGGCAGGTCGTCGGGCTCGGCCACGATGGACTGGAGGAGCTCCAGCAGGGCCCGGGTCGGTGCCGACGGGAGCCCCCGGCTGCGCTGGGCCACCCCGACCCGGCGCCGGGGGATGCCCTCCACGGCCACCAGGTGGAACCGGGTGCGCAGAAAGGTGGGGATGGCCGTGGCCGGCAGGATGGCCGGGCCGTAGCCCTCGAAGGTCAGCGAGGCGATGAGCCGGAGACCGTCGATCTCCGCCGCCGGCAGGAAGGTCAGCCCGAGGGGCCGGATGGCCGCCTCCAGCTCGTCCCGGAACGACGTGCCGGGCAGCGGGAGGAGCAGCTCCAGCTCGGCCAGCTCGGCCAGCGTGATGGGCCGGTCGCGTCCGGCGAACTCGTGGCCGTCGGGCACCACGAGCACCAGGTCCTCCTCGAAGAGGAGGCTGGTCACCAGGTCACGCCCGGGGACCGGCAGGTTGAGGACGGCCAGGTCGAGCTGACCGTTGGCCAGCTGGGGCTCGAGGCCCGTGGTGATGCCTTCGACCACCACCAGGCGCAGTTTCGGGTGACGGACCCGGGTGCGCTCGAGGAGCTGGGGGACGAGCCACCGGGCGGTGGTGCCGATCATCCCCACCCGGACCGTGCCGGTCACCTCGTCGCGACAGGCCGCCACGTCGGCCACCAGGGCGTCGAGCTCGGAGAGGACCCGCCGTCCGCGGGCCACCACCACCACCCCCTCCTCGGTGAGCCGCCCCGTGGCCCGGTCGATCAGCGGCGCGCCCAGCTCCCGTTCGAGCCGGGCCACGTGGGCCGAGACGTTGGACTGCACCGTCCCCAGGTGGTCGGCCGCGGCCGAGAACGTCCCGTGGTCGCTGATGGCCACCAGGGCCTGTAGGTGTCGGAGCTCCATCGTTCAACAAGATAGTAGATATCGACCAAAACTGTTTGACTGATGATGGGGAGGGCGCCACAATGGACGCAGACCACAAGGCACAGGAACCCCCCCTCCGAACCTTGTCGAGTCAGTGCGAAGGGATCGCCACCCCCCCGGCGATCCCTTCGTCGCGTCCGGGGGCCACCGTACCCCGGGAGGGCCCCGGCGCACGGTTGGTAGCGTGGGGGGATGGCTCCAGCGGCAGCGGTCTTCGTGGACCTCGACCGCACCCTGCTGGGCGGGGCCAGCGGCCCGGTCATCCAGGCGGCCCTGGCCGACGAGGGCGTGCTCGGTCCGGGGCACCACCTCCCGGGGGAACGCCTGCTCTACGACTTCTACGACCGGTTCGGGGAGACGGCGGCCTTCATGGGCCTGGCCCGGGCCGCCGCCCGGGTGATGCGGGGACGGTCGCCCGAGGCCACCCGCCGGGCCGCGGTGCGGGCCGTGGCGCCGCTCACCGCGTCGGTCCAGCCCTATGCCGAGGCGGCGCTGGCCGCCCACCGGGCCGCCGGGCGGCGGCTGGTCCTGGCCACCACCACGCCGGTCGACCTGGTCACCCCCCTGGCCGACGCCCTGGGTTTCGACGACGTGATCGCCACCCGCTACGAGGAGGCCGACGGGACCTACACCGGTCGCCTGGTCGGCGGGTTCGTCTGGGGCCTGGGGAAGCGGACGGCCGTCCAGCGGTGGGCCCGGGACCAGTCGGTGGACCTCGGGGCCTCCCACGCCTACACGGACAGCTTCTACGACCTGCCCCTGCTCACCGCGGTCGGGCACCCCCACCCGCTGAACGCCGACCCCCGACTGGCCGCCGTGGCCCTGACCCGCCGGTGGCCCCTGGAGTACTGGGACCGCCCACCCGGGGTCCCGTCCCTGCTGGGCCTGGAGCCCTACCACCTGGTACGCCCGTTCTTCCGCCCCGAGGCGTTCCCCTACGCCCGCTTCGACGTGGGCGGCGTGGACCAGGTCCCCGACGGGGCGGTCATCCTGGCGGCCAACCACCGCAGCTACTTCGACGTGGTGGCCATCGGCCTGGTGGCCGCGGCGCTCGGACGGCCCGTACGGTTCATGGCCAAGCAGGAGATCTTCGACGCCCCGGTGGTCGGGTACCTGGCCCGGGTGCTGGGTGGGATCCCCGTGGACCGGGGACACGGCTCCGGGGAGCCCATGCGGGCGGCCATCGCCGCCCTCGGGGCCGGTGAGGTGGTCATCATCCTCCCGCAGGGGACCATCCCCCGGGGTGAGGCCTTCTTCGACCCCCATCTGGTCGGGCACACGGGTGCCGCCCGGCTCGCCGCGGAGACCGGGGCGCCGGTCGTGCCGATCGGCGTATGGGGCACCGAACAGGTGTGGCCCCGGTCGTCGCGCCTCCCCGACGTGACCGGGGTGCTCCACCCGCCGCTGGTGACCGTCCGGGTGGGGTCCCCGCTCGAGCTCGGCCACCGCGACGCCGTGGCCGACACCGGCACCGTCATGGCGGCCATCTCGGACCTGCTCCCCGACGAGGCCCGGGTCCGACGGGTGGTCACCGAGCGGGACGTGGCCCGGGCCCGACCGCCGGCGTGACCGACCCGTACCACCCGTCCCCGCCGCCGTCCCCGGCACCGCTGCCTGCCCGGGCCCGGGCCGCCGTGGCCGCCGTGGCCGCCGTCAACGGGACGTCCCGCCTCCTCGGGCGGGGGAGCGGCACCGTGATCGGAGGGCGGGCCGGCCTGGCGGTGGACCCGGGTCTCCTCACCGAGCTCGGGCGGGGTCGACGGGTGGCCGTGGTGACCGGCACCAACGGCAAGACCACTACCACCCGGCTGCTGGCCGCGGCCCTCGAGGGGGCGGGGCGGACCGTGGTCTCCAACACCACCGGGGCCAACATGCCGGCCGGCCACGTGGCCGCTCTGGCCGCCGACCGGCGGTCGGCCTGGGCCGTGCTGGAGGTCGACGAGGGGTACCTGCCCCATCTGCTGGTGCAGACCCGTCCGGCCGTGGTCGTCCTGCTCAACCTGTCGCGGGACCAGCTCGACCGCATCGCCGAGGTGCGCATGCTGGTCGACCGCTGGCGGGCTGCCCTGTCGGGGCTCCCCGGGGACACCGACTGCGTGGTGGTGGCGAACGCCGACGACCCCATGGTGGTCTGGGCGGCCCGGGAGGCGCCGGCGGTGCGGTGGGTGGGGGCCGGTCAGGTGTGGCACGAGGACGCCGTCGGCTGCCCCTCCTGTGGCGGGCGCATCGCCTTTTCGCCGGACGGTGACTGGTCGTGCGGGGGTTGCGACTTCGCCCGGCCCGGTCGGGACGCCTGGGTCGACGGGGACGACCTGGTGACTGCCGGGGGGGACCGGTACCCGATCGCCCTGGGCCTGCCCGGGCGGTTCAACGTGGCCAACGCCGCCATGGCCGCCGTGGCCGCGCCGATCGCCGCCGGGGACGCCGCCGCGGACGGCGCCGGGGACGCCGCCGGGGACGCCGCCGGGGACGCCGCCGGGGACGCCGCCGGTGTCGGCCTCACCCCCGACGGGGCGCTCCGTCGGATGGCCGCCGTGGACGAGGTGGCCGGGCGGTTCGGCTCGGTGATCCGGGCCGGTCGGCCCGTCCGGCTCATGCTGGCCAAGAACCCGGCGGGGTGGACAGCCATCTTCGACCTCCTCGGCGAGGCCGGCGACGGGCGCCCACCCACCGTGCTGTCGGTCAACGCCCGGGTGGCCGACGGTCTCGACACCAGCTGGCTGTGGGACGTGCCCTTCGAGCGGCTCCAGGGTTCGTCGGTGGTGGCCACGGGGGAGCGGTGCCGGGACCTCGCCGTGCGATTGCGCTACGCCGAGGTCGACCACACCACCGTGGAGGACCCGCTGCGGGCGCTCGACACCGCCGTGGCCCGGGCCGGACCGGGGGCGCCGGTGGAGTTCCTGGGCAACTACACGGCCTTCGCCGACCTGCGGGGCCGGCTGTGAGCCCGGGGTCGGCGGCCGACCTGGTGGTCGCCGTGGTGCACCCGGACCTCCTCGGGACCTACGGGGACGGGGGCAACGGCATCGTGCTGTCGCGTCGGGCGGCCTGGCGGGGGATCGGGGTGGAACTGGTCCAGGCCACCTCGGACCGGCCCCTTCCCACGGCCGACCTCTACTGCCTGGGCGGCGGGGAGGACGGGCCGCAGGTCCGGGCGGCCACCACGCTGCGGGAGGACGGCACCCTGGCCCGGGCCGTGGCCGGGGGTGCCGTGGTCCTCGGGGTGTGCGCCGGGTTCCAATTGCTCGGCCGGTCGTTCCCCGACCGGTCCGGACGGCCGGTCGAGGGCCTGGGGCTGCTCGATGTCACCACGGCCAAGGGCACGGGCCCCCGGGCCGTCGGTGAGTTGGCGGCGGTCCCCCTCCCCACCGGGCCGTTGCCGGCCGGGGTGTCGGCCGGGGGACGGCCCCTGCCCGACCTCACCGGGTTCGAGAACCACGGGGGCGTGACCACCCTCGGCGCCGATGCCACTCCTCTGGCCCGGGTGACGGCCGGGGTGGGCAACGGTGACGGCTCGTGCACCGAAGGGGTGTGGTCGGAGCGGATCGTCGGGACCTACCTCCACGGCCCGGTGCTGGCCCGCAACCCCGCCCTGGCCGACCTTCTCCTCGGATGGGCCACCGGGACGGCGCCTGAGCCGCTGGACGACACCGAGGAGCTCGCGCTCCGCACCGAGCGCCTGGCCGCCGTGGCCACGGGGTCCCGACGGACGGGCCGTCTCCGGTTCACCGCGTCCCGGGGCCGCTGACCGATCGGCCGGCCGTACACGGCACCTGGTGACGCGTCGCTCGTCACCAGGTTCGCGGGGGAATGCGCACGATCCGGCAGTACCTCGTATCGGCATCGGGTCAGAAGTCGGAGCCGGTCGCCGTCCGACACCGGTGGTCGCTCGACGACGGAGGTCCGACCGGGCACCGGTCGCTAGCGCTGGGGATCAGCGGAAGTAGGACGCCACCGTGCTGTAGTCCACCTGGCCGTCACCATTGTCGATGGCCTGGACGACGGGAGCGGGGATGGGAGCCCAGTCGGCGGGCATCTCCGCGGCCAGTGACGGGTTCAGGGTGTAGATGAGCGAGAAATTGACGATCCACAGGGCCGGACCCATGGACATCCCGACGACGGCACTGACGTCGCCCTTGGTATTCGTGACCAGCTCGGCCGGCTCGGAGCTCTGCTGCGCTTCGTTGCCGAAGACGACCTCCGAGGTGTACGCCGACTTGTAGAGCTGTTCCAGGGACTTCCGGGCACCGTTGGCCCGCATCCACGTACCCATGTAGCCGGTCGGCATGATCACGCTGTTCACCAGGTACGTCGGGGCGGTCGAGTAGGCGGGACTCTCCAACTTGCCGTCCGTCGTCACGAACAGGCCGTAACTGGCGAGGACCGACGTGACGACGTGGCCGTCGGCGTCCTTGTAGGCCAGGGGGTGGCCGACGGTGTTGGTCAGGATCTTCACGCTCTGGTCGACCAGTTTCGCCTGCGTGATGTCGCCGGAACCGTCCCGTCCCTTTCCGTCGATGAACGCCAGGTACTGCGCCTTGGACAGCACATCGGACTTGTCCAGCCCGATCTCCTTGGCGATCTCGTCGGCCGCACGTTGTCCGAGCGGTCGGTTGATCACTCCTTGGTCCCTGATCTCCGTGGGCGCCACGTGCTCGTACTGCGGCGTGCCGGCGAACGGCTCGGCGAACCCGGTGTCCGGGGAGCCCGAGTGGTCCGAGTGGTCCGAGTGGCCCGAGTGGCCCGAGTGGCCCGAGTGGCCCGCACCGGCCGCGCCCACGGGCGGAAGGCCGGCGGACTGGATCCCCACGGCGATCATCCCGACCAGGGCGATGGCGACGGCGACCGAGGCGGGACGCCTGGTCCGCCGACGTCCGTCGGTTACGGCAACGTGCTCCATGTCCCAGGCCCCCCGCGGCGATCTCGGCTGATGGCACCGAAGTTATCCGATCGGACCAGCACCGACCGGTCATGGTCCTCCGGCCGTCTCCTGAACCGGGTGCCCCCGATGGCGTCGTCCGGTTCAGGAGACGGCCGGAGGGTCAGCGGCACCGGCACCGGCACCGGCACCGGCACCGGCGTCCCCCGGAGCCACGCCTACCGGGGCACCGTCCACCGGGGTGTGCCCGGGGTCGGCCGATGCCGCCGACGCGCCCTCGGCCGGGACGGCGTCCAGCATGTGGTCGGTGGCCGCGGCCAGGCGGGCGTCGTCCCGCTGGAGGGCGCTGGGCCACCACCAGGCCCCACCCACGTCGATGGCCAGGGCCGGCACCAGGACGCTGCGCACCACGAAGGTGTCGAGCAGCACGCCGAAGGCCACGATGAAGCCGATCTCGGCCAGGGCCACCAGGGGGAGCACCCCGAGCACGGCGAAGGTCCCGGCCAGGATGACCCCGGCCGAGGTGATGACCCCGCCGGTGGCCGCCAGTCCCCGGACGACCCCCTCGCGGGTGCCGTGGAGCACCGTCTCCTCGCGGACGCGGGCCATGAGGAAGATGTTGTAGTCGCACCCCAGGGCCACGAGGAAGATGAAGCCGAAGAGGGGCAGGCTGGGCGAGGTGGCGGCGAACCCGAACACCGAGGTGTTGACCACGGCGGCCACCCCCAGGCTGGCCAGGTAGGAGAGGATCACCGTCAACACCAGGAGGAACGGCCCGAGCAGGGCCCGGAGCAGCAGGCTGAGCACCACCAGCACCACCAGGAGGACCAGGGGGATCACGATCCGTTCGTCGTGGACGGTGGCCGCCCGCACGTCGAGGTCCGTGGCGCTCGGCCCCCCGATCAGCGACGACGGGCTGACCTTGTCGGCGAGGGCGTTGCGCAGGTCGGTGATGGTGGCGTCGGACGCCGGGGTGGAGTCGGCCGCCGTGCCGATGGCCACCACCTGGGCCAGGTCGCCGCTCACCTCCGGTGGGGTGACCGTGGCGATCCCGGGGATGGTGCGGGCCACGGCCGCCGCCTGGTCGCCCTTGTCGGCCGGCACGATGATGAACAGCGGCGCCGTCGTGCCCGAGGGGAAGCTGGCGGCGATCAGGTCCTGGCCGGCCACCGAGTCGACGGAATTGGTGAAGCCCTGGGCGTTGGTCAGGTTGGTGTCGAGGTGGGTGAGGCCCAGGGACAGGATCACCAGGATCAGCGCCGTGATGATCCAGATCGGCCGCGACCGTCCCGAGACCACCCGGCCCAGCCAGCCCCACACCCGGCGCGGCTCGACCATCTCCCGGGCGCTGATCTCCGGGCGGAACTTCGGCACGAAGGGCCAGAACAGGCCCCGGCCGAAGGCCAGCAGCAGGGCGGGCAGGGCGGTGAGCATGGAGAACACCGCCACCACCACACCGATGGCGCACACCGGGCCCAGGCCCTTGTCCGAGTTGAGCGACGAGGCCAGCAGGCACAGCATGCTGAGGGCCACGGTCCCCCCGGAGGCCAGGATGGCCGGACCGGCCCGGCGCAGGGCGGCGGCCATGGCCTCGTGCCGGTCCTCGTGGCGGACCAGTTCCTCCCGGTACCGGGCCACGACCAGGAGCGCGTAGTCCGTGCCCACCCCGAACACCAGGACGGTGAGTATCCCCCCGCTCTGCCCGTTGACCGTGAGCCCGTGGAGGGCCAGCCCGTAGACCGCGGCCTCGGCGGCCAGGTAGGCCAGCGACACGGCGAACAGGGGGAAGAGCCACAGGACGGGGCTCCGGTAGATGAGCAGCAGCAGGACGGCCACCAGGATCCCCGCGGCCAGCAGCAGGGTGCCGTCGATGCCCTTGAAGGCCCCGACCGAGTCGACCAGCGAGGCCGCCTGGCCCGTGACCTTCACGTCGAGCCCGCCGGTGCCCTCGCCGACCGTCGTGCGTAGGGCGTCCACCGCCGTGGTGATGGGGTCGATGGCCGCCGACGAGGAAAGGGGCACCGAGAAGTAGGCCGTCTCGTGGTTGGAGGAGACGACGGTGGGCCCGGCCGGCTGCTGGTCGACGGCGCGGTCGGGGGAGGCGTCGATGGTGGCCTTGTCCGAGGCGATGGTGGCCAGGTCGGCGGCGGTCAGGCCGCCGTCGCGGTGGTAGACCACGGTCGCCGGGATGGTGGTCCCGCCGGGGAACCGCCCCAGCAGGTTCTGGACCTGGGTGGACTGGGCGTGGGCCGGGAGGAAGGCGATGGCGTCGTTCTTCTCCACCGACATCAGCTTGGACCCCACGCTGCCGGCCACGCCGAGGATGACCAGCCAGACGGCCAGCACCACCCACTTGGTCCGCTTGCCGGTGATGAAGCCGATCACCGGCCGCTGCCGCTCCGTCGTGGCCAGGTGTTCCGGCCGCCGCCGTCGGCTCCGTCCCCCGGTCCGTCGTCGCGCACGGGCAGGGCCCAGGCCCGTCGCCAGGGGGCCACGTCGGGCCCCTGCAGCGCCGGGGTCTCCCCCCGGGCCGCCTGCCGGCGGGCCGTCCACCAGTCGGTGGTGGCCTCGTCGGCCAGCACGGCCACCGCCGATTCGATGCGGGCGCTGAACCGGCGGGCGTTCTCCCCCTCGTCGGGCACGATGGGGACACCGAAGGTGATGGTGGTCTTCGTCCGGCGCAGCGTCCCTCCCCCCTTGGGGAGGATGTGACGGGTGCCGTCGAGGTGGACGGGCACCACCGGTCGCCCGGTGCGGGACGACAGGTAGGCCGCCCCGCCGTGGAACTCCTGGCCCCACCCGTCAGGGGACCGCCCGCCCTCGGGGAAGATGACCAGGTTCCACCCGTCCTCCAGCAGATCGGCGGCCAGCTCGGCCGACCGGCGGTTCACCTTGGACCGGTCGATGGGGAAGGCGGCCAGGGCGAACGAGGAGAGGTCGGCCTTCCACCGGCGGTCGAAGAAGTAGTCGGCCGCCGCGGCCACCACCGTCCGGTGGCGGAACCGGAGGGGCAGGCAGCTGAGCAGCAGGGGGGTGTCGACGTGGCTCAGGTGGTTCGAGGCGAAGATGACCGGCCCCTCCACCCCGACCAGGTGGTCGTCGCCCCGGATCTCCGGGGAGGCCACCAGGTGGGCCAGTGGCCGGGTGACGTTGTCCAGGAGCACGGCCCGGGCCAGGCGCACCGGGTACTTCCGGGACCACGAGGTGTCGTAGTCGATCCCCAGGTCCCGCTCCTCGGGGGGGCGGGGGATGCTCTTGGGCCAGCTGGGGGCGGCCAGGGGGAAGCGGCTCCGACCGGCCCGCGAGGCGATGCCCGACGGCGTGTAGCGGCGGAGGGCCCCGGCTGCCGCGCCGCGGAGCCCGGTGCCCAGGGAGGCGTCGGAGCGGACCCCCCGGGTGGGGCGCAGCCGGTTGCTGGTCGCTCCCGGGCTCACTGGACGTCGGCCATGAGGATGGGCGGGGCGTGGAGGTGCGTGAGGGTGGGGGAGGGGCCCACCACGTCCTTGGCCAGCTCCAGGGCGTCGGCCATGGTGGAGGCCGGGCGGAAGCCCAGACGCCGGACGGCGGCCGGGTCGCCCCCCACCACGATGACCGCCCCCAGGTGTTGGAGGGCGTGGGCGCACCAGTACCACATGTAGAAGGGGTGGACGCCGTGGTAGGCGTGGCCCGTGCGGTAGAGGTGGACGTACCACGGGTCGGTGGCGTAGGCCTCCTCGTAGTGCTTCGAGAGCTCGCCGGGGTCGGTGGTCTCGCTCAGCACCTGCTCGAAGAAGTCGATGTAGCTCGGGTGGTGGACGGGGTTGAACTCCCAGGCCGTGGGGTGGCTCATGATGAGCACGCCGCCCTCGCGCACCAGGGGCTTGTTCCGGTAGAGGTTGAAGAAGTACCCGAGCCCCAGGCAGGCCACCAGGATGGGATTGAGGATGGAGTTCACGTTGTAGGGGCTGATGTAGGGGAGCCCCATGGTGAGGATGTCGGTCTGTCCCTCGACCACCACGCCCTGCTGGTCCCACACGTTCTGTGTGGTGACGGCGTGGACCGCCTCGACCTCGCCGGCCTGGACGGCGGTCATCCGGTGGGGGGCCTTGACGGTGTGGAAGATGTTGCGGGCGACCTTGGACGGGGTGCGGTCGAGGACCTTGGAGACGCCGAGGAAGCTGAAGCGGTCCCGGGCGCTCCATTCCCATTCGCGCTTCTGGAGGAAGGCGAATTGGGAGGGGAAGGTGTCGGTGTTGAGGTTGGTCTCGATCTGAAAGATGTCGATGCCGCTCTCGGCGATGAGCCGGCCCATCCGCCAGTTCGAGGTGTGGAGCTCCGAGCGGTGCTGGTCCATGAAGGACCTGCTCTTCTGCATGGTCTCGGGGTTGTGGTGGTGGCGCAGGCTGCGGTAGCTGGAGAGGCCGGTGGCCACGGACTTGTGGCCGCCGTCCATGGCCACCAGGTTGATGTTCACGTAGACCAGGAGGTCGCTCTCGGCGGCCCGCCGGTTGATCTCCACGTCCTCGCCGTGGTCGGTCTGCCCGATGTAGGTGAGGGCGTCGGCATCCTCGGCGTCGTGTTGGGACAGCAGCCCGTTCGGGGCGAAGGCGTCGTAGATCCGGTCACCCAGGGCGTGGCGGAGCTCGGCCTCGGTCATGCGTCGGTGGAGGGCCAGGGCCACGATGAGCTCGACGTCGTCCACCCCGGCCGCGGCGGCCAGATCGAGGACCTGCTCGATGACCAGTTGGCGGATGTCGGGCCGCTCCATCGGCGGCAGGGGCAGGGAGATGTCGTCGAAGGCGATGGTGAGCCGCATGCCCGGACGCAGCAGGGCCGGCAGCGGGTCCTTGTCCCCCAGGGGGTGGAGCAGGGCGTGGCGGATGGCCGTCGAGGGGTCGCTGAGGGCCTCGACGGGCTCGGGGGCGTAGATGACCCGGCTCCCTTCGGGGAGCCGCTCGAGGCGGAACCGTTCGCCGTGCCAGAACAGGGTGGGGGGCGTCGATCGGTCGACGTCGAGCACGAATCCGGGCCTGGGGCTCATCGGGTGCGTCCTTTCCGGTTGCGGAGGTCGAAGGCCACTTTGACGGCACCGCGCCGCCCGGCCGAGCCGGCGTGGGCGATGGCCTCTTCGTAGCGGTCGAGGGGGTAGGTGGCCGAGACCAGCGACCCGAGATCGGCGTCCCGGACCAGGTCCAGCGCCAGATCGAAGGTGCGGCGGCCGTCGTCGGTGTCGCCGTGGGCGGCACGGTCGCCGTGGGCGCCGTGGTGCTCCACGCCGTAGGTGTAGGCGCCCACCAGGGCGATCTCCCGGTGCCACAAGGGGGCGAGGTCGACGGACACCTTGCCGGGCATACCGACCAGGACCACCCGGCCCCGGGGCCGGACCATGGCCAGGGCCTGGGTCAGGGACTCGGCCGAGCCCACGCAGTCGAACACCACGTCGGCGCCCCCGGCCAGGCGACCGGCCACCACCAGGGAGCCGGTGGCGTGCCGGACGGCCCGGGCCAGCTGGGCCGGTGGGACGACGGTGTCGGCCCCGAGCCGTTCGGCCAGTTGGCGCTGGTGGGGGTAGCGGGCGCCCACCACCACGGTGCACGGGGAAGTGGGACGGACCAGGTGGTGCAGGGCGGCCACGGTGGCGAGGCCCAGGGTCCCGGCTCCGAGCACGGCCACGGTGTCCCCCGGGGTGATCCCGCCGGCCAGGGCGGCGTGGACGCCGCAGGCCGCCGGTTCCACGATGACCGCGGCCTCGTCGCTGAAGTCGTCGGGGACGGCGGTGAGCTGGGAGGCGTGGGCCACCAGGCCGGCGGTGGACCAACCGCCGCCGGTGTCGGTGCAGAAGCCCGTCTGGAGCCCCGGGGCCAGGGCCCCGAAGGCCAGGTTGGCGCAGTCGTTGGTGGCCCCGGCGGCACAGGCCGGGCAGTGGGGCTCGATGGCCCGGGGGGCACAGCCCAGCACCGGCTCGAGCACGGCGCGCGACCCGGGGGCGAGGACCGACCCGTCCCGCGCCGTCCCCCCGTCGGGCAGGACCCCGACGACCTCGTGGCCCGGGACGAAGGGGAAGCTGACGATGTCCTCGAAGTAGCGCGAGCTCCGCCCGTCCAGGGTGGCCAGGTCGGAGCCGCAGATGCCGGACAGCAGCGGGTCCAGCCGGTGCCAGTGGGCACCTGGCAGATCGGGGGGGTCGGCGTCGAGCAGCTGGAGCGGGCCGATGCCCGCGCCCCGTCCCGACCCGAAGATCGAGGCCACCCGGGAGGCGGCGAACCGGGGGAGGTTCCGCTCGAAGACCAGGGCCTTCACCGGGCCGACCCCGTGAGACGGCGGGCCGCGCCGGCCAGGGCCGCCGGGCTGGTGCGACCACGACGCGACGCCCCCCGGGCATCGAGCGGTCCGATGGGCAGCGGGGGCCGGTCGCCGCCGGGGGCCTTGGCCCAGTGCTCCACGTGCCAGCCCCGCCGCCGGGCGATGGCCGCCAGCTTGGCCTCGGGGTTGACGGCCACGGGGAACCCGACGGCCTCGAGCATGGGCAGGTCGCTGGCCGAGTCGGCGTAGGCCACCGACTCCTCCAGGCGGAGCCCCTCGGCCTCGGCGTAGTCGGCCAGCACCAGGGCCCGGGCCTCTCCGATGGGCGGGAGGTCGTCCAGGCGGCCGGTGAACTTCCCGTCGTGCTCGCCCAGGTGGGCGCAGACGATGTCGTCGAACAACGGGCGCAGCGGCTCGACCACCAGGTCGAGGGCTCCGGTGATCAGGATGGTGCGGTGACCGAGGGCCCGGTGCTGGCGCACCCGGGCGATGCCGGCCGGGAAGGACTTGGGCAGCAGGAGGTCGTAGAAGAGGTCCCAGCCGTCGTCCCGCAGGCGGTCGACGGGGGCGCCCTCGTAGCGGCGGTAGAAGGTCCGCAGGAAGTCACCCCGGTCGCGGCGGTCCAGGGCCAGCAGGGCCGGGGCCCGGCGCACCAGGTCGGCCACGAAGGCCACCCGCTCACCGGCCGGGAGGTGCCGGGAGGCCAGCCAGGCGTAGGCGTCGACCACGTTGGAGGCGACGAGGGTGTTCTCGAGGTCGAAGGCGGCGATGTGCCGGTCGGCCGAGAGGATGTTCTTCCGGGCCCGCTCGGTCCGGCTGGGCTGGACGGACCGGCCCGGGGTGGTGCGGACCCGGGAATGCTCGACCACCGACGGCAGGT
>Ga0302283_1000314_pt1 | contig 38817 bp, 33 predicted proteins | sample III_Fen_E1_4_FD_198770 | JGI IMG/M metagenome (GOLD analysis project Ga0302283, IMG submission 198770) | Peat permafrost microbial communities from Stordalen Mire near Abisko, Sweden - III_Fen_E1_4 | ecosystem: Environmental > Terrestrial > Soil > Wetlands > Permafrost | place: Sweden: Abisko... | reverse complement strand
CAGCGGCTTCATCGCCGGACGGTCGAGCTTCTCGAAGGCCGACCGCCGGCACCCCTCCAGCTTCTGGAAGGGCCGCGTGTTGAGCTTCTCGAGCAGCTCCCAGATCGCCGCGTTGAGCTCCTCCAGGTTGAAGAATTGACGGTTGCGCAGGCACGCCAGGATCCATCGCTGCGCGATCAAGACGCCCCCTTCGACCTTCGCCTTGTCCTTCGGCTTGCGCGGCCGCGCCGGCACGATCGCGGTGCTGTAGTGCTGCGCCATCTCCGCGTACGTGGCGTTGATCTCCGGCTCGTACCGGTGCGGCCCCGACACCGCGCTCCGGAGCTGGTCCGGCACCAGCATCTCCGGCACCGCCCCGAAGTACTCCAGCCCGCGCACCGTCGAGCCCACGAAGTCCCCGAGGGTCTGGGTGAGCGTGGCCTCCGCGTACGTGTAGTTGCTCGCCCCGAGCACCGTCACGAACAGCTCGACCTCCGTCACCTCTCCGGTCGCGCGGTCGATGATGTGCGGCTTCTTGCCGGAGTAGTCGATGAACCCCTTCTCGCCAGCACGGTGCACCTGGCGCATCGAGGGCTGGAGCTTCGTGCGATGCGATTCGTAGAGCTCGCAGAACTGGCTGTATTGATACGGCCGGCTGCCCGACGGGCCCTTCGCCACACCCCCCACGTACTCGAGCCACAAGAGGTGCCGCGTCACGCCCGCCCGACGCAGCTCCATGTGCACCCAGTTGAAGTCCACCGGCGCCCGCGCCACCGGCTCGTTTTGGCCGACGCGCTGAAACAGGCGCCGCTCCACCTCGGCGTCGCTCAGATCCTTGGCGCTCTCCCACGTCAACCCCGCGGCCTCGGCCCGCTTCAGGTAGTCCCCCGCCGTGCTGCGCGCGATCCCCACCGCCGTCGCGATCGGTCGCTCCTTCAGCCCGCACTCGAACTTCAACCGCAGAACTTCCCGAATCTTTCGCATCGAATGGCGCTCCGACATGCGACCTCTCGCGCCCCAGGGGCTGTCGAGAGGCTCCGTTTCGTCACGACCATCCGTGCGTCCCTGCTCCGACAGGCGCGCCGCAGGACCCGCCCGCGACGCGTCCACCCTCGTGGCCCGCCCATCGACGGCCGCCGCGACCCGCCCGGTCAAGCCCGGCGCCGACCCGCCGCCGCCCGCCGGTGGCCGGGTGCTGTTGGAGCGGGTGGCCGGGTCACCGGAATCCGTGGCCGGGTCACCGGAATCGGTGGCCGGGTGCCGTCGGAACGCCTGGCCGGGTCACCGGAATCGGTGGCCGGGTGCCGTCGGAACGCCTGGCCGGGTCAGGTCGGAACGGGTGGCCGGGTGCCGTCGGAATACGCACTGAGGTGCGACAGGGGTGGCCTGAGGCGCCGAAGGACCGGGCCATGGTACCGCCGGCGTCGCTGACGGCACGGCCCGCCAGGCGCGCTGTCGCCGATGCGCGCCCTCGCGTCGTTGACCCTGCTCCACGCAGCCTGGTACGTGCGGCTCCTTGCGGCCCGCTGCCGGTCGCTCTTAACTCGCTGCCGTGACCGTTCCCACCAATGACCACTGGACGCTGGACCTCGAGAAGCTCGGGATGGACGGCGCCGGCGATAAGCTCGCCAAGCTCATCCTGCGCTGCCGGCCGCCGTACGCCATCTGCGTGCAGGGCAAGTGGGGTGCGGGCAAGACGAGCTTGATGCGCTACGCAATGGCCAGGCTCGGGGGCAAGCCGCTGGGGACGACGCTGCGGACGGCGGAGAAGCCGACGATGGAGCTGGCCGAGTCGCTCCGGCGCGACTGGGAGAAGAGGGCCACGGGAGCCGAAGCATTCGTCTTCAAGACCCTCAAGGCGCAGGTTCACGACGAGCACCGGGACCAGGTCCTCGCGGACGAGGTGCGGGTGACCTCGATCTGGTTCAACCCCTGGCAGCACCAGGGCGCTGCGACCCCGCTCGTCGCCCTGTTGCAGGAGCTGCGCGCGCAGCTCACCTTTGGCCAGCGCTTCTGGGACGAGTCGAAGAAGGTTGCGCAGATAAGCCTGGAGGCCGGCCTGCCCATGCTGGGCCAGCTCATTGACTGGGCCTCGACGCTGAACGGCGGCCCGGCGCTCAAGGCCGGCGACGCCATCGGCAAGGTGCGGGCGCTCGGCGAGGCGTACGAGGCGCGCACCTTCGAGGCGCAGAGCGACGCGCAGCGCTTCAACCTCCTCTTCGAGCAGGCGGTCGCGCGCCTCCTCGGCAAGAACATCGAGGCGGACGAGGCCGACCAGCGGTGGTGCGACCTCGACGGGGGCGAGGTGCCGGCCAAGCGGCTGGTGATCTTCATCGACGACCTCGACCGCTGCTCGCAGGCGCAGGTGGTCTCGCTGCTGGAGTCGATCAAGCTCTACCTCCAGACGCGGTACTGCGTCTTCGTGCTGGGCATGGACGCGTCTGCGGCTCGCAAGGCCGTCGAGAAGAGCCTGGTCGGGTCGAGCAAGGAGCACGCGCAGGAGTACCTGGAGAAGCTCTTCCAGCAGATCGTGCCCATGCCCGTTCCGGGTGACACGGAGCCTTTCTTCAAGGCCCTGCTTGCCGGGGCCAAGGTCCCGGCGACATGCTCGGCGTTGCTGGTGGACCTGATCGAGCCCAACCCGCGGAAGATGAAGAACTTCGTCAACAACCTCGCGGCGGCGTACTACGCTGCCGACGTCGCGCCGGCGGCGGAGGTGGACGCGTTCGTGCTGGTCTCGTACCTGCGGCTCTATCATCCGGACGTGCACCGGCTGCTGACGTACGATCCGGAGAAGGTCGGCGTGCTCCACGAGGTCATCCTGGGCGACCGCGCTCAGCCGATGACCAGCCGCGATCCGGTGCGCCTGCTCTTCCTCCGCGCGTTCCGGCACGCGCTCCCCGTGACGGCGGCAGAGCTGAAGCGCGCGGACGAGGACGCGATCGTGGACGAGCTGGTCGAGCGGCTCGACCGGCACAAGGGGGACAGCACCTTCCTACGCGTCTGGAAGGAGCGCTATGCCGGCGAGACGGGGCGACGCCCTGGTCGAGAGGCTACGGGCCCTCCTCGTGGTCGAGTGCGCGCCATGAGGGCGAAAAAAAAGAACCCGTTCCCGGAGGCGATCCGCATCGGCCATCGCGTCGAGGCGAGCGCCATCTACCGCCGCTTCCTGGACAAGCGCTTCTCCCGGTTCACGCTCGCGGGGCTCGTGTCCGACGACGAGCCGGTGCTGCTGCGGCAGATCTACGTGCCGCTGGTGCTGACGCCGCAGGCGGTGTCGGATCAGGCGCTGGAGGAGCGGATCCACCAGGGTGGGCGGGGGGTGGGGGAGTGGCTGGCGGACGCGCTCGTCGAAGGCCCCTCCGGACTGCCGACGACCTTCTTCGTTTCCGGTGAGGCGGGCAGCGGCAAGACCACGCTGGCGACCTCGATCGTCACGAGCCTCGCCAGTACTTATCCCGACGATTTCAATCGCCGCTTCGAGCGCTACCTGCCCTTCCCGATCCCGCTGCGGGAGGTTCCGGTCAATCGCATCGGTTCGCTCGACGAGCTCATCGACTGGTGGCTCGCTCAGGCCAAGGAAGTCGAGCCCGAGCTCGCCCCGGAGCACGTGCTCCCCTTTCTCGATCACGGGTATGGGATCCTGCTCCTCGACGGGCTCGACGAGGTGGGTTCGCTGGAGCGGCGCAATCAGGTGCTGGGCTGGCTGCGTGCGCACCGATGGGTGGGAGCATGGGGGCCGAAGAGACCGAACCTGACGCTCGTCACCGCACGCCCCTCGGGTTTCGAGGGGGTGGATTTGCGCAACGTCCATGCACGCAGGCTGCACGTTGCGCCGTTCTCGGTGGAGCAGATTCGGACCTTCTTGACGAAGTGGTTCGCGCTGCCGACGCGGCGCAAGGAGTCGGTCGAGATCTTGATCGAGCGGCTGGTGAGCGATGATCGGATGACCTCGCTGCGCGCGCTCTCCCGGCGACCGGCGTACCTGGCGAGCCTGGCCTTCGTCCACGGGACGCGAGGGGCGCTGCCGTACACGCGGGCCGCGCTTTACGAGTCGGTCGTCGACGCGTACATCGACGTGCTCGATCAGCAACGCGGAATCGCGGTGCGGAGCTGGGATCGGCAGGAGAAGCGGGACGTGCTCACGGCGGTGGCCTACACGGCCCATGTGGGGGCGACCGAGGTGGAAGCGAAGCCGGGTGAGGACGCGGATCGGCGGTATGCCTGGAGCCGAGCGGAGCTGGAGAGCTCGGTGGCCAGGGCGATCGACAAGGGCAAGGCGCGGTTTCGCACGATTCGCCCCGAGGATGCCGGGGAGCTGACCCAGTATTACATTGCGCGGACCGGGCTCATCGTCGAGAGTCGGGAAGGGGTTTATCAGTTCGGGCATCTCAGCTTCCAAGAGTATCTCGCGGCCCTTTATGCGCTCGATCGCGCGTCGGGGGCGGCCGACCGGGCGAAGGCCTTGGAGAAGCTGCTCCTCGATCGGCTCGGCAAGCCGGGATGGGTCGAGGTTACACTGCTGGCGCTCGCGACGGACGCCGCGCGCACTCAGGGCACGGGTCATCGGGCAGTGCTGGCCCGGCTGGATCCCACGAGGAGTAGCCATATTGATTTTCTCCGTGTGATGCTTTCTGGTGAGGAGTTGCCACTCGGAGCGGAGGAGCGGCGGGCATGGCTTCTCGCATACCTGTTGCGGGCAGGCGAACAGCTCGCACGAGTGAACCACAAGCACTTTGTCGACCTTGAAGAAAATCGAACGACGCTCGAGGAGGCATGGCACGCCGTAGCTGGAAGTCTCCTGGCTAGCGAGAGCCCGGCTCGTGCACTGCAAGCTCTGTTCTTGAGCACGACCGCGGACGATGATGATGTCGAAATCGGTTCGCTCGATCCGGTGGAGAGACCGAGAGCATGGGCGCAGGAGGTTAATGACGCAGAGGAACTGCGGGCGCAGCTCCTCGTTCTGCCACTCGACGGCGGGCTGGTTCCGGGCGGGGCACGTGAGCGGCTGCTTCAACTTGCCAACGCCCGATCGTGGTTCCGCGAAGATGCCCGTCTCCCCGGCATTCCGGTACCAGAGCCGGTCTGGGGCTCTATTAATGCATGGTCGGGAAAGTTGCCTGAAATCCTGCTGGCGCTTGTGGGTCGGCTGCCGTTTTCCTGGCTTTGTGCAGACGAATTCGTGCTTTGGCCTGCTACGCTCGCGGTGCGCTGGCGTCAAGATTTTCAAGCGCCGCGGACCCACGCGAGGTCGCGTGCCTGGAGAGCTGTCTTGGCCATCGAGCGATGGACTATCGTCATCCAAGGGGCGCTCAGCTTGACTCGAACTCGGGCTCGCGATCTCGCTCGTCAGCTGGCTCTGGAGTCGGCTCGGGACTTGAATTGGGGAGAAATGTTTGTGGGTCGGAGTCTGACTCTGAGCGACGCTCGGAGGCTGGCTCTCGATGGGGCTCAGGAAAAAATGGCTATTGCTCTCGCTCAGGCTCGGTGGCTTGATCTCGCTCCGACTCAGGGGTGGAAGCGGGAAAGGTTTGTCGAGCAAACTGAGGAGCTGGCTTCGGAGTTTGCTTGGGCTCGAGCTCTTTCCGATGTCGTGCGGCGCGCCACGCCGTCCTTGGGCAAGCGCACCACCGCGGCCCTCTCCAGTTTCAATCTTTTGCTCACCCTCAACAAGATCCTCGGCGATCCCCCACCTACCTCCCGCGCCGTCATCGAAGCCGAGCGTGCCGCGATGACCGACCCCGACTACCTCGGCCGCACCCTCACCGACCCCGCCGAGCGCGCCCAGGCCCGCAAGGAGTGGACCGACTTCCTCCGCTCCCCTCTCTCTCCCCTCCCCATGCTCGACGCCCTCCTCGCTACCGACTTCACAGAAATCGACGCCTCCACCAAGGCCGTCACCGAGGGCTTCGAGCGCACCGCCGAGGCGCTCCTTCGCGAAGCCGGTGCCCCCGTCCCGGAGGAACCGTCCTCGTAGCCCTCGCGAGCACCTCGTCGAGCACCGTTCTCCCGGCCTGCCCCGCCCTCACCGACGAGATCGCCCGAGCACGGTGGACTGCGGCGCCAGGAGCTGGTCTCCTCTGCGAAAGCCGCGTTGCGGCGAGAACAAGAGGAACGTGAGCACCCAGACCGACGTCACTTCTCGACCGAATGTACCAACCAAGCCGGATCTCCCAGGGGCTGAATGCGATCTGGTTATGAAAGGGGGCATCACCAGCGGTGTGGTGTATCCACCAGCGATCTTCGAACTATCGAAGAAATATCGGTTCCGCGGCATTGGCGGGGCGTCCGCGGGCGCGATCGCGGCGGCAGTCGCGGCAGCGGCGGAGTACGGACGCGACCTTCCCGGGGAGAGAGTCGGCTTCCGCGGCCTCGACGCGCGGGGCAGGGAGCTCGCGAACGGCACGTTGATCAACCAGCTCTTCGAGCCGTCGCCGGAGACCGCGCGGCTTTTTCGTCTGGCGAAGGGCCTCATCGAGACCGCGGGCAAGGATGCAGCCGCCGAGGACCCTTCAGCGCCGGGCGCGGGGGAGCCCGGACCAGGCTTGATGATCTGGTCGGCGCGGATCGCCCGAGCGCTCGCGGCCGGTGTTCCGTCCGGCTTTTGGGCGGGCACCGCTGGCGGTTGTGGCGCGGCCTTGCTGGTGACGCGGCCGTGGTTGCTGGCGCCGCCCATGGGGTCGCCCGCCTGGAGCGAATGGGCGCTCTGGGGGCCGGCGGCCCTGGTCGCGGTCGTCGTGCTCGTGCTCTTCACAGTCGTCGGGGCGCTCGCTGGCAGTGGCTGGGCGCTCAAGGGTGGACTGGATGCGCTGCGATCACGCGAGAAGAGCTTCTTCGGGTTCTGCTCCGGTCACCGGACGGCGAAGGACGAGCCCCTCCGGCTCACGGACTGGCTGCACGAGTCCATCAACGAGCTGGCGGGGTACGGTGCTGCCGATCCGCCGCTCACCATCAAGGAACTCAACGACAAGCCCGAACACTCCATCGATTTTCGCATGGTGACCACCAACCTGAGCCAGGCTCAGCCCATCGTCTTCCCGCGCCGGGAGGCCGATCTGATCTTCAAGAGAACGGACATGGAGCGCCTCTTCCCGCCGGCGGTGGTGGACTACCTCGTCGATCCGACGCCTCGCGGAGAGGGCGGCACGGACGAGGAGCGGAGGGCCAGGGCACGGGCGAGGACGGAGCAGCAGGATCGCGACCGCGGTCTCCGCCTGCCGGACGGCTACCATCCGCTGCCGGCGGACAGGAACCTGCCGGTCATCGTGGCGACGCGGCTCAGTCTCAGCTTTCCGCTGCTGCTGACGGCGGTGCGGCTCCATTCGGTGAAGGGCACCGCGTTCACGAAGAAGGACCACCACAACCCCCCCAGCATCACGGCGGACGAGCTCGACGAGGAGTGGTTCAGCGATGGTGGCATCGCCGCCAATTTCCCGCTGAGCATGTTCGACCGATGGATGCCCGCGCGTCCCACCTTCGGCATCAATCTCGCGGACGGCCCGGTGCCTTCTCGGTTGGCCCGGTTTGCCAAATTCGCCAAGGGAGGCGATGTGTTTCGCCTCGGGGCCAAGGAGACCGATTCGGCCCAGATCAAACCCGCGAAGATCAAGGGGGTCATGGGCCTCTTCCTGGCCATGCTCGACACCGCTCGCAACGCGCGGGACAACGCCCAGATGGGGCTCGCCAGCTACAGGGAGCGGGTCGTCAACATCTACCTGGCGCCCGACGAGGGCGGGCTCAACCTGGGGATGGGCACGACGACGCTCGCGAACATCAGGAACAAGGGGGAGCAGGCTGCCCGTGCGCTCCTCGGCGACGAAACACTGGGGGAGCCGTCGTTCAACTTCGACGAGCACCGCTGGGTCCGGCTGCTCCTGCTCATGGATCACCTCGAGCGCGAGCTCTTCGCAGTGCGCGACCTGGTGGAGCCCGGCGCGGATCGCTTCGATAGGCTGCGCCTCCACCTCAAGGCGCTGTTCGCCGTGCAGCTCAAAGCGGCCAAATGCGAGACTACGGCGTTTTACCAGCCCCGGGAGGACCTGTGGTGCCGCGAAGCCGACCGGCGTATCGACGCTCTCCTCACGCTGATCGAGGCCTGGGACATCCCCCGGCCCGGGGCCCCAACGAACGGCGCCCTGGCTGCGCTCTTCGCGTCCCCTCCCGTCGGAGACGAGACCACCTTCTTCCAGCACGAGCCCCCAATCCCGGGAGGGGTGCTCCGCGTCAACAGCGCCATCTGACGGCGCACGCAAGCGGAGGGGCGAGGGGGCACGTTGCGAACGTGATCAGCAGAGCCGTGCTCCACGAGCCTGCTACCCTCGCCGCCAGATGAGCTCGGTTCGCCGTATCGGCCAGAAAGGCCTCCGCATAGCCGGCTTCCTCGCCGCCTTTGCGCCTGGCCGCCCCGCCCCTGCCGCTGAGCCGCCGCCGCCGCCCAGCGTTGCCCTCGCTCCCCCGACCCCGCTCGCCCCGCTCCGCGCGGCCTATCCCGAGGGCGGGGTGGGCGAGGCCCTGGTCGTGCTCCTCGTCACCGTCGACGCGGAGGGAGGCGTCCGGACCGCGCGCGTGGTCGAGGGCGCGGAGCCGTTCGCGTCGGCCGCGCGCGCCGCTTCGGCGAGCTTTCGCTTCGCGCCCGCGACGCGCAACGGGAGGCCCGTCGCGGCTACGATCCACGTCCGGATCCAGTTCCGCGCGCCCCCGGCCCCCGGAGGCCCCGCCGAGGTCCCTCGGTCCCCTGCCGTGCCGGATCCACGCGCGGGCCCGACGCCGAGGCCGCTCGAGGTCACCGTGCGCGGTGAGCTGCCCGCGCGCGCGGCCTCCTCCCTGTCGACGGCCGAGGTGAGCCTGATCCCCGGCGCGTTCGGCGACCCCTTCCGCGCCGTGGAGGCGCTCCCGGGGGTCACGCCGATCGCCTCGGGGCTCCCGTACTTCTACGTGCGCGGCGCGCCTCCTGGCAACGTGGGCTACTTCATCGAGGGCGTCCGGGTGCCGTTCCTCTTCCACGTCGGCCTGGGGCCCGCGGTGGTGGCGCCGGCCCTCATCGACCACGTCGACCTGTATGCCGGCGCTTATCCCGCGCAGTTCGGGCGCTTTGCCGGTGGCATCGTCAGCGGGACGATGGTGCCGCCAGAGACCGAATGGCACGGCGCGGGCGAGCTGCGCTTGGTCGACGTCGGCGGGCGGATCGGTGGACCCTTTGCGGGGGGCCAGGGATCGGTGTTCGCCGCGGCGCGCTACTCGTACACGGCGGCGATCCTCTCGATAGTGTCGCCGAGCGTGGAGCTCGGGTACTGGGACTACCAGCTCCGCGCGAGCTACCGGCCGACTTCGCGCGACGAGATCGGTGTCCTCGTCTTCGGGTCCCACGACAACCTCGGCAGCAAGGACGAGACGAGCTCGGAGCCCTCGCTCGACACGACGTTCCACCGGGTGGACCTGCGCTACGACCGCCGCCTGGGCGGCCCGGAAGACCACCTTCGCCAGGCGATCACGCTGGGGTACGACGAGAGCACCGTGTCGGGCAGCGTCATCACCGACCGGCTCCTGGGCGCGCGGACCGAGATCACCAGGCACCTCCTCCCGGGCCCCTTCCCCGCGGTGCTGCTGCGCGCCGGGCTCGACGCGCAGCTCGACGTCTACCAGGGCCACCTGGTGGCGGCCGTCGCGCGCGCCGTGCCCGGCGAGACCCTGCCCTTCACGGGGCGCGACGACATCGCGGCCGGGGCCTACGTCGAGGCCGTCGTCCGCGTCGGCCCGGGCTTCGAGGTGACGCCCGGGATCCGGCTCGACCTCTTCGCGTCGCAGGGGACGATCGCGCTGGCCGTCGATCCCCGCCTCACCGCCCGCCTGGCCCTTCCCCGGAGCGTGCGCCTCGTCGGGGCCCTCGGCGTGGCCTCGCAGCCGCCGAGCTTCGTCGTGCCGCTCCCCGGCTTCCAGCAGAGCCTCGCGGGGGGCCTGCAGCGGACGGTGCAAGCGAGCGTCGGGGTCGAGGCGACGCTCCCCGAGGCCTTCGAGGCGACGGTGACCCTCTTCCAGGACACCTTCTTCAACCTCACCGATCCGCTGGGCACCGCGATGGGCACGTCGAACGCGCTCGTCGCGTCCGGCAACCCCACCGCCGCGAGTGGGGTCCACGGCTGGAGCGCGGGCGTCGAGATCGGCCTCCGTAGGAGGCTGACCCGGCATCTGGGTGGGATCCTCGCGTACACGCTTTCGCGCTCGGCCCGCGGCTCCGGCTGGGGAGAAGCCTCCGAGTACGACCGCACCCACGTGGTGAGCGCAGCGACGCTCTACGACTTCGGCCACGGGATCAAGGGCGGGACCCGGATCCTCGGTTACAGCGGCTCCCCCTACTGGGGGCTCGTGCAGACGCCGCTCGGCCCGTACCCCACCGCGCTCGCCGAGACCCGCAGGCTGCCCCCGTTCTTCCGCCTCGACGTGCGCCTCGAGAAGCGCTGGGCCCTCGGGCGGTCGGCGTGGATCTCGCTGGTCCTCGAGGTCCAGAACACGCTGTTTGCCAGCGAGACGACCTACGCCGAGCCGAACGGCCCGACGAGCACGTTCGGGCCCATCACCCTCCCGAGCCTGGCGGCCTCCGCGGGGTTCTGAGCCTCCTTTCCGCCTCCCCCGCCCCCGACTACGAGGCCCCATGCTCACTGCCCGCCACCAGCGCCTCATCGCCGCTCTTGTCCTGGTCGCCGGCGTCTTCGTCACCTCCCTGGGCGTCCTGACCTTCTGGCACGGCCGGGCCCTGGCCGCGCGGGGCGTGACCGTCTCCGCCGAGGTGACCGGGGTGACCCACCGCGAGAGCGACTCCGAGACTGGCCACCAGATCCTCTACCGCTTCCGCGTCGGCGACCGCGAGTACCAGCGGGTGGGCGTGTTCGGCACCTCCGTGGGCTCCGACGTGTCGGCCGAGGTCCAGGCGGAAGCGCAGGCGTCGGGCCGCGTCGCCGTCGTCTACGTGGCCGAAGACCCCTCGATCAACGAGCCGGTCGCGCACACCAGGCCGCAGGCCGAGCGGGGCCTCCTCGCCATCGGCATCGGGCTGGTCATCCTGCTGGCCGGGTTGACGCGCCTCGCCCTGGCCCGCGTGTTCGAGCGTTGACCTGGAGCCGGCGCCCGCGGAGCAGGCCGCCACGATCGAGCCGGCGCGGCATTGATCGTCCGTGGCGCGGGCCCTATCTCGGGTAACTGGAGCGGCGCCGGGCGCCCCCGGAGGAGAGAGGCCAGATGACGACATCCAGAGAGGAAGAGCTCGAGCTGCTGTTCACCGAGGCGAGGACTCACAGCGTATGGCTCGACCGCCCCGTGCCCGACGACCTCCTCGAGCGGCTCTATGCGCTCGTCCGCATGGGACCCACCGGAGGCAACGCGCAGCCGATGCGCGTGGTCTTCGTCAAGAGCCGCGAGGCCAAGGAGCGGCTCCGCCCCGCGCTCATGCCGGGCAACGTCGACAAGACCATGAGCGCGCCGGTGACGGCGATCATCGCCTTCGACACGAGGTACTACGACAAGCTCCCGCAGCTCGCCCCCGCGCGCCCGGACGCGCGGGACCGCATCGCCGGCATGCCCGAGGCCCTGCGCGATCGGCTCGGCACCCACAGCGGGCTCCTCCAGGCCGGCTACCTGATCCTCGCCGCCCGCGCGCTGGGGCTCGACTGCGGGCCGATGGGCGGCTTCGATCCCGCCAAGGTGGATGCCGCCTTCTTCCCCGACGGCGGGTGGCGATCGCTCCTGCTCGTCAACCTCGGTCACGGCGACCGCGACCAGCTCTCCCCGCGGATGCCGCGCCTCTCGTTCGAGGAGGCGTGCCGCATCGAGTGAGCCAGACCGCTCCCCCGGCGAGCGTCGGCAGCGTCACAGACCCGCGACGCTGAGGGCCAGCGTGACGATGCCCGAGGCGAGCATGGTGCCGGCGGTGACGTGGGCGCGGCGGACGAGTTCCGCGCCGTGCCCCTCGGCGATGCGGACCGCGGCGCGCCAGTAGAGGAACGTGCCGGCGAGGACCAAGGCGAGCTCGAGGAGCGCCGCGGCGGTCGGCCATTGCCAGAGGCCGAAGCCGAGGCGCGGGAGGTCGCCGAGGTTGCCCGGAAAGAGCGGCATGTCGTGGCGATGCATCGGCAGGTCCAGGAGCCAGTGAGAGAAGGCGACCGCGCCGGTCGCGATCCCGGCGGTGCGGCCCCAGCGCCAGCCGATCAGCGCGCCGAACGCGGCGGACAGGACGAGCGCGCCGAGGAGCGAGTGGGTGTAATCCGCATAGATGATCCCTTCGCCGTATCCCGGCCTCGAGCCGGCCGCGATCGCGGCGGGCACGAAGGTCTCGACGCCGAGAACGAGGAGCGGAACGAAGAGGACGTCCAGCCACACCGTCGCCAGCATGAGCGCCCAGAGCGGCGCCCGCGGCACGCGCGACTTCACGGCCGCGGCGAGCCCGAAGTGCCCGGCGATCACGAACGCACCGGGGCGCGGTGCGCACCGGCGGAAGGCCAGGGGAGGCGCGCGTCGAGCTTGCCGACGACGGCGATGAAGAGAATCGATCCGAGAATGAAGGACATGAGGCCACTCCTCTGGCCGAGCGAGGCGCTCGGTGCGTGCTGGGTGAGGAGCAGTGTGGCCTGCTCGCGGACGCATGCGAAGTGACTGAAAGCGCATGCTGCCATGCGCTGTTGCATATCCCCTGGGGCCTCGCCGATCGCGAGGGCGCGCTCGCCGGTCCGCCGCATGGCCGAGAGCGCGGGAGACGCGGATTGTGCGGCGTCCGGCCCCCCGCGGGCGGAGGCTATGTATTCTGGAACGGCGACCTCTGGATCTGCTCGTAGAAGTTGCTCCGCGCGTAGTTACGAATCAAGCGCGCGCAGATATCCTCGTTGCACGTCCCCTCGGTCGTCTGCGTCTTGTGCTCGAAGCCACGCAGGAAGGCCTGCGCGATCTGCGACTTGAAGTCCTCGCGCGGATACTGCGCCACCACCTCCTCGCGCACCGCGCTCGGGAACGCCTCGTACCCGATGCCCAGCACATCCAGCCCGACGCCGTCGTAGAGCAGCTCCACCTCGATCGGCTTGTACGCCGCGATGCCCGGCGTCGTGTGCAGCGAGATCGCATCCCACGCCGTCTGGACCCGCGTGTCCGGCACCCCGTGACGCTCCAGGAACTGGCGCGCCGCGTTCGCGCCGTCCACCTCGAAGCGGTCGCCCTCGCTGCTGAACCTCTTCAGCAGTCCCAGATCATGGAACGCGGCGCAGACGAAGAGGAGCTCGACGTCGAACCCCTGCCCCGTCCGACGCCCCATCTCGTTCGCCCAGAAGAACACCCGGTGCGAATGGTTGAACAGCAGCGGCGTGCTGAGCTCCCGCAGCAGCCCCGTCGCCTCCCGCGTCAACTGGCTATCGGGCACCCCCGGCTGCACCCGCTGGGACTGCGCCACCGGCGTCGGCAACGGCAGCATCACCCTGGGGCGGCGAAAGCTCAGACTGCTGGCAACACTCTGGCCGATCATGTCGCTCCTCCCGATCCTCTACGCTGCCGCGCGCTGGTCGGCGCTGGGGGTCGCCAGGCCCAGGCCGCGGGCCACGCGAGCCCCGAGGTCGGGGTCGACCCTGGTCAGGTAGTCGTTGACCGCGCGCTCCTGGATGAAGCGCTCCACTCCCTGGCTCAGGTGCCAGACGAGGTTGCCGACCAGGTGGTCCCGATCGGTCGCCGACATCACCTGTCGGTAGAGCATGCCGGGCTGGACGAAGTCGTTGTCGTCCCTGTGCGCCACGGAGGCCGCGCGCATGATCTCGGCGGCCTCCACCCCCCAGCTGGGATCGTGGTAGCGCCGCGGGTCGGCCTGCGGGCCGCCGTAGCTGTTCGGCGCATAGACGGGCTGGCTGCCGCTGTGGTGGTAGCGCATCGGGCCGTCTTTGTTGTAGCTGTGCACCTCGTCGAGCGGCCGGTTGACCGGCAGTTGCTGGTAGTTCGCGCCGATGCGATAGCGGGCCGAGTCGCCGTAGGCGAACAGCCGTCCCAGCACCATCCGGTCCGGACTGGGCCCGATCCCCGGGACGAAGTTCGACACCTCGAACGCCGCCTGCTCGACCTGAGCGAAGAAGCTCTCGGGGTTGCGATCGAGCACCATCCGGCCGATGGGGATCGTCGGGTAGTCCTGGTGCGGCCAGACCTTGGTGATGTCGAAGGGGTTGAAGCGGTAGCTGGCCGCCTCCTCGTACGGCATGATCTGCATCTCGAGGCGCCAGGACGGGTGGTCCTTGCGGGCGATCGCCTCCCACAGATCACGCCGCTGGCAGTCGAGATCCTCGGTGCGCATGGCCCTGGCCTCGGCGTCGGTGAAGTTCTGGATGCCCTGCTCGGTCTTGAAGTGGTACTTGACCCAGAACTTCTCGCCGGCGGCGTTCTCCCACAGGTACGTGCTGCTGCTGAATCCGTGCATGTGGCGGTGGGTGCGCGGCGTGCCCCGGTCGCTCATCAGGATCATCACCTGGTGGGCCGACTCGGGCGAGAGCGTCCAGAAGTCCCACTGCATGTTGTTGCTGCGCAGGCCGGTGTCGGGCATGCGCTCCTGCGAGTGGATGAAGTCGGGGAACTTCATGGGGTCACGCACGAAGAAGACCGGCGTGTTGTTGCCGACGAGGTCGTAGTTGCCCTCCTCGGTGTAGAACTTGACGGCGAAGCCGCGCACGTCTCGGTCCGAGTCCGGGTAGCCTTCTTCGGCGGCCACGATCGAGAAGCGCACGAACAGCGGGGTGCGCTTGCCGACCTTGTCGAGGAAGGCGGCCTTGGTCCACGGGGTGGCGTTGGCAGTCACCTCGAAGTAGCCGAAGGCGCCGGCGCCCTTGACGTGGTAGACGCGATTGGGGACGCGCTCGCGGACGAAGTGGGCAAGCTTCTCGTTCAGGTAGGTATCCTGCAGCAGCACCGGGCCGCCGGGGCCGACCGTGAGCGAGGTATCGTCGCTCGGCACCGGGGTGCCGCTGTCGGTCGTCGTCGGGGGCGGCCGCTGCTCCTCTTTTTTCGGCGGATCGTTCATGGCTGTCTCCTCCACTCCGCGAGGAGCAGGGGCCATGCCAAGGATACGCGCCCCGGCTGGCCGGCCGCGTCGAATGCCGGGCCGGGCGTGGCGGGGCCGGGCACCCCGCCGACGAAGCGCGTGCACGGGTACCGCCGGCAGCGCTCACGGTTGCCTGGATGCCACCCTCCTGCACCCCCGAAGCGCCGAGCGCCCACCTGGGAACGTGCCTGGGCGGCGACCTGAGCGAGACCGCCATCCGCGCCGGCGCCGGTCGTGCCGGGAGCGTCCCGGAAACCTGACAATCCGCGTTCCACGACGGATTCGTCGCAGCCGCGCCGAGCCCTGCGGCGAGCGCACGCGCCGGACGGCTGGACGAAGCCGTGCCTCCGCTCCAGGGTCCTCGCAGGTGCGGTTGGCGCACGCCCGACTTCCGTCGGAGCTGGGGGCATCATGTCGCGAGGCTGTCGCAGTTCGATGGGGAGGCGCGCGCGCCGTGGCGTCGAGATCGCCGGTGCTCTCCTCACGATCGCCGGGTGCACGTCGCGGGGGGCCGCGGTCGGCGCGGTCGCGTCGGACCTGAAGCCTCGTCCACCGGGCGACGCTCCCACGCCGCCTTCGAGCTCTGGTAGGCTCGCTCCGGGCCACACCCGCGAGCGGCTGCTCTACGTGGCGAACGACGCGACGAGCGCGCTCGACGTCTTCGACATCGACGCTGGACACCGGCGGCTCCGCTCCATCTCCCTCCCGGGGACCCGCTTCCGCGGCGTGACCGCGCACGCGGCGTCCGCGCGCCTGTACTTCACCGAGTCGTCGACGGACACCGTCGGCGCGGTCGATCTGCTGACCGAGCGGGTCGTGTGGGCACGGAGCTACCAGGAGCCCCACGCGTGCAAGCACCCGGATCGGCTGAACGTCACGCTCGACGGCAAGGTGCTCTACGTCCCCTGCGCGGACAGCGATCGCGTGCTCTTCGTCGACGCGCCGACCGGCCAGGTCGACGCGGTAAGGTCGATCCCGAAGAGCCCACACAACACGTTCACGGGCGAGAGCGGCAAATACATGTACGTCTCGACGCACGAAGGCGGACCGCTCTACCTCTTCGAGCCCGGGACGCACGTCCTCGCCAGGGAGATCGGGCCCTTCAGCTCCTCGATCCGCCCCTTCACGGTCGACGAGGCGGAGGCGCACGCGTATGCGAATCTCACGGACCTGCTCGGATTTGCCGCGATCGATCTCGCCTCGGGCCGCATCGAGGAGCTCGCGCAGGAGACGCCGGCCGAGCGGCGGTCGCACCCGGAAGCCAGCGCGGGCAGGCCGCACGCCGGCGCGCCCTTCAGCCACGGGATCGCCCTCAGGCCGGGGTCGCGAGAGCTCTGGTTCCTCGACGACGAGTGGGGCTATCTCTACGTGTACGATACCTCGACCTCTCCCCCATCGCACCAGGCGGACGTCCCGCTCTTCACGGACCTTGCCCGCCCCTGGACGCAGGGGGCCTACCGGTGGGTCGCCTTCGACGTCGACGGCAGGTACTGCTATCCGTCGGATGGATCCGTGGTCGACGCGGAGGCGAAGGCGCTCGTTCCAGACGCGCACATCTCGCCGAGCGAGAAGCTCATCGAGATCGATTTCGAGGGGGGGAGGCCCATCCGGGTGAGCGGGCAAAACGGCGGAGTGTACCCGCCCCGGAGCCCCTGATGGCGCGGAGACCGGTCATGATGTTCCTCCCGGCTCCTCCCGGCAGAGCGGTCGCTCTCATGAATCCGTTCGTTCGGTCCGGCGCGCCGTTCGGTCTCCCGTGCTGCGTGCTGCGAGCGGTCTCCCCCTGTCGTGCTACTCGAAATCCATGAACTCGAGCGTCCCCTCGCCCGAGGCCGCGGGGACGCCCGGACCCTCGAGCGTGACGGCGCTGCGCCACCGCGTGTACCAGGGCGAGCGCCCCATGATCGAGGCCAGCGCGCGCACGAAGCCCGAGCGTCCGGCGAGGAGATCCATCGAGGTGATGGGTGCACCGCGCCGCAGGAACTGCGACGAGAGGCCCTCCCGCGAGGTGAGCGTCACCTGGGACGCTCGCGATCCCGGGTGACGCGGATCGTCGCTCGTCGCGCGCGGCCCTTCGGACAGGCGCACGGCGTCGCCATGGACCTCCGTGACGACCCCCTGGGGGGTCGCCACGTACAGTAGCGGCAGCGCCCGCTCGCCCCGCCCGGAGGCCGGACGCAACTCCGCCATCACCACGGTGCGGCCGTCCGCCGTGCCTCGACCCCACCACCAGTTCCGCACCAGCGCCCACGGTTCGACGTTTCCCCAGTTGTGGTCGTGGTATCCGCTCCCCGAGAGCGCCTCGGTGCGGCCGTCGACCGTCAGCGTCCCGTCGAGCGCCCCTTCGGGGACCGCGACGACCCACGCGAAGAAGGCGTCGTCGCTCGCCATCACCCCGGTGCCCGGACGGTACGACGGCACGCGACGTTCGAGATGGAGGGTACAGCCGAGGCCGTGCGTGTCGCGAGGGTCGACGTCGATGGTGTAGTGCGCCAGGTCACCCTGGAAGCGACTGTGCCCGATGCGAACGTCGGTATGGTCGCCGGCGAACGCGCCCGGGTCGTCGGTGGTGAAATCGGCGCGGCGGGTCGCCTGCGCGGGCGGCGTGATCTCGATCGAGACTTTGCGTCTGTGCCCGCCCGGGAGCCAGTTGTCGGAGAAGGCCACCACGACCACGGTGCCGTCGCTCGCGACGCCATCGAGGTACCACCACTCGTAGTCGTCGGACCCCGGTCGCGTGCGCCGCCCGTCCTCTCGCACGGCGACGGCGGAGGTGAGGCCCATCTGTGCGTAGTCGGCGGGGGAGTCGCGAAAGTGCAGCGGCTGGTGGGCGCATGCGGGGAGCGCCGCGGCGAACCACAGCCCGGCGAGACGTCGCGTGAGCTTCATTCCCACGATGTATGGCTCGTGACGCTGGCCGACCATGGCGATCTTCTCGCCACCGGTGGTACACGCTCCGCCACCATGGAGATCGCCGAGATCACCGCGTTCCTCGAGCTGGTGAAGGCGGGGAGCGTGCTTGCCGCGGCGCGGAACCTGAAGGTCTCGCGCGCGACGATCCGACGGCGTGTCGAGGCTCTCGAGGAGGCCATCGGACGGCCGCTGTTCGAGCGGCACCGCGACGACGTCGTGCTCACCCGGGTCGGGCGACTGCTCGAACGAGAAGGGGCGCCGCTCCTCGGAGCGACGCGTCGACTGGAGGCTGCGCTGAAGCAGGTCGGGGCGGAGGCGGTCGCCGGGACGTTGACGGTGGCGATGCTGAACGGGCTCCCGGGGACGCTCCTGGCGACGTTCGCGCTGGAGCTCGCGGAGCGATGGCCGAAGCTGCAGGTGGTCGCCCTCTTCACGCCCGACCCGCTCGCCGAGCTCGAGCGTGACGCGGACATCGCGATCACGAGCGGGGACCGCCCGGGGGAGCCGTGGAGGGCGCGCCTCTTGGCCGACTTCGAGGAGCGCGCGTACGCGCATCGCAGCTATGTCGAGCGCACTGGGCTTCCGCGTGCGTTGAGCGATCTCCCGGCGCACCGCCTGCTCTCGTGGTCGACGCCGGACCGGGACCCGACCCAGTGGCCCCTCCGTCGGGGGGGCGCACACCGCCTGCAGCCGGCGTTGACGACGAACGACCTGCGCAGCCTTCTGGACTGCGTCGACGGTGGGCTGGGGATCGGGCTCATCCCGGTTCGGCACCAGAGCATCCGGGAGGTGGTCCCGGTCCTGCCGACGATCTTGGGGCGTCGGCGGCGCTTCTGGCTCGCCAGCGCGGCGGCGAGCCGGTGGAGCCCTGCGGTGCAGGCGTTCGGTTCGGCGCTCGCGAGCTTCCTGGCGGCGACGCTGGTGGGAACGAGCCCGGGTGACGCGGGGCCGTGACTTCATGAATGCGACGGGCCGGGGTGGGAGCTCGTCGGCCAGCTCCGGGCTCCCCCCCGGGGTTGTGCAAGCGTCGTGCAAGCCGTTGGGCAACGTCCCGCTCTTGTGCAGCACGATGCACAACCCGGCGGCCCTCGCCGCGTGCCTGGGCCCGTGGTCCACGCGATCACGCAGTCGCGAATCTCGCTTCTCTGGCGGCGCCGGGACCTTTGGCCCGCTCGTTGCTCGTCCGGGCGGGCGCGCAGTTCGGAGGACGAACCAGCGCAGCTCGGAACACGAAACCTGGCCTGGCGCGCCGAGAGTGCCTGCAACGAGGACCCGCTCCCATGAACCTTACCCTCTCGAAGATCGCCGGCTCCGCCCTCGTGGTCGGTTCCTCGCTCCTGGCGCTCGCCGCTGCGTCCTCGTCCTGTGGCAACACCGTCCAGTCGAGCCCGACGGGCGGTGGCGGCGCCGGGGTCGCGTCGATCAGCTCCACCACCAGCAGCGGGACCGGGGGCGCCCCGGCGACCAGCTCCTCGTCGACGACCTCCACCACCAGCGGCGGGACGGGAGGCGCCGCGGCGAGCACCTCCTCCACGAGCACCTCCTCCACGAGCACGACCAGCTCCACCACGAGCAGCGGGACGGGAGGCTCCGCGGCGAGCAGCTCGTCCACGTCCTCGAGCAGCTCCGGCGATGCCGGGTGCGGGGACACCAGCAGCGACCCGAACAACTGCGGGTCCTGCGGGCATGTGTGCGCGGCGGGCTACCCCTGCACCCAGGGAGCGTGCGGGCCCATCTGCGCCGTCGACGGCGGCACGGCGGACGGCGGCGGTGGGGGCGGCTCCTGCCCCGCGGGGACCTCGGTGGCCCCGACGACGTGTCCTGCGGCGTGCACCGGCGGCTGCACGAACGACCTCTGCACCATCGATTGCAACGCGACCTCGGCCTGCCAGGGCGGCACCGTCGCGTGCCCCGAGGGGATGCGCTGCGTGATCGAGTGCGGTGGCGTCTCGGCCTGCCAGGCGGCGACTCTCACCTGCCCGACCGGATCGGCGTGCGACATCCAGTGCACCAACGCGTCGGCCTGCCAGGGCGCAGCCATCACCTGCCCCACCAGCGCGCCGTGCAGCATGGAGTGCTCCGCGCTTTCCACGTGCCAGACCGCGACGCTGCAATGCGGCCAGGGCGCCTGCGACTCCGTGTGCAACGGGAACGGCGCCAGCGCGAGCGTGACCTGCGGCGGCTCGTGCGCCTGCACGACCACCTGCCTGGGCGGCTGCTGATCGGGGATCGGTGGGGGGCGGGGGCACGGGCGTCGAGTGCCGCTCCGGCCGCCGCACCGGCTCGGCGCTGCGAGAGGCGCACAGGAGCCTACAATTCGGCGCGGGCCTCATTGACTCGGTGCTGCGTTGCGTTATATAGAATCATCAATCCTCCGGCTTGCCGGTGAGACGCAACAAGGAGAGCCCATGATGAGTATCGCTCCGTGCTCGGCCACCGGGACTGACACCTGCTCTCCACTCGATAGCGTCACTCTGGAGGATCCGCACCCGCGGCTCCTCGGCAATCGCCCGGTCCTTCGATCCGGCTGGGTTCGCCAGGGGGTCGCCCTCGGCTGGCTCTCGCTGCGCGCCTCGGCGAGCGGAGTCGGTTCGACGGCGGAGCTGTGGGACGCGGTCACCTGAGCTCCGGCGACGGGACCGCGGGCACGTCAGTTCGGAGCGACCTTCTTGCCGCCCGCTCCGCGCGGATCGGTCAGCTTGATCAACCCGAGCTCCGGAGACGCCGCCCATAGCGCGCGCCGCTCCGAGTCCCAGGCGAGCGCGGTCACCGTCGCCTCGGTCCCCTCCCACGCGTCGTCCAGGCCGAAGCGGGCGATGCGGGTGAAGCTGCCGTTCCGCTCGTGCCGGAGGACGTTGACCTTTCCTTCGACGTTGTAGGCCGCGAAGATCACGCGCTCGCTCTGGAGCGCGATCGGCCCCATGAAGACGCCGGGCGCGCTCGCGAAGGAGCACGGCCCGTCCTCCTCTTCCTCCTCCCAGCTCGTCTCCACGCTGCCGCTGAGCTCGGTCGTGTCCAGCGGATCCATCGAGTACGCGACCGCGGCGCCGTGGACGGCGAGGTGGATCCTCCATTGATCCTCCTCGTCGAGCGTTCCGCAGTCCACCCAGCGGGTGGTCCACTCCCTGGCGCCGGCCGGCAGGATCCAGGCGTCTCCCACGTTCGCGGGCTCCACGGGGTTGAGGTCGAGCATCGCAAAGACGCCCTTCTCGTCGCCGGCGATGGCCACGACGGGCGGGGCGGTGAGGGTGCTGGTCGTCGCGTCGTCCAGGTTGAGCCGCGCGACCTCGCCGGTGCGCTGGCGGAGGTAGAGCACGGTGGCGCCGTCGTGCTGGCACCACGCCAGGTGGGTCGCGCCGAACTTGGGGCCGGTGAACCGGATCTCCTGGAGCGGCTCGTGGGGTTGGTGGCCCGTGTAGACGCCGACGGAGGTCGGCGAGGCGATGGCCAGGCGGTGGGGCGACCACGGCTCCGCGGCGACGGCGACGACCTCCAGGTCAGGCGGGAGGGCACGCGAGCGGAGGCGCTGGGAGCCGGGGCGGAGCACGTGGAGCGAGTTGCCGGCAGCGATCACGAGGCCGCTCGCGGCGCTGACCAGGCGGACGGGGCCCGCGGGGTCCAGGACGAAGCTGCACGCCCAGAAATCGTCGACGGGATCCATGGCGCAAGGATGCCAAAGGTGCGGTCCGGCGTCACCAGGGGAAGGCGGGGAGGGCTCCCGTTGGATCCCACGCTCGGTTCGGTGCGCGATCTTCGCGGCCGCGGGTAGAATCACCGCGCGCATGAAGGGCCATCTCTCCTCGCTCCCCCAGGCTCGCGCGCTCCTGGCGCTCGCGGCGGTGGTGGCCCTCGGCGTGGTCTTTCACCAGGAGGGCGCGTTCTTCCGCTGGAGCACGCACCGCGACCTGCTCCGGGAGGTCGCCGTCGAGGGGATCCTCGCCTGCGGGATGACGGTGGTCATCCTCTCCGGCGGCATCGACCTGGCGGTGAGCAGCGTGCTCGCGCTCTCGGCGGTGAGCTTCGCCCTCTTCACCATCCCTCTCGGCTGGAGCGCCGTCGCCGCCGTCGCCGCGGTCCTGGCGATCGGGGCCCTTGCAGGCGCGGCCTCGGGGGCGCTGGTCGCGCGGTTCCGGATCCAGCCCTTCATCGTCACGCTGGCGATGATGGTCTTCGCCCGCGGCCTCGCCAAGCGCCTCGCCGGCGGGAAGAAGGTGACTGCCTACACCGCCGGATCCAGCGGCCTGCCACGCGTCTTCGATCTCCTCGACTCCCGTGTCCTCGGCGGCAACGTCGCCGTCGTCACCCTGGTGTTCCTGGCGGTGGTGGCGGTGACCTGGGTTGTCCTGCGCCGCCTGCGCCTCGGCCGCTGGCTCCACGCGGTCGGCAGCAACGCCGCGGCGGCGCGCTGCGCGGGGGTCCCGGTGGGCCGGGTCATCCTCGTGGCCTACGCGCTCTCCGGGCTGTTCGCGGCCGTCGCCGGGGTGTGTCAGGCCGCGCAGGAGACCCACGGGGATCCCGAGACGGGGATGGGCTACGAGCTCGACGCGATTGCCATGGTGGTGGTCGGCGGCACCAGCCTCTCGGGCGGGCGGGGCGGCGTCGGCCTGACGCTGATCGGCGTGCTCACCATCGGGTACCTGCGCAAGATCCTCAGCCTCAACGCCTTCAGCACCGACACGCGGCTGATGCTCACCGGGGTCATCCTGGTGGGGGCGGCGCTGTTCCAGCGGCGCGAGTGAGCCGCGATCGGAGCCGCCGAGCCGACCACCGCGCAACAGGAGGCCAATCGTCCGCTCACGCTCGAAGAACGGCGTGCGCCCAATGCCCGGCCCGCGGGGCGGTCCCAGAGGGATGCGAAGATCGACCACCGACCCCCACGCTCACGTCATCCACGCGCCGGGCAAGCGGCTGCTGAAGGACCTGCGTCTTCGCTTCGTGCGCGAGCGCGCTGCGGGGGGCGGGAGGCGAAGCGTCAACGCCACTCTGAGCATGCCGAGCTTCCTGGACGTGCTGCTCGTCACGGTTCTCTTCCTGCTGACCTCCTTCTCGGCGTCCGCCGAGTGCCCCGAGCGGACCGGTCGCCTCCCGTGGGCGCACAACGCGGAGGACCTCGTCGACGCTCCGATGGTCTCCGTCGACCACGGCACCATCCTCGTGGACGGGGTCGCCGCCGGCTCGGCGCGGGACATCGTCTCGACGGGGCGCGTGACGCGAATCGACGAGCTGGGGCGTATCCTCGCGCAGAAGCGGGCGCTCTGGCGCGAGGTCCAGCCGAACAAGCCCTTCCCTGGCATCTGCTTGCTGCAGATCGATCAAGAGGCGCCGGCCCTGGTCGTCAAGAGCGTGTTCGACACCGTGGTGCATGCGGGCTACCCGGAGGTCAGCTTCATGGTGCGAAAGCTCCCGCCCGGGTAGGGGCCCGTCTCCCGGCGTCGTCAGATCCTCAACGCCGAGGTCACCCAGCGCCCGATGGCGTCGGCCTCCTTCGCGACCGTCCAGTACTCGGTGATCTTCCTGTCGCGGAAGGCGATGGTGTCCATGCCGCACACCCATCGCGGCGATCCATCCACCGACGCGTCCGCGGACCACGGGCCTGCCACGATGCCCGCGCGCACGTCGACGAACGGTCCACAGCCCATGTGGAACGTGAGCCGCTGGAAGCTCGCGCGGTGGGCGACCACCCAGCGCGCCACCGCCGCTGGACTGTCCACGGACTGCACGACCACCGCCGTGGGCGTGGGCAGGTGCAGGGTGAAGCGATCCGCGACGAGCTCGAGCGCCAGGTCGGCTCGCCCGTTCCACATCTCGGCCCAGTCGTTCCAGAGGCGAAGTCCCGTCGCGTACAGCTCGTCAGGAGATTGTCGGTTCATGACGCGAACATCGCGCCCTCGATGACAACCCTCTGTCAGTAGCCGAACAGCACGGGCGCCAGGTGGCCGTCGCGCGCGACGATGTCGGCGAACGAGAAGCCTTCGCGCGGCGGGTACGAGGCGCCGCGCGTCTTCCACGTGGCGATCCGGTCGACCCGGAAGGCTCGGGCGTCCCCGCGCAGCCGGCACCAGGCGACGAGCCACCACGCGTCACCGCGGCACACGAAGCCGAGGGGCTCGACGTCGCGCTCGGTGTGGACCCCCGACCCCGGCTCGTCGTACCCGACGTGCGCCACGCGGCGCTCGCGGATGGCCTCGAGCATCTCGGCCGTCGGGCCTGACGTGCGCCGCGCGAGCTCGGGCACCACGATGCGCGAGCGCAGGTCGCTCACGCGGCGGCGCGTGGGGCGGTCGAAGGACGCTTCCAGCTTGCTGGTCGCGCGCGCCAGCGACTCTCGCATCGCGGCGCTCACCGACGCGCCCAGCGCGTGCGCGGCGACCGCCAGCGCCTCGGCCTCGTCGCCGGTGAGGGCGAGCGGCCGCAGGTACGACTCCTGCGACAGTCGATAGCCGTCCCCCGCGTTGCCCTCGACGGGAAAGCCCGCGTCGATCAGCGCGCGCACGTCGCGATAGACGGTGCGCAGGCTCACGCCGAACTCGGCCGCCACCTCCTGCGCGAGCGCGCGGCGGCGCGCGCCGAGGAGGAGGGCAATGGCCAGCAGCCGCTCGAGTCGTCGCATCGGGGAGCGGATGCTACCGCGGCTTGCCTACGACTCGTCGTCGTCCGGGTCGGGCTCTCCTCGATCCTCGATCGCGTCGTCCTCGTGCGGCCACGCCGGCTCGGTCACCTCGCGCGGGTCGAACGCAGGGACGTGCCACCCGGCCGACGTGCTCCACGCGGTCGGGACCTCGTACACCACGTGGGGTCGGAGGCCGTGGCGCGCGTCGGCGTACCGGTCGCCCTCGAAGACACCGAGGCAGGACAGGGCCGCTCCGTCCTGCACCACCGCGACGTAGAGGGGCTCGCTCCGCTGCCCCTCCTCCCGGGGTCGGCCCTCGTAGCGCTGCGCGTCGGCCTCGGCGAGGCCGCCGGCGCCGCCGAGCGCCAGCCACTCCGCCACGAAGACGTGCTGGCGTCGCAGGCCTGCCTCCACCCCGATGGCGCGCGCGGCGATCACGCGATCGAGGCCACGCGGCGTGCGCCGGAGGACCTCGCGCTGCGCGGCGGCGGCGAAGGAGATGCGCTCGCGTCCGTCCACCGTGCGCAGCGTGACTCCCTTCAACCCGACGATGACGTCGTGGCGAAGGGCGTTCCACCGCAGGTCGCGCACGCACCTGGCTGCCACGCGGGCGCCGCCCGTCAAGCAGGCGGCGGCGAGGCCGCCCATCATGAGCAGCCACAGCGCTGTTCCGAAGGGCTTTTCCGCGAACGCCCAGGAGCCCTGATCGGTGAAGGGCACCAGGAACGAGCCAAGGAAGAGGAGACCGCCGGCAAGGGCGAACACCACCACCGTCCCGTCGAAGCCGCTCACCGCGCGGCGCGGCTGGAAGTGCAGCGCGCGGCCTGCGGCCAGGAGAGGTAACGGTTGGGTCAGGGAGATCGCGAGCGCCCGGCGGGTGCTCACCGGCCCGGCGCCGGCCTGCGGAGGGGGCACCGGGAGCGGCAGCATCGAGGCCATCCTCGCATCTCGCCCGCGGACGCTGCAATGCAGGGCCGGCGCGCTCGGCCGTCCACCGGGTCGATCGCGGCGTTGACCCCCCGCCCCGCGGCGTGCAAGCCTCGCCGCGCCCGTGCCTCGCCCCCTCGTCCTCGCGCTCGCCCTCCTCCTCGCCGGTTGCAAGCCCGCTGCCGCGAAGCGTCACGCGGGCACGCCCGCCGACCCCTTCGTCATCGGGATGAGCCAGTGCAACCGGGGTGAGCCCTGGCGCGTCCAGATGGACGAGGAGATCAAGCTTGCCGCGGCGCAGCACCCCAACGTCAGGGTGATCTTCAAGGACGCGCAGAACGAGTCGCTGACGCAGCGCGCCCAGGTCGAGGAGCTGCTCGGGCAGGGCATCGATCTGCTCCTCATCAGCCCCAAGGAGGCGGCTCCGCTGACGCGCCCGGTCGCCGAGGCCTACGACCGGGGCGTGCCGGTCATCGTGCTCGACCGCGCCGTCGAGGGGGACAGGTTCACCACCTTCATCGGCGCCGACAACACGCGCATCGGGCGCGAGGCGGGCCGGTGGATCGCCGCGACGCTCGGCGGCAAGGGGAAGATCGTCGAGCTCGAGGGGCTGCAGACCTCCACCCCCGGGCGCGATCGGCACGCGGGCTTCCTCCAGGGGCTCGATCTCCCGGCGCACCCCGAGCTGAAGATCGTCTTCGAGGCCGACATGGAGTGGCTGGAGCCCAAGGCTCGCAGCGAGATGGAGTCGGCGCTCGCCACCCAGAGCCAGATCGATCTGGTCTATGCGCACAACGACCCCGGGGCCCACGGCGCCTACCTGGCGGCCCGGCAAGCGGGGCGGAGCGCGCGCTTCGTCGGCATCGACGCCCTGCCCCACGAGGGGGTGAGGTACGTGAAGGAGGGCATCCTCGACGCCACCTTCCTCTATCCCACCGGCGGCCCCGAGGCGGTCGCGCTGGCGCTCCGGATCCTGGCGGGGGAGACGCCGCCCAAGAACATGGTCCTCGGGACCCGCATCTACACGAGAGACAACGTCGCCCGCGGAGGCGAGGAGATCAAGTGACGCCATGAGCAAGAAACCCAGGGTCGCGCTCTACTGGCCCGGCGACGCGCGGCGCAAGCCCAACGAGCTGGCCCTGCCCAGCGTCGAGGAGGCCACGGTGCAAATCGAGCGCGCCGTCGCCAAGCTCGGCCGCACCACCTACCGGATCGAGGGCTTCCTCGAGAAGCCGCACGAGGCCATCGAGAAGCTCGGCCCCATCGACGATCCGCTCATCGGCGTCTGCACGCACTGGTTCTACGGCCCGCACACCACCGACGGGGTGGTGGGCAAGACCAACCCGCTGCTCCTCGCCTCCAACTTCTCCGGGCGCTGGCCCGGCCTGGTGGGCCTGCTCAACACCGGCGCGTGCCTGGAGAGCCTGGGCCGCAGCTTCTCCAGGGCGTGGTCCGGCGCCGCCGACATGAGCGCCGACGAGGGGTTCATGGAGCGGCTCGAGCAGTGGTGCACCACCGGCGCCATCCGCTACCCCGAGGACGAGGTCGCCTACGCCTCCCCGGTGTCCGCCGGGGCCCTCGGTCGGGCGCGGGTGGTAGCCGAGCAGATCCGCAAGCGGCGGGTGCTCATCCTCATGCTCGGCGACACCTCGATGGGCATGATCAACGGCTACTTCGGCCCGCGCCTGCTCAACAAGCACGGCTTCACCGAGCACAAGGTCGATCAGGCCTGGATCATCGACCGCGGCCGCCGCATCACCGACAAGCGCATCGACGACGCGCTCCACTTCGTCAAGGACCGCGGGCTCACCTTCCACTGGGGCGAGGACGGCGCGGCCGACTTCGACGAGCACGCCAGCCGCGAGCAGCTCCGCGACTACCTGGTGGTCCGCGACCTGATGGAAGAGTTCAAGGCCGACTGCCTGGGCTGGCAGTACCAGCTCGGGCTCATCCCGCTGCGCCCGCCGTCCGACCTGGCCGAGGGGCTCTTCAACTCGACCTGTCGCCCCGAGTCCAGCGGCGACACCATCGCCTGCGCCACCGAGGCCGACCAGGGCAACGTCATCCCCATGGAGCTCCTCAAGCGCCTGCTCAAGCAGAAGGGCCTCCACCAGGCGGTGATGTTCCACGACGTCCGCTGGGGCGCCGAGCACGAGGGCCGCTTCCTCTGGGTGCTCCTCAACTCCGGCTCGTGCGGCGCCTACGCCTTCAACCACGATCCCGACACGCTGCGCGGCGCGCACTCCTACCGGCAGCCCTCGCTCTATTTCCCCACCCCCGGCGGCACTTTCGCCGGCGAGAGCCTCCCCGGCCAGATGACCTGGGCCCGCGCCTACATCAAAGAGGGCGTGCTCTGGATGGATGTCGGCAAGGGCGAGGTGGTCAAGCTCCCGGCTCCCGTGCGCGATCGGTGGTGGGAGGGGACGACGCGGCAGTGGCCGTTCATGGCGGCGGACATGGGCATCTCCCAGCAGACGCTGATGGCCCACTACCTCTCCAACCACGTGGCCGTGGCCTACGGCGACGTGTTCGAGGAGATGGTGGCCCTGTCCCTGGAGCTCGGCTTCAAGGTGCGCGTGCTCGGCAAGCCGCCGGCGCCGAAGCGGACGGGCGAGGCCGTGTCTCTCGGAGGCTGACGCGGAGGTCCGTGCGGAGGCGGGGGCTCACGGCGTGATGTCGTAAGCCCTCTTCGCCGCCCAGAGCGTCGTCGCTCGCATGTAGTAGTTCGCCCTCACCCCGCCCGACACCTGCCAGGCCTCCGGCGTCCGCCACCACAGCGCGTCCGTGGTCCAGATGGTGTTGACCAGGCTCTGCCCGATGTCCGCCGCCTCGGGCGCGAGCCCCTCCTGGATCATCCCCGCCACCACCCCCCACGAGGTGCCGACCCAGCACTCCTGCGTCTGCACGCTGGTGGGATCGATGACCCCGGCCGTCGTCATCACGTTGACGACCCCCCGGCTCCCCCCGGCGAACAGCTTGTAGTTGTTGTCGTAGATCTTGGTGAACGCGGAGGCCGCGCGGCTGGGATCGACGATCGGCGGCAGCCCCACGGCGCGCGCGTACCACTCGCCGTCGAGCTGGTCCGACATGATCCGCGTGGGCTCGGCGCTCCCGGTGTCGATGCGGTAGTAGGTGCCCGTCCACAGCTTGGCGTCGAAGCTCGCCGCGGCCTGGGCGAGCCAGCCCTGATAGGTCGTGGCCAGGGTGGGCTCGCCCATCACCGTGGCCAGCTCGGCGGCGGCCTCGGCGGCGGCGAGGAACAGGCTCCCGCAGTAGGAGGTGTTCCCCAGCAGGTTCATGTCGTCGTAGGTCTGGTCGATGCCGTTGCTGTCGGGGAGGCCGTCGCCGTCGATGTCCTGGCTCTTCACCTTGGCCATGGCCACCTGGACCGCGGGCCAGCAGTAGGTGAGGAAGGCTTCGTCGGTCTTTCCGGTGAGGGCCCAGTCGCGATAGACCATCAGCACCAGCTTGGAGTTGAGATCCTTCCAGGTGGTGGAGTCGCGGTAGGTGTAGGCATTCCACGCCTGGAAGACGCTCCCTGCGGTGCCGAAGTCGTGCGCGGTGGTGCCGAGGGGGGGCGGCCGGTCGGGGCGCGTCGTGGTGACGCTGTCGCAGAACTGCTTCACCTCCTGCTTGTCGAGGTCCGGCCAGAGCTGGGCGAGCGCCCAGGAGCCGTAGTAGCGCACGTCCGAGGTGCCGAAGTTCGCATAGGCGTAGGACTCGAGGCTGGAGAACATGTCCTCGTCGGGGTCGTCGGGCTGGCCCGACGCGGCGCCCGCCTCCCAGGTGGTCCCGGCGATGACGTAGTAATAGAGCTCGTTGAAGAGCGGGCCGAGGAGCCAGCCCGGATATTTGCCGCTGGCGAGGACGCCGCTCTGCCAGTCCTCGATCGCCCAGAGCCAGGGCTCGTAGTTGCCGAGCGCCTCCTTCGCCATCGCCCACGACGAGAGGCCGGTGCGGCCGAAGTGGCGGGTGTACTCGCGGTACCACCCGGGCCCGCCCGCCTGCGAGGTGATGGGGATGTCCCAGGCCAGGACGATGGGCACGATGGTCCGCCCGCCCGGCTGGACGGTGGCCTTGAAGGCGATGGCCCCGAGCGCGTCGCTCCCGGTGGTGTTGGCGAGCACGCCGTTGCCGGCGAGCTGGCTCTGGAGCGCGGCGACCGTGGCGGCGGACTGGTACGATACGACCACGCCCGGGGAGCTGAGGCTGGCCAGGGTGAACTCCCCCTGGGAGGCGGTGGTCGCGCTGCCGCCGCCGCGCCCGAGGACCAGGCCGACCTGGCTTCCCGAGGTCTGCGGGGTGGCGACGGTGCCGCCGTGATCGTTCTTCCACGTCAGCATCACCGCCACGTCGCAGGGGGCGCCGGTGGGGTTGTCGATCTCCCAGCGATAGACCCCGAGCGGGTAGGCGGTGCGCTGGTAGTCGCCGGGGAGGATCGGGCTGTACTGCTCGACCTTGACCTTGCAGGGGAACGACGGACCCTGGTAGTCCACCCAGGCGCGGGGGAAGAGCGCGGAGTACCTGGCTTCGCCCGAGCCGAGGCTCTGATCGAGGCTCCGCGTGGTCGAGGGGGCGGCGCCGGCCTTCTGGTACAGGGTGAAGCCCGCGCTGGGATCGACGGTCTGGGTCGAGGCGCCGATGTCGAGGCGGTCGTGGTAAAACGCGCCGTCGAAGCGCCAGGTGATGGATCCCGCGCCGAGGCCGCCGATCGGCGTCCCGTCCACGTAGGCGCCCCCGGTGAGATCGTGGCTCCACGCCTGGGCGGGGATGGCGATGGGCTCGCCGGGCTGGTGCGGGGCCGCGCCGCTGTCCGGGCCGGCGTCGCCGCCGCCGCCGCCACCGCCGCTGCTGGTCTCGCCCCGGCTACTGCTGCTGCTGCTCGCCGTCGAGGTGCTGGCCGCGGCGGGGTGGCTCGCGCCGGTGCACGAAGTGCCCGCCGCGAGGGCCCCCACGAGTATGGCCGAGGAGAGCGCCGCGAGGCCCGCGAAGACCCCGCTCGAAGGGCGCGGGAAACGGATGCCTTGCCCGTCCGTGTGTGGCCCCATCCGGCGACGATAGGCTTGGTGCCCAGCCCTGTCATCGACGACCACAGGCAGCGGAAACCGGCCGCAGCGCTGGAGTTCGTCGAGGGAAAAAAACTTTCACCCGCGGGCGTGGCCGCACGCCACGGGGCCCTCGATGAGGACCTCGACGCCATGAGCCGCAACGCGGCGTACGCCGTTCGAGAGGCCGCCGTGCGCCGGCGTGACGCCGCCGTCAGCGACGCCGAGCTCCTGGCGCGCGTGGACGCCGGGGATCTCTCGCCCCTCGGCGTCCTCTACGACCGCTACCACGCCACGGTTCGGCAGTTCGTGCTCCGCGCCACCGCTGGCGGCGCCCACGCCGACGACCTCACCCACGAGGCCTTCCTCGCGCTCACCCGCATGGCCGGACGCTACGACGGTCGCGAGTCCGCGCGCCCCCTGCTCCTGGGGATCGCCTCCAAGCTGGTGCAGCAGCACCGGCGCGGCGCCGCCCGCTGGAGCGAGGTGATGCAGTCGTTCGCCAGCGTCGCGGCTCCGCGCGAGGCGCCCACGCCGGAGCGGACCGCCAGCGTGACCGAGGAGATGCGGCGCTTCGACGCGGCGCTGGCGCGGCTCTCGGAGGAGAAGCGCCTGGTGGTGCTCCTGATCGAGGCCGAGGGCCTCTCCGGCGACGAGGTCGCCCGGATCCTGGAGGTCCCGGCCGGCACCGTGTGGACCCGGCTCCATTATGCCCGTGAAGAGCTGCGCAAGGCGCTCGCCCCGTAGCCGAACGCCCCACGACGAAAATACTTCGACCCGTTCCCGGTCGGATGAGGCACATGCCACCAACGGCTTGGCGGAGGCCCTCGTTCCGCCGCGGGGAGTGAGCATGAACGCCTATCTTGATCCGATTGCCAGGGCCCCGTCGGGCGGCATCACCAGGAGTCGTCGCGTCGTCGTGGCCGTGTGCCTCGCCGCGCTGGCGGTCATCGTCGGTCTGCTCGGCGCGAGCTGTAGCAACAACGTGGAGATCACCTGCAAGACCACCAGCGACTGCCCCAGCGGGTGGACCTGTAGCAACAGCGTCTGCGTCGCGCCGGAGGCTGGCTGCAGCACGGGGACGACCTCCTGCAGCGGCGCGTGCGTCGACGTCGCCACGGACCCGGCCAACTGCGGCGCCTGCGGCAAGGCGTGCGCCTCCGGCCTGGCGTGCGCCGCGGGCACCTGCGTCGCCGCCTGCCCGGTCGGGCTGACCGCCTGCGGCACCGCCTGCGTCGACCCCCAGACCGATCACGGCCACTGCGGCGGCTGCACCACCGCGTGCTCGTCCGCGGAGACGTGCAACGGGGGCAAGTGCGCCTGCACGGCGCCGGGGACCACCGACTGCGGGGGCCAGTGCGTGCTCACCGGCACCGATCCCAAGAACTGCGGCGGCTGCGGGATGACCTGCGAGCAGGGCACCACCTGCGTCGAGGGCTCGTGCACGTGCCCCACCGGCACCCAGCTCTGCGGCGGCATCTGCCGCTCGCTCGCCGGCGATCCGCTCAACTGCGGGATGTGCGGCAACGCGTGCGGCGGCGCGACCAGCTTCTGCCAGGCCGGCGCCTGCGTGGCCACCTGCACCGCGCCGTTCACCGCCTGCGGGCAGAGCTGCGACGACACCGCCACCGACCCGCTGAACTGCGGCGCCTGCGCCATGGCGTGCAGCGGCGGTGAGGTGTGCAACGCCGGCGTGTGCGCGTGCCCGGCGGGCTTCGTCTCGTGCGGCGGACAGTGCGTGGACCCCAGCTCCGACGCCGCCAACTGCGGCGCCTGCGGCAAAGCGTGCGCCGCGGGGAGCTTCTGCGTCGCCGGCGCCTGCGGCTGCGGCGCCGGTCAGACCTCGTGCAGCGGCGCCTGCGTGTCGCTGGGCAGCAATCCTGCGGACTGCGGCGCCTGCGGCACCGCGTGCGCGGCCCCCCAGGTGTGCTCGCTCGGCACCTGCGCCAAGGCCTGCGCCTCGGGGCTCACCGACTGCACCGGCGCCTGCGTCGACGTCACCACCGACCCCGCCAATTGCGGCGCTTGCGCCAAGGCGTGCGCCGCCGGGCAGGCCTGCTCGATGGGGAGCTGCGGCTGCGCCACCGGGACCGCATGCGGCGGCGCCTGCGTGGACACCGGGAGCGACCCCGCCAACTGTGGCGCCTGCGGGCACTCCTGCGGGACGGGGGGGATCTGCTCCAGCGGGACCTGCGTGTGTACCCAGGGGCTCACCTTGTGCAGCGGCGCGTGCGTGGACACCACCAGCAACCCGGCGGACTGCGGGGCCTGCGGGACGGCGTGCGGGGCCGGGATGGTGTGCGCTGGCAGCGCCTGCGCCATCAGCTGCCCCACCGGGCTGACCGATTGCAGCGGGGCGTGCGTCGACCTGACCACCAGTGCCCAGGATTGCGGCACCTGCGGCACCGCGTGCGCCACCGGGCAGGCCTGCACGGCGGGCTCGTGCGCCTGCCCGCAGGGGACGTCGCTGTGCACCGGGGGCTGCGCGGATCTGCAGGCCGATCCCGCCAACTGCGGGACCTGCGGTGACGCCTGCAGCGGCGGTCAGTCCTGCTCGGCGGGGCTCTGCGAGTGCCCCACGGGCGCGGCCGACTGCGGGGGGGTCTGCACCTTCACCGCCACCGACCCCAGCAACTGCGGCACCTGCGGCGCGGCCTGCGGCGCCGGCCAGGTGTGCAACGGCGGCACCTGCGTGTGCCCGGCCGGTACCACGCGCTGCGGCGGCACCTGCGTCGATCTCCAGACCAGCCCGAGCGACTGCGGCTCGTGCGGCAGCGCCTGCGGGGCGGGCGAGACCTGCACGCAGAGCGCCTGCACCTGCTCCGGCAACCTCTCCGCGTGCGCGGACGGCTGCCAGGATCTCCTCACCACTGCCACGGACTGCGGCCAGTGCGGTCGCCCCTGCGGCGCCGGCCAGGTCTGCAACGCGGGCGCCTGCGCGTGCCCCTCGCAGACCTTCGCGTGCAGCGGAGGCTGCGTCGATTTCCGCACCGATCCCGCCAACTGCGGCGGGTGCGGCAACGCCTGCCCGAGCGGCGACGTCTGCGACCGCGGCCAGTGCAACACGAGCTGCAGCGGCTTCAACGAGACCCAGTGCGCCAGCGGCGCGTGCGCCAACCTCAGGAACGATCCGCTCAACTGCGGGGCCTGCGGCAACGTCTGCGGCGGGACCGAGTCGTGCCGCTTCGGCACCTGCCTCTGCGGGCAGGGGCAGGCGACGTGCAACGGGGCGTGCGCCAACACGCTCAACGATCCCAACAACTGCGGCGGCTGCGGCAACGTCTGCGCCGGCGGAGAGACCTGCAACGGCGGCACCTGCGCCTGCCTCACCGGAGAGACCCTGTGCAGCGGGACGTGCGTGAACACCCTCACCAACACCGGGGACTGCGGCGGCTGCGGCAAGGCTTGCCTGGCCGGGCAGAGCTGCGGCGGGGGCTCCTGCCAGTGCCCGAGCTCGCAGGTGGTGTGCAGCGGCGCCTGCACGGACACCACGGTCGACCCCAGCAACTGCGGCACCTGCGGGGATGTCTGCGGGGCGGGCCAGATCTGCGTCAACAGCCAGTGCGCTTGTGGCCCCGACCACAACCAGTGCGGGAACGTCTGCGTGGACGTGCTCGTCGATCCCAAGAACTGCGGCGGCTGCGGCAAGGTCTGCGCCCCGGGCAGCACCTGCACCAACGGTAGCTGCATGTGACCGGAGGCGGGGGCTTCGCTCCCGCCTCGCCACCGCTCGCACCCTTTCACCCCGGGGCCGTCTTCGGGCCTGCCCCCACCTCCCGCCCAGCTTGCGTGACGCTCCACCTTGCGCGCTATGATGGGTCGAATGACGGCCCGCGATGCTCCGGGGAGAGGCTTCCGCCTCGTGAGCGTCGCGCTCCTGGGCGGAGCCCTCGCCATGGCCCCGCGCCTGGCGGCGGCCGACGAGGCGCGGCCCCTGATCGTGCTCGTGGTCCCGGCGGGCGGTGACCGGGAGCGGGCCGCCCAGACCATCGCCGCGCACGTGCGCTCCCTGGAGGTCGAGCTCGCGGTCGTCCACGAAGCGGCGGCCGTCGGGGCGTCTGCGATCGCGGTGCGATCACGGCAGCTCGTCGCCCAGCGGCGCGCTTGCGGGGTGCTCTGGGTCGGCGCCGGGACCGCCGAGCTGTCGCTGTTCCTCTATGCCCGCGAGGGCGAGCGGCTCTTCGAGCGGCGGGTGCCGGCCGCCACGGGGGAGACCGCCGCCGCGATCGAGACGCTGGCCTTGATCGCGCACTCCGCCTCCGCCGAGCTGCTGGAGGGCAACGTCAAGGGGATGACTCCAGTCAAGGGGATGACTCCAGTTGACGATGGGAGCTCCGCTCGCCGCAGCGGCGAGCTCCGCCCCCAAGCCCCCGTCGATGGCGACTCTGCCGCAAGCTCCGCCAAAGGGCGGGACCTCGCACCCGCGGTGACGGCCACCGAGACACCGGTCCCCCTGGAGAGCGCCCCCGAGCCGTCGACGGGCTTGCAGGTGCCGCTCGCGAACGACTCCACCGACCCGGCGCCGAGCCGCGACCACGACGACGATGGCCCGAGTCCGTCCACGCGCCGGGGCGACTCGAGCAGCGCGGCCCTCGCGGCCGGCTATGCGGGCAACACCGCGGGCCGGACTCTGGCGTGGCAGAACGCCTTCGCGGTGGAGGCAGGGTGGCACCCGACGCCTCGCGTCACCCTCGGGCTGGGGTACGAAATCGCGCTCCCCGACAGCACGGTGGGGGGGGCTGGGTCTGGATCCCTCCAGATGCACCGCCACCCGGTCTTCGCCGCGGGAGGCTACCGGGTGCCGTTCCTGCGCCGCTGGGACGTGGAGCTCGGCGGGCGCGCGGTGGTCGACGTCATCACCACCTCCGGCGGACGGGCGTTTGCCCCCAGCACGTCCGATGTTCGCGCCAGCCTGGGGCCCGCCGCCGACCTCGGCGTGCGCCTCCTTCCCCCGCTGCGACTCGGCCTCCGCCTCGGGATGGACGTGATGCTCGAGCCTCCCGCCGCGATGACCACCTGGAGCACGTCGGATCAGATCCGCTTCGCCGGCGGGCTGGGGCTGCAGCTGGATCTGGACCCGGCCTCCTCGACGGCGCGGACGCCGGTGCGGAACACGGCCAGTCGGTGAGATAAATTCACCCATCCTGGTTCGCCCCGCCCACCCTGCACTCGACGATGGCCGTGTCTCTCTTCCAGCACACCCGCTGGCCCGCTCTCGCGGTGCCTCACGATGCGGCGACCGAGAGCGATCTCGAGCGCGTGGGACGTGCCGCGCGCGGCGAGCCGCAGGCCCAGGCATGGCTCCTCCAGCAGGTGCTGCCGCGGGTGCGACGGGTGACCCGGGCCCTGCTCGGGACCGCGGCCGACGCCGACGATGCCGCCCAGCTCGCGCTCCTGGCCATCCTGCGCAGCGCCTCCACCTACCGGGGCGAGGCCAGCCTGGCGGCGTGGGCGAAGCGGATCGCGGTGCGCACCACCCTGCGGTACCTCGCGGGGGAGCGGCGGACCCCGTCCGCGCCGGTCGCGAGCGAGCCCGACGGAGAAGAGCTCGCCGCCGCCGACCCCACCAATCCCTCGGAGGCGCTCGCGCGCGACGTGCGCGAGTACCTCGACGAGCTCCCCGAGGCCCAGCGGACCGCGATCCTGCTGCAGCACGCCTTGGGGCACTCGGTCGAAGAGATCGCCGCGCTCACCGGCGTCAGCCCCGATACCGTCAAGGGCCGGCTCAAGCTCGGGACGGCCACGCTCCGCAAGCGGGCCCGGCAAGAGATCGCGATCGGGCGCAGGAGGCAGTCGTGAAGCCCATCGATCCGCACCAGGACGACTCGCTCACCGAGGACGCGACCGAGGACGATCGCTTCGCGGCGCTCGTCGCGGCCGAGGCGCGCGGAGAGCCCGTCTCCCCGGGCGACGCCGCCTTCCGGCGGCGCTACGAAGAGATCCACCCCGACGCGACGGCGGAGGCCGGGCTGTGGGCGGCCCTCGGGACGCTGGGGGACACCGGCGAACCGCCGGCGGGGCTCGGCGACGCCGACCTGCTGGCGCGGGTGCTCCAGCGCGCGTCGACCCCGATCCGCCCGACGGCTGCGCGGCGTCGCGGGGTGGCGGTGACGGTGACCGCGGTCGCCCTCGCCGCCACCCTGATGGTGGCGTTCGCCGCGGAGCTGCGCGCCCGGTGGTCGACGCTGGGGGCTCCGCTGGCCGCAGCGACGGGCTCTGCCCCCCAGACCCCGTCGGTGCCGGTCACGACCGGCGAGCCCCCCAGACCCCCGGTTGCCGCCCCGAGCGTGGAGCCCACCCCGGTCGAGCTGGGGGCCGCGCCTGCGCTGCCGGTCCCCGCGCCGATTGCCGCCCCCGCGCCCATCACGCACCTCGAAGCGACGCACCGGGATCTGCTCGCGCCCAGCGCCGACGAGCTGCTCCGCCGTGCCCAGGACCACCTCGGCGGCGGCCGCGCCCGGGAGGCGGTGGAGGCTTACCGCGAGCTCGTCGCCCGCTACCCCGCGAGCGGGGAGGGCAGGGCCGCACTGATCTCGCTGGGGCGCCTCGCCCTCGACGACGGGCACGGCGCGGAGGCGCTCGGCTACCTCGATCGCTACCTGCGGAGCCCGGGCCCGCTCGACGAGGAGGCGCGCTACTGGCGCATCGAGGCCCTGCGCCGGCTCGGCCGCTTTGCCGCCGAGGCCGCCGCGATCGACGAGTTCCTCGCCCACCACCCCGCGAGCGTCCACGCCGAGCGCCTGCGCACCCGCGCCGGCTCCGGTCGGTGAACGCTCTCAGGTCTGCAGAGTCGCCACCACGCCGAAGTGATCGCTGGGGAACACTCCCTCGTGGGGCACGTCGAAGGCCACGTGCGCCGCGACGGGCTCGCCGCGGCCGCGGTGGTCGGGCTCGCGCACGAAGACGTAGTCGATGCGGCGATCGGGCTCGCGCATCACCGCGGCGAAGGGGTTGCGCCGCGCGAAGGTGACGCCCGGTCCTTGCCCGGCCAGGCCGAAGGCGTCGGCATAGTAGACGCGCCGGCCTCCCAGCGAGGTGAGCCCCCGCAGGAAGCGGATCTCGTCGGCGTCCGGCTCGGCGTTGAGGTCGCCCACCAGGACCGGCGGGAAGCCGCTCGTCGCGGGGCACACCCGCGCGATGGTGTCCGTGGCGAAGCGCACCTGGATCTCGCGCACGTGCCCCTCGTGGAGGCGCCAGTCCAGGTGGGTGACGAAGACCGAGAGCTTGCCGAAGGGCGCCTCCAGCTCCGCGTGGAGCAGCGAGCGCCGCTCCGTGTCGTCCTCGGTGGGGAGGTCGAAGGCCTGGTGGGCGGCGACGGGGAACCGCGACAGCAGCGCGTTGCCCATGGGGTGGTGCGCGGTGCTGTGGCGGCCGTGGACCACGTGGTAGCCGAGGCCCTCGGCGATGAGCGCGGCCTGGTCGAACCCGTCGATGGAGACCACCTCCTGGAGGCCGAGCACGTCGATATCCTCGGTCGCGAGCGCCGCGCGGATCGCGAGGAGCCGCGCTTCCCAGGGCCCGCAGCGGTTCCAGATGTTGAGCGTGGCGATGCGGAGAGGCATGGGGCGGGATCTTACCTGCGGCGCTCGCGTCGCGGGGGCCGTCGTTTCCCCGCGGTCGCGCTTCGTTCAGGATCTCGCGCTCGTGGAGGGGGTCAGGCGTGTTCCGCTGGACTCGACGGCTACCGCTCCACCGTGCCCGCTCCAGCCTGGGCCACGATAGCGGGCCGCTCGTCCCCGGCGATCCACTGCTCCGAGAGCACGCCCGCGAACGAGGGCGTGTGGAGGTCTTCCACCCCGCGGATGAAGAGGCTGTGGTCGTTGACCAGGAGCTCGATCTCGCGCCGGTCCCCGGGCCGTACGGAGAAGATGATCTCCCCCTTGCGCAGCGACAGCCCGTCCAGGCTGCCGCCGAGCAGCACGAGCCCGCCGTCCCACGGGCCGGTGAGGCGGATCCACTCCCGCACGCGGCGCACCTGGCAAGCGCAGGAGCCGCGGTCGAGCGAGCGCAGCGGCGCGGCCTCCCACTCCGCGGCCCTGGGCATCGGGGTGCGCTTCTCGGGGAACGGCTCCTCGCTGTAGAGCGGCGGCGGGGGAGCGGCATCGGCGTCCGCGGACGCGTCGGTGTCGGCGTCGATGTCGGAGTCGGTGTCGGCGTCGATGTCGGAGTCGGTGCCAGTGTCGACCTCGCCTCCGTCCAGCAACGGCGCCGGTGCCGCGGCCTCCGCGCTCGCCGTGGGCCCTTGCGTGGTCACGGGCGCGCCCTTCTCGCCGCAGCCGGCGAGCGAGGCGAGC
>Ga0302283_1000305_pt1 | contig 39265 bp, 25 predicted proteins | sample III_Fen_E1_4_FD_198770 | JGI IMG/M metagenome (GOLD analysis project Ga0302283, IMG submission 198770) | Peat permafrost microbial communities from Stordalen Mire near Abisko, Sweden - III_Fen_E1_4 | ecosystem: Environmental > Terrestrial > Soil > Wetlands > Permafrost | place: Sweden: Abisko... | reverse complement strand
GCGCCGGGCCTGGGCCCGATCGTAGGGGTGGACGTCGAAGTCGCCGAACTCGACGCCGGGCTGGACGACCACCGCGATGATCCGCTCCCAGGCCTCCTCGAGCCCCTCCCTGCAGAAAGCGGCGTGGCTGATCTCGAGCGTGCGCTCCACGTCGGCCGGCGCGGTGGGTCGCAAGGTGGGCTCTTCGCCTCCCGCGCCTCCCGGTGCCGGCACCTCGGTTCCGATCACGTACACCGGCGCGGGCCCGCTGCAATGAGCGCGCTCGGCGCGCTTGCAGAGGGTCGCGGTGCGCGCGGCGATGACCTCTTCGGGCAGGGGGTCCGGGTCGCCCGCGCAGCGCATGCTGGCGTCCAGGTGGATCTTGCGGAAGCTCGCCGCCACGTAGGCTTCCACCAGGGCGCCGGCTTTCTCCATGGCCGCGGGCGCGGGCTCGGCCTTCCAGGGGCTCGGGCCGAGGTGGTCGCCTCCGAGGATGATCTGGTCTGCCGGGAGGCCTCCCTCCCTGGCCAGCGCGAGCGCGAAGTCGCGGAAGGCCGGCGGCGTCATGCCGGTGTAGCCGCCGAGCTGGTTCACCTGGTTGCAGGTGGCCTCGACCAGGAGCGGCGAGCCGTCGTCCCGGGCCTGAGCCATGGCGGCCCGGAGGACCAGGGGCCCGGCCGAGCAGACCGAGTAGATCCCCTGGGCGCGGTCCCGGCGCTGGTTGTCGCGGAGCGCGAGGAGTCGATCAGGCATGAGAGAACCGCTCCTTGGCAATGGCCATGACGGAGGCGAGGCTGGTGAAGGCCCCGGTGCCGCCGGCGGCCGTGGTGGAGACTGCGCCCATGAGATTGCCCATGTCGAGACAGCGCTCGAGGGTCTCCCCCTGGATGAAGCGGGCGATGAAGCCCGCGTCGAAGCTGTCCCCGGCGCCGATGGCGTCGACCACCCGGGGGTTGAGGAACGCCGGCCGCGAGAGGACCTCCCCCCGGGCCTGGAGCGTCGCACCGCGACTCCCTTGCTTGACGACCACGGCGCGGGCGAAGGGGCGCAGCGCCGCCAGGGCGGAGGGGACGTCACTCCTCCGCGTCAGCCGGAGGAGCTCGGCCTCGTTGGGCAGGAAGACGTCGACCTCGGGCAGGAGAGTCGCGAGGTCCAGGTCCCACGCCTCTGCGGGATCCCACTGGGGGTTGAGCGAGGTGGTCATGCCCGCCTCCCTGGCCCGGCGCAAGAGCCCCGCGAGCCCCGGCCGCAAGCCGGGCAGGAGGAAGACCGAGGCGACGTGGAGGTGCCTCGCCGAGGCCAGGAGGGGAGGCGTGACGTCCGCGAGGGTGAGCTGCTCCATCGCCCCCGGGTAGGTGACCATCGCCCGGTCCTCACCCTGATTGAGCACGACGGTGGCTCCGGTGGCGTACCGCGGATCGACGAGGAGCGAATTGGTGTCCACCCCCCCGACGCGAAGCCGCTCCACCACGAAGGAGCCGAAGAGGTCGGTCCCCACCTTGCCCAGGAAGGCCACCCGCGGGCCCAGGCAGCGGAGGTTGCTCGCGAAGATGGCCGAGGAGCTCCCCAGCGTCAGGGTCATGGCCCGCGCCAGGGTCTCCTTGCCCACCTCGGGCGCGGCGACGAGGTGATCGAGGATGAGGTCAACGTTGAGCTCCCCGACCACCAGCACATCGAAAGGACGTTCCATGGTGGGCTCAGGGCCGAGGATAGATTCTGACGCCCTGAACCACCCGCGCGATGGCACCTGTGGGCGAGGGGGCGTTGGGCCGCAGCCGCAGCGCGAGCGAGCGATAGACGCCCAGGATCTGGGCGGTGATCACGGCGGCGATGGCGCGCTCGTCGTCGGGGATCCCGTCCAGCGCCAGCGTGGCGTCCACGTCGGGGGGCCTCGGCCGCCCCCCCACTCCCAGCCGGAACAGGCCGCGCTCGCCGCCGTTGATCTGGGCCAGCAGGTCCTCTTCATAGGACCGGATCGCTTCCGACCCCGAGAAGAGAAACACCAGGAGCGTGCGCGGATCGACCACCGCCCGCGGGCCGTGCCGGAACCCCAGGAAGGAGTCGAACGTGCAGGAGACCGCCCCCGCGGTGAGCTCCTGAAGCTTGAGGTGGCACTCCCTGGCAGCGCCCAGGAGGGGGCCGGAGCCGAGAAAGATGGCGCGGCGAAAGTCCAGGGCTCCGGTGCGACGGAAGACGTCCCCCTGGTCGAGGAGCCGGAGGCCAGCCTCGCGGAGCCGTCGCCCCGTGGCGGCCGAGGACGGGAGATCCTCCACCGCCAAGGCGAGCAGGCCGGCGAGGGCCATCGCCGTGAAGCTCCCGGTCATGGCGAGCCCCTGATCGTCCGCCTGCGGGGGCAAGAGGAAGACCGCCCGCGGGCTCCGGGTAGCATGTCGGGCCAGGTGCCCTCCGGGGTTGCAAGTGATGACCAGGTGGCGGACGTCAGCGACCGTGGCCTCGACGCGGTCCATCGCCGCCACACTCTCTGGGCTGTTGCCCGAGCGGGCGAAGGAGACCAGCAGGGTCTTCGCGTCACGGACCAGGCACTCCTCGGGGTGCGTCACCAGATCGGTGGTGGGGATGGCCCGCACCGAGCGCCCCAGCCGGCGCGTCAGCGGCCCCTGGAGGAGCTCGCCGATGAACGCCGACGAGCCCGCGCCGGTGAGGACCACGCAGCGATCACGCGCGCCGAGGGTCTCCTGGAGAAAGGGGAGGAGCGCCGGTCGCTCCGCTTCGACCCTGGCCAGCGTCGCCCCCCAGAGCTCGGGCTGACCGAGGATCTCGCGGACGGTGTGGCCCGCACCCAGGGACTCGAGGGCGCGGGGGTCGAGCTCGGAGAAGACGCGGTTCATGATCGGGTGCGCGAGGCATAGCGCGCGGACGAGGACCCGGACCCCGGCGAGGTCACCGCCCCCACGCGCCCGGAGATAGTCCTCTTTCCGGGCGAGGCTACCGCTTGCCGACCCAGAGGGGCCGGGTGCGCCCGTTCCTGTCCCAGAGCACCTGCCCTGCCCGGACGGTGACCTCGCACTCGAGGTGCTCGTTGCCCTCGACGCGCCGATCGCTGGTGTCGGTGAAGCCGAACCGACCGGGAGAGGCGCTCAGGATGGCGAGGTCCGCCTCCCCGCCCTCGACGAGGCGGCCCAGCTCCGGCCGACCGACGATGGCGGCGGGGTTGGCGGTGGCGCGCCGGATCCGGTCGGGCAAACTCATCCCCAGCGCCCCGAGCTTGGAGAGAATGGCCACCATGTCCTGCATGGCGCCGTCGAGGCTCTGGATGTGCATGTCGGTGCTGATCGAGTCCGGGGGGAAGCCCTGCGCGAGCGCGGGGATGGCCTGGTCGAGGGCGAAGCTGCCGCCGCCGTGGCCGAGATCGAAGACGACCCCGCGCCGGCGCGCTGCCCGGACATAGGGATGGAGCGTGCCCGAGGCGTCGACGATGGAGACGCGGCCGGGCACCTCGGCATAGGCGTGGGTGAGGATGTCGCCCGGCCGAAGGACCCGGAGCAGGAGGTCCTCGAGCGAGAGCGGCGGCTCGTGATCGCCGAAGTCGACCATCACCGGCACGCCGGCGAGGCGCCCGGCCTCCACGGCGCGGGTGACCGGATCCCACGAAGGCCCTTTGTAGTGGGCGACCTTGACGCCGACGATCTCGCGGGGGTGCGCGAGGATGGCCTGCGCGGTGGCGCGCGCGTCCATGTCTCCGAGATCCTGCTCGAAGCGCCCGCCGCGCATGCCGCCCCCCACGATGTTGAGGAAGGCCAGGACCCGCGTCCGGGAGTGGGCGATGGTCTGCCGCTCGAAGACCTCGAAGTTGCGGTGACCGGAGCTGCCGGCGTCGACGACGGTGGTGGTGCAGCTCCGGGGCGCGAACGCGTCGGGCCACACCGCGGTGTAGCTGTTGGCGAGGTACTGATCGTCCATGGTGCCGAAGAAGACGTGGGCATGGATGTCCACGAGCCCCGGCGTCACCACGAGGCCCGTCGCGTCGACGACCGTCGCGGCGCGCGAAGCGTCGATCCCGGCCGCCACCCGGGCGATGCGCCCACCGGCGACGGCGACATCCAGGATGCCGTCCCGACCCCCGGCAGGGTCGAGGACGCGCCCGCCCTTGATGACCAGATCGTACTCGACCGGGGTGGCCGCCCAGGCGGACGTACAGCCGAGGAACAGGGTGGAGGTGAGGAAGGTCAGCGCCGCGAGTGCGCGGCTGAGCTCGGTCATGGGGACTCCGGACGGGCGGGGGGGATGCTCTGCGCGTGGTGGAAGACGTCGTCGGGGTCGTACCGGGTCTTCACGGCGACGAGGCGTGGGTAGTTGGGCCCGAAATAGGCGCTCTGCCAGTCGACGATGGAGAGGTCCGGATACCCCACGTAGGCCTGCCCCGAGACGAAGCGGCGCATGGCGGCGCGGAAGCCCAGGGTCCAGCGGACGTTGCTGGCATCCTCGGCCTCTGCGGCCCAGTACGCCTGGTACTGCAGGCTGAACTGCGTGCCAGCGCGATGCGGGAAGGCCGTCGCCGTCTCGGGCACCCGGTTGACGGCACCGCCGTAGGCGTCGAGCTGGAGGCGCGCGCTGGGGCTGGGCGGATCTTCGAGGTGGCCCTGGACGACGGCGATGGCCTCCGGACCGAGGGGGGCGCGCGCATAGTCGGAGGAGCTCTTGAAGCGCGTGCTCCCCGCGGCGTGCCAGTACGGGTTCCAGTGCCCGGAGGCCGGGGCGACGCCGGCCAGCTTCTTCACCGCGGCGAGGTAGGGGGCCTCGGTGAGCTCCAGCGCGCGAGGAGCCGCGGCGGTGGTGAGGGGGAGGAGGAGCCGCTCGAGCTCGTCCCTCGACCCAAGGAAGAGCCCGAGGGAGGAGACGTCGTCCGCGCGCGCGGCGACCATCTGCAGGACGCTGGTGAGCCGATCGTCCGCGAAGGGCGCCCAGCGCTGCCAGGCCTCGAGCACCTGGGCGAGCTGCGCCCACGGCCACGAAGCGCGATAGGTGGTGACGGCGGAGACCGGGTGGAGCCGGAAGGTGAGCGAGGTGACGATCCCGAACGTCCCGCCGCCGCCGCCGCGGCAGGCCCAGAGCAGATCGGGGTGATGGGTCTCGGTGGCCGCGACCAGGTCGCCCTGCGCGTCGATCATCTCCACGCCGAGCAGGCTGTCCGCGGTGAGCCCCAGCGCCCGCGAGAGCATGCCGAAGCCGCCCCCCAGCGTCAGGCCGGCGACGCCGACGGTCGGGCAGGAGCCGGCCGGGATGGTGAGCCCGGCCTCCCCGAGCGCCTCGTAGAGGCGGAGGAGCGCGATCCCCGCGCCGACGACGCCGATCCGGCTCTCCACGTCGACGTCGACGCCGGAGAGGTCCGCGACGTCGATGACGATGCCGTCGCCCAGCGAGAACCCCTCGTACGAGTGGCGACCGCTGCGCACGCTGATCCCGACGTCGTTCTCGCGCGCCCAGCGGACGGCGGCGGCGACGTCGCAGGGCGTCTGACAGAAGACGATCACCCGCGGACGCACGTCGAAGCGCAGGTTGACGTTGGTGCGCGCCGCGTCGTATCCGGGGTCCCCTGGGTACACCACGCGGCCCGTGAGGCGTTGCTTCGACATCGCCGGCGCTCTCCCTGGTCTATTCGCTCCACCGCGGGTACACGACGAAGCCGGGACGCGGCACGCGGGCGCGGTAGAGGCTGCGCGTCGCGGTGACGTAGAGGGTCCGGCCCTCGGGCCCGCCGAAGGCGAGGTTGCTCGGGGTCTCCGGCACGGGGATCGTGGAGACGGGCTCGCCGGGCCGGCGGGGATCGAAGACCTGGATGGCGGCGTCGCCGCGCTCCAGCGCTCCGGCCGCCGCGTACACGTACCCCGCGACGTCCACGCGCAGGCCGTCGGCCCCGGTGCCGTCCCCGAAGTCGTGGATCAACCGGCCCGGCCCGGGTCGATCCTCGGGGTCGAGCGCGAAGGCGACGAGCCGGCGCACGCCGCCGGCGCCCGTATCCGTGTCCGCCACGTAGAGCGTGCGCTGGTCGGGCGACAGCGCGATCCCGTTGGGACGGGTGACGTCGGAGCGGCCGAGGACGCGGACCACGGAGTCGTTGGCGTCCTCGCCAGGCGGCGGATCGGGCGCCTCGATGCGATACACAGCCTCGGCGTCCTGCTCGACGGGGGGGCCTCCCCCGTAGCGCGGATCGGTGAACCAGACCCGCCCGCGGGCGTCGATCACCAGGTCGTTGGGGCTGTTCAGGGGCGCGCCCCGGTAGCTGTGCGCGAGGACGGTCCTCGTCCCGTCGCGCTCGTAGCGCGCGACGCTGCGGCCTCCGCCGGGGCTGGCTCCCTCGCAGACGACGAGGCGACCCTCCCTGTCGAAGGTCATCCCGTTGGCCCGGCGCGCGGGGCGGTGCCGCTCGACGACGCGCCCCGAAGCCGGGCTGACGCTGAGGATGCGATCGCGCGGCTCGTCCGAGAAGTAGACGTCTCCCGCCGCGTCGACCGCGGGGCCTTCGAGGAAGCTCCGACAGGGCGGAGGCCCGCCGGGGAGGGCCTCGCAAACGTCGACGACGCGCGCGACCGGGGGCGCCGCAGCGCCGCTCGCGAGGCAGGCCAGGAGCAGCACTCCAGCGCGCGCCGGAGCTCCGGGACACCCCCGGCGGGTCCTCTCGTTCATGCGTGGATCCCTCTCCGGGTATGGAGCGCGTCGCGCCCGCCGGCAACCCGGTCTTGGCGCGCTGGCCCCCGCCAAGGCTGGATCACCCGACACGACGGCGAGCTGCGTTACCCGATCGCCACGGCGCTCTTGCGCTGGCTGTCCGGTGTGAAGACACTCGAAGCCATGAGATTGGCATTGTGCCTCACGGCAATCGCCGTGATGGACCTCGCCGCCTGTGGCGGGGACCCGGAGGACGACGGGCGGGCCTCGAGCGTGCCCGGGCTGGCGGGGCTCTTCGCGGTTCACGACGGCGAGAAGATCGGGAGAGACGACCGCTCCCACGCCGCGAAGCAGGGAAACCTGGCCTGGCACGACGGCAAGATCACGCTCTTCGGCGCCCGCAACGAGGTCATCGCCTTCCAGCTCGTCGTCGAGTCGGATGCGTCCGGGATCCAGGGGCTCTCGGTGTCGCTGCCCCGGCTCACGCGGCGGGGAGGCGGCGCCGCCATCGAGTACGCGCCGCCGGGGAGCGACCCGACCGATTACGTCGGTCGCCCGATCCAGGTCTTCGTGGAGAACTACCTGCGGGTCGCCGAGGCCACGCGCGCGGGCTGGATCTTCGCCCCGGATGGCCACGCGGCGCCGGCGCAGGGCACCGGATGGACGCCGGTGCAGCTGGTGCCGGAGAACGCCAAACCGGGAGCCGGCGGGCTCCCCGTCGACGTCCCGCCGAGCTCCAATCAAGCGGTCTGGTTCGACGTCTACATCCCCAAGGGCCTCCCCGCGGGGAGCTACCAGGGCGCGGTCTTCGTGCGGGCCGGCGGGCGCGAGACCCGCGTGCCGGTCGAGCTGGAGGTCTACGACTTCGACCTCCCGGACGAGAGCTCGCTCACCGCGATGGTGTACTTCGAGCCCGGGCAGGTCGAGCTCTACCAGGGTCACGATCTCGCCGACCGCTATCACCGCTTCGCACACCGGAGCCGCGTGGAGCTGGTCGTGGCCTACGACGTCGCCGCTGCCGAGGCGGCCGCGTCCCGCTTCGACGGCACGGACTTCACCGCGGCGCGGGGCTACGCGGGGCCAGGCGAGGCGCTCGGGAACCGGATGGCGCCCGCCAGCTTCTTCGACCCGGGGCCCGACTACGAGGCGAGGGCGACCGCGTGGCAGCAGTCCGACGCCTGGATGAGCTTCCTGGCGACGCGGCTGCCCGACGTGGAGACGTTCCTGTACCTGCCCGACGAGCCCCATCCCGCCGACTACGACCACGTGCGCAGGGTCGCCGCCAACGTCAAGAGCAACCCCGGCCCCGGGCGTGCGCTGCCCTTGCTGGCGACCTCGCCCTACGTCCCGGGGCTCGACGGCGCGGTGGACATCTGGTGCGCCGCCGCCGACGACTTCGACCCGACGGTGGCCTCCGCGCAGCGCGCCATCGGGCGGCGCTACTGGTCCTACAACGGCCGCCGGCCGCAGACGGGCGCGGTGATCATCGACGCTCCGGCCACCGATCCGCGGGTGAACGCGTGGGCGGCGTTCAAGCACGGGTCCAGCGTGTACTACTACTGGCACGCCAACATGTGGCGGCACAACCCGCAGAAGGTCGGGGAGCGCAACCAGAACGTCTGGGTGGACCCGGTGACCTTCGACAACCGCGGGCAGCCGGGCGAGCCGCTGGCCGATCAGGGCTTCGCCAACGGCGACGGCGTGCTCGTCTATCCGGGCGAGGAGGTCTTGCACCCGGACCAGGACCGCGGCGTCCCCGGGCCCGTGGGGAGCATCGGGCTGGCCAACCTGCGGCGAGGGATCCAGGACCACCTCTACCTGTCCATCGCCCGCGCCCGGGGGCTCGACGCGGCGGTCGCCAGCGCGCTCGCGCACGTGGTGCCCAGGGTGTTCACGGAGGCGGGCGCCACCGTCGGCTTCGCGGAGCGCGGCGACACCTTCGAGGAGGCGCGCCTGGCGCTCGCGCGCGCCATCGCAGGGGCCGCGCGCTGACGCGGCGCTACGCGAACCCTTCGCGCCAGAGCAGCGCCCCGGCGCCCGTCGCCCCGAAGAGCCGCCCGCCGGCCCCCGCCAGCGCCACCGCGCCCGCCGCATCGCCGATGGGGATCCAGGGGCTGTCGGTGCGCACCGCCGTCCGCCACCAGAGCGCTCCGGACGAGGTGACGGCGTAGAGCTTGCCGTTGATGGACGTCATGGTCGCCACGCCGTCGGCCCGGCCGATGGATTGCCACGGGACGTCGTCGCCCGCGATGGGGCGCGTGATCAGGCGGCCATCGCCGGTGGCGGCGAAGAGCTGGAAATTGGAGGCGGCCATCGCCACCACCCCGGGCGCCGCGCCGATGGGTTGCCAGAGCACCTCTTCGATCAGGGGCTGGCGCCAGAAGAGGCGCCCGCCCGCGGTGGCCAGGAAGAGGCCGATGGGCCGCCCCCCCACCGCCTCGGCGGAGCCGGCCAGGGCGACGAGCCGCTCGCCCGTGGCGATGCGCCGCCAGCGCAGGTTCTGCCCGGAGGGCGCGCGCCACAGGAGCGCGCCGTCGCTGGTGGCCGCGAAGAGGAAGCTCGCGGCGCTCGCCATCGCCACCACGCGCGGGGCGTCTCCGGCGTGCTCCCAGCCGTGCTCGGGGTACCTCTCCCAGAGCCTCGCGAGCACGTTGCGGGTGATGCGCTCCACCACGGGCGACCCCGCCTCGAGCGCGCTGGCCCAGTCGACGCTGGCGGCGGTGAACACCGTCCCTCCGCCGCGGTAGAGGCCCATGGTGGCGCGCCCCCCCTTGCCCTGCGCGCTCCACGCGCCGAGATCGGCGACCGCGAGCACGACGAACGTCGGCGGCGTGCCGTCGCCGCCCGTGGCGCGGGCGATCCCGTCGACGTACTCGATCTCGGCCGCGTCGGTCTCGTAGCCGACGGCCCCCTCGCCGAAGGCGTCCCCGAGCGCGAGCCCCGTCCCGGCGAACGCCCAGTGCTCGGGGAAGTTGACCCGGTAGACGGCCGCCTTCCACCCGTCCTCGTCCAGCCAGTAGCCCGCGCCATTGCGGTAGCTCACCCCGGTCAGGGTGTTCTCCGGTCGGTCGACGGGGGCATTGGCCCACTGCACGGTGACCCGATCGTTGGCCACGCCCGCCAGCGGATCTTCGACGGCGTCGCGGAAGCACACCAGGGTGCGATCCCCGTCCTCGAAGCGGACCTGCCACCCGCAGGTGTCGCCGCTGAAGAAGGCGGCGTTGCCGCCGGCCCGGACGAAGGCTTCGACGTGGTCGCGCATCTCCCTGGACCAGTACTCGTCGTGGCCCGGGCTCACGAAGAGCTGGTAGTGCTGGAGGAGGCCGGGTTCGGCGTGGAGATCCATGCTGGTGCAATAGTCGACGACGAGTGAGCTCTTCTCCAGCCAGCGCACGAACACCAGCGCGTCCCGCGGGTTGGTGCCGGCCGGCCGCTCGAACGACACCTTGCGGGCGCGGTCCGGCGAGTCCCAGGGATAGAGGCTCTTGCCCCCCCAGTCGTTGTAGGCCTGGGTGGTGGTGAAGGGCAGGCAGACGAGGATCCGCGAGCGCGCGCCGGGGACCGCGGCGCGGACCACGAAGCGGAGGCGATCCTGATCGCCGTCGGCGTTGGTGACGGTGGCCAGGTAGGCGCCGCTCGGCCAGGCGTCGGGCACGGTCAGGGTGTGATCGCTCGGCCACCCGCAGCCGACCCGGTACGCGTCGGTCGGGACCGCGCGCGCGCGGGCGGGGAAGCTCGCCCCGTAGTCAGGAGCGGTCGCCCCCACCCTCTCGATGGTCAAGCGCACCGTCGGATCGGTCGAGGAGGCCGTGTTGCTGAGGTGAAACTCCAGCGCCTCGCCCGGAGAGACCGATTTGCGTGAGGTGTACCCGTCGATCGCCATGCCGCCCCCCGACCCGGAACGTGTTCAGTGGACCGACCAGAGAAGGAACGCTCCCAGGGCCACCTCGAGGACCGACCAGGCCCGCACGAAGAGGGTCGATCGCCGGGACCACCAGGACAGGATGGCCTGAAAGCGCCGGAGACCGAGGAGGGGGAGCACGAGGGCGGACGTCATCGACAGGACCCCGAGGGCCTGGAAGACCATGGGGGTCCGGGAAGCTGGCGCGGCGCGCCAGAGCGCGAGGCCCAGCACCAGGCGGAGCGCGACGGCCACCGCCAGCCCCGCGCGCGAGCGGAAGCGGGACAGCCCGGACCTCAGCCTCGCCGGGGAGATCAGGCCGAAGACACCGATCCCGAGGATCAGGGTCGAGAGAGCGAAAACGATCGGGGCCATGGCCCGGGAGCCGTGCACGATGCGGGCCGCCTCGGCGGCGGCGGGCGTGTGCGGTTCGCGCCCTCGCTCACCTCAACGGTCGGTGTCGTCTCCCGGGTCCAGGTCCGCGCAGCAGCGGAATCCAAGGTGGTAGTTGCTGTGGCTCTCGACGGCCATCACCTTCGACGGGTGCCAGTCCTTGGCGCGCCAGCGGCAGTCGTCCTCGTGCGCCTCCTCGCGCTGGAACACGAACCAGCTCCCCTTCATCTCGGTGGCGCCGGTGCCCCCGCGGCTCCCCAGCTCCGCCGGCGAGAGCGGCAGGCTCATGTGCTCGGCGGCGTTGCCGTGCTGATCGTAGACCCCGAAGGCGCTCACGCACCCGGGGAACGAGCCGGCCGGGTAGGTGTTGGATCCGCACTGCCCCCAGCCACCACCGAGGCACCCGACGGTCTTGGGCATGCCGGTGGCGCAGCGGGTGTGGTCCTTCCGGGGGCCGTAGGCCCAGACCCTCTCGCGATCCTTGTTGTGACGGAAGGTCGCCAGCGGGCGGGGCAGGCCGAACGCGTACTCGACCTCGGGGGTGTGCAGCGCGCCGGCGCAGGCGCCCTCCCACTCGTGGGCGTCGCAGAGGCGCTTGCCCTCGGCAGCGCAGAGCTCGGCGGCCTCCCGGGCGGTGACGTGGACGACCGGGTACTCGCAGGCGACGTCGGGGAACTCGAACTGATCGATGCAGACCCGCGCGTCGGCCACCGTCTCACCGGCGTCGGGATCGTAGAGGGGGACCATGTTCCTGCGGTCGCAGGGCGGGTGGCTTTCGGAGAAGGCTGGCAGGCCCGCTTCGGCGCGGGCCCGGCGGCACTCGGACCGCTTCATCCCGTGGCGCGCCACGGCGGGGTTGCCCTGACCGAGCACCGGGGAGGCCTCGAAGACCTGCTCGACCGACGCGAGCTGCGCGGCCGCGAGATCCAGCTCGGCTTCCAGGGTGTGAAAGAGGGCGCGCCGCTGCTCCGCCAGGGTCTTCGGCAGGGAGTCGTCGACGGGCCGCGGAGCGGGCGCGGTCTCGGGCGCGGAGGTGGGGTCGGGCGCGGGAGGGTCGGAGTCGCCGACCGGAGGCTCGGCGGCCACAAGCGGCGGGGGCTCACCGCCCGGGGGCCGGGGATCGGCGCGGCCGAGCGCGAGCCCGCTCGCGGCGAGGACGAGAGAGGCCGAGAGACGGAGGGCCTTGCGGATCACCCGGAGGGAACGACCGGGGGTGCCCAGAGTGTTCCGCGAGCGAGCCCCGGACCGGCTCGGGATGCGTTACTGTGGCGCGCCCCCGATGCTTCCTGAACACGTGCAGAACGCGCTCGCGACGCTCACCGAGGTGCTCTCGGGGCGACCGGAATTTCACCCGAGGCTCCGCGCTCATTTCTTGCGCACCGGCGCGGCGGGGGGCCGACCGGAGCTCCCGGAGGGCGGGCGCGCGGCGGCGGAGCTGCTGGCGCGCGAGCTGCCGGCCCTGACGCAGAGCGCCGACGGCCTCGCCGACCTGGGCGCGCTCTTCGCCGCGGCGGACGGTGAGGCCCTCTTCGCCTGGTGCGCGGCGAGCACCTGGCGGAGCGAGGTCACGCTCGCGCCGCTGCTCGCGGCCGCCTCGGCCGAGCCCGGGCTCGCCGCGCGTGCCCGGGAGGCCGTGCGGGGACGCATCTCGGAGGGGCCGCTGCTCGACGCGCTGGCGTGCGCGCCGCTCCTCGGGACCGGCGCCGAGCTGGCGCTACCCGAGAGCGCAGAGGCGCGCGCGCGCCTCGACATCCTGATCTGGGAGGCCGGCGCGAGCGCGCTCGAAGTCCCGCACCTCGGCCCCTGGATCTGGGGCTCCGCGGAGACCTTCGAGGCCATGGTCGGCGGCCCCGCGCACGCCGCGCTCCGCGGTCGCGTGCTCGCCGCGCGCTGCCTCGAGGTGAGCGTGGGCGGGATGCCGCCCGGGACCGACCCGGAGCTGGTCGGCAAGACCCTGCAGGTCTTGCAGCCGCTCTTCCTGCACCCCGAGCCGCTGGTGTGGGTCCACGCCGCGCGGGCGCTCGGTCGCCTCACCGGCGTCCTCGAGCAGCTGGAGGGCACGCTCCTCGACTGGGTGTTCGGCCCCTCGCAGGTCCTCCGCCAGCGCTCGATGACGGCGTTCGCGTCCCTCCCCTCCGCGCGGCTCGCCTTCCTCGCCAGCCAGCTCGTCACCATCCTCGACTCGCGCGAAGAGGAGGGCTGGGCCCTCGCCGCGGTGGCCGCGGCCACTCCCTACCTCTTCTTCGAGCGCAAGCGGCTCTGGGACCGACTCGCCGCGCGCGTCCTCGCCGGCGACGGCGGCGCGACCGCAGCGCGCGCCCTCGCCCGCGGGCTCGGCACGCTCCACCGGCGCGGCGGCGTGGATCCCGAGGTCCTCCGGACGCTCCGCGCGCTGCGCGAGATGGCCCGCCACACGCGGTCATCGTCGCTCGAGGACACCCGTCGCTGGATCGAGGTCGTGGCCGTCACCGACGTCATCGACGGGGCCGAGCGCGATCCGCTCGACCTCGAGCTCGGCCTCGAGAACCTGACGCGGCTGGCCGCGCAGTACGACGACGAGGAGGCCGACGCCCGCGCGGCGCGCTTCGCGAGCGCCCTCGGCCCGACATTCCAGGAGGCGCGTCGCGTCGCGCTGGGGTCGGGTCGCCTGCGGCAGCGGGCCGCCGCGCTCAACGCGCTGGAGAGCGCGGCCCGCTCGCTGGCGCTCCGCCTCTGGGCGCCGCTGCTCGCCACGCGACCGGTCACCATCGACGCGGGCGAGCAGGAGGGGGACTCCGGCGGTCCCATCGACGAGCCGGATCTCGAGGAGACGTGGAAGATGCTCGCCCGCGCCCCGGCCGAGATCCTCGACGTCGTCGCGGAGCGGCGGCACGTCGAGGGCGCGGATCCCCAGGCGGACGTCGCGCTCGAGGTGCTCGCCATCCGGCTCGGCGGCTACGCGCTCGACGCCTGCGGCGAGGACGCCGACCTGGGGCCGGGCCGCGGGCCCACCGCCCACGACACCTGCCTCTGGCTCCGCAAGCTCGAGGGGCTGGCCGACGGCTCGCGCGAGCTGCCGCCCGCCCTGAAGAACGCGCTGTCGACCCTGCTCTGGCGGCTCGTCGACACCACCCGCGGGACGGCCCTCGGCGAGGTCGACGACGTGCGCTGGCTCGGGCCCTTCGCCGCGTGGTGGGCGCTGGTCATCGACCGGCCGACGATGCTGCTCCAGCTCGCCACCGCGCTGCCGATGATGGCGGAGGGCGCGCTCGCGCGCTGCTGCGAGCAGGCCGAGGCGCTCCGCACCGCGGTCTCGTCGGCGCAGGAAGACGGCGGCTGGCCCTGGGTGGCCGAGGAGGCGCTCAAGGCGCTCCACGCCGAGGACACCGAGCTCGCCCGCGCCCTCGCCAGCCTCGGCGAGGCGCTCGAGGCCTTCGACGGGGCCGCCGGGCCCAAGCCCGACCTCGAGGCCATGTGCTTCGTGCTGGTGCTGGCGGGCGAGCGGCTCCAGGCCGCGCTCGCCGACCCGGTGAAGGGGCTCCACGCCGCCCACCTCGACGCGAAGGACGCCCTCTCGGCCAAGGCCGCCGCCAACGCGCCGCGCGTCGCCACGCTGGTCGCGCGCGCGGTGCGGGCCCGGGAGCTCTCGATGCTCGACGTGTGGTTCGCCTCGCTCGGCCCCGTCGCCTCGGCCCTGCTCGAGGCGGCCGTGCGCGGCGCCATCCGCCGCACGCCGCCGCCGCCGCCCAGCGCCCGGAAGAAGGAGCCCCGGCTGGTCGAGGGCTACGAGCTGGTGAAGCCCCTCGGCGAGGGCGGCGTGGGGTCGGTCTGGCTCGTCCGCAAGCCCGGAGCCGATCGGCTCTTCGTCCTCAAGATCCCCAAGGCCGACGCGCTCGCGAGCGCGACCGAGGTCGAGCGCGTCGGGATCCTCGCGTCCTTCGTCGAGGAGGCCAACGCCCTCGCCGGCCTCTACCACCCCAACGTCGCCAACATCATCGATCGCGGGGTCTCGGGGGGCGCGCCGTTCCTGGTGCTCGAGTACCTGATCGGCGCCGACCTCAAGGAGTACGCGTCGGCGCGGCCGATGACCCTGTTCGAGCTGCGCAGCGTCGTGCTCGACTCCTGCGCGGGGCTCGCGGCCCTCCACGGCGCCGGCCTCGTCCACCGGGACATCAAGCCCGCGAACCTCTGGCTCCGCCTCCCCCTCGCGGGAGGCGAGCGCTTCGATCCCGCCAAGCACCGGGATCCCGGCCGCGCCCAGCCGCTCGCGACGGTGGTCATCGACTTCGGCATGGTCCGCGCGATCCGCGTCCCTCCGGACGCGAGCGGGCGCTTCGTCGCCGGCACGCCCGGTTACATCGCGCCCGAGCAGGTCCTCGATCCGGTCGAGCTCGATCCCCGCTCCGACATCTACGCGCTGGCGGCGACCATCTACAACGTGACGACGGGGCGGGCGTTCTTCGACGAGCTCGGGGACCTGCGCTCTCGGGTCATCGCGCACATGCGGCGCGATCCCTTCGACGACCCCGAGCGGCTCCGCCCCTTCCCCGCCGCGGTGGCCCGGCTCCTGCGCGCCGCCACCGCCCAGACGGCGACCTCTCGCCCGTCGCCCATCGAGTTCGCCCGGGAGTTCGCCGCCGCCCTGTGAAGAGGATCGCCGCTGCGCTGCTGGCGCTCGCGCCCCTGGCTTGCCACCCCAGGAGCGACGGCGACCGGCCAGCGCCGCCGCTGGAACCGTCGACTCCGGTGGTCGCCGCGACCGCCGAGAGCGCCGCGCCACCGTCGATTCCCTTCGCGGTGATCGCGCGTGGCGACGACCTGCGCCTCTATGCGCTGGGGACCATGGCCGCGGTGGTCAGCGGCCGGCTCCTCTTCATCATCGACGACGCGGGGCTGCACCAGGATCTGGCGTGGCACGCCGGGTGGAGCGGAGTCCCCGAGGCTCGAGAGGCACGAGACGACGACAAGAACGGCTACGATCTGCTGGGCCTCGCCCCCGACGCCCTGTGGCTCCAGGCCTGGGCGCAGGGGACCCGCGCCGGGAAGCTGCATCAGGAGATCCAGTCCCTGCACTGGACGGGCAAGGCCTGGCGACCGGTGCGCGTGCTCGACATCGGCGAGACGCTCGTCGGCGTGGTGCCGATCGGCAAGGGCGGCAGCGCCGGGCTGGTGCTGGGTGACGGCGGGACCCTCCACTGGATCTCCGGCGATACGAGGAGCCCGGTCGTGCCCAGTGCTCCCCTCCCGCGCGACGACGCGAGAGACGAGGGGCGCGACGCCGGCGCGCCGGGAGCGCACGGGCCCGCGCGCCTACGCCTCGAGCCCGTGTTCTGGACGTGGGCCGACCGCGACGACCGTGGCCTCTTCTTCCCGGGCGGCTCGCCGGTATCGGGCTCGCCCGCCGGGCAGGTGGTGCTGGTCGGCTTCGACGCGCGCCGCCCGGCGCGCTCGCTCCTCGTCGAGCGGTGGCCCCCCGGTGGCCGGAGCGCGGTCGTCGAGCCGCCCGAGGCCAGCGGCAGCGAGCTCGGGGTGTTCGCCGCGCTGGCCGTCGAGGGCGCCGAAGCGTGGATCTACGGCACCGCGACCCAGCCCTACCTCGCCCATTTCGACGGCTCCACCTGGGCGCGCGAGGCCCCGCCCGGCCCGGGTTCCATCGCGTCGATGACCGCGAGCGCCGACGGTGCGGTCTACCTGGTGATGAAGGAAGCCCTCTACCGCCGCTCGCCCGGCGGCACGACCTGGGAGCCCGTCGATCTTCCGGCGCACGGCGGCTCGCTCACCAGCGTCGCCGTCGTCGCGGGCAAGCTCTGGGTTGCCACGACCGGCGAGCTCATCGGCCCCGAGGCCCCGCGCGAGCTGGTGCGCTTGCCGAGCGCAGCGGACACCCGCGCGGCCCGCGAGGAGGTGCTCCGCTATCCGATCACCGAGGTATGCACGAGCCCCTACGTCCGGCTCCGCGCCAGCGCCTCCATCGCGGCGACCAGCGTCGCCGAGATCCAGGAGCTGGTGCGGAGGACGCTCCCCCTCGAGGGCGTCGAGCTGGTCACCGAAGCCTGCCGCCGCGCTACCTGTCTCGGGGCGCGGGTCCCCAGCGTCGCTGCCGCGGTCAAGCTGCGCGACGCCATGAACGCGCGAGAGCCCAGCGCCGCGGCAGAGGCCTTCTGCCATGTCCCGCAAGCGACGAAGAGGATCCCGCTCGCGCCCTGACACCGGGGCGGTGACCGCACGATCGGGGGGAGACGAGGGGCCTCGGCGCGGCCTTCATCGAGGGAGCGCCGAGGCAACGTGCTCCGCGAGGGTACCGAAGCAGCGCGGCTACTCGGCTTCCGCCTCGCCACCTTCCTCGGCATCGTCGGCGTCGTCGGCGTCGTCGTCGCCGTCCTCGGCGTCCTCGTCGCCTTCCTCGTCCTCGGCGTCGTCGTCGCCTTCCTCGGCGTCGTCGTCGCCTTCCTCCTCGTCCGCGTCGTCGTCGCCTTCCTCGGCGTCGTCGTCGCCTTCCTCCTCGTCGTCGCCCTCCTCGTCCTCGTCCTCGTCGTCGTCGCCCTCCTCCTGCTCTCCGATGGCAGCGGAGGCCGCGGCGGCGGCGGCGACCTGGTCGTCACCCACCTGGGAGAAGTCGAGGTCGTGGGCGCGGCGCACGGTCCAGGCGTCCGAGCAGGACTTGGGATCGGTCATCCAGTCGTAGGGCACGTAGCAGTAGCCCTTGTCACCGAAGTCGGTCCCCCAGGAGTTGCGGACGATGAAGACCTTCTTGGTGTCGTCGTAGCCGACGGCGCACATCGCGTGACCGCCGAGCTTGGCGCCGGCGGCGGGGCGCGTCATGAACCCCTTGGCGTCCGGCTTGAAGCCGTCGATCTCGAGGCCGAAGACGAACGGATACCCTTCGGCGAGGCAGTGGCGCATCGCGTGGAGGTCGATGGCGACGGTGGCCGCCTGGTCGACCTCGTGCCCCTTGCCCTCCTCGTAGGCCTTGCCGTGGGGCTTGGTCTCGACCGCCTTGACGTCGAAGGGCCAGGTCTGCTCGGCGCAAGCGCCGTAGTTCTTGAGCACCTTGACGCCGTCGGAGATGTAGGCGCCGACGTCCTTGTCGGTGGTGTGCTCCACCATGCGCTCGTTGTAGAAGATGAAGAGGCGGCTGACGGCGACCTGCTTGCCGGCGATGCGCCCCTCCAGGTAGCCGTACGCGCCGGCCAGCGCGTTGGCCGTGCAGCTCTCGGTCTGCCCCTGATTGACGATGGGCGGGCAGTGGGGCCGGAGATCGACGTTGGCGGGGAGATCCTCCGGCCCGTAGGTGTCGGTCTGGAGCTGGGGGTGGGTGCCATGATCGGGATCACGACGGAGATTGCTGATGGGACGCTTGGGGGGCATGGCGAGCATCGTCCTACCGGACGGCGCGACGGGGCAAGAGGAAATGCCGCGACGCGAACGTCAACCTCAATCCCCTGTTGCGGCCTGTTGCGGCCTGTAGCGGCTCTTCAGCCGAGCCGCTCCAGCACCGCGACGACGTGCTCGGGGCTGCGCTGGCAGAGCTGGCGCAGCCGCGCCGCGTCGAAGAAGGCGACCGTGGTGCCGGGGCGGGCGACGGCGGTGACCTTGAGCGCGATCTGGTGGATGGCGTCGCGTACGCCGTAGAACGAGTCGGCCTCGATCACCGCGGTGGGGTCGCCGCCGTCGGTCGCGTAGAGGGCCACCGAGCCGCGCGCGACGAGGCAGGCCACCTCGGGGACGGCGTTGGCGGGGAGGAGGAGGGTCTCCTCCTCGAACGACTCGAGGCGCTGGAGGCAGGAGAGCACCTCGTCGCGGACGTGGACGTCGAGCTGACCCATGGTCTCGTGCATCGAGAAGAACGAGTCGATGCGGTGTGTGTGCTTGGTCTCGGCGATGCGCAAGGCGAAGGCGAGGTCCTCCTCCATGAGGGCGCGCACCCTCGCTGCCTGGAGCACCCAGACCTCGCTGACGCGCTCGGCGCGGAGCGACGCCGTGCAGCGCGGATCGGGCAGGCCGAGCACGCAGGACTCGCCGAGGAGCCAGCCCGGGAAGCAGCAGCGCACCATCCAGGATCCGCCGGTGGAGTTCTCCAGCCACACGCCGAGGAGGCCGCTCTTGACGACGAAGAGCGACCGCGAGGGCTCGCCCTCGGTGACCAGCATCTCCTCGGGGGCGAGCGTGCGGAGCGTCACCGCGCTGGCGAGCGACGCGCGCTGCGTCTCGCTGAGCCCGGCGAGGCTGCGCGCGCCCCACAGGCTCTCCAGCGGCTTGAGGCGGGCCCGGCTCTGCTCGAGGAGGAGGTGGATCGGCGAGCCGGCGAAGGCGTCGCGGCTCCCCAGGCCGAGCGCCACGCCGGCGGCCCGCTCCAGCGCCGGCAGATCGAAGCGGTCGGCGAACTCGCGCGAGGCGGCCTCCAGGTACTCGCGCGCGAGGCTGGGCTCGCCCAGCTTGATCTCGACCTCGGCCATGGTGAACAGCGTCGCGCCGCGGCGGTCGTGGTCCGCGAGCAGGCGCGGGAGGAGGCTCCGGGCCACGCCCAGCGACTCGGGATCGCCCTTGGCGAGGGCGGCGGTCACCCGCACCTCGACGGGCTCCTCCAGCTCGGCGAGGACGTCGAGGAAGGGCTCCTCGTCGACCGCGATGTCGGCGAAGTCGGCGAGCGAGTCCGGCGCCCTCGGCATCAGCGAGAAGCGCTCGGCGCGGAGCACCGCCTCGACGACGTGATCGGGGCCGAGCGCAGGCGTCATGGTGCCGTCGTCGTCGACCGTCACGTCCGCCACGTGCAGCTCGCCCGAGGACGCGCCGAGCACCACCGTGACCGTCCACGCATCGCCGGAGACGCGGCGCACCCGGCGCACGTCGCGCACGTCGAGGAGCCGCCCGAACCGGTCCCGGAGCATCTCCGAGACGGCCTTCCAAACCTGCTCGCGCCTCATCCCTCCAGCATATCGAGGGAGCCCTGCGATCGCGAGCGCCGGGGTGAGCGCGCCACACTCGAACGCCCCGGCGAATCGGACGCGGTCGTGCTCATCGCGAGCGCGGGGCCGGTACGGCTTGACAGGGAGCGGGCCGGTCGGGAAACGTGGGGTAGTGGGGCGCAGCGTCGCTCGCTCTCGCTCCCAAGGAGAACTTCGCTCATGCACAGTGCTTTGAAGATTGTTGCCGTGACGCTTCCCTTCCTCGCCGCGGCTGCGTGCGGCGGCTCGTCCAGCACCGGCACCGGCGGCAGCTCGAGCAGCAGCAGCGGGACCACCAGCTCCAGCGGCACCGGCGGGGTCGGCCCGAGCGGCACGCTCGCGTGCGCCAACGAAGCGGCGGCGGTGTGCACCCTGCGGGACACCTGCTCCCCCGGCTACAACAACAAGGTGACCTTCGGCACCGAGGCCGCGTGCCAGACGCGCACCGCGCAGGTCTGCGTCAATGCCCTCGACGCCAAGGGGACGGGGAACACGGCGGCCCTGGTGCAGGCGTGCGCGACGGCCTATCCGGCCGAGGTGTGCAGCAACTTCTTCGACTCGACCCCGGTCACGGCGTGCCAGGCGCCGAACGGCACGCTGGCGACCGGCGTGGCGTGCGGCGCGTCGGCGCAGTGTACCAGCGGGTACTGCGCCACGACCCCGACCACCACCTGCGGCACCTGCCAGCCGCTCCCGGCGGCGGGCGCGACGTGCGAGGTCCAGGCCGATTGCGGGCGCGACCTGGCCTGCGCGATCCCCACCATCGACGTCGGCGACGCGGGCGTCCCGACCTCGGGCAAGTGCGTGGCCTGGGGCGCCTCCGGCGGCGCCTGCCTCACCGGCTACAACCCCTGCGAGGCGGGCTTCGCTTGCGTGGGCGACGACGAGACGACGATGACCATGGGCACCTGCATGGCCCAGGGCACCACCGTGGGCGCGGCGTGCCAGACGTCGCGCAAGACCGCGGCCAACTGCGAGGGCGACCTCGGCCTGATCTGCATCGCCACCCAGCCCGTCGTCAACGCCATGGGCACCTGCCAGACGATCTCGATCGTCGCCGCCGGCGCCACCTGCGGCGATCTCGGCGGCACGCCCGCCACCGGCTATGCGGTCTGCACCACCGGCGGCCTCTGCAAGAAGGCCGTGGCCACCGACGCGACGGGCACCTGCGTGGCAGCCGCCGCGGACGGCGCGGCCTGCGACAGCGATCCCTCCATCGGCCCCCCCTGCCTGAGCCCCGCCAAATGCGTGGCCCCGGCCGGGTCCTCGGGCACCGCGGGCACCTGCACCGTGCCCAACGCGACCTCCTGCATGTAAGACCGCCTCGATCCGCGAGGGTGCGCTACCGTGGCGCCACCCTCATGGATCCGCTGAGCCGCCCCCTTCGCGCTCGCGCCGGGCGCGTCGTCGCCCTCACCGGCGCCGCCTCCTTCCTCGGGCGCAACCTGGTCGGCGTCCTCGAGGAGGACCCGGACACCTCCCGCATCGTCGCCATCGACGTGAAGGCGCCCGACACCAGCGGCGCCAAGACGCGCATGTACCCCGTCGATCTCACCGCCCCCGCCTCCGAGGAGCGGGTCGCCGAGATCCTCGCGGCCGAGCGGGTCGACACCTTCCTGCACCTGGCGTTTCTCTCCTCGCCGACGCACGCCAGCGCCTGGGCGCACGAGCTGGAGTCGGTGGGCACCATGCACGTGCTCAACGCCGCCCGGCGGGTCGACCTGCGCAAGCTCATCCTCTGGAGCCAGACCATCCTCTACGGCGCGCACCCCACCAACCCCAACTTCCTCACCGAGCGGCACCCGCTCCGGGCCGACGCCCAGGAGCCCTTCTTCGCCGACAAGATCGAGGCCGAGCGGGAGGTCGCGGCGTACGCGCTCAAGGCCCGCGGCACGGTGGTGACCATCCTCCGCACCGCGCCCATCGTCGGGCCCACCGTGCGCAACTACATCACCCGGTACCTGGCCGAGCGGTTCATCATCACCCTCCTCGGCTTCGACCCGCTCTGGCAGTTCGTCCACGAGGTCGACGCCCTGGCCGCCTTCAAGCTCGCCATCGATCGCGATTTCCCGGGCGTCTTCAACATCGTCGGCGAGGGCGTGCTCCCCGTCTCCACGGCCATCAAGCTCGCCGGCCGCGTCTCGCTGCCCTTGCTCCACCCCATCGCGGGGACGATGATCGGCGCGGCCTGGGCGGCGCAGGCGGCCTATGCGCCGCCGGGGTTTCTGCGCTACCTCCGGTATCTGTGCATCGCCGACGGGGAGAAAGCGGCGCGCGAGATGGGGTTCCGGCCCGCGTACACGACGCGGGAGGCTCTTCTCGACTACATCAGCGCGCAGAGGCTCCGGGACGTGAAGCTGCTGCAGGAGAATGCGACCTGACCGGTCGCGGAACGCGCTCGGGCGCTCCGCAGGGAGGCTCACACCACCTTGGGCGGCGACCTCTGCGCGAGCAGGATGTCCATCGCCTGCTTCTGGGTCTCCGGCGTGGCCTTGCTCCTCCGGACGAAGGCGACCGGGGACCGCGAGGCCGAGGCCTGGGCCGCCAGCCGGTGAGCGTCTCGATTCGTCGGCGTTTGCGGTCGTGTCCCTTGTTCAGTCATCGCGAACCTCCGCTCCCATCGTACTCGCGATGTCCTCGCGTTCAACGGCGCGATCCAGATTCGTGTTTCCGGGATGAGGCCTTGCGTTTCCCGTCTTCGTCCGCTCGACGATCATCCGCCTTCGCGCGCTGTGGCCCACGTCACCTGCACGTGCTCCGGTCGCTCCAGGGGGAAGCTCCACCGGTGATCGAGCGTCGAGAGCGCCACGACGTGCTCCCCCTCCAGGGTCACGCTCCTGAACGGGTTCGAGCTCTGGAAGAAGGCGGCCCAGCGGAGCGGCCCTGCGATCTCGCGAACCGCGACGAACCCGTCGGCCCCGAGGCTCCCCTCACCGCAGTGGAGGACGAGACCCTCGCGATCGAGGCGGAGGTTGACCAGGGAGGTGACCGATACCCAGCCGTCGGGGCGGTAGCCGAGGAACGATTCGAGCGTCGATCGGGCGAGCGGGCGCACGCGGACCGGCACCTCCGGATCCCCAGCGCTGGTCCGGGCCTCCACGAGGACGATCGCGCCGGTTCCGAAGAGGATGCCGTCGAAGAGAGGGTGCTCTTCGTCGTCGAATCTCCTCAGGATGAGCTATTGAATCGATCGGCTCATCGGCTCGCGCGGGCCGCTTCCCCAGCCTTCCGGAGCTCGATCTTTCGCATTCTCGGATCGACCGCCTCGATCTCGACCACGACCCGGTCTCCCGGCTTCAACCCGTGCTCCTCCGGCTTCCCAGGCTTCCCAGGGGACATCCAAAAGCGCCGCGGTCGAGATCGACGAACGCGCCGAAGGTGGCCACGCTCCTGAGCACCTGCTCTGCCGTCGCCGTGACGGCCCTCGTCGAGCAGGATGGGCCTCCCCCGGGCCTCCTCAGTCATCAGCGTGCGTCGGGCCAGCGGCCACCATGGCGTTTCAGCCTCAGGATGGCGTCTGCAAGTTCACCTTCGCGCCCGTCCAGCGATCGACCAATGAATCCGGAAAGTGCTGCAACTGCAGTTACCCGAGTGATCGGGGACACACAGCGGACGTGCTCCTCCGCGTAGGGAAACAGGGAGCCCCACTCAGTAACGGAAGCATCGCAGTCAACGACGACGTCGTCGCTGATTTCCCGTGGCCAGGTCACAGTGCACACGATCTCGAGAAGGTCGTCGCCGCCATCGCCAGTCGGCCACCAAGCTGCGCTGACGGTCAAGACCAGTTGCCCCGAGTGCGCCACGCTCACGTCGGCGTTGGCATGACACAGCGTATCGCGAGCGCTCTCTGGAAGCCGAGCACGGATTTCTTGACAGACACCGTCAAGCTCGTGAGCGAGACGTTCAGCAAGGCTGTCCAGCTCCTCCTGAGGAAGGCCCCACGCTTCTCCACATTCTCGTTGTTCTTGGGACAACATGCTCCACCTACGGCTTCTTCACGGCACCCTTGAGCGCCGCGCTGAGCGGATCGGCCGTTCCGCCCTGCTGCAGCCCGGGACGGGTCGCGGCCCATTGCTTCAATCGAGCTTCGTCGCATTTCCCTGCCGCGTCGACGGGGAAAACCGATACATGTCCGCTTGCGCTGTCTTGGACTGCCACGAGGCCGCACTGACGGAGCTTCCCCACATCGACCGGCACCGCCTTCTCGCCAGGTCTCGGTTCCTTGACCGTGAGCGACAAGCCAGCGTGACTCTGTCCTCCTCCGATCACGTCATCCTTGCCTGGGCGCGGGGTCAGATTGCTCGTGGTGTCACTACCGCTTCTATAGATGATGCCCTCGGTAAGCTCTTTGTACATGAGCCCATAGGGATCGACGCCCGTCAGCGGGTCCGGGGCATATGAATATCCGCGAACGCCGCCACGCAGCCCGATCGGATCCGGGCTGATGTACCGGCCAACACCGGAGTCATAGTACCGATAGCGATTGTAGCAGAGCCCCGTCTCCTCATCCCCATACTGCCCCTGAAACCGGATCCTCGTGCTCGCCCTCCCGCCCGGCTCCTCCTCCGTCTCCCCCCACGCCGTCCGCCTCAGCTCGCACGCCACGCCCCCATCGCCGCCGATTAGCCTCTCCGGCGTCCCGATGGGATCATTCACATAGTGAAACCACTCCCCACCACCCACCCCCGCCACATCGTCCGTCCGCCGCTCCTTATGAGCCACCGGCGCAAACCCATCCTCCTCGAACCAGTACGTCCTCTCCTCGACGACCGGATCCCCTCCCTCCCTCGCCCGCTGTTCGATCTCATGGACGAGCACGTCCCCATCCCACACGAACCTCGTCGCCGACACCGCCACCCGGTCGAACCTCGTCTCCCCCGCCCGCGTGACCTTCTTCCACACCCGCCGGGCGAACGGATCGTACCCAAACTCCACCCGCACCCGGTCCGGCCCCTCCACCTGCTTCAGGAGCCCCGCCCCATCCCACGAATACCGCCACACCTCCTCTTTCCCACCCGCCGCGCTCCGCCTCCGTTTCTCCGCCAGTCGTCCATCCAAATCCCACAGATACTCCGTATCCCCCTGCCGCAAGAGCCGGTTCCCCGGCCCATACACCCGCTCGGCCGCCCCCTCCCCACTCTCGTGCAAATTCCCCGGCGCATCGTACCGGAACAGCTCCGCTCGCGCCCTCTCCGGCACCATGGCGAGCAACTGCCCCACCGGATCGTACGCGTACTGCGTCCGCCCCCTCGCCTGGTCCACCGACTCCACCAGCTCCGAGGTCTCGTCGTACCGATACGCCACGTCGACCGTAACTTTTTCCGGCCGCGCCCCCAGCCACTCGGGCTCCCCCGCTCGCCCCCACGTCTCCGCGGCCGAGCCCCCCGCTCGCCTCCGCACCACCCGCGACATCGCATCGTACTGGCTCTGCATCCACCCGCCCCCAGGCAACGCCCGCGCCGTCTCCCGGCCCAGTACGTCCGCCTGGTGCTCCACCCGCTCCGCGCCGTCCAGCACCGTCCGCGCCCGCTCGCCGAGCGCCCCACGCGTCACCGCTTCGGTGTGCCCCAGCGACGTCTTCCGCCCGATCCTGTCGCCGGCTGCGTCGTAGGTGATCTCCGTCCAGTGCTCCTTGCCCTGAACCACCTGCGCCTCGCGCACCACCCGGCCCACGGCGTCGCGCTCGAAGCGAAGCTCTCCGCCCGGCCCCTTCGCCCAGATCAGGTTCCGGAGGTCATCGTACCGATACTCCTCCACGCCATCGTCGCTGAGCTCGCGCTTCACGACCTGCCCCGCGAGATCGTACTCGATATCCGTGATCCCGAGCGCCCCGTCCTGGATCCGCTCCACCTGCCCCGCCAGATCGCTGCGGTACCACAGCGTGCGCCCGTCGAACGTCGTCTCCCCCTTGAGCCGCCCGTCGGTCGTGTACGTCAGCCGGTGGACCTCCCCGCGCTCGTTGTAAACCTCGACCAGCTCCCCCTCCAGGTTGTACCGCAGCCGCACCACGTTGCCGTTGGCGTCCTTGCGTTCGCAGAGCTTGTGGTACCCGCCCCAGAGCAGCTCCGTCCCCTGCCCCTTGGGATCCGCGACGCGCGTCAGGTGACCCTCGCCGTCGTAGGTGTACCGCGTCACCCCGCCCACCGCGTCGCGCACCACGATCAGGTCACCGCGCGCCGAGTACGCATACGTCGTCTCGGCACCCAGCGGATTGGTACGCGAAAGCCGTCTCCCCAGCGCATCGTACGTGAAGCGGAACACTCCGCCGTTGGCGAGCGTGACCGAGACCACGTTCCACTGTGCATCGTACGCATACGCCGTCCGCGCGCCCGACGGCGAGACCTGCTCGGTCACCAGCCCGCAGTCGTTGTACCGCCACGTCGTCACGGCCCCCGCCACATCGGTGAGCATGACCGCGTTGCCGCGCGTATCGCGGTCGATGCGCGTCACGCCGCCGGCCGCGTCGGTGATCACCAGGGGCAACCCGCTCGCATCCCGCTCCACCGCCGTCACTCGCCCCAGCGGATCGGTCACCTTGACCAGCCGCCCCCTCACGTCCCTCTCGAACCGCGTGACGGCCCCCATCGGGTTCCTCCGCGAGAGAATGTGCCCGTCGTCTCGATACGTCGCCTTGGTGATCCCCCCGCCGGAGTCGCTCATGTCCAGCGTCCCGTGCTTGTTCCCGAAGAACCGCCGCACCTGCGTCGAGTCCGCGACCTCGCTGTACCCGTTCGGCCCGTAGTCGAAGCGGCAGTGATGGATCCCCTTGGCGCGTGTCTCGTGGTCGCCGAGCATCTTGGGGAGATTCTCCGCGAGGCTCGGATCGCGCTTGCCGGGATAGTCGCCCCACGACTGGATGCAGCGCCCCTCCTGGTCATAGACGAAGTGGAACGCGAGCCCGACCCGGTCCGTGTCGGTGGTGAGCCGGTGGTCGTCATCGTACGCGTAGCGCGCGGTGAAGCCCTCCGCGTCGGTGGCCGACGTCAAATCGCCCTGCTCGTCGTAGGCGTAGACTGCGAACGCCACCCACTGCCCCTGGGCAACGGCATTCTTCACTTCCAGCGACGCGATCCGCCCCTCCTTGGTGGAGGTGACGCGGACCATGCGGCCGGCGCTGTCGAGGATTTCGACCAGCCGGCCCTTCTCGTAGGTGAGCGCGATCCGGTTCCTGTTCCGGTCCTCCACGGCAGCGAGCTGGTAGCGCTCCCCACGCTCGTCGGCGGGCGCGAAGCGGCGCCACACCCCGTCGTCGACGTCGAGCGCGAACCCGGTCGCATCACGCCGCAACAGCCATCCCCAGGGCCCCACGACCTCGGCGCCTACCTCCACAGCGGGGAAGTCGACCGCGATCCCTTGCTCGTTCCAGACCCGGATCCGCCGCCACTCGACCTCGAGCTCCCAGCCGAACGTGTGGCCCCAGCCGTAGCCGAGGCCGGCGTCGCGCCGCGCCATCTTGGAGCTGTACATGCGCCGGAACTGGAGCGGGAGCGGGCCGGGGAGCTCCAGGTCGGTGATCGGGTGGGTGAACGCACGGCCCGTGACCACGTCGACCGGGTGCGAGGCGTAGCCACAGTCGGGGTACTTGGCGTAGTCCGGGGCGCCCTGCGCGTTCTTGCCGTCCCCTGCGCCCCCGGCGCCGCCGCCGCTCCCGCCGCCACCGGCTCCACCCTTGCCGCCGCTCCCGTCGCCGTCGCCGTCCCCCCCGGCGCCGCCGCCTCCGAGGACGGCGACGCCTGGGCACATTCCCGGAGGGGCTGCTGCATCGGGTGCGGGAGACGTGGCCATCGCGGGACCGGTCCTTCTTGGCCGAGGAAGCCCAGGCTCCCCCGGAGCTTCCGTTGGTAGCCGCGAACCCCATCGAGCGCAATGCCTCGCGGCGGCTGCGCGCGATGGCAACGCGACACCGGCCTCGCCCTCCGTGACGGGATGGCCTCATCCCGTCGCGGGACGGCCTCTGCTGGAAAAATCTGACCTCATCCTGTCGCGGGATGGCCTCTGCCGGAAAAGTCTGGCCTCATCCTGTCGCGGGACGGCCTCTGCCGGAAAAGTCTGGCCTCATCCTGTCGCGGGATGGCCTCTGCCGGAAAAGTCCGGCCTCATCCTGTCGCGGGATGGCCTCTGCCCAAAAAAGTCTGGCCTCATCCTGTCGCGGGATGGCCTCTGCCGGAAAAGTCTGGCCTCATCCTGTCGCGGGATGGCCTCCGCCGAAAAAGTCTGGCCTCATCCCGTCGCGGGACGGCCTCATCCCGTCAGCGGCGGCCCTTCTCCTGCGCATTTTGAGCTCCGCCTGTCGCAGGAGGACCTCCTCCGGGGCCGGAGGGCTCGACGTCCTTCACGGAATCCGGTTCGCTGCTCAGGCATCCCCCGCCGCTTCCGGCGGGGGGACGATCGGCATCACCATCAGCACCCACGCCTCCGCATCCACGGCCATCACGCGCGTCAGCCCAGGCGGCGCCTCCCCCGCAAGGAAGCCCATGACGTCGGCGTGGTCTCGGAACACCTCCCGCGCGATCTCCAGACGCAAGGGATGGCGCTCATCGCGAAACCCGACGCGAGGTCCTCTTCGACCCACTGGAGGGTGTTCATCACCACGCCGATGCAGCGGGCGACCTGCTGCCCCAGCGGGTCCCGCATGTCGAAGAGCACGACCAGAAGGTCGTTGCCGGGCACACCCTTCACCGCCAGCATCTGCGCGAGCGCGTAGCTGACCATGGAGACGCCCTCGTTGAAGAGCTTGAAGCACGCCGCGCATTCGGCAGCGGTGGCTTCCTCGCCGGGTCGCAAACTGGGCGAGAGCATCGACCAGGCGGGGTAAGGCTGGAGAGTGGGGGCTTGGCGGTCTGACATGGCGCACTCCAGGTCCGATGCTGAGGAGCGGGCCGAGAGGCGCATGCTCCGGCCCCCGAGGTTACTTGCAGGTGGGCGGCGTCGTGGAGAAGTCGCAGGTTACGCCGGCAGCACCGTTGGCGCCTGCATTGCCGGTATTGCCAACGCTGGCGCCGGGCATGCCTCCCACGCCCGCTGTGCCAGTCGCCGTCAGCACGACGACGGGGAGGCTGGCCGGCGACTTGGCAAACGCGATACCGGCCGAGAATCCGCCGCGACCGCCCCCGCCCGGACCGCCGGAGCCCCCTTGGCCACCGTCGCCACCGTCGCAACCATACTCCGAGGGGGCAATCGATGAACTGGCTCCGCCTCGCGCTCCGTTGCCACCATCGCCTCCGCTATGGGCATTGGCCCCGGCGCCACCGTTGCCGCCGTTGCCCACCTTCAGCGTCACGCCGTCGAGCGTCAGATTGACCCCCAGGGCGAGGATCGCGATACTGGATCCGCCAGCAATGCCGCCACCGCCACCCTGACCAGGACAGCCGCCGGCGCCGCCACCGCCACCGCTCGCTCCAGGCCCGCTGACGATGTTCGCGCCCGCTCGGCAGAATGTGCCCGCTTCCGAACCACCACCACCGCCGCCGCCTTGACCGGGCGTTCCCGTAGCGCCGTCTCCACCGTTTCCCCCGGAGATACCGGCGACCGATAGTGTCGCGCCCGTCCCGGGGGAGCCGCTCGTACCTTGGAGCCCTTCTCGCCCATGCGTGCCATTTTCGCAATACTGCGCAGGGTTGACGAGGTCCGTCTGGCCTGCGCCACCCAGCCCAAACGACGCGGTGCTCGGGTTGCCGCTACCACCGGGCATGCCGTCCCCGCTCATCGTGCCCGTGATGCCGCCGTTGCCACCGTCGCCTCCACTGGTGTCGGTCGTGCCGCACATCGTCGTTCCAGCCGCCCCGCCGCCGACTGCAGCCGTGTTGATGCACGCGCTCGTGGTCACCGGATCCACCGTCGGCGCGTCTTCGCCCACGGCCGCCGTCCCGCTGGGCTGCGCCCCATCGGCCCCCGCCGCCCCATCCTGCGCCTCAACAGTGGATCTCTCGAGGGTCGCCGTGACGTCCGCCACCGCGACGCCAATCGCCGAGCTTCCACTTGTCATCTTGCTCGGGCTCGACCCCGTGATGAAAAAGTTCGACACCAGCGCGCCGTCTGCCCCGGTGCCGATGGTGAACGCCACGGTGTCAGCCGGGCCAAGCAGCGCCGTCTGGTCCGTGCTGGACCAGGTCCACTGCGGCGCGCTGCAATCAAATCCGCCGTACACCTCGAGGCCAGCGGACAGGCTGACGGCCTCGGTGAAGATGGCGCTCTTGCAAGCGAAGACCTTGCTCCGCCCCTTGGCGCCGCTTATGGCAGCCTGGAGCGTGGCGTAAGGGTTCTCCATGGTGCCGTCGGGCGTCCCCGCGTCGCTCGCGTCGGCCCTTACGAACACTGCGCACTCGTCGCGAATGTTTCCCGTCTGCACGGCGCCGCCATCCACGGGCGCCGACGGGTCGCCGGTGCACACGACGGGGGCCGCGCCGCCGGTCCCACTTGTGCCTGTTGTGGTCTCGGTGCCGGTCGTCGTCGCACCGCCGCCCGTGCCACTTCCCCCACTTCCCCCGGCCCCACTGAAGACGAACTCGCCGAGGATGCTGGTGCAGGCGCTGGCGCCCGTGCCAACGACCACAAGAACGAGACCCATGCGAAGCGTGCTCTTCATCCAAAGCTCCATGGATTGCTTGGGATGGCCTTCTCCCGCGCGGAGAAGATGGACCAAGCCAGCAAGCCGACGGGCCGAGGCTACACGCCGTATCGCACCGTGTCGAGCCTCACCGGCCCGCGTCATTGCGCTGCCGCCGGAGAACTCGAGGGCAGCGCCCTGGGGCGCACACGCTTGGAAGGGAGCTGGGGGGGCGCGCGTCTTGCTGCTACATGACGCTGGCCCCCGCACGCCGCCGGCAGCGTAGGGCTGGCTACTTACAAGCAGGCGGCGTGGCGGAGAAGTCGCATTGCGCCCCCGTCAATCCCATCGCGCCATCACTGGTGGCGGGGGCGCCCGTTCCCGCGGTTCCGCCCATGCCAGGGGTGCCGCCGGGGGCAGCCACCATCGGTGCCTTCAGCGGGGCCTTGGCGAACGCAACGCCAATGGAATGGCCACCCCGTCCGCCGCCGCCGGGCCCGCCGTCCCCCCCGGTGCCGCCAGCGCCCCCAGCGCACCCATTCCGTGAGCCAGCCAAGCCGGAGCCCGTGCCACCGCTCGTTCCCGATCCACCCGCGGCACCCGCTTGCCCACGCGCGCCATTCCCACCGACGCCACCATTTCCGGTCTTCATGGTGACGTCGGTGATGGTCAGATTGCTCCCGAGGGCAATGACGGCAATGCTCGAACCGCCAGCGCTGCCGCCGCCGCCGCCCTTGCCGCCGCACCCGCCGGCTCCTGCCCCGCCACCGCTGGCGCCGGGCCCATCGAACGTCGTCCCACCGGAGGGGCAAACGTTTCCGCCCTTTGCACCGCCACCACCGCCTCCCCCCTGCGCCTTTGAGCCTGCTTGACCGCTCACGTCTTCGGTGGTGGTCAAAGACGTCAGGGAGAGCGCTCCGAACGCGGCCCCTCCAGGGCCCGCAATGCCGGGGGTGCCGTCATTTCCCACCGTGCCGTCGGTGCACTTTACGGTGGTCTCTCCCTTGCCAGCGTTGACGGCTCCCGTCGGGGTCCCGCTCGCACCGTCAACACCGTATTCCATGTTCGTGCCAGGAATACCGCCGGTGCCTCCAACACCGCCGCCGGTCATGCCGTCGTCGCACGAGGTCATCCCAGGCACACCACCTTTCACGGCAGCGACGTTGAGACAGGCATTCATGGTGGTCGGATCCAGCATGGCGGCACTTGCACCCGTGGATGGTGTCCCGCTCGGCGTAACCCCATCCGCCCCCGCAGCCCCATCCTTCGCCTCGACGGTCGATTGCTTGAGCGTCGCCATCACATCGGCCACCGCGACGCCAATCGCCGAGCCCCCGCCCATCGGATCGCTCGGGCTCGCCCCCGTGATGGAGAAGTTCGACACCAGCGCCCCGTCCGCACCGGTGCCGATGGTGAACGCCGCGCTGTCGGCGGGCCCCATCAGCGCCGTCTGAGCCGTGCTCGACCACGTCCACTGCGCCGAGGTGCAACTGAAGCCGCCGTACACCTCGAGGCCGGCCGTGAGGTTCACCGCCTCGGCGAACGTGGCGCTCGCGCAGGCGTAGACCTTCTTCTTCCCACCGGCGTTCTGGAGGGCGGCCTGGAGCGTGGCGTAGGGTTTCTCCATCGTGCCGTCCGGCGTGCCTGCGTCCACCGCGTCGGCCCGCACGAACACCGCGCACTCGTCGCGGATGTTCCCGCTCTGCACGGCCCCCGCGTCGACCGGAGCCGACGGATCGCCGGTGCACACGATGGGCGTGCCGCCGCCCGTGCCGCCGCTGCCGCTCAGGGTGCCGGTGCTGCTGCCGCCCCCGGCGGCGCTGTACCCCGGGCATCCGTGGCGCGGATACTGGTTACAGTCCCCGACGTCGGTGTTGAAGGCGCACGCCATGACGCCGGCGCCGGCGCCACCCAGCACCAGGACCACCAGGGAGACCAGCCATTCGCTACGACGCATACGAAGCTCCATTCCATTCCATCCAAGCAAGGTCGCGGATGCCAGGCGGGCTCCCGCCTAGAAAGACCCTTCGACGAAGACCCCGCCGCTCTGCGCCGTCACGAGCGGCGCGACGAGGAGCCCGGTGCGCGCGGGGCGGGCGCCGACGAGGCCGTAGACGGCGGTCGCGATGCCCACGGCCCCCGCTGCGACGAAGCTGTAGAGCGCCACGTTGGCGTAGAGGTTCTTGGAGTCGAGCGCGGCTTTCAGGTCGGCGCAGGTGCCGGTGGAGGGGGGCACGGCTGGGCACCCGGCGGTGGGGACGGCGCCGTACTTGCTCTTGGCGGTGCTCGCCTCGCTGAAGGACAGGCCGGTGAACACGCCGCCGGCGATCGCGGCCACGCCGGCGATGGCGCCGCCTGCGATGAGCAGGGTCTTGCTGGCGCGCTTGGCGACGATGGCCACATCGACGTCGGCGGGCTGCCCCTTGGTGGCCTGGACCGACACGGAGGCAGGGGGGAACCCTTCGAGCCGGGCCTCGATCAGGTGGGTGCCGGCCTCGACGTAGACCTCGTCGGCGATGGGGGCGAGGCCGATGGACACGCCGTCGATGAACACCTCGGCGCCGGGGCGGCTGACGCGGAGGTGGAGCTGCCCGACCTGCGTCTGCGCCTCGGCGAGGCGCTTGAGGAGCGAGTCGCGGAGGCCGGGCTTGCCACCGGCGGGGAACTCGCGGAGGGCGTAGGCGAGGAACTCGGCGGCCGCGCGCCATTTCTTCAGGTCGGCCTCCAGGTTGCCGACGTTGCCGGCCACGTCGAAGCTCTTCTTCAGCTTCCACGCGGACAGGTAGGCAAGCTCGGCGTCGGCCAGCTTGCCCTGATCGTAGAGCTTGTTCGCCTGATCGAAGAGCTGCCGCTGCCGGGCCAGGGTGTCGGCGTCGATGCCGGGGGTGCCCGTGCCGGCCGGCGCGCTTGCCGGCGCGACGGAAGCGGGCTGGGCGAGGGCCGGGGCGGGGATCAGCGCGGGGGCCGCGAGCGCCGCGCAGACAGCCAGGAGCCGAAGGTTGGTGTGGTTCATGGTTCGCTAGGGAGGGCGCGGGGGCGCAGAGGCACCCCAGGGAGCCCGTGGCGGGGTCGGAGGCGCATCATACGGATCCGGGGCGGGAGGGGGAGGCTTTCCTGCGATGCGGCGGGAGCAGGTCGGGCGCAGGATGACCGGTTGCCCCGCGGCGACCGGCTCGACCGGTAGCGGCCATCACGTTAGCCTCGCGGCCCATGGATCTGGAGATCGCCCACTTCGTCAATCTGCTGGGCCGGGGCGTCATCGATCCCTTCACCGATCTGATCTGCGCGGTGCCGCTCCTGGTCGCGCTGTGGGTGGTGCTCCTGCTCCTCGCGGTGCGGCTCGATCCGCAGAACGGGCGGCGCGCGGCGGCCACCGTGCTGGTGGCGGTGGTCATCCACTTCGTCATCAGCGAGGCGCTGCTCAAGCACCTCGTGCTCGCCGAGCTGCCGATGCGGGTGCGCCCGTACCTCGCCCACCCGGACGAGATCCAGCCGGTCGGCTACCGCTTCACCGACTCCTCGTTCCCCTCCAGCCACGCCGCGAGCACGGCCGCGATCGTCACCGTGCTCGGGCACGCCTACCGGCGCTTCGCGGCGGCGGGGGCGCTCTTCGCCTTCGTCATGTGCTTCTCGCGCGTGCACAACGGCATGCACTACCCGACCGACGTGCTCGCGGGCTCGCTGCTCGGCGTGGCCTACGGGGCGCTGGCGATCCGCGGCATGAGGGGCGCTCGGCAAGCCAGGGCGGTGGCCGCGCCGACGTGACGCGGTCCGCGGATCTGCGTATGATCCGGAACACTCGCCTCCCCTCAAGCTTTCACCCGGAGCCCGCCTCCGGGCCCTGGAGAACCGCATGCCCCGACACCCCCCCCTTCGCCGCCAAGAGACGCTCGCGCTCGTGTGCACGCTCCTCGGGACTGCCGTCGCGATCGGGAACGGCTGTGGCGGCGGAGGGAGCTTCCCGCCCATCGGTGAGACCACGAGCACGTCGGCGAGCTCCAGTTCGGGCGGCGGCGTGGGCGGCGGCTCCACCAGCACCGGGAGCACGGGGGGCGCGACCGGCACCGGCGGCAACGGCGCGAGCACCTCGACCTCCAGCCACTCGAGCACGTCGTCCAGCTCCAGCTCGTCCTCCACGTCGAGCACCGGGGCGGTCGGCGACGGCGGCACCTGCGTGGCCAGCGGCAGCGCGTGCACCGGGTCCGCGGAGTGCTGCGACCAGCTCTGCACGGCGGGCATCTGTGGCAACGGCGTCTGCGGCGCCAACGGCGCGGCCTGCGCCAGCGACAGCGTGTGCTGCTCGGGCACCTGCACCGCGAGCGTCTGCGTCGCGGGCGCGAGCTGCTCGTCGGACGGCGTGCTGTGCAGCACCGCCTCGCAGTGCTGCTCGGTGAAGTGCACGAACGGCATCTGCGGCGACGGCCTGTGCTCGCCCACCAACACGGCCTGCGCTTCGAGCAGCCAGTGCTGCTCGAAGTCGTGCACCAACGGGCTGTGTGGGGCCGTCGGCTGCCAGGAGGCGACGCTGCCGTGCACCACCACGGCCGACTGCTGCGGCATCCTCGAGTGCGTGAGCGGCGCCTGCACCGCCACCGCGTGCCGCGCGGCGGGCGAGCCGTGCGGGGACGACATGGAGTGCTGCTCGATGACGTGCAGCACCAGCACGTTCTTCTGCGAGTGAGAGCGTCCCCCGGCCCCTGACGGAGAAACGTCGCGGCGAGGAGCACCCCCGCCGCGACGTCCCGCAGGATGACCCGTCGCGGAGCGCTCTCGGGCGCTCCGCAGGATGACCCGTGGAGCGCTCTCGTGCGCTCCGCAGGATGACTACTGATTGGCGGCGCAGTCGATCAGCATGTCCCACGAGGAGAGCGTGGGCGCCTGGAGCATGTTGGACGACGGGGTGAGCGTCGCCGTGACCCGCAGGTAGTAGTTGTTCTGGATCTGCTTGTTGATCTGGAGCGTGTAATCGGGCGACGTCGAGCCGGTGTCGCTGGCGAGCGCCGTCGAGGCGACCACCGGCTGGTTGAGCAGCGCCATGGTCGGCGGGCCCGGCACGGCGGAGAAGACCAGCGTCTCCAGCGGCGCGCTCGGGAGCAGGGCGAGGCTCGTCGCCGTCTGGATGGTGAAGCTGATCTTCGAGTCGCCGGGCGTGATGGCGACGTAGGAGAAGTCGCGCCACACCGGGCCGGTGCCGGCCGGGCAGATCAGCGACGCGTCGTAGTCGCGGATGAAGTTGGCCGGCGTGAAGATCAGCGGGGTGCCGCAGACGCCGGCGACGCCGCCGCCGCCGCAGGTGGTGGGCAGGGTGCAGTTGCCGCAGGCGATCTGGTTGCCGCAGCCGTCGCCGGCCATGCCGCAGTCGAGGCCCTGCGCGTTGCAGCTCACCGGCACGCACGGCGGAGCGACGTCGGGCGTGATGCACGAGGCCAGGTCGAAGAGCATGTTCGCCAGCAGCAGCTCCTGCGGGTTCATGACCGAGCAGATGCCGTTGGTGCAGTTGTTGGAGCAGCACTGCCCGTTGGAGGTGCAGGCGCCCCCCTGGTTGAGGCAGCAGGCGTTGCCGGCGCAGCTCCCGCCGCAGCAGTCGCTGTTCTGCGCGCACGAGCTGCCCGGCGTGGTGCAGCAGACGCCGTTCGTGCAGTTCCCGCTCTTGCACTGGGTGCTCGCCGAGCAGGCCCCGGAGAGCGGCGTGGTGCAGGTGCCGCCGTTGCAGTAGCCCCCGCAGCACTGGCTGTTGCTCGAGCAGCTGATCCCGACCGCCTTGCAGCAGACCCCGCCGTTGCAGGTCTCGGTGCTGCAGCAGGTGGCGCTCGTCGCGCAGGTGTTGTTGGGCGTGCAGGTGGTCCCGTTCGCCACGCACACGCCGGCGGTGCACTTGTTCGTGCAGCACTGGGCGGCCGTCGTGCAGCCGGTCGCGCTCAGGCCCATGCAGGCGTTGGCGGCGCACACGCCGCCGGTGCAGGTCGCCGAGCAGCACTGCGCGGCCGTCGTGCAGCTCGCGCCCTTGGCGGCGCAGGTCACCGCGACGCAGACGCCGCCGGAGCAGCTCTCCGAGCAACAGTTGGTGCTCTGCGTGCAGGCCGCCCCCACGGCGGAGCAGGTGGGGGTGGGCGTGGCGACGCTCGGGCACTCCTGGGGGAACGGGATGTTGCCGTTGTTGCTGGCGCTGAGGACGTGGAAATCGCTGTGGACGACGCGCCCGCACTGGGCGGTCGTCGCGGCGTTGATGGGCGTGTTGAAGGTGGCCTCCATGGGCACGCCGCTGGTGGTCATCCACAGCTCGGTCGGCGCCACGACCGCGCTGAAGTCGTTGCGCAGCGTGTTGATGGAGATCTGCCCGAAGGTGGTCGACGCGCCGACGAGCTGGAGCCACTGCGAGAGCTCGACGCCCTTGGCGAAGCTCTGGCTGATGAGGCCGGTGCCCGGATCGGGCGACGGAGCGGTCTGGTCGACGTCCCAGACCATGGCAGCGCTCAGCGGCGACTCGTAGATCATGCAGCGGCCGTTGGGGGCGCAGCTCCCGTTGCAGCAGTCGGCGTTGGTCGTGCAGACCGCGGACTCGGGGAGGCAGCAGACGTTGGTGGTGCCGTTGCTGGCGCAGGCCCCCGTGCAGCACTGGCTGTTGGAGCTGCAGGCGGTGGCCGAGGGGAGGCAGCAAAGGCCCCCCGTGCAGCTCCCGCCGCAGCAGTTGGCGTTGCTCGAGCAGGCCGCGTGGGTGGCGGAGCAGTTGGTGGTCCCGTTGACGACGCACTTCTTGGGGCTGCCCGAGCACGAGCCGGTGCAGCAGCTGGCGTTCGTGCTGCAGGTGGTGCCGGTGGCGATGCAGACGGGGGCGGCGCAGACGCCGCCGGTGAGGAGGTTCGAGCAGCACGAGCCTGCCGAGGTGGCGGCGGCGCCGTTGGGCAGGCACCCGTTGGTCACGCACACGCCGCCGGAGCAGTCGCCCGAGCAGCAGGCGCCGCTGGAGGTGCAGGCCGTTCCGTTGGGCGTACACGAGGTCCAGGCGCTGTCGCTGATCAGCCAGATGTAGCTGTAGTGGGTGGTGAAGACGCGCCCGCCGCCATTGACGTAGTTGGCGATGTTGCCCTCGTACTGGGCCTGCAAGCCGCCGGTGTAATACTGCAGCGCTTGGCCCTGGCAGGGGAACAGGACGATGTCGTAGTTGGACAGCGTGCTGGGGCTGCTGACGAGGGTGACCTCGTCGGGGGTGGAGGTCGCGGGCGAGGCGTAGGAGCCGGCCGCGAAGTGGCCCGTGAACAGGTTGATCCGGCCGGTGCCGCCCGGCCCGGTGAACTCCGAGTCGTCGATGCCGACCATGCGCCAGACGCACTCGAGCGAGTCGACGGCGCCGGTCACGAAGGCCATCTTGGGGATGTCGCCCTCGCCCTTGTTCTTGGGGAGGCGGGTGAGCGGATCGCAGATCGGGTTGCTGCCGTTGCTGAGCGAGCAGCTGTTGGAGCAGCACTGGCCCGCCGTGCTGCAGGTGGTGCCGTTGGCCTGGCAGCCGGCGCCGTTGATCGCGGCGAGGTTGGTGTTCACGCACGCGGCGACGTTGGGGATGGTCACCTCGCGCCGGAACCGGCCCACCTGCATCACCAGCGGGATGTTGGTCCCGACCGGCATGTTGGAGAGGGTGAAGGTGCCGTCGAAGGCGGTGGTGGTGGTGACCAGCGGGTTCCCCGACCCGGCCAGGCAGGTCGCGGCGCTGTCGCACTCGACGCCGGCGGAGAAGGGCGTCAGCGGCGCCAGCGGCACGTAGACGACGGCGTTGGGCACCGGGATGACGCCGTTGGCCTCGTAGACCGTGCCGCTCACGCTGGTGGTCGCGGTCCCCGAGCAGACCATCTGCTGGGCGCAGAGGCCGGTGCACGCCGTCCCGAAGCCGCACAGGTTGGGGCCGCCGCCGCCGCAGCTCTGGCCCATGGGGCAGGTGCCGCAGTTGAGCAGGCCGCCGCAGGTGTCGCTCACCGGGCCGCAGTTGGCCCCGGCGCCCGCGCAGGTCTTGGGCACGCAGACGTTGCCGCCGTCGCCGGTGAGGGTGATGCCGGCGTCGGTGCCGGTGATCCCCGCGTCCGTCAGGCCCCCGCCGTTGTCCGTGAAGTCGATGCAGGCCGGGTCGCAGGGGTTGTTGATGCACTGCGAGCCGGTGCCCAGGCCCTCGGTGTAGAAGCCGGGCGGCGTGTCAGGGACCAGGGTGACCGCCTGATTGATGACGCAGGCGCCCCACACCCCGCCGGCGCAGACGCTGACCCCCTTGCCGCACACGTGGGTGCCGTCCGGGTAGGTCGAGTCGACGACTCCGCAGAGCAGGTCCTGGCCCTCGACGCTGCAGGCGCAGCCGGGCACCGGGTTCTTGGCGCACTCGGCGGGGCAGGTCGGGCCGACGCAGATCCCCCCGCCCGAGGTGGTGTTGCTGGGGCCGCCGTCGAGCGGGGCGTAGCCCTCGTCGGGGGAGCAGCTCGCCCCCGCGCCGACCAGGCCGGTCACCACCATCGCGACGAACGCGACCAGCCACGGTCGGAGGGCGACCACAGGCCGTCCCGGAACGCTCTCGGGCGTTCCGGAGGATGACCTGGGCTCGGGAGCGGAAACTCGGTTCATGCCACGCCTCCCACCGTTCGCAGGACGCGACGAGGATCCCATCGGTCCACATCACCACAAGTTCGACGTGTTTGCATATCCAGTCGCAGGCGCCGCACGAGGAAGGATTCTACCGAGGCTGCAACGAGGAGCGCCGCTGCCCGCCTCGCCCTGCCGCGGCGGAGCGCACCTTGCAGTTCCCGTTCCAGGCGTGCAGGGACCACGTTTGCCGCGCAGCAACCGCTGCCTGCGGCCCCACGGGCCCCCGTCTGCGCAAATTGTTGCGAAGGTAGCGAAACGATGCGCGCGCGCTCA